>Ga0209486_10000036_pt1 | contig 66248 bp, 89 predicted proteins | sample NCCompost_FD_187518 | JGI IMG/M metagenome (GOLD analysis project Ga0209486, IMG submission 187518) | Agricultural soil microbial communities from Utah to study Nitrogen management - NC Compost (SPAdes) (version 2) | ecosystem: Environmental > Terrestrial > Soil > Agricultural land | place...
CGCCCGGGCGCCGCGAACCCGACCCCGGCCGAGTACGAGAACAGCCAGCAGAACCGCATCACGGCGCTCTGCCAGTGGGTCTTCTCCGGCTCGTCCGCCGGGGCCGCCGACGCGCACATCGTCGAGACCGACTCGACCGGCCGGCCGACCGTGCACGGCCTGACGGTCGACGACTCGGCCGACGAAACCGCGCTGGTTGTCGCCGCTACCGGGGCGGCTGTGCCAGCCGTAGAGATCGAGAACACTGGCGGTGGTGGCGGCGTCACCGTCGACATCGGCAATGCGAGCGCCATCGGGATCCTTGCGAACGCAGGATCCGGACTCATCTCCGAGGGCCTGCGCGTCGTCATGGCGGCTACACCCATTGGCGGCACCGGGGTGCGCATCAACACCGATGCGGCGACGGCCGCGCCGGCGCTGCGCGTTGAGCACTTCGGATCTGGGACTGGCGTCCAGGTGTCGATGGTCGGCAACGGCATCGCCGGGACCTTCGACGCGACCGGGGGGACCGGCCTCGCCATGACGGTGTTCGGCAATCCGTCCAACACTGCGGCCACGATGACGGGTGGGGCGGGGCAGGCTGCCTTGCAGGCTACGTCTGGCGCCAACGCCGCCGCTGCAGTGGCAGCCCTCGGAGCAGGCTCGGCCATCGGACTCGCTGCACAGGGAGGCAATGGATCATCAGCTGCGACTGGAGTTGAGGGGTCCGCGGTCCATGTGGACGCAATGGGTGTTCACGGCAGAACTTCTACAGGTGCTGGCGCGGGCGCAGGTGTTTACGGCGAAGGGAGAGGCACTGGCCAGATTGGAGTGCATGCTGAGTCGCAAGATGGTCTGGCTCTTTTCGTCGAGGGCGACACATCCACCCCAGCAAATCCTCCCATGCGGATCCTCCCGCAGACCGTTGACCCAAGCAACTCTCCGTTTGGTGGAGAGATCACGTCGAACGGCACTTTCAATCAACTTCGTCACGCCACGGGCGGCGGTGTGTACGTCAGTCTATTCCAGGGAGGAAGTTCAGGCTCATCTGCCTGTCTTTCTGAAGCGGCAGGAGAAGGACCATTCGCCAACAATTCCGGTGTTTCTTGGACCAATACGGTCACGTGTTCCTTGGATTCCTCTGTTGGAAATGGCTTCTATGGAACAACAGTCGGCGCATCAGTAATGGTCTCAGCCTGGATGGAATGCCGATCGCAGACCGCGTCTGCATCCACCTTCGAGATCCAAGTGACAGATCAAACGGACGGCGGGGCTGTCATCTACACCCGGACAATCGCCGGATCTGGCGTACTGAATGCCTATTCGCTCACCAGTGCAACCACCAACTGGCAGCGCGCTATCAGCTTTTCTTTCGTGTACTCGCCGACCTACGAGGGGACCATCAGCCTTCGCGTCGAGATCCGAAAAGGTGGCGGAGGCGCTGGCATCAACGTCGAGTGCCGGGACGTTGGTTGCAGAATTTTCGGCGCCACACTGTGAATAAGGAGCAATTGTGCCTGCATACTCGTCAGCTCTCAGAAACTGGACACTCGGAGATTGCCCCGAATACCTCAACGCGGCAGCACCAGAGGGGTACGGACCTGGCTGCGCCTCCTTTACTCTGGGAGGCCATCCGCCAGACGTCGACCTCACCACGTGGCTCACCGAGCGTCTCGGAGAAATGCAGGCACGCCTGGGCCTAACGGACGCAGCAGCTTCGACGCTCGCCATCCGTTACGCTCAGGCGTTTCTGTGGACCATCTACTACGATCCAACCGGCCAGGTGGCTCCGGCGGAGCCATTGCCATCTCCGCAGTGAACTACTTCGGCCAGACGCAGACCTCGTCGTCGGTCGCGCACACCTGACCGTTCGGGCAGTCCGGCTCGACCTTCGAGCACGGGGCCAGCCATTCCGGGCGGTCCGGACGTGTGCAGATGTTCCCGCTGCCGTTGTTTGCCTCGAAGCACTGGTCGAGGTGGTAGCCACATGTCCCGTCGACGTCGCAGGGGCCGAGCCCAAAACCCGGCGGAGGCTTCACGTTGTGAGGCCCATACGGATGGAGGCAAGCGCCGATGTTCTCCTCACACACCGTGCCGATGGCGCAGTCGGCGTCATTGTCGCAGTCGATCAACCATGCACCGTAGAGGAGCTGTTCGGTGAAGAGCGCACCGCCACCGATGCCAGAGGCGCAGGACTCGTCGTCCTGGGTCGGCGCGGACTGGCGAACGCACATCTCGCCGGCGAGGCCAGAGAAGCACGAGAGACCATCCGCGCACTGGTTGTCGACGCATGCGCCGTAGAGGCCACCGTCCGCCATGCACGCGTCGGAGCCGGTGCCAGGTGGCCACACGCATGCGCCCCAGTCGAGCGAACACGTGGTGCCGCCGAGACAGTCGGCGTCGCCTTCACAGGGGCTGTAACAGTCCCCGTTGAAGAAGTCACACGACGGCGGTCTGGCGCCGAACTGCGCCGCACAGGCCACGACCTCGACGCCGGTGGGTCCAGTTTCGGAGTCGACGCCGCAGATCGTGCCATTTGGGAGCGAATCGAGGCAGATGAGGCCAGGAGCGCAGAGGTGCGTGTCCTCCGGACACGGCCCGAAGAGTTGACCAACCTGGCCGCACTCGGGGGGCGGAGGGACGTCGATCGGGGGCCAGTCGCAGCCGATGAAGAAGGTGGACGCGACGAAGATGATGGATGTGATGGTGGTGCGGGGCATCACAGCACCTCGTGCGCCACAGCCAAGCAGCCGCAGGTGAGCATGACGTCGTCGCAGGTCGAGTCGCCGATGAGCGAGTCGCAGGTGTTCTCGATGTAGAAGCACACGCCGCAGGCCTCGTCGCCCTGCTCGCACTTCAGCTTGACGATGTCGACGTACTGCTGGGGCATGCCGGTCGACTCGGCGAGCGCGACGGCCTCGTCGCACCACATGCGGTGGCCCGGGGCACACTCGACCATGTCGGCGGGGTCGCTCGGGACGCAGTAGGTCGGCTCGTCGACCGGTTCGCCCGTCGCGTCGTCGGTCGTCGTCGCACTCGAACCCGTCGTCGGCTCCGAGGTCGAATCGGTGGTGGTCGTCTCCTCTCCGCCGCTGCTCGACGGGGTCGACGGATCAAGGGTGTTGGAGGTGGTGGTCGGGGGCGGCGAGGTCTGGGTCGATCCGACGCCGTCGTCGGCGCATGCGGTGATGATGAATGAAAGGGAGGCTCCGAGGAGCACATGGGCGTATGTCTTGAAGTTCATGTCGTGTTCCTGCGTGGTCTGTACCGTGCGTTCTTAAGCGCGTCAAGCTATCTTGTTTCTCATAGCGTAGAACGGCCTACAGCGGCGGTATGCTGAAGATGTGCGCGTTTTCCGCGCCGTCCGTCGGATAGACGCACAGGCCGTGGCGGTCGTCGCACACGGTGCCGCCCTCACAATCCCTATCGGCGTTTCCCTTATCGCATACCAGGAAGCACAGCTTGAACGACTCGGAACAGGACATCTCCCCACGCCATGCCGCGCATTCGGCGGTCAGCGGGTCGGAGGCGGCCTCGAACGGCGGCAGGCAGATCCGGCCCTCGGGCACCTCGACGCAGGCGAGGCCGTCCGCGCATCCGGCGGGCGCCTCGGCGTCGGGGGCACACGGGCCGAACATCTGGCCGACGTCGAGGCACTCTCCGGGCTCGATCCAGTCGCAGCCGCCGCAGATGATCGAGCAGGAGAGTGCGGATAGGAGGAGCGCGATGGGAGCCTTGAATGCGATGCCAAGCATAAGTTGGAGCATGCCGCGCTGATGAGTCCGCCGCAAGACCCTGGCGAAGCCCCATAATGTGCCGCCAATAGACCTCGGACGAATGGACGGACATGCGTCCGTGATAGCCCATCGATCAGCCGCACGCCCACTGCTGCAGCAGCGCCGACCCCAGCGCGATCCACTGCACCGCCCAGACGTACCCCGCGCCGATCAGCGGCGACGGGGGCCGACCCCGGGCCGTCCTCCCGAGGTGGCCGACCGTCCACGGCTCGGCGGACCCCGGCCTCGGAGCCGCCATCCCGCGCGCCGCCATCGTCAGGCTCACCACCGGTCGTCCCCCTCGTCGTCCTCGACGACCTCCGGCTCCACCACTACCACGCGGCGGCCCTGCGACAGCGACCTGTGCGGCCCAGAGCTCGTGAGGACCTTGTGGGGCCCGGTCGTCCGCGTCCGGGGGAGGGTTGCCCCCGACATGGCCGCGAGGTCCCTGCGCGCCTCCAGGACCTGCAGGTTGTGCTCGTTCTGCCGCCGCGCCCAGGCGCCGAACGCGGTCGCCGCCACCGTCGAGGCGATCGCCATCTTCGCCAGGCCCCAGACCTCCGCCCCGAACGCCGGCCCGAGCGGCGAGCCCAGCGCCGTGTGCATCCACGCGACCAGCACCACGAGGGCGCACAGGCCGATCGGCGGGCCGACCATCATCAGCACGGACGGCGCCCCCGTCCGCGGCTGTGTGTCGAGCTCGTCCATGTCGTCGGGACATGTCTCCCGGAGCATGTCCGATCTGGAGGCGGGCGGCCGGCGGTCCCGGTCGGGCGGTGGGCGGCCGCGGGGCACGCGGCGAGGGTAACCGGACCCATCGGCGCGCCGGCGAGAGCGAGTCGCTACCCTCGTCGCATGAGTCGCAAGTACACGCTACTTCACCTCGTCGGCGCCTTCGCGTTCGGCGTCCTCGTCGGCGGCCTCGGCGTCAAGAAGGGCTGCCCGCCGGTCCCGGTGCCCGCCGACGTCGACCCGCCGCCGGTGAGCGCCCCCGAGGCGCCGGGGGCCGCGAAGTGACCCGCGCCCCCGCGCCGGCCGTCCAGGTCTTCGACCTCCGCGGCGAGCCGCACCAGCTGCGCCGAGACGAGTGGACCCGGTTCGTCGAGCGCGACCCGGCCGAACTGCGCGGGGTCGTGCTGCACCAGTGGGCGGCCAAGAGCGTCGGCACCATGGGCCACCACCGCGCCCGGTACGGCGAGCCGCTGGCGCTCGCGCGCCGCGGCCTGGCGACTCCGTACGCGATCTCGTGCGGGGTGACGGCGCTCGGCGGCGTCCCGGTCGTCGCCGTCTGCCACCCGCTCGAGCGGTACACGTACTCGTCGGACGCCGGGAACGCGCACTACCTGAGCATCGGCGTCATGGGCCTGTTCCCGTACGTCGAGGGCCAGCGGTCGGAGCAGCGGCACACGCCGCCGTCGGTGGCGCTGCTGGCCGCGGTCTCCCGGGCGCTCGAGGTCGCGGCCGAGCTGCTCGACGAGGCAGGCTGCGGCGGCGACCTCAAGGTCATCACCCACCGGCAGTGCGCGAACGGCCCGAGCGACCACTTCGCCTGCCCTGGTGAGGCCGTGGTCGAGATCGCCGCGCTCGCGCTGCGTGACGGGGCGGCGGGCGTCAGCCTGTCGCTCGACCCCGACCTGGTGCTGCTGCCCAAGTTTGGCAGGCCGTGGCCTCCGGAGTGGCGGCGGCACTTACGGACCGACCAACCGAAGCTTCTTGCCACACAGGCAGCACCAGTAGACCGAGGTGTTGGCGGGCAGCATGGCGCCGACCCGGAAGTCGGCTGACATGTCGAAGACGCGCCACCACGGCTCGTTGTGGCGCAGCCTTCCGGCTTGACCCATGATCAAGGCGTACAGGCACTCGTCCTTCACCGCGCCACCGCCATCGGCCTGAGACCGCCGAGTACGTCGGCCGTGTGCTGCGAGCACCACGACTCGCCGTCGTTCCCGGTGGGTTGCCGCGGCAGGCCCATGACCCACTGCCGGTACGACGGGTCGCAGTCGGCGGGGCGCCCCTTGTGCTTGCCACGGCTCCACACGTAGCCGGTGCCGGCGAGCCGCGACTCGTCCTCGGCGAGCCACCCGTCCCACGACACGCGGCCCGGCTCGGGCGCGTCGAGGGCGGCGAGCAGGGCAGACAGGTTCACGGACGCCGGCAGGTCAGACCGGGCCGGCGGCCACATCGGCGACCACAGGTCGAGCAGTCGGCAGAGCACGCGCGCGGTCGCCTGGCAGTCGGCCATGGCCCCGTGGGCGTCCTGCGGCCGCAACCCGGTGAGGGCCACGTGAGACCCGGTGAGTGACGAGGCGTAGGCGTCGAGCCCATTCTCGATGCAGGGGACACAGACGTTGCTGCCGAGCGTCGTCCTGTCGATGCCGAGCGTGGTCACAAGTTCAAGCGCCAGCGGGTGCGGCATCTCCCGCTGCATCCGCCGGACGACGCGCATGGTATCGACGACGTCGAGGTCAGCGTCGGGCAGGTAGCCCCACCGCGTGGCCCAAGGAACGTCAGCCCCGGCGGCGTTGTGGCCGACCCACACGGCCGGTCCGACGCCGTCCGCCGCGTCCCCGGCGGCGTAGCCCTGAAAGAATCCCGCTACCTCGAGGTCGTTATACGCGGCGCACCGGCCCCGCACGTCCTCGTCGCGGATCCGGTGCACACGCGTCGCCCCAGGATCGATGGGGCAGAGTGGGTCGAGCCGCATCTGCACGGCGTAGGTGAGACCGTGCGGGACGAGGACGGCGGCCCGCCGCGTCTCCTCGTCGTCGACCTGTTGCTCCCAAGGCGAGAAGACGAGCGCGGCGAACTCGACGGGAGGCTTTCCGCCGAGCCCGGCCGTCTCGAAGTCGAGGACGACGAGCGGGCGACGGCTGGCGGCGAGGAGGTCGAGGAGGCGCCTCCACATCACGACCCCACCAGGAAGGAAGGTGCGAAGTACGCTGGCTGCCATCTCTGGAGCGTTTCGATGCTCCCCAACGTCTTCGCCTCGACAATTGCTTTGGAGCATCGGCGGCATTCGAATGAGCCGTCGTCGTGCGCGATGAATCCTTCCCACGCGCCGTCCTGGCACGGGTGGCGGAGAGCAGTGATGGAGTTGCGAAGCTCGTCGAATGCCGACGGAGTCGCCCCTAACAGGACGTCGGCTGGTACCTGCATCAGGTGCACACTCTTTTGATATTCGGTTTCCAAGTAGTTGGCGAGTTCGGCCCTGGTCGGAACATGGAATCCGGCGACGGCGTCGTTGTCGAGCGCCTGCATGAACGCCCGCACGCCCGCCTGCGCGACCTCGTTGCTGGCGCCCTCCGCGATGAGACTCGCGCTCATCGCGGCGTTCACTTCGCTGGCGGTCGGCACCACGAAACCCTCGAACTTAGCGTCCTTCGTGTGGGCGACGATCTCGCGCTGCTCCATCATCGAGGTGAGACGCGTGCGCATGGCGGACCGCACATCATCAACGGTCATGCGATCAAGGCCGAACGGAAGTGAATCGTCGGCCGCCTTGACCGCCCCGAACGCGTCGCCCGGCTTGCCGCCCGCGCAGACCGTGCAGGCCACCCACGTCGACGCCAGGAGCACGCGCCCGGCGTTGCCGTGGGGGCCGCACTCGGGGCACGCGCCTAAGGCAGGGCGCACGTCTGTGGCGACTTTGTCGTAGGCCGACGTGAGTGCGGAGACCTTCTCCGCGTCAATCTCGGACTGGCGACGGACGATGTCGCAGCGGATGATGGCCGTAGCGATGTCGCCGTGCGAGTTGATGCGCGACGACTTGGGGAGCAGGTAGCGACCACCAATCAGCCACGGAGTGGGCGAGCGCATGAACAGATCGATGTTGTGCTCAGCATCTCCCGACCATTCGGACGACACGTTGAGCATGTCGCTGACCTGCTGCGGCGTGCCGTCGATCGTCGTGCGGCCGACGACGACCCATGGATTTTTGCAGGCAGCGTCCTGCAACCTCTTGCTCGCGGCCTTGAGTTTCACCTCCGCCGCAGCGAGTCGCGCCTTCAACTCTTCCGGCATCGTGAATGTGATTTGCGCGCGCAGGTTGGTCATCGCCATCACAGGTCCTTGTACGTCGGGAGATTGTTGTGGGGGAACGGCACCGACTCCTTGTCGAGCACGGCGACGGTGGCGAGGCCGTCGCCGATCGTGCGCTCCTCGGCGACGCGCCAGCGGTGCAGGGCGGCGAGGCCGGGCGGGACCTCGCGGGGCAGCATCGCCTGGAATGGCCGGCCGGCCCCGTCGCGGATGACCGTGATCGACTTGACGTCGAGGCCGTGGAACGCGGTGGCGAAGCGGTCTCCCTTCATCGACCACGCCCTGACCTTGACGTGCAGCATCACAGGAATCACGAGGCCGCCGACCTGCTGGACGAAGAAGCGGTCCCACGGCGGGACGGGGCCGACGTCGTCGCGCTGCCAGGACTCCTCAGGGAACCCGCAGTCGGTGTACGCGGTGACGACGTCGTGGCGCCAGTTGCCGTACTGGCGCGCGGCCTTCTCGTCGGCCGGGTCGCGCAGGCGCTCGACAAGGCTCCGGCGGGGCTGCTGGTCGAACCGGAGCGGGCGGCCGTGGTGCGTCCCGGAGCGGTTCGCGTCGCGGTCCCACTGGCTCACGCGGAACGTCACCGTTACGCCACCCGAGGCCCACGCGACGACCTTGGTGACGTACGCGTCGAACTCGTGCTCGCCGTCGATGAGCGGGTGGTCCTCGTCCCACTCCTTGTCCGTGCGCCGCGTGAAACCGCCGCCATCGCCCGGGGCCGGCGGGGTCCAGCCGGAGGGCGGAGGCGGCAGGCCGCGCCCGCCGCGGGATGGTCCGCCGGGCTGCGCGGTGGGGACGGCGGACCGCTGCGTCGTCGCGGCCGGTGCCTGTTGGTGGTTCTGCGTCGGCGGTGCCGGGGTGGCCGCGCCGCGGTTCGGGAGTGTCCGTGGTGGCATGCTGGGAACATCTTAGCATGTCAGAACGGGATGTCGTCCGGCTCCACGTCCTTGTCGAGGATCTCGAACACGTCGATCATGCCCTTCAGGGCGCCCTTCAGCGCCCGGAGCTGCCGCCACGACCTCTCGGACAGCGTGCCGTCGCCGTGGCCGCCGGCGGACTTTGGGCGCTGCGCCTTGCCGAGCAGCAGCCGCGCCCGCTCGTGCATGAGCGACAGGTCGTTCATGGAGAACGGGGCCCGCGCTACCAGGTCGGTGAAGCTCTCGTCGTCGGTCACGACTCACCTGCCCGCTCGGCCAGGTTGCGGAGGCACAGCTCGAACACGAGCCCGGCGTCGGGGCTGCCGTCGTAGCCGCGCGCGCGGCCGCCGGGGAGGTCGGCGGTGCGCTCGGCGAACTCCACGTGGCCCGGCGTCTCGCTCGGGTGCATGCCCGCGACCGGTTCAGGCCACGGCACGTCCGGGCTCCACACCCGCGGCACGCGGTCGAACTCGGACAGCCACCCGTCGCCGCCCTGGCGCTTCGGCCAGAGGACGGCGCCGAGCCCCGGGTACCGGCCGCGCATCGTCACCGCGCCGAACGTCACGTCGCGGCCCGGGGCGTTGACGTTCGAGAGGTTGGCGTCGCCGGTGAAGTCGGGGACGTCGCCGTACGCGTGCCAACAGATGTTCGCCTTCGCGTGCAGCGTCGCCCAGAGGTCGCTGTACGGGGTCACAAGCTTGCCGGCCTCGAGCGTCTTCGGGGCCCCGAAGTCGGGCGCCTCGCCGACCGCGACTTCCCGGGACTCCTTGTCGGACTTGACCAGTTGGATCTGCGCCCGGGTGTGGACGGCGACGCAGACGACGACGCCGCGGTTCCGGACGGACACGCCGGACAGCGCGTCGACGAAGTCCTGGGCGGGCCCCGTGGCGAGCGCGGCGACCCGCTTCTGGTCGTTCTCCAGGTCGCGCCCGTCGACGCTGACCTTGCCCTTGCGGTCGCCGCGGGCCGCCTCGCGCACGGCGGTCTTCTGCGCGCGCAGGAGCGTGCTCGCGGATTCGACGGCGACGCCGCCGATCGGCAGGTGATCATTCTCGGTCGACGACACCGGCGGTGGCGCGTCCCCGACGCGCGGCTTGGTCAACATCCACCTGCTGGCCTCGACGCTATGCCGGGCGATCCTCCCCTCGCGCAGGGTGAGCGGCGGCCGGCCCTCAGGGAACACGACGGCGAGCACCGCCTTGGCCTCTTCGAAGTCGGCGACCGGCCACGTGAGGCACATGGACTCGTCGCTGATGACGGGCCCGGCGGTGCCCTCGGTGGACGACTCGACGACGAGGAGGAGGAACGGGGCGACCGCGGGAGTCCCGTCGGGCCAGCGGGACGACATGAGTCGCATCATCTGCTCGGTCTTGCCGTTGTTCCCCTGGCCCGTGAAGATGAAGAAGAGCGACCCGGGAAGGGGTCGCCGGGTCGCGTTCGATTGAGTGGTGTTCATCGGCGACATGTTAGCATGTGTCGCAGTCGCACAGCCGCATCAACTCGCTACGCATGGCGTCCTTGAACATGTAATGGTGCACGGTAAAAGCGCGTTCATGCCATGACTTGACCATATGCCGATGACCAGGCCGCGAATGCGAGACGGCCTCCATCACCACGTCATCGCCAACCAGGAAAGTTCGGACGTCATGTCGTCAGCAAAACTGCGCCCATTGGTCACGCATACGCCGCCGCCTCCGTCTCCCTTGCGGCCTCGCGGGCGTCCCTCGCGTCCTCGGCGGCCTGCCGCAGGGCCTCCGCGACCGAGTGCGTGCCGAGGCTCGACTGGCACGGGACGCTCACCGGGCAGCCCCACGGGCGCACGCACGGCGACCCGGCGTAGTTCTGCAGGTGCCGCGCCGGGGTGACGCCGCGGAGCGCGAGCGACAGCGGGCCCTCAACCCCGACGATCACGTCGCGCACGACCTCTCGGCAGACCTGCGGGTCGGCGCGCACTCGTTTGACGACCACGGGTCGGTGGGCCCGCAGCGCCTCGACCATGCGACGGGCGTCGGCCTCCTCGGCGACGGAGAGCATCGGCTGGCTCCGGAACCGGCGCCCGCCCGCGTCCCTGGAGGCGATGGACTGGCGCAGGTCGTGGCGGCGCTGGGCGAGCAGCCGGTGCGCCTCGGACCAGACCTCCGCGGTGACCATGCCGCCCGCGTCGCCTATGCGGGACAGGTCCCGCGTCGGCAGGCCGTGGGTCGTGACCAGGTCCCGTGCGCCGCGTCCCGACGCCGCGTCCATGAAGTCGTCGACCGTCAGCCATCCCCCGGCGTACACGTTGACCTGGCGGAACTCGAACCCGCCCGGCGACTGCATCCCGAGCGCGCGCAGGATCGTCAGGTACCACGCGCCCTGGCGGTCGGGGAGCAGGCTCGCCCCGCCGGGTTCCCCCGCGCCGCCGAGGTCGGGCCGCTGGCGGAACTTGTAGTCGACGATCGCCGTGACGCCGCCTGGCCCATCGGGCAGGTACACGAGGTCGGGCTGGCCCTCCATGCCGTCGAAGCGGCACATGACTGCGGAGCAGTGTGTGACGTCCGACCACCCACGCGACATCGCGGGGCCGTCCTTAAACGCCCACGCGACCTTGTTCCATGGCGCGTGCAGGCGCACCTCTGCGAGCGGTCCGCCGGTGCAGGAGTAGAGGTCCGGCACCAGGCACGCGTCGTCGAGGCCCATCTCGCGCGCGACGAGGTCGGCGGCCGCCTCCGCCTGGGCGATCCCGCCCTCCCATCCGTCCGGCCACCGTCGTCGGGCAGCCTCGGCCTCGGCCGCCGCGGCCGGGTTCCGCCGCTCGCCGCGGTGTCGGGCCGTCACGCGGTCGGCCAGGATCGCGTGGCCGATGCTGCCGACCTGCTGGCGCGGCGACTCGTCGCCAGAGTCACGCAGGCCGAGGATCCACTGGGAGTATGCCCGCACCCCGCAGGCGAGCCAGTCGCCGCCCTCGGACTGGCTCAGGAACCGCACGACGTCGACGTCGTCACCACGCGGCGCCGGGCCGCTCACCATCACAGGAAGTCTTCGCATTGTCGAATGCTAGCACGGCGGCCCTACGCCACGACGGAGCGCGCGGCCTCGATGCTGGCGAGCAGGAACGCGTCGCCGGCCGCGAGCCGGCGCGGGACGTTCGCCACCGCGTAGATGACGGTCGTGTGGTCTCGCCCGCCGATCTGGCGCCCCGACTCCTTCAGGCTCATCCCCGCCTCGCGCATCGCCACCCACGCGCCCCACCGCGCCGCGACGGCGAGGTCGTCGGCAGAGGACAGCGCCGCGTCGACGTCGATCCCGACCGCCGCGGCCGAGCGCTCGAGCATGCGCCTGCCGAGGGTCGCGGGCGCCTCCGGCCTGCTGGCGCCGCGGCGCGGCCTCGGGCGCCGCCGGTCGTCCGTCGTGTGGTAGCCCCCCTTGGCCAGGCGGTAGCAGGTGAGCCGGGTGAAGCCCAGGGCCTCCGCCGCCTCGGCGTTCGACATCGTGGCCCGCAGCCGGCGGACGACCTCGCCGCGCGCCTCCCGGGCCACGACCGTGTTCCGCGTCATGACCTCGGTCGCGGCGACTCGCCGCTCGAGCGCGACCTCGTCGACCACGCGCCTCGCCAGGTCGCGGCGGGTGGCCGGCGTGCTCTCGTCGGGCATCGCCGCCAGCGCCGCCCGCGTGGCCTCCCGCAGCGCGGCGGCGTGCTCCGGCGGCACCCCGCGCGCGTACGTGGACACGCCGACGCGGGCGTGGCGGATCGCGTCCTTGACCAGGACCCCTCGGGACGCGAGGGCCCTCGCCACCGCCACGCGGACCGCGGAGGCGACGGCCCGACTCGTCGCCCTGCCGCCGTGGAGGCGGGCCGCCTCGCACTCCGCGGCGGTCAGATGCGTCGTGGAGGCGGCCGCGGCGTACAGGCCCGGCAGCACCGCGACGACGGCCTCCTCGGTCGGGCGCCGGCGGAGCCGTCGCGGCGCCGTCACGGCGCCACCCCCAGGGCGACGAGGCGCGCGTACGCGGCCCGGACCTCGGCGGAGGGCGGCCGCGGCAGGGTGCGGGCGGCGAACTTGTGGCGGGAGCGGACCTCGGCGTCGAACGACTTGGGCGGCACGCCTGGAGGGCACAGGCCGTCAGCGACGCTATCCCGATGGCGCAGGCATCGACCCTGCAGCGCCCAAAGATCCACATCTGAGGCGGCTCTGTAGTCATGGAGTAGGATGCCTTTTGGGGCCACTCTGGCCCGCCAGACCTCGGCGCAGATGACCGCGGCCGCGGCCCCGAGCGCAGGGTCGAGGGGGCACAGCGCGAGCCCGAGGTCGGCGAGGATCGCGGGCTCGTCGAGCCGGAAGTGCCACGGTCGCAGGGTCACGTTCGTCGCGGCGCACAGGTCCGGCAACACCGACCGGCGCACCTCGGCACGCTGCTCGTCGGTGTTCAGGGCCTGCGACTGCCCGCTGGGGTGCGGCACCACGATCACGTCGGTCTGGTCGGCGACGCGGCGCCACGTGCAGCGCTGGCCCGCGCAGCCGAACGCGTCGCCGACGCGACCGAAGCCCAGCGCCACGATCGTCGTGGCCCGTGCCAGCAGGCCGGCGGCCCGTTGCTCGGCGATGGCTGGCAGCCATGGTGCGGCGTCCCGGACCCCGGTGGGCGTCGGGAAGACGTTCTCGAACTGCACGTGGTCGAGCAGCGCCGCGCGGTCGACGAGGCCGAGGACCTTGGCCAGGCGCGAGCCGCTGGCGCAGTCGAATGGGCGGAAGCCCGGCGGCGCCCCGGCGGGCGGGGATTCGCCGACGAACAGGATGGTGGGGCGGACGTCAGCCACGGCGAGACGACTCCTTGATGCCGCGGGCCAGTCCCTCGAGCCCCTGCTCCGTGCGCGACAGGACGTCGACAAGTCGGCCGATGATGCTCCCGGGTGTCGGGGTGACAGCCGACCGCAGCGACAGGGCGGCGACCTCCAGCCGCCGCTCCGTCAGCCGCACACGCGACTCGAGCTCGGCGATGCGCCGGTCGATCTCGTCGAGGCGCTCGGTGGTCGTGGGCGGGATGAGTGCGCCGGGGATGTGGCCCGTGGTGGCGACGGTAACGTCGTCGACCTGCAGGTCCTGGGGCAGGAGCGCGTCGCGGTCGCGGCGGAGCGCGGAGACGGCCTTGACGATCTCCCGGCGGCCGGTGCCTGGGTTCAGGCGAGCGCCCGCGGCCATGGCGCTGTCATCTGTGAACCTGTCGAGGTTGTCGAGCGCATCCATGAGGGCCTCCGCTCGGTTGTTACGCTGGGTGATGGCGGCGACCAGTTCGTGCCTCAACTGCCCGATGCAGTCGGCCGCCTCCTTCAGGTCGGAGGAGAGAACCGGTCGGTCGTGTTGGGTGTACGCGCGCAGTCGCGCGACGATGTCGGGCTGGTCTTTCATCCCGGACACCTTAGCACGCGACAAGGTAGCGTGTCGCTGACACGTCTCCACCCCACCCAACCACCCACCCACGAAGGCCGGACGATTTCTCTTGACGACCGGCCACCTCTTCAGGCACCCTGTGGCGTCCCGCAGGGCCCCGGACGTAGCCTGCGAAGTCCGGAAGCAGGCCCGGTGCGCGGGACAGCCAGCCACAGGGTGCTTACCTGAAGGAGGCCGGGCGATGTCGAGACGGATCGACCACGACAAGGTCAGGGCCGAAGCAGACCTGAAGCCCAAGCGCACCGTCGTGCGGGACTCCAAACGGGACGCCGTCGTCATCTCCGCGCGGTCCCGCCCGAGCGTCGACGAGATGGTCGCGGACGTCGCCCGCGCCCGCGCCCGCGAGGCGACGTCGGCTGCGGCTTCGACCGGGCGAAGCGTCCTCGACGACCTCGACGAGGACGAGGGCGCGACATGCTAGGATGCCCGCATGCACAACCTTGAGGCGGTGAAGCGGTCATTGGCCGCGTGGACGGACGACGACCTGGACGCGCTGCGCAGACATCGCAGGTCCCTCGGGTTCCGGGCCTTTGCGTGCATGCATGAGGACCTGTGCGTCTTCCTATCAGGCGCTGGGTGGAACCCGGCGGCTGGCCCCGTCGGCCTGGCTGAGTTCCTGAGCGACGACGTCGTCGCCACCATCCCAGGCGTGGACCTCTTCGACTGACGCGGAGGCATCCATGCCAAACGACACCGAGGCGCCCTCCGCGGCGCAGTGGCCAGACCTGTCCTCGTGGCCAGACGACGACGCGCCGCCCGTTGAGTGGGCCCGCTTCTACCGCGACCGCTGCGGGTGGATCGTCGTCCCCACCGCCGGACCGATGGACGTCCTCTCGTGGGCCCGCTCGCTGGCCCAGGACGCCGCGGCCGCGTACGCCGATGACCACGGCGGACCGCCCGACGAGGAGACCGCCGTCGCGCTGTGGGACGCTGCCCGCGAGGAGGCCGACGACCTGCTCGGCCGCCCCGTCGGGTACATCTACAAGGCGTGGATGGCCAAGGTGGCCGTCGCCGCCGACGTCACCGACGCGATGCTCCGCGAGGCGTGGGAGCCCCTCGAGCACAGCCGCGGCCCGCGCAACGAGGCCGACCGCCGCGGCGTCGCCGTCCTCCCGAACCGCTCCGCTCGGGGCCTGCCGGTGGTGTTGGTCGACGTCGACCCACGCTCCGGCGGCGACGTGGACGGGCCGTGGGGCATGCAGTTATCTGGCCCGAAGGCCAGCACCCCAGGCGATGGCGTACACACGCTCATGCTCGCCACCGGCAAGGAAGTCGCGGGCTGCGACCTCGGCCCCGGCGTCGACGTCGTCGCGGCCGGCGGCACCGCGATCCCGCTGCCGAGCGGATCCGCCACGCCGGGGCGCCGGTGGCTCCGCATGGACCCGCCCGTGGTCGCTCCCGAGCAGCTGCGCAAGAGGGGACGCAAGAGGGCCCCGCCCCGCATCCGGGAGGGCGCCAGGGGCACTGAGGCCGAGCGCCAGCCCGGCGACGACTGGGGCGACGACGAGGGCCAGGGCGCGCAGGTCGTGTCATCCCCCGTCGGCGACGGCGAGCGGAACCGGGCCGCCGGCATTCTCGTCGGCATGCTCGCCAGGCCGCGCAGCCTCCCCGGTGACTTCGTCCGCGCCTGCCTCGAGCTGCTCGCGGAGGAGATGGCTGGGCGCGACGCGCCGTCAACGGAGATGCGTGAGGAGATGGCCCGGTGGCAGGTCCTCCTGACCCGCGGCCCGCGCGACGAGGCATTCGCCGCCGAGGTCATGGAGACTTGGCTCCGCGTCCGCGACACCAGCCGCAAGCGGATGCGGACCCCGCCGGCCAAGTTCGCCGCCTCGGTGTGGCGCGTCTGCGACCGCCGCGAGGAGGGCCGGGCCGGCGAGGAGGACCGCGGCGTCGGCCCGCCGCTCGGCGCCTGGCCGCCGGACGTCCCGGGCAGGCCGGAGCCGGTGCCGCCGTCAGCATCCACGACAGCCACTGAGGCGCAGCAGGCCGGACCTGGAGACGCCACGACTGCTGACCCGGTGCCGTTCCCCCCGCCGCCGCCCGCGGTCGCCCAGGCCGCCGTGGAGGCGTCCAGGGTCGAGACTCCCCGGTGGCGCGGCGGCGTCGACCCCCGGCTCTTCGCCCCGTCCCTCGCCGAGGACTACACGCGCGACGACCTGCAGCGCGACCTCGAGCGCGAGCCGATCCGGATCTGCCGCGTCATGCCGGCCATGGACTTCGCCACCGGCCAGCACTCGACGTCGCCCGACCTCCTCACCCGACCTGTCGAGTTCGGCTGGGGCGAGCACATGGCCGCGGCGAAGCGCGGGCTCTCCGCGGGCGACTTCGTTGCCGTCGGGGCCAGCAGCGCCGGCGCGGGGAAGACCACCTACCTCGCCTGGCTGCTGAACGGCCTCGCCCTCCAGACCGCGATGCGGCTCCTCCGCGCCAAGGGCTTCGAGGACCGACCCCTCGTCCTCCCGATCTGGGCCAGCGAGATGCCGAAGCGGAACGAGCTGTACGGCCGCCTCGTGACCGCCTACCTCGGCTTCCACCGGGCGGTGCTCGACGACGGCCCGATGGCCGAGGAGGCCCCTGGCGTCCTCGCGGCCGCCTCCGCGGGCCGCATGGCCCCCGCCGAGTACGTCGCCAAGGCCCGGGCCATGGAGGACTTCTACGGCAACGACGAGCGGTGCCCCCTGGCCGTCGCGCGCGCGCACGTGATCCGCCGGATCAACCCGTCGCGGCTGCCCCGACACTCGCGCAGCCTCGGCGTCACCGTCCACCACCGGTCCGGCCCCGACCTCGTCGAGCACCTCGCCGACGCCGTCGACCTCTTCCGCGAGGACCTGGCGGCTCGCGCCGGCGTCCCCACCGACAAGGTCCTGCCGGTCGTCGTCGTCGACCCGGTGCAGCGCTTCGCCGGCCCCGGGGGGCAGAGCGAGAAGGGGGCCATCGACGCGATCCTCGGCGCGCTGAACGACGTGCTGTGCCGCGAGCTCGGGTGCGTCGTCATGGCCACGTCCGACACGACCAAGGGCGGCGCCAGGACGGGGCTCGACTCGTTCCTGTCCGCCGACGCCCCGGCGCTCATGGCCGACGTGCTGTCGGGCTCCCAGGGCATCGTGCACCACGCGAGCGACGTCGTCGTCGTGCACCCGGAGGCCCCGGCGCACGGCGCCCCGCCGCCGCGGGTCCGGGACGGCGGGCGGGAGCGCGAGATCGGGCCCGGGTGCGTCCGCCTCTGGACCCGGCTCCTGCGCTCCCGCGGCGGGGGCGAGTCGCCGCTCCTGTTCCCGTACGAGTGGGACCGCGCCCTGGGCCGGCTGCGCGAGCTCGACCCCGAGCCGCTGCGCCCCCCGCCGGAGCGGGACGACGACGCCAGGCGTGGCGGCTCCTCCCGCCACGCTGGCCACGCCGGCCAGGGCGGCCCCCCGCGACTCGACCCCGCCGCCGACTACCGGCTGCACAAGGCCGGCGCCCGGATGCGGGACGGGTCGCACGTCGAGGACCTCGGCCTCGCCTTCACGGACCTCGCCCGCGAGGCGATCGGGATCGACGGGCGCCCGGACCCGCACCCCGGCAAGCGCTGGTGGCCGGACGTGGTCGTCTCCGGGCGCGCGGCCGCGCACGTCCTGGCGGCGATGACCTGCCGGCACGAGCGGGTGACGTAGCTAATGGCGGGCCACCCGCGCGTGAACATGCTAAGGTGTCTCCCATGCCCAACGTCAACATCATCGAGGCAACTGACCCGAAGGACAGGCCAACTGAGGTCGTGGCCCAGCTCCGCGACATCGCGGAGTGGTTGCGGGCGGAGGGCGAGCCGGAGATCGCTGCAGGCCTCGACGAGGTTGTGGACGACATCGTCTCGATGTACGAGCTATAGTTAGGCCACGACCGTGGCGGTCGCCGACCACGGTCTCGCTGATCGCTCCTCCTCGCCGCACGACTCATTGTTCGGCGAGGAGGCCCGAGCAGGGCCTGGGAGAATACCAATGAAGAAGATCATTTCCATGTTCACCCTCATGGGCGCCGTGTCCACCAGCAACATCGCCTCCGCGACGCCGGCACTCGGCTTCCGCGACATCGATGCCACGCCGCCGACCGACTACGACTGCACGGTCGAGACGATCGACGACCTGACCTGCGAGCTCGCCTGCGACGGTCCGACGACCGACTTCGAGTGCGCCTGTGAAGTGGATCTGTGCGAGTGCATCGACTCGACCTCGCACGAGTTCTCCATGTCCCCCGACCCCGACGAGGGGGCGTGGTGCGACCAACTGAGGCGGGGAGGCGGCCACTACAACAAGTGCTGCGATGGACCTGACGGCCCTGGCTGCACCAAGTATTGCCCCGACAAGGCTCCCCCGCCCAGCGGAGAGTGTGCGCCTTGCCTCTACGGCTGCACGAATGGGACCTGCAACTGACTGCCCGTGAGGATCGCGGTGGAGGACTGAGCCATGCTGTTCACATTCAAGCGAGACGAGGAAGGCCGCGAGCGTATCTACGTCGGGGACGTGTGCGTCTGGATGGCCAATGGCGACATGCGCGAGGTTGCCGGACGCGGGATGATGACCCGTGTCCGAGTGGAGCAAGCGCATTGCGATGAGGCCATCGAGCGCGCCGACGAGGCGGGGTTCTGGCATCAGCAGGAGGAATTCCCTGGACACCGCTTCTCCTACCTGTTCAACCTCGTCACCGTCGACGTGCACGTCGCCGACAACGCCGTCTTATCCGTGACGCGGGAAGGAGACGAGTCGTGAACCCTCGCAAGCTGACCCCTGAGACGTTGGCCCAGGCGGACGGAGTGCTTGCCGTGTTCGTGGACTCGCGCGAGTCGCACGGGGACTGCGACGTGTGGCGCGTCGCCGTTAGGCTGGCGATGGAGATGGCCGGCGACCTCAGGGTCGACGACCTCATCGTCCACGCGGCCAGGGCCCAGACGATCCGCGTGGTCGTCGACGGGGCGGACGCGTGCGCCGTGGTCACCGTCCAGGGGCACCGCGTCGGCAAGTCGCTGCCCCGGGCCATGCGGAAGATCCTGGCCGCGGTCCGCGCGGAGCGGCGCGCGACGGAGAGGTCCGATGGCGCGCGATTCGTCGCGTCCGAGGCGCCTGGGCTGCATCTGCACGATGTCCGCGTCGTGGAGGTTGACCGATGACCACGTCCACCATCTTCTCCGTGGCCTACTTCCTCGGCACCTGCGTGGGCGTCGCCTCCGGCCTGCTGCTCCCGTGGTGGATGTCCGGGGCCGCCGCGTGGGTCCTCGCCGGGGCGCTCATGGTCTGGCCGCTGCTCCGCCCGTCGCAGCGAGCCCTCCGGAGGATCTTCGAGCACGACCCTCCGCAACTCGTCGGCGACAGGCTGCGGGCCCTCATGGACCTCTGCGCCGCGAAGAACCTGCGGGTGGTGCTCGGGCTCTTCTGGGGCGCGATGGCGGGGGCCGGCGCGACGTCTATGCCGGTCGTCCTCGACTGGCTGCTCTGGCCCGGCCATGGGGACGTGGAGCTGTGCGCCCTGCTCGCGGGGGTAATCGCGGTCTCGTGGCTGCTCGTGTCGCTCGCCGACGTGGGCGAGGACGACCGCCGCCCCGGGCTGGTCGGCCTCGCGCTGTACCTCGCGGTCGTCACGCTGTGCGCCCTGCCGGCGCTGTGGGAGGTGCTCTGATGTCGGACGTCAAAGTCGGCGACGTGGTCGCCTGGGACAAGGTGCGAGACGGCACGCTGGTGGAGCGCCGCGGCGTCTTTTTCGTGCGATTCCGCGGACACGGGTACGTTGTCGGCCCCCGCGTCTGGACGGACATCCGCAAGCTTCACCCGTGGCTCTGGGAGGACTGCGACGACATCAACGAGCCGAAGCCCACCATCATCGCCATGGGCCTCACCGGCCAGGAGACCGCGGCCGACTTGCAGCGGCTCGCCGAGGTCTTCGAGGTGCGGGAGGCGATAGCTGACGAAGTCCTCGAAAAGGCGCCTGGTGGTCTGACGCTTGACGAGGTGGCCGTGCGCCTCCACGCCGCCGGCTGGCGCCCCGGCATGGCCGCCGAGGGCGCGGCCCGCCTGCTCGCGGAGGTGCGCGATGGCTAAGAAGAACCTCCACCGACGTAAGGCCGTTGCGCTTCCGGCTGCCCACGTCGAGGTGTCAACCGACGCGATCACTATCGTCGTTCCTGAGGTCGTCGGCAAGAACTCCAGCCACACAGGCGGCCGCGGCGGGCTGCGCTTCACGTCGTCCCACACGAAGGCGTTCCGGGCGTCGGTAGAGTCGGGCATCATCACGCACAGGACGCTTGCTATGGCAGGACCCAACGTGTTGGAGGCCATCGGCAACTCGCAGGCGATGCGTGGCACCTGGCGCCTCGAGGTCGTCGGCGTGTGGCCGACCAAGCGCGACGTGGTCGCGGGCAGGCCGGCCGACTTCCTCATGCCCTGCGGCGACGCCGACGCCGCCATCCCGCAGGCACTCGACGCGCTACAGTACGCTGGGGTCCTCGACGACGACGCGCGGGTCGTCGAGGTCAGGGCCTGGAACCTGTACCGTAAGGATGTGCGGGCGACGGTGATGCGGCTGGTGCGGGTGAGCCTTGACCTCGTCGAGCGCGACACAGCCATCGCCCACCTGCTCCCGCTCGTGCCACAATCCCCCGAGCCGCCGGCCAAGCCCGCGCGCAAGAGGAAGGCCAAGCCGACATGAGGTTCAACATCCCCCCACCGCTCGGCCTGTCGTCCCAACGCGTCGAGGTCCTCGCCGTCCCGCCGCACCCGGCAGCGGCGTTTGGCGGCCTCGAGGGTACGGGCCGATCCTGCGCCTCGTTCCACGAGCGGTCCGCCGTCCTCGCCGACGTGGTCACCGTCGCCTCGGCCCGCTGGATCGCCTGGGCCGTCCGCGAGGCGCTCGAGGGCCGCACCCCGCGGACCCGCGCGTTCCTCTCGCCGGTCCTGTCCGGCGGCCCCGGGTTCGATCTGGGCCGCGGGCCCGTCGCCGGCCCCATGGTGTTCGGCGGCGAGACCTGCAGGCCGGGCTGGCCCGACGGGTGGATGTGCGACCACCCGTCGCACGACGTCCTGCCACCCCACGAGGCGCTGCTCCCGGCCCGCCGCGTGGTCGTGGAGGACGCGGGCGACGTGCTGCTCGACGACTTCGACGACGGCCTGTCGTGGCCCCTGGTCGTCGTGGAGGGGGCGAGCGCGTGACCTGGGAGATGCCAGCCGGCCGTGCCGGTCACTTCGACATGTGCACCTCGCCGTGGCTCATCTTCACCGAGGACAGTCGCGAACTGCTGCCGCGCCTGCCGGACGGGTTCGCCGACCACGTGATCACCGACCCGCCGTACGACAAGAAGACGCACGAGGGGGCGAGAACTGGGGCTAGCGCTGACAAGGACCTCGGCATCGACTTCGATGCCATTGACGGGGATGTGTCATTTGTGGGCGACTGCGTGCGACTGGCGCGCCGCTGGGTGTTGGCGACATGTGCAATGGAGCAAGTGGGAGCGTATCGAGATGCCTCTGGAGAATCGTGGATCCGAGGTGGCTTCTGGCACAAGCCAGACGCCATGCCTCAGGTGAGCGGAGATAGGCCGTCGACCCCTGGTGAGTGCATGGCGATCATGCATAGGACTGGGCGGAAACGCTGGAATGGCGGCGGCTTCCCAGCCTTCTGGTCTGTCCCCATTGAGCGATCCGACCGGGTCCACCCGACGCAGAAGCCACTGGCCCTGATACTCCGCCTCGTCGAGCAGTTCACCGACCCCGGCGACGTCGTCCTCGACCCATTCTGCGGGAGCGGCACGACGGGCGTCGCATGTTTGCGTCTCGGCCGGCGGTTCGTCGGCGTCGAGCGTGACCCGAGGTACGCCGCGCTGGCCCACGAGCGGCTACTGGCCGAGTCGTCGGGCCTCACCCTGCGCGCCGCCCGAGCCGGCCAGATCACGCTCCTGTAGGTGGCCGCCCGCCCCCGCCGCGCCCACGCTCCCGCCGTGCCCCTCGTGCGAGACGAAGACGGACCGCTCCAGCCGGGCCTCCCGGGCGTCCTGCCAGAGGAGGCGCCGCTCCCGTCCGAAGTCGTGCTTGACGGCGGGGTCCTCGACCGGCGCCGCCGCGAGGCCCTCGCCGCGATCCGGGCGACGCTACTCGAAAGGCCTGAGGACTTCACCCCAGAGGAATGGCGCGTCGTCGTCGCCATGTTGGCGCCACCGACCGCTCACCTCGGCCGCCGGCCCGGCACCGCCGCCGCGCGCTACGGGGTCGTCCAGACGGCCCGCGACTGCTTCCCCCACCTGGGCTCCACCCAGGCCGTCGCCCGCTTCCGCGAGGCCCAGGCGCGCCCGCACGTGGCCGCCTTCGTCGCCGACATGCGGGCGCTCGAGCTCGTCGACGTGCTCGACCAGCGCGGCCCGGTGCGCGAGCGCCTGTGGCAACTCATCCGGCTGGCCGACGCCGTCGACCCGCTCGTCGCCGTGGACCCTGAGGCGGGCTCAAACCACGTCCGCGCCGCGGCCGTCGCCGTCCAGGCGATCAAGGTGCTGGTCGACATGGACGCCCTGCACGTGACCCCAACGGAAGTCGCCTCGCTGACCACGACCGCGTCGGCCAAGGACGAGGACGTCGCGGGCCTGTCTGACAAGGTCGCGCAGGTGGCCCGCGTCGCCGAGGATCTGCGGGCGAGGCGGCGGGAACGGGCGGGCGTATAATGCTATCATGCCCGTAATGGCTACCACCCGCGAAAAACTCATCGAGTCCGGCCTGTTCAGGGAGACGACCTCGCGCGACCTCGTCGCCGATTTCCCCGAGAACGAAAATGATAACATCCGCATGACGCTCGAGTTCGATTCATTCGGTGACCTCGTCCACCTGAGTGCGTGCATCGTCAGCAAGCCACTCGCAGAGATGGTCGCCCAGAACCGTCGCGCGCTCGGCCTTCCTCCGCAGCACAGCGTCGAGGCAGGCCACCTCTAACACGTGCTCGGCCTCTACGACCTTCTCGACGCCGGCGTCGCCGAGCCCGACCTGACGGCCTGGCTCGGTGGCCGCGCCGTGCCCAGGCTGCCGTCGCTGTCGCCGAAGGAGCGGCGGGCCATCTGCGAGGCGTGGTGGTTCTGGGCGCGTCCCGGGCAGCGCTGGGAGCCCGGCCCCGAGTTCATCACCGACTTCGAGTGCGGCCGCGGGTTCGGCAAGGACTACCTCGTCAGCCAGACCATATGCCAGCAGGCCGCGCTCGACCCGGAGCGCTGGGGCGGCTACGCGATCGTCGTCGGCCCCGACCCCACACAAGTGAAGCGCGATTGCCTGTTCGGCCCGTCCGGCATCTTCCCCGCGGCCGAGCGGGCGGCGAGGTCCGGCAACGGCCCGGCCATCGTCGACCGGAACCTCGTCGACCGGTGGCTCCGCTTCGAGTCGCCGCGGGGCGGCGGCTCGGGCGGCCTCACCGTGTATTGGGCCGCGTCCTCCGACCCGAAGTCCGTCCACGGCGCGAACGTCGGCCTCGTGTGGTGGGACGAGTTCGGGGTCTCGTACCACCGCCGCTACGACGAGCAGGGCAACAACGCGTGGCGGGCACTGCTGCCGGCGGTGCGCCTCGGCCTCGACCCGAAGATCATCATCACGCAGACGCCGAGCCGGGCGCCGGAGGTGCGGGCGCTGCAGGCCGACGCCGAGCGGCCCGAGTGCCCGCGGTGCCGGGCCGAGGCGCTCGCCCGCGGGCCGTACGTCGGGGCGCCGCTGCAGGAGCCGTGGAGGCTTCTGCGGTCGCCGCAGCGACGACTGCACCCAGCGCTCGACACCCGCACCACCGAACCGGTGCGCGAGTGCCCGGCCTGCGGCTCGCGCGTCGTGGCCCGCGTGCGGACCGTGTTCGGGGCGACGACCGACAACCCGTCGCTGGCGGCCCGGGCCCGAGACGACGCGGCACGCGAGCTCGAGGGCGGGACCGCGGCGGCCCGGCTCCGGTTCGCCCCGCGCGGGGAGGCCGACGCCGGCGGCGAGGGGGCGCTCATCCGCCACGAGCACGTGCTCGAGGTGACGGCCGGCGCCCCGCCAGCACGGCCCGGCGGCCCCGTCCCCGACCTGCACATGCGCGCTCTGGACGAGGTTGGGGCCGACGAGGTCGTGGTGTTCGTGGACCCCGCCGTCACCGCCTCGGAATCCTCCGACGAGACGGGCCTCGTCGCCGCATGCGTGCGCCGGACCACCCACGGCGGCCGCGAGGTCCGCCAGGCGGTGGGCCTCACCGACGCGAGCGTGCGGCCCGACGAGGTCGCCTCGGGCCCTCCGAGCGCCGTGTGGGCCCCGCGGGCGTACTGGCAGGCGGTGCTCTGGGGCGCGAGGCGGATCGTCGTCGAGGTCAACCAGGGCGGTGAGGAGGTGCTGTCCGCGGTGCGCGATCTGTGCGACCGGCCGCCGAGCGAGGCGGAGTGCCTGGCGCGGCTGCGGGGGGAGCACCCAGGGGCCAGCGACGCGCAGCTCGGCGCGCTGACCCGGCGCCTCGCCACCAGCGCCCGCGGCATCGCGGTCGAGGCCGTCCGGCGGCGGGCGCCCAAGCCGGCCCGCGCGGAGTGGTACGGCCGCACCGCGAGCCTCGGCCAGCAGGCCGTCCTCTGCGTCGAGTGGCAGGACGGGGCGAGGCACTGGCAGACGTGCGTCGGCCAGGCGACCGGATACGAGCCGCCGCGGGCCGACGCGCCGCCGTCCGCCCGCCGCGACCGCAAGGACCGTTGGGACGCCTTGTGCGGCACGGCCCAGGTCCTCCTCGGCGTGCGCGAGACGGCCCGCGGCGAGGTTGAGGACGCGCAAGGACAAGGGTGGATGGGGCAGGTCAGCAAGTCGTCGCTGCGCTGATGATCAGTCAGCGCTGGGTTCTGGCGTGGCCCAGTAGGTGGGGCTGCACTCTACGATGACCCTCCACTTGGTGATGGCGCTGGCTTCGTCTCGCACGCTGATGCGGCGGCCATGCTCAAACATGCTGTCGCACTCGGCCTGCTCCGCCCATCCTTCAGCGGCGTCGCTCTCGCAGGCTGCGATGATGACGACCGAGTCGTCGATGGTTTCACACTCGTCGTCCCACACGATGAAACTGGGCATGTGGACATGGTAGCACGCGCGAACACGTTACCTTGTCGCTCGCCGCCCGACGCGCCACACTGCATCTCATGCAGCAGCCCACCATGTTCGCCCACGACGGCGCCACCATCTACTACCCCACCGCGCCCGGGCGCGTGTACATGATCGCCGTCGCCGCGCTCGCGGACGTCGACGGATCCGACGAGGACATGCTCGACTCGACGAACACGGGAGACATCTCCGACCTCGTCGCCACGTCCAAGAGCAGCGGCGGCCGACTCTCCGCCCTCATCACGGGTGACCGACTCTTGCCTCCAGGGGCGTGGCCCCGCGTCTACGCCGAGGTCGACGGCGACCTGTCGGGGCTCGTCGACCACGAGGCCACCGCCCAGGACTTCCACGACGCGCTCGAGCAGTGGGCCGACTGGTGCGACCGCGACTCGGCCCGGCTGGACTCGCTCGACGAGGTCCGCGGGGCCATCGAGCGGTCGGCGGCGGCCTGAACGCAGGTCACGCGCGGACGTGCTATCCTGTCTGCGTCATGACCGCCCGCAAGAGAGCCGACCGCCTCGCCAAGATCACGTGCCCCCGCCAGGCCGCGGTGGCGAGGGCCGTCAGTCCGATCCTCGACGTGTTCTCCACCGGGTTCGCCAAGATGGGGCCGGACGAGCGGCTCGCCGCGTTCGTGCCGGCGGACGACTACGCGGCCAGGTGGCGCAACGCGGTGCGCATGCCCGCGCTGGGGATGGTCGCGCGCCTGGGCCGGGACCTGGGGCTCGGCACCAACGAGCTCCACGGCGACGCGAAGCTGCGCGGCCGGACGCAGGTGCCCGAGCTCGCGGGCATCAACAGGACGACGCTCCTGAACGCGCTGTGGATCTGCGACGCGATGCTCGAGGACCAGGCTGACATGCCGGCGCTCGCCCTCGCCCGCTACACCACGATCCGCTCGCGCGCGCAGGCGGAGGTCCGGTCCGAGCGGTCGCGCAACGAGTGCGAGTGCTCCGCGTGCTCGAAGGAGCGCGCCGCATAGTTCACGGCGTTCAGAGAGACATGATAGCTTGACTCTCGTGCGGCGTCCTGTAGTGTGCATCACATGCACGCCAGATTGCCCGCCGCCATGACGCACCACCCGATCTTCTCCGCCGAGGAGGAGCACGCCGCGTTCACCTCGATCCACGAGGCCCGCGTCGCCGCCTGGCTCGCCGTCCTCTCCGACCGCAACCTCGCCCCACGCTGCCTTCCACCGACCACTCCGGGGCTCGCCGAGCACGTGGTCTGGGACGCCGCCCGCGAGGCCGCGGTGATGCGGCCCGTCCGCGCCACCCTCGCCGCCGCCGCGTGGTACGCCGAGCCGCTGGCCCGCCGCCTCGCCGCCGACGACATGTCCTGCGAGGGGCTCTTAGCCGCCCGCGCCGTCGTCGGCCGCCTCGCCGCCCGCCGCTCCACGTCCCCCGCCTGGGTCCGCCAGGTCGGCGCCGCGATGGCCCGGCTCGCCGCCGCCGTCGACCACGTCGAGCGCCACAACCTGCGCCTCGTCGTCCAGCAGGCCTCCCGCCATTCCCACCGCTGCAGCGCCCTCACGCTCCACGACCTCGTCGGCTACGGCGCCCTGGGCCTGCGGATGGCCGTCCTGCGCTTCGACGTCTCCCGCGGCCTGCGCTTCTCGACCATGGCCACGCACTGGATCAGCCACCCGATCCGCCGCGCGATCCAGGACCGCCGGTCGACGATCCGCGTCCCGGTGCACATGCAGGAGCGCATGGCCAAGGTCGCCCAGGCCCGGCGCGTGCTGCTGAACGCCACCGGCGAGGAGCCGACCGTCGAGCGGCTGGCGGAGGCCACGGGCGAGCGCGACGTCGCCGGGGTCCTCGAGGTCCTGCACATGGGCGGCGAGGCGGTGTCGATCGACGCCCCGACGTGGCGGGACGACGGCTCCACGGAGGCCATCCGCGACTCGCTCGCGGACGTCGGAGCCCCGACGCAGGACGAGGTCGTCCACGACCGGGAGCGACGGGGCCTCGCCGCGCGCCTGCTCGACGCGCTCGACGACCGCGAGCGGTTCATCGTCGAGGCGCGGTGGGGGATGCTGGGCGGAGAGGAGTCCTCATACAAGGACCTCGCCGACGTCCTGGGCGTCACGCGCCAGCGCGTGCAGCAGTTGCAGGAGGCGGCCATGCGCCGGCTCCGGGCTGCGGCAGACCGCATTGACGATCCCTCTCCGCGGAGGCCCGCGCAGAACGTCGCCCCCGCACACCGCCCGACGTTCTCGCCGGGCGTGCAGGTGCAGCTGGCGCTGTGACTACCACGCGACCGCGTCGGCCTGCGACCGGAACGACTCCCACGACTCACTGCGCTCCGCCGGAGAGTCGCTGATCGTGACGGCGACCGCATGGCGGGTGGCGGCCGGTGGCACATGGACAACCGGCGTGGCGGCGGGGGGGTCGACAACCCGCTCGCCGAGGTCCGGCCGCGCCTCCCCGCCGGCGATCCGCCGCAGCGCCTCGACGGCCCGCGCGTAGATCTTCCGTACGGATTCCTTGGCCAACGTCCTCCCGCTGCACGCGAGCCCGGACTCGCCGATCGACAGGAAGCTCTCTCCACCGGCGCCCTGCGTGCCCTCGGCGATCGAGTCGAGGCCGTGGTGCCGGCGGACGACCTCGGCCATCTCGGGCCCGCGCAGGTCGCCGTCGCCCGAGGCGCGCAGGGCCGCCAGCGCGGACAGGGCCCGGCCCCACCGCGAGGCAGCCTCCTCCTCGTCGGCCTCGCGCTCGAAGTCGTCGGGCGCCGCGAGCACGGCCGCGGCCCGCTCGACCCCGCCGGCGCCGTCCGTGCCCTGCGAGTCCTCGTCGTCGTCCCCGCCGCTACCGACCCCGACGAACACCGGGGCGCCGTGCCGGAGGGCCGCCAGCAGGCCCGACCCGCTGGCGCCCTTGATCTCGAGCACCTTCGCCACCCACGCGGCGAGGAACTCGCGGGCCTGCTCGGGCAAGCGGTCGACTGCGCCCGAGGCGGCCACCTTGGACCGGGAGCGCCACGGCGGGCGCGGCCGGCTGCCGAGCGCGGACCGCATGAGCCGGCGGCGCGGTGACGGGCCTGGCGGCGGGAGGGCGGCGGCCATGGCCTCGCGGGCGATCTCGTCGACAGGGCGCCCGGCCAGCAGCGCCCGGCGCGTGCGGCGGGTCGGGCGGCTGCCGGGGACGACCTCGACGGACTCGGCGAGGAAGAGGAGGTCGGCGAGGACCAGCGCGTGCCCCGGCGTCGTCGACTCCGCCAGCGACTCGATCGCCGCCAGCAGCGCCCGGGCGGCGTCGTGGCCGTGCAGGTGCAGCCGGTCCTGCACGGCCCGGCGCAGGTCCAGCACCCACGGGGGCACGCCGACGAGGTCGCGCCGGGCCCACGCCTCGCCGCTGCCCTGTCGGGCCCACGCGGCGGCGTACGTCGTGAAGCGGGCGTGCCGGGCGTCATAGTCGAGCCCCCCGCGGTCGAGGCCGATCATCGCGCCCTGGGTCAGGTCGGCCCGGGTGACGCCGTCGCGGGGCGAGTGGTAGCGCAGCTGCACCGCGATCCCGGTGCGGCCGTTCGTGCGCACGTTCCGCTGGCGCGCGGCCATGAGCGGGCCCACGGCGGCGAGGACCTGCGGCGGGACGCCGGGCCGGGGCGAGCGGACGTCGGCGGCCGCTACGGCGGCGTGGAGGCGGTGGGCGCCCTCGTCGGCCCACGCGCCGGGGTCGTCGACGGGCCTGGGCGGCGCCGACGCCACGGCGGCGAGCAGGGCCCGCAGGTCGCGGTCGGCGGCGACGTCGTACCCGCTGGCGGCGCCGCGTGGCGTCTCGAGCGCCGCGGCCATGGTGGCGAGGTCGACGCTCCCGGCGGGGTAGAGCGCGAGGGTGCCGCAGCGCTCGACGGCCCCGGCGGCGCGGCGGACCTTGGACGGCCGGCAGGCGACGGCGCGCGGGCTCCAGGCGCGACGGGCGGCCGACACGACCTCGACCGCGTGGACGACGCCTGCATCGCGGAGGACGGGCGAGGAGACGACCACGGCGGCGCGGGCTGGCCGGGCCCGTCGCCTGCCGGCGGCGGGGCAGGGCCGAGGCTCCTCGCCCGGTCGCATCGGCCGGCGGCACCAGCGGCAGGCGGGCGGCGGGTCGAGCCAGTCGGCCACCGCGAGCCGGAGCTCGCGGACGCCGTCGCGCCCGGTGGGGTCGCCGGGCAGGGACCGGGCCCGGAGCGCGGCCGCGAGCCGCTCGGGGACGAGCCGCTCGGCCAGCGCCCAGAGCCGCCGCCGGAGCGGAAGGATCGCCGCGGCCGCCGCCTGGCCGTCGCGTTTGGCCTCCTCGGTGCTCACCCGGGCGTACGAGTCGACGACCATCGCGGCGACCGGGGTGTCGAGCTCGTGCGCCCCATGCCGCTGGGGGCCCCTGATCTGGGTCTTACTCACGAGGGGACATGGTAGCACGTCCGCGCGCGGCCCGAACGCCGTCCACCGGCCGGCCGACCCGCCGATAACTAAACGGCGTCAAGGAGACATGATAGCTTGTCTCCCGCCTGTAGGTCGTGTAGCTTGGAGTCCATGCAGCACACCTACCGCGCCGCCATCTGGACCTCCGCCGACCGCCAGGCCCAGCTTCGCCTCACCGATGAGTCTCAGCAACACCTCTCCGACGAAGCCTTGCTCAAGGCCGCCGAGATCGAGGCCGCCAGCGTCAACCTGTGGCGCGAGGACGGCGACTCCATCATCGTCGACATGTGGAGTGAGTAGCCATGACCAAGCAACCCCCGCCCCTCACCGACCGCGCCATGGACTACATCCGACTCAACGCCCCAGTCAGCATCGCCGACGTGTGCGGCGCCATCTCCCGCGGCAACAGCTGGAAGCCGGCGGAGAACGCCGTGGCGAAGCTCTGGACCGCCCAGCGCATCGTCGTTCGCGACAACGTCATCACCATCCCGGAGACCTGAGCCATGACCGCCGAACACGACACCGACGACCTCGACTTCGCGATGCTCACCCCGCCGACCCGCCCTGGCCCCTGCGAGGCCGCCACCGCGCCAGAGGTTGACCCGGTCGAGAAGCGGCTGGAACAAGCGCAGATGAAAGCAGCGTTCATTCGCCCCATTGAGATGACGCAGGCAGACGTGGCCCGTCGTGCCGCAAGCTCACTCGGCAAGCCGCTGACCATCGAAGTCCGCCACGGCAGCGGAAAGGTCAAGGTCTGAGCCATGGAACGACTCGTCAATGTCTACATCGGGCCCTCGTGCCCAGAGTTCACCACCAAGGCAACCGCCATCAAGCCGGGCATGGAATGCACTATTGCGCATCCTAATGACCGATATGCGGCGACCGTAAAGGATGTCGCGCCGAGCGGCGCATACGTGATCGTCGAGCGGAATGGAGAGCGGCGCAAGTTCACGTGGCGCAAGGGCCGATCTGACGTAGGCCACTTCGCTCAGCCCGGTTCGTGGTCGCCGACCCTGATCCTCGGCGTCGCAGAGGACTACCTGTCTCCCGACATCTGAGCGATTACCCTCGCCGCGTGCCCGACACGCGCCCCGCCCGACCCGGCCTCCTCGCCACGCTCGCCGAGGGGGCCGCTCGCGTCTTGGGCGTGCGGTTTGACGGCGGGCCGGTGCAGGCCGTGGTCCCGTCCGCAGAGGCCCGCTCCGTCATGGACTGCGGTCCTGGTGGCGGATGTGGAGGGCCACCGGTCGGATGGGGCGGTTCGCCCCAAGTAGCGATCACGCCGAGCCTCGACCGCGCCACCATCGACGACCTGTACTCCGACCAACTGATGCGCCGGATCGTCCGGCTCATCGTCGACGACGCGATGGGCGTGCGCCCGAGCCTCGCCGGGGACGCCGGGGAGCAGTCGTCGACGATCGGCTGGATCGAGGGCCGCGGAGGCTGGGACGAGGCCGAGCGGGCCATGATCTACGCCCGACAGTACGGCGGCGGCGGGGTCGTGTGCATCGTCGACGACGGCCGCCCAGCCGACCAGGAGGTCGACCTTGCCGCCTGCCGGGACGTCGTCGGCTACTACGCGCTGCCGAAGTGGTACCTCGTGCCTGACGGCGTCGGCTCGGGCCGCGTCTCCGCTGGTTGGTACGGACCCCGCGTGGGCCGGCCAGAGCACTACTTCGTCACCCCGGTGACCGCGCTCGGTTCCGACGCCGGGCTCTCCTCGCTGCCGCCCGACCAGCGCGAGGCGGCGGAGGCGGCCCACCCGCGCCGCATGCCGCGGGACCTGCGGCGGATCCTGAACAAGAGCGGCTACCGCTTCCACCGGAGCCGCGTCATCGCGTGGCCCTACGTCGACGAGATGGACCTGAGGCTGGCCCGTTGGTTCCCCCAGTGGAACGGCTGGGGACCTGGCGTGGTCGAGGCCGTGCTCGCCCCGTTTCTGGCCCGTCGCCAGGGCGCCCTGCGCATCTCGGCCATCATGCGCAGCGTGGTGGTCAACACGATGGAGATCACGAACCTGGAGCACCGGCAGACGACGCCCGACCTGGGCGCCGCCCTGCGGAACGCGCTCGAGTTCGTGAAGTGGTGCCGGGACTACACCGACGACTCGGTGCCGCTCATCGCCCACGACAAGAACGCGAAGTTCGGCAGCCTCACGCACCAACTGGGCGGCATCGACAAGCTGGTCGAGGCGCAGCGCCAGTACCTCCTTGACGTGGTCGAGTACCCGGCGGTGGTGCTGTTCGGCGACTCGGTCGGCGGCATGAACGGCGGCGACCGGGCCGGCGAGCACCGGTCGTACGCGGCCCGCGTCCGCTCCTTCCAGAACCGGTGGGTGTGGACCGCCGGGTCGTTCGGCGGCGGGTTGCGCCAGATGGTGCTGCAGGCCCAGGCGTGCCGGCGCGGGCCCACCGGCGGCCGCATGGACCCGACCGTCCAGGCGACGTGGCCGTCGATCCTGAGCGAGTCCGAGGACGACCGGGTGAGCCGGCGCCTGAAGAACGCCCAGGCCCGCGCGCAGGACCGCGTCGCCCTGGGCCTCACCGCGGCGGCGTTGCGCCGGTTCGACCCGACCGTGCGCGAGGACTACCCTGGCCTCGACGTGGACGAGGGTCCGCTGCCGACGATCTCCGCGGCGACGCCTGGAGAGGCGGCCCCGCGCGGGTCGGTGCCGGCGGTCGAGCCGGACGGGGCCGACGTGACCGCCACGACCCCGGCGGCGGCCAACGAGGCGATCGTCGAGGGGGAGGGGTCTGGCCCCGCCACAGGCCCGGCCACCGACGCGCCGGAGCGGATGGTCCTCCCAGACGACGTGCACACCGAGTCGGAGATCGCCGCGGCGATGAAGATGACCCGCCAGGCCCTGCGCCGGATCATCGCCGAGACCGGCGTGGTCCCGGTCGTGAGGAGCCCTCCGGGCGCCCGCGGCGGGGACCGCTACAGCCTCGGCGAGGTCATGGCGGCCTTCCAGGCCCAGGCGACGCGACGGGCCGACGCGATGCGACGGGGCTACTGACGCATCGACACCTCGACCGCGATCAGTTCCCGCAGCCTGCGTGCCCACGCTAGCATCGCCTCGAACGTGGGCGAATAGGTGAAGTAGAAGCCGACCGGCGTCGACGGGTAGACCTGCAGCCACCACACGTGCCCAGAGGCGCGGCACGCCTCGATCTCGGCCTTCTCATCGGCGGTCCAGCCACGGGAGTCGAGCTCAACATCGGCCCACTGATCGATGGTTTGGTAGCTCCCGGCGTGGTGGTCGTATTCGAGTGACCATTGGAGGGTGCCATCGAGGAGTCGTACGAGTTCGTCCATGCCGGCATGTTAGCACGTGCCCCGCCTACCCTCTCCACGTGGCGATGAGGACAGACGCCGGCGCGGTCCGACTGGGCGCGACGCCGATCGAGGTCAGGCCCGGTGGCTACAAGGTGTACCGCGGCGTCGCCACCTACGGCGACGTGGTCCTCGAGTACCCCGAGGACGGCTGGAACGAGTTCGTCCCGGCGAGCACCGCCCTCGACCCGGAGACCGTGCGCCTCACCGAGGGCGTCCCGCTGACGCTCCTGCACCCCGGCGAACTGCTCGACGCCGAGGACGAGGAGGCGATCAAGGAGCACACCGAGGGCATGGTTCTGCGGGCCCTCGCCGACATGAAGGCCACCCCACCGGAGATGGTCGTCGACGTCATCGTCTACACCGCCTCGGCCCAGCAGGCGATCGAGTCGGGCCGGATCCGCGACCTGTCCCTCGGGTACGACCGGCAGGCGGAGGACCGCGCCGGCGTGCACCTTGGCAAACGCTACCAGAAGGTCCAGACCCGGCGGCGCCCGAACCACCTATCCGCGGTGCACACCGCCAGGTCGACGACCCCGGACGGCAGGCGGGCGCGTCTCGACGCGGTGGCTCCGGTGCCCGCCCACAAGATGGTCGCGGGGGAGCGGCGCTCCGTCCTGGGGCACCCGCTCGCGCCCGCATGGGCCGCCGTGCGCCGCATGGACGGACTCCGCCCGGGGCCCGCCGACCACCCGGCGTCGCGTGCCGTCGTCCACCCGTACCAGGCCGCTGACGTCCCCACCTGGCGTGGGTGGTCCGAGCCCGGCGACCGGTCGTGGGTGGCCTTCTGGCCGCGCGACGCGTCCGCTCCGGGCCTCCTCTTCACCCGCCGCTCGCCCACCGGCGCAGTGCTCGGCTCCGCCGTGACGCTGCCGGCGCGCCCCTACGCTCACGGAGACACCATGGAAGACGACCTGACGTTCGAGCCCTCCACCACCACCGATCGAGCCGACGCCGACGTCACGGTCGAGGCCGAGGCTCCGACCGACGACCCGGCCGCCGCCGCGCTGGCCGCGTTCTCCCCTGAGGCGGTCGAGGTCCTCAAGACGCTGCCCGAGGAGGACATGCTCGTGCTCAAGCGGCTGGTCCTGGGCGCCGAGGGAGAGGCCGCCGAGGAGGCCGTCATCGCGGCGGGCTCCGGCGACCTCCCGTCCGTCGAGGCCGAGGAGGTCGACGACGCGACCGTCCCCGCCGCCGCGCAGGCGCTCACCATGGACGCAGTGCAGCGGATGATCGCCGACGCGATCGCGGCCGCCGGCAAGAAGATGGACGCCGAGCCGCCCCGGCCCGCGACCGCGGCCGTCCCCGCCACCCGGCCCCCCGAGCCCAGGGCCGACGCCGCCGAGGTCGCCCGCCGCGCGGCCGCCATCGTCCAGGCCGACCAGGTCGTCGTCAGCCGGGTCCGCGCCGCCGGGCACCGCTGCGACTCCGTCAAGGAGGCCAACGAGGCCGCGCTCGCCGTCATCAAGACGCACGCGCCTAAGTCCCTCGCCGTCGCCGAGCGGGCCCTCCGCGAGGGACGCCGCGACGACTTCGTCGCCCTGTTCGACTCCGCCGAGGAGTCCCGCCGCGGCGACCTGCTCGAGGAGCAGTTCCTCGTCGTGGGCGCCGCCCAGCGCGGGATCGCCGACCAGCGACTCGGAGCCCCCACCACCATCACCGGTTTCTCGGCCCCCGACCGCGCCGTCGTGGGCGACTAGCGACAGGCCGCCGCCAGCCAGCAGCCCAGCCCCGGAGCACCCCAGCCATGTCCCAGACCAGCACCTTCCGCTTCAACTTCCGCAGCGCGCCGGGCCAGATCGTCACCCCGATCGGCGGCCCCCGCGAGACCGAGTCCTGCTACTCGCCGTACGCGCCGCAGCAGCTGACCATCACGCTCGCCGGCGCCGACCCGTTCGCCGCCGAGGCCGACCTCACGATCACCTTCCCCCTGCAGGACGGGTCGGGCCTGTCTGGCACCGTGGGCCCGGTGACGATCGCGCTGGGCCAGACGCTCGCGCAGGCGGCGGCGACGGTCGCCGCGGCCTGGAACGCCAGCCCGCAGGCGAGCCAGCTCTACACCGCGACCTCGGCGCTCGGCGTCATCACGCTGGTGGGCCGCTCGCACAACCTGAGCATCCTGCCCGCCGCGATCGTCGGAACCTTCACCGACGCCCACACCGCGACCACGGCGCAGGCCGTCGCCGCCGCGGCCCCGTCGATCGTCATGGGCCGCTTCTACCAGCGTGGCACGATCACGCAGCCGCTCGCCATCTCCGGCACCCCGCGCGGCGCCAAGCCGGCCGCGGCCCTCACCAGCGCGACGACCATTGACCTGATCCGCGGCGTCGTCGGCCGCGAGGTCAACTCGACCATGCTGAACCTGCCGAACTCGCCGACCGACTGGGACTCGTACCCGGCGGGGCAGGTCTGGCCGGGCCTCCTCCGCGGCCAGGCGTACGTCCAGGTCGACCCGGCGTCGGGCAGCATGACCGAGGCGAGCGAGGTGTACGTGGTCATCGCCGCCGGCGCCTACTCGCTGATCGGGGCCGTCGCCAGCGCGGCCGACGGCGCGAACACGGTCCGGATCGACAACGCCCCCGCCGGAAACATCCTCGCCAGCGTCGTCAGCGTCGAGGAGAACCTGCAGCCCTTCACCACCTCCTCCGGCCGGTTCGTCCTCCTGAAGGTCAACCGCACCAACTAGCCCGGCCACGCCCGCGCACCAGCCCCGACAAACCCACCAGAGACAGGACCACACGGACATGTCCATCACGCAGCACCTCATCGGGCAGGCCCGCAACAGTGGCCTCCACGTCCCCGGCGTCGGCCGGGCCCTCACCGCGACCAGCGAGTACCAGCAGGTCGCCGGCCGCATGCAGACCCGCGGCGGCTGGCAGCGCGACCTCCTCGCCAAGAAGAGCCTCGCCGGCCTGCGCCTCGACTCGGCGAGCAAGACCCCGCGCAACGACGCGTTCGCCGGCGCCCACGCGCTCGAGTGGGCGCAGTACCTCGCGGGCCGGTTCGGCGGCAGCGTGCGCGACCACCTGGACGGCGGCCGCCACTACGCGATGTCGTACATGACCCAGCTCCATGGCGAGCCGGGCACGTCGTACCGCGCCGACGCCACGATCCCGATGGCCTCGCAGGGCCTCACGTACATCATCCCGGAGGTCTACCGGATCCAACACGTCGAGCTCCCGTTCTGGGAGGAGAAGGTCCTGCGGACCTACCGCGGGATCGACCCGGCCGCGAACAACTACGTCTGGTACGAGACCGACAACGTCGGCGTCGCCCGGGCCTCGTCGTCGTACGACGTGACCACGATCCCGATGGTCAACGGTCCGATCGCCAGCGACAACATGGGGAACATCATCCCCGCGCTCGTCGGCTACGAGACGAACTTCATGGACCCCCGCAGGGAGTCCATGGGCGTCCGCATGGGCAAGCCGGACTTCCAGATCGAGGTCATGAAGCGCGAGGCGGCCGAACGCGCCCTCGCGGAGTTCTTCGACAACCTCTGGTTCGGCGGCGACGTCGGCCACGGGATCGACGGGCTGATGGCCAACCCGATCGTGCAGACGCTCTCGCTCCCCGGCGGCACGTGGGCGAGCAAGACGGCGCTGCAGGTCCTCGACGACCTCAAGACGATGGTCTGGGCGATCGCCAACCGCACCCAGGGCGGCCTGCGAGACCTCAGCAAGGTCACGCTGTGGCTGCCCCCGGACCAGTACCAGCTACTCATCGAGCCCCAGACCGCGGCGGGCTCGGCGAGCATCATGGAGTACTTCATGGAGTTCTTCCGGCAGTCTGGGAACGGCGTCCCGAAGGTCGAGATGGAGTACCGCCTCAAGGCGTCGAACTCGTACGCCTACAACGGCGGCCCGAACATCCTCGCCGAGGACACGGCCCTCATCGTGTACCAGGAGGGCAACCAGGAGCGCGACCCGACGTTCGTCCTGAGCCAGCCGATCGAGGTTCCGGCGCCCGTGCGGACGACCGGCGTCGGCGACGTGACGTACTTCCACGCCCGCGGCGGCGGCCTGCGCCTCCCGGACGCGCGCCGGCTGATCTACGTCGTCGGCATCTGACGCCGCGTGCTACAGTTCGAATGACCGCATGCGCCCGATGGTGAAATCGGTACACACACGACCCCTGACGCGCGGTCTCGGCTTCCTTCGGGAATGACCGGGTGCGGGTTCGACTCCCGCAGAGGCGCATGTGACCCGCCCGCCAGCGATGGCACGGCGGGTTTCTTCGTGCGCGTCATGCCACAATGCAATCATGAAGCGAACTCGTCGACCAATTGGAAGTCCCAGCCGCATCCACCACGTGATCATCCAGGACGCCCGAGTGTTGGTCGGGCCCCACATGGCTCCGCTCGCGGGCTTCGGTCCAGTGGCCGATGAACCATGCGACGCCCACGCTCGCCAGGATGCCCCAGGCCGAGAAGACCCCGCCGCCGACTGACACCACCCACGCCGACCCGTTCGCCTGGGACCCCGACCCGCTCGTGCTCGTCAGCCGGCGCCCGCGGATCCTCTACTTCCCCCGCGTGCTCGCCCAACGCGAGGCCACCGACCGGGACTACCAGCAGTGGCGCGAACCGGGGTCCACCGCTCTCCACCGGCAAGAGGAGCAGATGGCCGTGGGCGCCGGCGTCACCTTCCTGGGCTGCTACACGACCTCCTGGGCCGACCTGGAGACCGCCAGGGGGCATGCGACCGCCGTCCCGAATTCGGTTAAGATGATCCTGGTCGAGCCGTTTACGCGGGCCCACGACCTCATTGCTCGCAACAACAGGGACCCGTCGTCGGGACGCCTCATCCCGACGGGGGTGCAGGCCGTCTACCACCGGATCCTTCGGCACCACCAGCGGGAGGCGCAGGACGGCCGCTGCGGCGCGCTCAACCCCTGGGCCACGCAGGACGGCTTCGACGCGCCCGAGCTGCAGATGCTCCGCCTGTCCGAGGTCTTCTCGCAGCGCACCGAGGCCGGACAGCACGCCCACGCGACGGTGACGACGACGATCAAGTACCTCCGGCGCAACCCCCACGAGAGCGTGACTCCGCTCGGCGCCCTGCACGACTACGCGATCCGGAGCCGCGCCGGGGCGGCGGTGCTCGAGGAGTGCCGGCGCTGGGCCGTGGCCAAGAAGATCGGGTAACCACGGGATCGATCGGCCGCGAGAGACGACAAATAGGAGACACACATGACCCCGACCATCGGACGAATCGTTCACTTCCATCCCCAAGTCGCCAGCGTCGATGTAGATCCCGACACGAGCCCACTTCCCGTGCTCACCTACGCGGCCATCGTCGTCGGCGTGAGCGACGGCGGTGAGATCGTCTTGCTCGTGCTGCCACCGCTCGCCGAGCCGTGGCACTGTACGTACGCCAAGTTCTCCGAGACGCCCGAGTCGGGCTGTTGGACCTGGCCGCCGCGCGCCTGAGTACCCTCGCCCCGTGACCTGCACGCCCGCCGACGACGCCTACCTGACCACCGCGTGGCCCGGCGTCGTCGCGCGCACCGGCGAGCGCTGGCTCGTCGTCGTCGACCCGAACCTCGTCGCGTCCGGGACGTACACGGTGACGATGGCCGGGCTCCCCTTCCAGTACCTCGCCGCGGTCCCGCCCGACTCGGCGCCGACCGTCGTCGCCGGCCTCCTCTCCCCGCTGTCCCTGCAGATGCTCGCCGCCGCCTCGCCACAGGGCCTCTACGGGATCCTGCTGCAGGAGGTCCCGCCGGCCCCGCCAGCGCAGCCGGCCGGGCTGGCGGTCACGGTGGACGGCCCCGTCGCGGACAGCATCACGGCGACGCTGGTGAGCGGCGGGGACGGCAACGAGGCCGCGCGCCTGTTCTGGCTCGACGCGGTCCTCTGCTCCATGCCCCCGTGCTGCGCGGTGACGTGCAAGGCCGACTGGACGGCCATGCACGCGGCCATCGCGGCGCACTGGATCTACTCGACGATGCCGCATAACGTCGGGTCGACCGGCGGCGGGGCCAACGACTTCGAGCGCATGCGGCTCGGCCCCGCCGAACTCTCCCGCGGGATGAACGCCTGGGGCGCCGGCGGCAACTCGGCGGACGGCGACCTGGCGAAAACGGTGCCGGGCCAGTACTTCCTGAGCCTGCGGGCGAAGTACATCTTCCCGTTCCGGTGCGTGTGACCTGCTACCATGTCCCAATGCGACCCATCGACCCCAAAGAAGTACGCCTCGCCTGGCAATTCGTGACCAACCATCTCCTGAACGAGATGAGCGCCGGCGAGCCAGAAGGCCGGGCCGCCCTCGACACCATGGAGCACGCGGTCGGCGTGCTGCTCGGCATGTTCCCGGAGGACGACGGGGAGTGAGTACCACGAAGGACGTCAAGACCGGCTGGAACGAGCTCGTCCGCGGCGTTGGGCGCCTTTCCGGCTCGGCCGCCGTCGGCGCACTCGATGAGGAGAACGCGCGGAAGTTGGCGTGGTCAGAAGTCGGCAGCGCACTCGATCCGCTTCCTTCGACGCCTCGTGACGGAGCGGTAGTTCGCCCGACCCTGTCCGTCACCACGGACCGGCTGCGCCCCGCCATCGACCGAGCCATCAAGGCGGACGTGCAGGCCGTGCTCGACGGCCGCGGCCGCGGCGTGACCGGGCAGGAGGTCATGGCCGACGTCGGGCGTGACCTCGCCGAGGAGGTCCAGCACGCGATCGACGGCAACGTGCAGCCTCCGCTGGCCAAGTCGACGCTGGCCGCCCGGCGGCGCCGTGGGCAGGGCGACCGCACGCTCGTCGCCTCGAGCGAGATGCTGCGGAGCATCAAGGTCGAGACGAGCGCGGACCCAGACGGCCTGAAGGACGAATCATGAAGGGCGCCATCGTTGGACAAGAGCCTCAGAGGGGCATGGTCTACCGCTGCAGGCAACCTGGATGTCTCGACGTCGAGGTGCGCAGGGTGTTCCCGTGGGGCCGCGGCCACCGAGTTCACTACGTCGCCGTGGGCACGGACGAGCGCCGAGAGACCAGCCTCTCGTCATTCCTGCGCCTCTACGTCAAGCGTTAGCCTCGCAGCATGGGTCTCGCCGCCTACCTCCCGCTCGAGCAGGTCTACACGTTCCATGAGCCCGCCGAGCAGTGGATCCTGAGGCGGTACGCGCCCGGCACGGGCCTCGCCGCTGGGGCCGAGCGGACGACCACGACGTACGCGTCGAGCCCGATCGCGGTGTTCAGGGACAGGACGGCCAAGCGCACCGGGAATCAGGACTCTGGCCAGACCGGGCCGGCGACCTGCACGGTGTACACGCGCACGCGGCTGCGCACGGCCAGCGACGCGCAGGGAACGCCGCAGCCAGCCGACGTGCTCATGGACCCGAAGACGGGCAACGTGTGGCAGGCGACGGCGTCGGGAGACTGGGACGAGGCGCGCGGATTCGCGGTGACGATGACGCGGCAGGGGTCCGTGGGGACGCCGCCGTGGTCGTGACGCGCTAGAATGCTGGCATGGGCATGGACAGCAGAGGCAATTGGGTTCCCGATCCGCGGCCGATCGAGGAACAGGTCTTCAAATCCGTCATGGTCGGTCCGCACTACGTCCGTTCGGAAATCATCACGAACCACGTCGGCGAAGTCGCCGTCATGGTGAACGGGTCGTTGACGTGGTGCAGGCCGGCCTCGCTTGACGAGGTCGTGTCATCGCGGATGCCGGTCGTGGCATGAGCCTTCTCGCCATCATCGCCTGCGCCCTGTCGCTCGGCCCTGCCGACGCCACGCGCCTCGCGTGCCGCCTGGAGCACTGGCCGGACTGCGGCGAGGTCCTGGCGATCTTGCGGGTCGAGTCCCGCGGAGTGGCGGTCGGCGTCCACACGCGGCACCACGCGCGCGTCCGCGGGACCGTGTTCTGGCGGCGCGCGGTCAGGGCCGGGCTGCTCCACCCCGATCGGTGTGCACGGCACCAGTCGACCGACCTCGGCGAGGGATGGGGCATCCGCGGCCCGCACGGCCTCGCCGCGGCGTACTCGGTCCACGTGCTCGGCAACTGCGTCGGACCCGAGGCGGCCGACGTGCCGCTGCTGTCGGCGGTCATGACGGTCAGGCGCTTGCGCGTCCTGCGGGACAGGTACGGCCTGCTGGCGGCGGACGCGCGCGCGGAGGCGTGGCGCAAGGGCGTCGGACATGCTAAGATCCATACAGAATGAGGACGGCACTGTTCCAGGCTCCCTTGCCGGACTTTGTTACCCAGGCGGCAACATCTGGGCCGTAGGCCTCCACGGTCACGGGGCAGAAGAGGGCGGGCGCACCTGGAGGCTCCCGCCCTCTTCGCGTTAGCCTCACCCCGTGCCGCCCCCGTCCGTCCTGTGGTCCGAGGAGGCCGCGCTCGACCAGATCCACGCGTTCATCGTCGCGGCCTGTCCAGAGGTCCCGCCCACGTCGATCTACCGTGCGCAGCCGTCCGCGGTGCCGGGCGTGTTCGGCCGGTCGATCGTCATCCTGCCGCTGACCGCGGTGCCCGAGTACGGCTCGCCGTTCGGGGCCGAGGCAGACAACAAGCAGCGACAACGCTGGTCGGTGGCCGTGACGACCGCGGCCGCCGGGTCGTGGACCGTGACGCTCCTGGGCGTCACCACGGCGCCGTTCGTGGCCGGGCCGGGCGACACGCCGGCGACCATCGTCGCGGGCCTGCGCGCCGCCGTGGACGCGCTGGCGCTGCCGGTGACGACGCAGGCCCTCGCCCCGCCGCCGGCCGCGTTCGGGATCCTCGGCGACGTCGCGGGGGCGAGTCTCGGCGTCAGCGTGCAGGGCCCGGCCGGCGGGGCGGCGACGACGACAGTCGTCGACGACAACGTGCGGCGAGCCGCGTACAACTGGGGCGTCTACCGCGTCCGCCTGCTCTTCCGCGACGTGCCGAGCGCCCAGGCGCAGCCCGCCTCCGGCGTCCGCTACGTGTCGACGATGCTCGCGGAGCGCGTGCGCCTGTGGCTGCAGGCGACGAGCCTGCCGGTGACGAACGGCCTCGCCTACCCGTACCGCCGGGACCAACTGCAGGCCGCCCCGGCGCGCCTGTCGTGGCTGCAGACCGAGGCCCTCTACCTGCCGATGCAGGAGAACGGCGCCTGGGTCCGCGTGGTCGCGCTCGACGTGTCGTTCCAGACCCCCGTCGCCTTGATCCACGACGTGCCGAGCCTGGACGCGATGGGGCTAGCCGGGCCGATCGTGTTCACATAGCGATCACTCGCCGCGGCTAGCCGTCGCCGTCCATATGCGAGCGCTTCGCGGCCTCGAACCTCTCTGGCGCGATCTTTCGCAGCGCCTCGGCGTGCTCTTGGCGGACGCGCTCGATCTTCTCCCTCGCATCGACGTGGACGGATCGGATGGCCTCATCCGCCCTGCAGCGCACCTCGTCCTCATCCATGGTCGGCAGGTGCAAGAGGGCGCCTGCGAGGCGCCAGAGGCTCTCGGCGTCTCTTCCGACTGCCACGCGGGCCACGACGATGCGCAGGACGTGCGCTGCGAGGCTTGGTTGGACAGCGGCGTCGACCTCGCCATGAATGCATCGCGCCGCCGACCTGACGGCCACGTGATCATCTGAGCGATCTGGCAGAAGGGCTGCGACCTCACGCGGGTCTGCGGCGCTTCGGATGTCGTCCTCGTCGAGGTTGGTCCCGATCTCGTCGGCGAACTCGAGGTGATGGGCGAGAAGGTGTAGGACGATGGCAGATCGATCCATGGGCGCATGGTAGCACGCCGGGCCCGCCTACCCTCTCCACGCTGGCGCCGGACCTGGGCGCCGAGGAGACCTCGCCCATGGGCAACGCGCCTGCCGTATCCGTCAACCCCGTCGTCACCACCCCGACGACCGTGGTCCCGTACCTCAACCACGCGATGTTCTCCTTCGTCCCGGAGGACTCGACCTTCGCCACGAACTTCGCGGCCAGCACCCAGCCGTGGATGCTCATCTCGCCGACCAGCCTCGAGGGCCTCGTCGCCGAGGTCGGGCCGGAGAACTGGCAGAGCCGCCTGCAGTCGCTCGGGGCCACGTCCGCCGAACCGGTGTGGACGGCCCTGTCGGCCCACTTCAACCCCCTGGGGGCCATCGACGCGAACGGGAACCGCGTGCCGCTGCGGGTGCAGAAGCCCGACGTGGCCTACATCGGGAGGCGCACCCGGGCCGAGCTGTCGACGAACACGATCGAGTTCAGCAACAACACCGCCGGGCGCGTGCGGGTGAAGGTCAACGAGTCGCGGTACCTCTACGCCTCGGAGGACCCCGCCGGCGCGCTCGCGGACGTGACCGTCGTCGCGGACGGCATCCTCACCGTGACGCAGCTGGCGACCGCGCTGGCCGCCGCCCTGACCGCCGTCGCGGACTTCGCGGCCCACTTCACGGCCGTCGCCGCGCTCGGCGTCGTGACGATCACCGCGCTCGTGGAGGGCTACCCGCTCATCGTCTCGCTGGCGGCCAGCACCCCGGGCCCGACGATGCTGCTCGCGGACACCACGCCGCACACCCCCGGCGACTACGCGCTCGACCTCGACGACATCCAGGCGGCCAGCGAGTTCGGCGCCCTCGTCGACCCGCCCCGCCGCCGGTGGTACTGGGCGAACGACCTCCAGGGCTCCGACGCGGTCAACGCAGAGGGCATGGAGTGGGCGGAGAACGAGTACGCCACCGAGACGCCACCGCGGCGCTACCAGTTCGCCTCGGAGTCGAAGAGCGGCGCCCGGCGGATCACGGTGGGCGGCGACTTCATCGGGAACTTCGACCCGACGTCGACCGCCAGCGCGGCGGCCGAGGCGGCGGCGGCCAACGGCGGGTTCGGATGGAGCCGCGGGTCCGTCCACGACCACGACCGCTACGAGTTCCTCGTCCCGGCGCTACTCGGCCGGACGATCGCCTACCTGCCCGGCGAGGTGTCGTTCACCAGCAAGGTCCTGCAGGGCGGGTCCGACGCGGCCAAGATGAGCCCGCGCGACTTCGGCGACAACGAGACGCTGACCCTCGCCGACTCTCGCCGCTTCAACTTCTACTCGGCGGACGGCCCGGGCCTGCTCGGCCAGGCGAAGTGGGGCTACCTCTCCGACGGCTCCTTCATGGACCGCAAGTGGCTCGAGGACTACCTCGAGTACGTCGTGCGCACGCGCCTCCTCGCGTTCATGCAGGAGCGCAACATCGTCACGTACACGGACGACGACATCGAGGCCGGGCGGAACGTCATCGAGCTCGCCATCGCCTCGATCCCGGCGATCGCCGCGGCGAGCGTCGTCGTCGTGTCGCTCACCCGCGACCAGGTGAACCCGGCGAACATCGTCGCGCGGATCTACCTCGACTACTCCGGCTCGGGCGAGTCGACGGGCGTCATCAACCGCTTCGGCACGCCGAGCGACCCCATACAGATCACGATCACGGACGGCTAGCCGCCGGGCTCCGCGAGTCACCCACCGACCACCTGACCCGAGGGACACACGACCATGTCCGGCATCTACGGCATCCGACTCACCGACGCCACCGTCCGCGTCGGCCCACAACTCCTGCGGCTCGAGGGCTTCGGCGACGACAAGTTCACCCTCGCGCCGTTCACCGACGTGGGCTCGTTCATGTCCGGCGTCGACGGCGACACGCTGCACGTCACCCGCGCGTCGAACGGCTGGCTCTTCACCGTGACGATGCTGCAGGGCGCCACCGGCGTGACGCTCCTGAACACGCTGCACTCGACCCTCGGCATCTTCCCGATCGCGGTGACCTACGGTCTCTTCTCGCTGACCGGCGTGATGAACATGATCAGCCTGGGCGAGGTCGCGGCAAGCCTCGGGACCACGACCCGCACCATGACGGCGGGCGTCTCGAAGGTCACCGGCAACACGGACGCGGCGCCGGGGCAGTTGGTCCCGGTGTTCTAGTCGTCGCCCTTGGCCTTGGCCTCGGCCTCCTTCCGCTCCCGCCACGTCGGCGTGATGGTCCCGCCGAGGTTCTTCCAGATGAGGCGCAGGCAGGCCGCGACATCCTCGGGGTCCATCGGCATGTTGTCGTAGGTGGCCTCGAGGATGCGCTGGACGTGGTGGTTGAAGTCGCAGTCGTCCTCGGACGTGATCGTCATCTTGATGGGCATGCGGTCACGGTAGCATGTCGCACGTACCCTCGCCGCGATGCCGCGCCCGACCGACCGGATCCTGCTGACGTTCCGCGAGCCCGAGGGGGCGCCCCAGGCCGAGCGGTACCGGCACTGGTCGATTCGACAGCCCCCGCCGTCCGTCGCGTTCGCCCTGCAGGGCCGGGTCGCCGCCGCCCTCGGCGAGGCCGGGCTGTTCGCGGTCGACGCGCTCTTCGCCTCCCCCGACCAGGCCGACGACCTCGAGGCGGAGTCGGCCCTCCTCGGCGACGCGCTGGCCGCCAGGACGCTCAGGCGGTCCAGGGCGGGCCAGCCGGTCGCGGCGATGGGCGAGGCCCGCGAGGCGCAGGCGAGGCTGTGGGCGGTCCTGTCGGCGGCCACGCGGCGCGCCCGGGGCGGCCTCGACGCGCTCCTCCTCCTTGGAGAGCCGGAGCGCGAGCGCGGACAGGCCGGCTACCGGTGGGCCCGCCCGTCGCTCCTGCACGCGCTGCTCATGTACTCCGAGCTCCAGTTCGACGGCGAGGATCCGAAGGGCTACCGCCCGACCCCGGTCGACCGGTCGAAGCTCGACGAGCGCGCCCCCGCGGAGGTCCGACTCGCCGGCGACCTGCGAGAGGCCGTCGTGGAGGGCTCGCTGTCGGGCTTCTCGCGGGCCCTCGACGCGATGCTCCACGGGCCCGACGAGATGGCCCTGTTGTCCACGTGGGCCGTCTTGCACCTCCTCCGCCCTTTCTGATGCGGCCGGGGTACGTGCCCCTCCCCCGGCCCCACGACCCCCGGCGCAAGGCCCCCATGCCGTCCGTGCCCCCGGCGCTGCCCCGCGAGGTCGGCGGCGCGCTGGCCCGGGCGGCGAGCCGCCTCGGCGTCACGCTGGCCGAGGCCGACCGGCGCCTGTCGGTCGAGGACATGTTCGACGAGATGGACGTCGCCGGCTACCTGCACGACGTCGACCACGAGCCGGCCGACGCCCCGGCGCCGCAGGCCCCAGTCAGGCGGTGAGGAGGGACATCTGCTCGGCGGCCCGAGGCTGCGGCGACGGGTCCACGGCGGCGGCCACCGCCTGAGGCCACCCTGCAGCCGCCTCCTCCGCCGCGCGCTCGCGGGCGATGTCGGCCCAGCGTCGACCGTCGCGCTCGCGGGCTCCGAGGTCACCGCCGATGAATCCGCAGCCGTGCCGGGCGGCGACGATGGCCGTGGTGCCGGAGCCGACGAATGGGTCGCAGGCGAGGCCGCCGGGCGGGCAATAGCTCAGTACTTGAACCTCGGCGATATGCCTCGTGAACGGCGCAGGATGGTCTGGGTCCGATATTTCCTTGTTCACAGTTGCACCTCCAGCGGCGGCGGTTATTGCCGTCGTAAGCATACGGGTGGCTGCATAGACCATGGCTTTCGACTCCGCCGACTTCTTACCAAGCCACATATTCGCAGTTGGACGCCTGGAGCGACCTTGCCCCGCGGACAGTGCCGGTTTCGTTACAGCCCTGGCATCAAAAAAACCTCGACGCCCAGGGCGTTGAAAAACGTGCATCGGCTCCCATCCCGAGCGTCTTCGCGGCGAAACGTCTCCAGGCATTCCATCACGCAGATACGCCTCATGTTCCACGAAGCGGAGGCCGACGCGCTCGGCCCAATCGATGGCCAACCTGAACGCGATGAGCGAGCGCTCGCTACCAATCTGCCTCGACCTCGTGAACCGCACCGGGCCGTCGACGATGACGATGCAGAAGCCGCCGGGCTTGAGCGCGCGATAGCAGCAGTCGCCTAGCCGCTGGTAGTCCTTCCACAGGAAGTGCTTGGGTGCGTCGCCGCCGTAGCGCCGCGTCGGCGCACCCTCGCGGCCCTTGGCCCCGGGGACTTCCGTGGGGTACGGGGGCGAGAAGAACAGCAGGTCGACGCCGCCAAGCTCGACGCATCGTGCGAGGGTCTCCTCGAAGCTCCTGTGCTCGATGTCGATGAGCGGCACTGGGGCAGGTTAGCATGCCCGACGGTACCCTCGCCGCGTGGCCGTCCTCCGCACCCTCGTCACGCGCCTCGTGCTCGACAGCCGCCGGGCCTTCGCCGATCTCCGGGCGTACGGGCGTGAGTGGGTCACGCAGGCCAAGGTCGTCGAGGCCGCGGCGACGCGGATCGAGAACGCGGCCACGCGCGCCGGCGCGGCGATGGGGCGCGTCGCCTCCGGCGCTGCCGCGGTGAGGTCCGGCTCGGGCGGTCTCGGCTCGCCCTCTGGCGGCGCCGGCGGGGGCGGCCGCAGGCCGTCGCGCGACCCCGCGGAGGAGTTGCTGCGCGCGGCGAGGCGCGAGGCCCAGGAGAACGAGAGGGCGCAGCGCCGGGCCGACGCGCAGCGCCGCGGGCTCGAGCGCGCGGGCCGGCGCAACCTGCAGTCCGACGCGCGACAGTCCGGACTCGCCGCCGGCGGCGTGGCGGTCGCCGACGCGACGCGGGCCCTCGGCGCCTTCGCCACGGCCAGCGACCGCGCGAAGGCCAAGGTCACCGACCTCTCGGCGCAGGTGGCCCGCAACAGGAAGGAGATGGCCGACCTGCGGGAGCAGGCGGTGCGCACCGGCGACGCGGACGGCACGCTGGCGGCCCGCGTGCAGGGCCTGGCGGTCGCCACGGGGAAGGCCAACGTCGGCCTGTCCGAGGCGCGCAGGGAACTCCGCGCGGTCGACGGCGGCCTCATCGACGCCGTCAAGGGCGCGGCCAACCTGTCTGGGAAGTTCGACGCCCTGCGCGTCGCCGCGGGCAACCTGATCAGCGCTGGCATCTCCCGGGCGGTCAGCGGCGTATCCGACGCGCTGGTGGGCTCGACGAAGGCCGCGATGGACTTCGAGAAGTCGATCGTCGACGTCGCCAAGGTCGCCCGCGGGACCGACGACACCGCCGAGGGGATGGCGCGGATCGAGGCCGGGATCAAGTCCGCGAGCAAGGAACTTGGCGTCATGCCGGGCCAGGTCGCCGAGCTCACCGCCGCGATCGCCCCGGTGTTCTCCGGCAGCGAGGACCTCGTCGCGCTCACCAGCGACATCACCAAGGTGGGCGTCGCCTGGGACGTGTCGGGGCAGGAGGCCGGCAAGTTCTTCGCGGACGTGAGCCGCGGGCTCGGGACGAACGCCGCGGAGACGAAGGACCTGTTCGGCGCGATCAACGAGCTCGGCAACCAGATCGGCGTCAAGTCGTCCGAGGTCGCCGAGGCGATGACCCGCAGCGCCGGCGTGCTCAAGGGCGCGAACATCAGCGGCCAGACCGGGGCGGCGCTGAACGCCACGCTCATCGCAGCGGGCGCGAGCGCCGACGTCGCGGCCACCGGCGTGCGCACGTTCGTCGCCCGTCTCGGCGCCGGCGAGGCGGCGACGGACAAGCAGATCAAGGCCTTCGAGACGCTCGGCCTGTCGGCCAAGGACGTCGCGCGCGAGCTCACCAGCGGCGACGCGCAGCGGGCGGAGAAGCAGATCAAGGAGGTCGTCCAGGCGATCAGTGGCCTGCGGGACGACCAGCGCCTGCCGACGCTGATCCAGTTGTTCGGCTCCGAGAGCATCGGCTCGATCGGCGCCGCGGCGACGGCCGTCGACACCCTGAGCAAGTCCTTCGAGATCGCCAGCGGAGAGTCGGCCCGGTTCAACTCGGTGCTCGGCGAGTACGACCGCGTGAGCAACACCAGCGCCGCGCGCGTGGAGAAGCTGAAGGCCAACATCGGCGTCCTCGCCGTCGAGCTCGGCGACAAGCTGCTCCCATACGTCGACCAGGTCGTCAACTTCCTGACCTCGCCCGAGGGCCAGGAGTGGGGAGCGAACGCGGTGGCCACCGCGGCGGAGGCGGCCCGCGGCTTCGCCGAGGCGGCGATGGCCGTGGGCGGCGCGCTCGGCTGGCTCGTCGAGAAGATCGGCGGCACCGGGACGGCGGTCGCGGTCCTAGGGGTCGCCGTCGCCGCGCTGGCCGGGCCGTGGGGGATCGCGGCGGCGGCGGCCGTGGCGGCGACGGCCCTGATGGTCGCGGGGATCGCCAAGGTCCTCGACAAGATCCCCGCGGTGCGGTCGGCGGTGAACTCGATGTTCGACGACATCACCGCGGCGACGGGGGACGCGAACCTGGCGAGGCTGCGCAAGGAGGCCGACGAGGCAGACCAGCGGGACCTCGGTGAGGTGACGGACCTCGACCGGGCCCGCCGAGCGATGGGGAGGGACGTGACGTCGCCGATCGACTCGAGGCCGGGCCCGTCGTTCGGCCGCGGCCCGGCGCCGATGGGCTCAGGACCGCCTCCCCCGGGGCCCGCCGAGGACGACGCCGGCCTGGGCGGCATGGACCGCTTCAACGCGCTCGTGGCTCGGCGGAACCGCGGCGCGCTGCGGCCGAGCGAGGCGAAGGAACTCCGGGCCCTGAGCAAGCGGCTCGACGTGGCGGTCCCTAAGAAGCCGGGCAAGGGCCACAAGCAGACGAAGATGGACCGGCAACTCGCCGCCATGGACCCTGCGCTCGCTGGGCTGCTGCGCCAGGGCGGCGAGGAGGACGCCGGCGGCGACCTGAAGGTCCACGACGACGTCCTGTCCAGGGGCGCCTTCTCGGCGGCCGGGCGCTCCCGCGGCCTTGGCGGCCTGTCCTCTGGGTCAGGCGGCGTCGGCCCGGGGCCGAACATCAACACGACTAACGTCTTCAACAACATCACGGTGAACCAGGCGATCGACGCCCGGGGTCAGAACCAGACCGCCGCCGAGTCGATCGCCTCGGTCGCCGACCGAGGGGCCCGCATGGTCGGCGGCGTGGTGTTCACCGGGGTCGAGCGGACGCTCTCGGCGAAGAACGCCGGCGGGCGGATGGCGTGACCTACTCGCCCAGCGCCTCGCGGATCTCCTGGGCGCTTCGCTGGAGGAGCGCATCCTCGAATGCCTTGGCCCGGTGCTGCGCCTCGTTCCTCGCCCCCAGCGCCTCGGAGGTCTCCCGGACGAGGTCGTCGCACCGCGCGTGGACCTTGGCAAGGTCCTCTCGTTGCTTGGCGATGATCGCGTCCTTGTCGGCCATCATCTTCGTCATGTCGGCGATGAGTCGCTCCTGGTTGGCGACCTCGACGTTGAAGTCGTGGACGCGGGCGCCGACGTGGTCGCGCATCTCGTCGTCGGTCCCGGCCGCGCCGGCGAGGCCGTTGGCCCACGCGCGCCAGGCGAGCAGGTCGTTCGCGGAGGCGAGCAGGGACTCGCGTTCGTTGTCGATGTAGCGGTCGCCAGCCGAGGCGGAGGCCTCCGCCGCGAGCAGTTCTCGCTTGACGTTGTCGTAGGCCACCGCGAAGGCCGACTCGCTGTCCAGGAGACGTGAGGCGGCGCCCCAGAGCGCCTCGGCCTCCCGGCGCATGGCGTCGCCGCGGATGAGCAGTGAGGCGGCCACGTCGGCGAGGCGACGGGCGACGGCGGTCGTGGCCCGCAGGTGGGCCTCGCGGCCGTTCGTTACGTCGTCGAGCAAGACGTCAAGGATGACATCGGCGTCGGACTGGTCGTGTCCGGTGACCGGCCAGAGACGCGCTGCCTCGCCGTGGTCGACGGCGAGCGCGACGCCGTCAGCCAGAGCGAGCAGGTCGGCGTCGTTGGGGTGGGACTCGACGCGCTCGCGGAGGAGGTCGTCGAGGGCGGCGAGGATGAGTGGGGTGCGGTCGATCATGGCTGAGACAGCTTAGCATGTCTCTCGCCCCTGCCGACCCTGCCCGCTCGTCCTGACAGGCCCGCGCGCCCGTCCTTCTGATAGATACCCTGTGGCTGGCTGTCCCGCGCACCGGGCCTGCTTCCGGACTTCGCAGGCTACGTCCGGGGCCCTGCGGGACGCCACAGGGTATCAGAAGGAGAGGGCGCCTGTCAAGTGGCCGCGTTAGGGCTTGTGGTTACGGATGGTTGGGAGATGGCACGGCGGGCCGGCAATTAGCCTCGCCCCGTGGCCACCGTCCTCCGGCGCCAGTCCCAGCCCCTGATGTCGATCGGGGACCTCGTCTTCGACTGCGAGGTGTCCGTCCAGCGCGGCGGCCAGCGCGAGATCAGTCGGCGGCGGCTGGCGAGCGGCGCCCGCGTGTCCGAGCACTCCCGCCGCCTCCCGCGCACCTGGCAGGTCGAGGGCGCCGTGTCCGCCCTGCCACCGGCGCAGAACGTCGGGCGGCCGGGAGCGAGCGCCACGCTCGGCGGCCTGAACGCCCTGCCGGTCGCCGCGTCCGCCTTCTCCGCCGCAGCCATCGCCAGCAGGGTCAAGGACTTCGAGACGCGGCTGGACCGCCTCCTCGACGACGACGTGTTCGGTCCAGTTGAACTCGTCAGCAAGGTCGTCGGCCGGCCGCTCGTGGTCATCACGGAGTGGCAGGCGACCACGACCGGGGACGACGGGATGGTGGGGCGCTACCGCCTCACGCTCGAGGAGGTCCAGCGGGCGGACCTGACGATCACGGACGGGACGCCGGAGTCGCTGGCGCTGGTCGGGTCGGGCGGCGCGCCGCAGCCGGGCGGGGGCGGGCCCAGCCAGGCGACCCCGGTGACGCTCGAGGTCGTGCCGTAGCATGGGCGATTGCACCGCCGGACGAGACATGTTAGCGTGTTTCGTATGACCACTCACGCAATCGATCCCACGACGAAGGCCGCTCGGTGTGCCTCGTACATCTACCAAGGCGACCAAGAGTACGTATGGGTCACCTGCCGGGCGTGCCTGCGCATGCTCGATGAGTTCGAAGGCGGATCCGTCGTCGAGCAAGTCCCGCCGCGAGCAGCCTTCGTCAACACCGGCGCCGAGCACATGCCGATCGGCCTCGGCTATCACCTGCTCCACCTCCAGCACCTCGCCGCCTGCGGGGAGAGGGACGAGTCGTGATGCAGACGCAACATCAGATTTACGCCGAACATCGCGCTGCGTGGGCCAACGCGAGGACTAGGAGCGTGTCCGATGAGCGCCAGGACACTGTCCTTTACCTGCGTAGACTGGCGAACAAAAGACTTGAGCCCGAGGTCTACAAGGCCCTGCGAGATGCGGCTCAGGACCTCGAGAACGGGAAGCACGAAGGAGAGGCCGACCGATGACCCGCGACGTTCCGTTCGATGAGGAGGTCGCCGAGCGCGACCCGGAGACACAAGAGAGCTTCGCCGATGTGCGCCCGCTGGGCGAGGTCGAGGCGATGCGCGTACGGTGGGCCGCCTTGTTCGGTGACGCCAGCCGTGAACAGGTCATCGAGGCGATGCGCGAGAATCTACGCAAGGCATAGCCTCGCTTCGTGCCGACGTCCGTCCCCACCCGCCGCCTCGAGTTCGCCAGGTCCGCCTGGGACACGCTGGCGTCGGGCGCCGTCGTGCTCGACCCCAACGGGTCGCGGTACCTCATCCGCATGCGCTGGCTTCCGGTCGCCGAGTCGTGGGCCCTGACGCTCCTGCTCACCTCGGGGGCCGTCGTCGTCCACAACGCCGCCGTCCGCGACCGAACGGATTGCCTCCTGGGAGTGTCGACTACGGGGCGCCCCGTCGGCGCCATCATCTCGTACGACCCCAAGGGCCGCGGCGACCCGACTCTCACGTCGTTCTCGCAAGGCGGCGTGGGCCTGTACTACCTCCCGGGCGGGTTCGTCCCGCACGACTTCAGCCTGTACAACACGGACGTCGCGTAGCGACATGCTAGGATGGTTGCATGTCCTACGACATCTGGCTGGAAGCGGACCTCGGCGGCAACAAGCCGTACGTGATCGACGAGAACCACAACCACACGAGCAACACGTCGCGCATGTGGTCCGCGGCCGGGGCCGACCTCGCGGAAATGGACGGCCTGCCCGCGGGCGAGTGCATCCCACTACTGGAGCGGGCCGTCGCCGACATGGACGCCAGGCCTGAGTTCTACGCCGCCATGAACCCGCCGAACGGATGGGGCAGCAACGAGACGTGTCGGGCGTTCCTGTCGTCCTTGCTTGATTTCTTCCGCAAGGCCCCGCGGGCGAAGGTCGTCGTCAGTCGGTGACGTTCTCCCTCTACCGCCGCACCCGCTCCGCCCGGCTCGTCGTCACGACGCCGGACGGCGCCGTCGTGCAGGTCGACAACCTCGTCGGCGACACCGGGTTCTCGCTCGAGTTCGAGGCGCGGCGGACCATGGACGAGTCTCTGGGGGAGTTCCAGGTCTCCGCGTACAACCTGCCCCCCGAGGCGATCACGCTGCTCGAGTCGGCGCAGACGAGGCGCGTCGACGACATCGACCGGCTCCTCGTCGGCGCCGGCCTCTCCGTCTCCGAGGTCGCCGCGGACGGCACCGCCGCGCTCGCCGGCGGCTTCCTCGTGGCCGAGGTCCACGCCGGCTACGACGGCACCATGTCCCGCGTGTTCTCGGCGGTCGGGGCCCGCGCGTCGTCGGGGTACGCCGAGTCATCCGGCGAGGGACAGGACCGCGACCGGCAGGGGCGCTTCGTCAAGCAGGTCGGCGAGCTCACCTACCGCACCCGGATCTCCGCGCTCGACTCGCTCGACGGATGCCTCTTCGGCCTGCCGCAGTCGTCCTTCCCCGGCGGCACGACGATGTTCGAACTCGTCGACTACCTGCGCCGGATCGCCGGGCTCGGGCCGGGCAACCTGACGCAGGCTGGCCTGGCCGCGCTCATCGGCGACGCGCGGCTGTCCTCGCCGTACCACGTCAGCGGCGGCGAGGCCCTGGCCCACCTGCGCAACGTCCTGCAGTACCTGCCGCTCCGGTGGTTCGTCGACGACCGCGCCCTGTGGATCTGCGGGCGAGACGACGTGCCGAACCCGAACGGGGTCCCGGCGTACGTCGCCGACGAGGTCGGAGAGCCGGACCTCCTCACCACGCGACCCAGGCGCGACGATGGCGGGTTCATCCGCGCCGAGTGCCTGCTCTGCCCGCGGCTCCTCCCCGGCCGTCTGGTGCGCCTCACGGAGGCCGGGCTCGCGCTCGCGCTGCAGGGCCTGTCCCCCACCGAGCAGCAGGTCACGTACGCGCAGGTCCCCCCGGGCCTCTACCGCCTGGAGGAGGTCACGCACACCGGGTCGACCTCGGACATGGAGCGGTGGACGACGACGATGCTGCTGCGCCCGGGCGTGGCGAAGAACGCGTAGCGTCGAGACATGCTAGGATGTCTCCCATGCAGAGACACGTGATCGAGCTGGTGGCCGCGCGCGCGGCCGAACTCCTGGGCGAGTGGATCGGCCTGAGCCCATTCGCCAAGAGCGACAACGGCGACGAGAGCAGCGTCGGCGGCTTGGCCATGGTCCTCGGGGCCATGCTCGCCGCGAAGGCTCCGCCGCCCCCACCGGATGCCGTCGAGCGGATGCGCGACCACATCCTGGCGGACATCGCTGGCAGGGCAAAAAACGGACAGGTCATGCGGATGACGTACGACGTGGACTACGGCCCAGGACGAGAATTGTCCAGGTTGGCGGAGTCGTGCGAGATCAAGTCGTCCTGGCCCATCAAGTCGCACCTCACGATCTATCTCCACCATAGCAAGACGTCAATCTACAACAAACGCAACTACGGTGCCGAGGGCCTGACGCACTACCTCATCGACGGGCGCGGGTGGATCGTCAGCCCCAGCACCATCGACGCCCGGGTGCTGCCGATCGTCCTCGCCGCCATCGACCGCGGCGATGTGAGCCCAGACGTGGCGCGGCTGGAGCCGTTCAAGACCTGACGGGCCAACCTCGCCCCGTGGCCGACGAGCAGCAGATCAAGATCGACCTCTACGAGGACGTGCTCATGGGGGCCGTCCGGAAGATCCGCCAGACCTTCCGCGTGGGCCTCCCGGCGCGGGTGAAGTCGGCCTACCGGTCGACCAGCCGCGCCGACGTGACGTTCGGCGTGCGCTGGCTGGCGACGAACCGCGAGGTCTTCGAGGAGCCGCCGGCCCCGGCGCTGCCCGTCCTCCTCCCCCGTGGCGGCGGGTACGCGATCCACTTCGACCTGCGCGCCGGCGACCTGGGCGTGGCCCTCGCCTGCGACGGGCCCGTGTCAGGCCTCTACGACACGGGCGACGCCGTCACCCCGCAGTTCCCCCAGATGCACGACTACGGCTGCGCGGTGTTCTACCCGTGCGGACGGGTCAGCAACGAGCAGGTCCCGACCGAGCCTCCGAACCCGGCGGGCACGATGACGGTCGGCGCCGAGGACGGGAGCGCCACCGTCGAACTCAAGGGCCGCGGCCTGCCGTCGCTCGCCGAGCAGGGCACCGTGGTCATCCGCGCGACGACGCACGTGCCCCCGTCGTTCGCCGTCCTGCTCGGCGGCGACGGGGCAGTCCTCGGCGTGGCCCGACTCACCGACTCGGTCGACCGCAACGCGCTCCTCACCACGTGGATGTCGCAGGTCACCGCCGCGATCAACGGCCTTGTGCCGGGCAGCGTGACCCCGTTCCTGACGTCAGGGATCGGCACCATCTCCTCGGCGAGCGACAAGGTGTCGGCGGAGTAGCCCCGTGACATGCTAAGGTGTCACCTGTGAAGCGCATCAAACAAATCATCGAGTCACTCAAGGTCATTTCCGACAAGCCGTCGAAGACCATCGCCGACATGGCTGACCGCGTCTTGTCCGACGCCGGGGGTATGGACGCGGAGGTTGAGGCGAATGCCTCCGCGGAGGACCTGCGCCTGGTCAAGAACATCCTTCTGGCCGTCGTCCGTCTCGCCGAGGACATGGAGAAGCCGGTCGCGGAGGCGAAGTCGTGAGCATCGTCGAGTTCGCTGCAACGGCGACCGCATTCGAGACGTGGCTGTTCCTGGTCACGGCCGTTTGGTTCGGGGTTTTCCTCGGCCGGGCGTCCTGGGGAAAGTAGGCTCGCCCCGTGCCGACCTTCCTGGAAGCCCTCTGGATCGCGCTGTACTCCGCCGAGGTGCAGCGCCAGTACGCCGCCTACGCCTCGTCGGGTAAGACGGTCGCGGTCACCATGACGCAGGCGCAGGTAGACGCGGTCGCCGCGAGCGCGCAGGCGGTGGCCGACGCGTTCGTGACCGCGACGACCCCGGACAGCCTCGCCGCGCTGCAGGCCGCCATCGCCGCGCTCAAGCCTGCGTGACGTGACGCGCCATGCCTGACTCGACCTCGACCACCTGGAACCCTGGCGAGCCAGTCTTCGACCAGTCGACCGGAGAGCCGTACGTCGACGCCGAGGGGGCGCTCGTCGAGGTCGCGCCCGGCCTGCTCGTCCAGGCCCCGGACGGGCGCACGCTCGACGGCGACGACGTGGCCAACGCCGCGTGGCTGCGCGCGAACGTCTACGAGGGCGAGTGCCAGCGCCAGCGAACCGTGGGCGTGCCGTACCTGCAGCAGGGGCTCGGCCAGATGGATGACGCCCGCGCGGTCGACATCGTGGCTGCCGAGGTCGTCGAGCGCACCCCTGGCGTCGGCGGCGTGGTCGACGTGCGCTCGAGGGGGATCGACCCGCTGACGCGCGTGCTCCACTTCGACGCCGCGCTGCTCCGGCAGGGCGGCGACGAGCAGCCGTTCGCGGGCGTCGTCGGGCCATAATACTTGTGTGATTCGTTCTCTGTTCCCATCTCGCGGATTGGTTGTGGAGCGCGTCTCCGGTCCCGACTCCTTCCGCGTCGTGGCGGCCATGATCATGGAGCATCATCGACACCACGACCCGCCGGTCGGGTGGATGTGGGGGCTCATGGCATGGCGCGACGGCTGGCTCGTCGGTGTGGCGACCGTGGGCCGGCCGGTCTCGCGGAACCTGCAGTCCGCGGGCCTTCTTGAGGTGACGCGGCTGTGCACATTCTCGCGGCGACGGTTCGGTGCGGCGTCGGCCATGTACGCGGCGGCCAGTGCTAATGCGGCAGGACCATGCCCCGGCGTCATCACGTACACGCTGGACAAGGAGTCTGGCGTGAGCCTCGTCGAGGCCGGGTGGCACGACGAAGGCCCGGCGGGTGGCGGCTCGTGGTCATGCCCAAGCAGGCCCAGGACGGATCACCACCCGCTCGGGAAGAAGCGCAGGTGGCGGGACAGGCCCGCCGCGGGGTAGCCTCGCCGCGGCATGGCGGTGACGATCCTCGGGCTCACGATCGGCGACGACGGCACCGGCTTCGTCATCCCCACGTACGCGCAGGTCCGCGAGGCGCTGGCGGACCAACTGCGGAAGCTCTCCGGCTACGCGAACCTGCAGACGCAGCCCTCGGCCCTCTACGGCTACCTCGTCGACCTCGTCACCCACGGGGTCGACATCTCGCTGCAGTCCGGCGCCGCGCTCGTCTATCGGACGATCTTCAGCTTCGCCCAGGGCGTCGCGCTCGACCAAGTCCTCGCCGGGTTCATCACGCGGGTGCAGGCCAGCGCCTCGACGGTCGTGGCGTACGCGTACGGCTCTGGCGGCGCGGCGGCGGCCGCCGGCACGGCCCTGCGCACCTCGGCGAACGGCCCCCCGTTCCTGACGGACGGCGCGGTGGTGGTCCCCGTCGCGCCGAACTCGGAGGCGTACGCCGTCGAGATCGAGCCGTTCGGCGAGGGCGAGTACGCCGGCCTGTTCTTCTTCGTCGTCGTCGACGGCACGAACGCGATCTACGGCGCCAACGGGTTCGACACCGGGGCCACCGTGCGGGACGGCCTCGTCGCCGCCGTCAACGCTCTGGGACAGACGCAGGTCGCGTACGCGGGCGGGACCTCGCCGACGAACGGCCGCGTCGCGCTCCTGGTCCGCGAGGAGCAGGGCGCCGGGGTCTTCCCGCTCACCGTGTCCGGGCCGGTGGGGACGATCTTCTCCTTCGCCGCGGTCGCCACCCCGGCCACGGCGCAGGCGCTCGGGCCCACCCAGGCGCCCGCGCAGGCGCTCCGGTACGGCCCGCCGCTCGCAGGGGTTCAGGGCTACACGAACCCGCTGCAGGCCGTCCTGGGGCGCACGCGCGAGACGGACTCGCAGCTCCGGGCCCGGTGGCAGGTCGTCCAGCGCGGCCTCGGCGGCGGCTCGCCCGACGCGGTCCGCGGGATCATCCTGTCGCCGGTCGACCTGAACGGCGGGGGCGCGAGCTTCTGCGTGGTCGAGTACAACCCGACCGACGCCGTCGACGCGGCGGGCAACCTGCCGCACTCGCTGCGCGTGGTGGTCAACGCCGACGCGGACGGCCAGTCGGTGGCGAACGCGCTGTGGCGGGCCAAGGCCGCGGGCGACAACACGAACGGCCCCGAGGCGTACGTCGTCACGGACGCGAGCGGCGACCCGCAGGACGTACTGATCGACCGGCTCGAGGACGTCTGGATCGGCGCGAGCATCACGGTCACGGTCGGCGACGGCTGGCCCGTCACCGGCGACCCGCTGTCGCAGCTGCGGACCGACGTGGCGGCGTACGTCGAGGGCCTGGAGGCGAACGCGGACGTCCGGGTCAACACGCTCCCGATCTCCAACTTCCCCGACGGGACGAGCCGCGGCGTCGTCAACTTCACGGTGGAGGTCGGCGTGGGCCCCGGGCCCGGCGGCCCGTTCGTGTTCCAGGCGATCTACCCGACGGTCGAGCCGGACGCCGAGGTCGCCTCGCTCGTCATCACCAGCAGGCAGAAGGCGCGCATGGTCGTCGGCGACGTGGCGGCGTCGATCGTCCCGTGACGCGACGTGCTAGGATGTCTCCCATGCAGTCATACGCGCAGCGCATCAGCGACCTCATCACAGGCCAGGGCCAACACTGGAGCCCCACGACCGACGTCGAGTCGTGTTTCTTCTCCATCAATCAGGTGGATGTCGAAGGCGACAAGGTCGTCATCTCGACCGGCACCGGCCAGATCGTGCTCGACTGCCACGAGTCGACGTTCATGGACGAGCGGACCCGCCTCGTCGAGGAGCGCGTCCGGGCGTCGATCGTCCCGTAACCCGCTAGGGCATCATTCATGCAAGAGAAGTCATCGGGCGACATAGCGATCAGCATTGCGGACGCGGTCGGAATCGTCGGGGTCGTGGTGGCATTGGCCTTCCTGTTCGCGGAGGTCGCGGCGTGGTGGGTGGCAGCACTCGCTGCCCTGGCGGTGGGATTCGCGCTGTTCGCGGTTCGTGCAAGGGTCCACTGAATGCCGATCTTCCGCCAGTTCGTCGAGCGCCTGTCGCCCCTCGTCCCGTCCGTCCTCCGCAAGAAGACGCCGGTCGTCATCGACGACATTGGGGCGACCACGTCGTCGAACATCCTCAACCTGGCGCTGGTCGTCGGGTGGCAGGTGCTCGACGCGCTGGGCGAGGCGCTCGAGGAGCAGGCGGAGGTCTCGCACCCGCTGGCCACCGCGTCGGGCTGGGTGCTGGACCAGCACTGGGGCCCATTCCACAACCTGCAGCGCAACGGCCAGAGCGACGCTGACTTCCGCCTGTACACGCAGGCCAAGCGCATGCTCATGCGCTCGTGGGGCGCCGCCGACCAGGCGATCGAGATCTTCAAGTTCCTCCTGCCCGCGGCGACGGTGACGTGGACCCCGTTCTACCCGAAGAACTGGGTCATCAACATCACCGGGGTCCCTCTTGCGGACGCAGCCAAGGCGGTGTTGTTCATGACGAAGCAGCCGTCGCCCGCCGGAGGAGGCTTCTCCGTCTGCGGCGACAACGGCCTCGCCACCATCGCGGACCCAGTCGTCTTCTCGTACTCGTCGGTCCACGGCCCGGTGCCGACGAGCGTCGGGTGGTACTCGTCGGTCCACGGCGCGAGCGGTTCGGCGGAGGCCGGGTGGGCGCATGTCGCCGGCATCTGACGTGCTATCATGTCTGCCATGACGCCGAAGACCGCTCAGGAGTGGTTATTGATGATGTTGTGGTTGGGCATGCCGATGGGCCTCCGCATGGTGGCCGAAAACAACCTCGCCCGTTGGATGGAGCACGTGCGCCGATGAAGGTCATCTACATCGCCGGCAAGTACCGCGGCCCCAACTCCTGGGCCGTCGAGCAGAACATCCGCGCGGCCGAGGAGGTCGCGGCGCGCGTCGTGCAGCTGGGGATGATGCCGATGTGCACGCACCCGATGACGCGTCACATGGGCGGCCTGGCGTCCGACGAGCACATGCTCGCTGGCACGCTCGAGATCATGAGCCGCTGCGACGCGGTCCTGCTCGTGCCGAACTGGCGCGACAGCGAGGGCACGCGGGCGGAGGTGGCCGAGGCCAAGCGCCTGGGCCTGCCGGTGTTCGGCGAGGGTTACGCGACCGCCAGCGACTGCCAGCACACCGACCTGTCGATCGACGACCTGGAGCAGTGGGCCGAGCATGGCGAATCTACCAGCGTCGAGGCGCGTCTGCGTGACGCGCTGGAGCAGTGCCTCGTAGCGTCGGACAACGTCGACGGGCGCGAGTCGATCCATGCGGCCTGTAGGAAGGTGGGGCTCCGGATCGACTACGCCGGCGACATGGCGCCGACATGGTCAGGGAGGATGCGGCTATGAGGTGGCGCGACTCCGCCGAGGACGCCAAGGCCCGCAACGCCGCGCTCCCGACCGGCGTCGAGCCGGAGCCGTTCCAGGAGGGCCTCGCCTTCCGCCCCGACGACGGCACGCCCCGCGGGCGCTGGCGGGTCGCACGCGAGTCCGTCGACGGGCCCGAGCGATGGTGCGTCTGGGACCTGCGGCGCGGGCCGCCAGAGCGACCGACCGCGGTCATGGTCTGGGGCGGCCTGCCGACGCCGCAGGCGGGGATCGTCGTGGCGACGGCCCTGTCCCGGGCCCGCCCGATGCGCGTCATCCTGGCGGCCCTGCGCGCGCTCAGGGTGGGCGCGCGGGCCGTGCGGGACGAGGCGTCGCTCAACTAGGCGACGCGCACCATGAGGACGCTGCCGTTGCGGTAGAGGGCGCCCACCGCGACGCCGCCGGTGGCGGCCGCCGCGTCGTCCGCGAAGTTGCCGAGGGCCGCGGAGACGCCGGCGGCGTTGGCGAGCGTGGTCGCGGCGGCCCCGATCGCGGTCCTCGCCGCGGTGGCGTCGGCCGCCGTGAGGAGGGCCTGGCCAGTCCCGGTCGCGCCGATGGCCGTCTGGGCGTCCGCGGTGGTCGCCGCGATGAAGACCGCGCTGCCGGCCGAGCCCGCGCCGATCGCCGCCTGCGCCGCCGGGGTGTTCGCGGCGGTGAACACGGCGACGCCGGTCGCAGTGCCACCCAGGTTCGTCAGGGCCGCCGACGCGTCGTCCAGGTCGTCCAGGTTGTTCTCGGCCAAGAGGACGCCCGTGGGGGTCAGGGCGGACGGGCGCAGGTCGCACACGACCTCCCCCGCGGAGTTCAGCTCTCCGCTCACGGTGAAGAGGAACGGGGTCGCGGTGGTGAACGTGATGTCGGCCATGCTGGGCGGAGAATACGGGCGGGCGCGGCTCGGGCGCCCGGACTGATAATTAACGTCGTCAAGGAGACATGATAGCTTGTCTCTCGCCACGAGCTCGTGTAGCTTGATTCCCGTGACCACGTCGACCGCCACCTTCCCGCTCACCGACAACACCTACTACCTCGACGGCGACTCGCTCGCCATCGCCCGCCAGTGCGCCTCCGGCTCATATCAGCAGGACCTGGTCGAGGGCCGGGCCCGCTGGTCGGGGGCGGACCTCGAGGGGGCCGCCCGCCAGTGGGGCGGCCGCTACAGCGGGAGCCGGCGCTCCCTGCTCCGGAAGATGCGCGCCGCCGGCCTCACCCTCGTGTGGGTGACCGCCTCGCACGGCCGCCGCGTTCACTAAGAAATCGGCCGGCGGAGGTGATCGACCCGCGGGCCCGAACGACTACCAGATCACCCTGCGCCGGGGCACGGCGCGAACGGAGAACATCGTCATGACCACCATCATCAACCGCACCCCCCACGACATCGTCATCCTCCCAACCTCCGGCACCGCGTCGGACGCCCCCATCCTCCGCCTCCCTGCCGCCCCGCGCGGCGAGGTCGCCCGCGTCGAGCAGACCACGAACAACGTCGACGGGCTGGTCGCCACCGTCGACGGCGCCGTCGTCCCGATCGGACGCGCCGAGTGGGGCGCCGTCGTCGGCCTCCCGGCGCCGCAGCCAGGGGTCCTCCACGTCGTCAGCGTCGTCGTCGTGGAGGCGGCCGTCGACTCCGGTCGAGACGCGTGGGACCTCCTCGTCCCCGGCGACCAGGTGCGGGACGCCGGCGGTCGGATCGTCGGCTGCCGCGGCCTCGTCGACGGGGTCTCCGCCTCGCCGGCGATGTCGGGGCGGCGCGCGCGGGCGGTGGCCGACCGGATCCACCAACGGCTCGACCCTGAGGCGGACAACCTCCGGCCCGACCCAGAGGCGCTGGCGGTCGAGGCTGAAGGGATCGTCGCGGCGCACGACCGGTGGGTCCACGAGGCCGGCCGGCTCCGCAAGGACGGGGGCTGGTCGTACGACGCCACCGAGCCGCACGGGGCTCTCCGCACGGACCTCGTCTCCACGTGCCGGCGCGCCGTGACGGCCTCGCTCGCCCGGCCGGGCCTCGGCCCCGACGAGGCCCGCCGCGTCGCGCTGACGGAGCTCCTCGCGGCGATCGGTGCCGTCGCCCTTGACCTGCCGCCTGGATGCACCGGCCTCAAAAAGACCGCGATGTGACCAGCCGCGCGCGCGGGTACCCTCCGCGCATGCGTCCCGCGTCCGCCGCCATCCTGCTCCTCGCCGCGTGCACCTCGACAGGCGCCGGCGGCACGGAGCCGTGCGCCGTCCCGGCGGCGTGCGAGGAGATCCAGGCGTGCCACGGCGGCGGTATGTGACCCGCGGTTACCCTCGCGGCGTGTCGGTCGACCAGATCACCAGCGCAGTCCCGTTCGTCCTCACCCTCGCCGAGCCCGCGGAGGTGAACTCCGGCGGCGAGGTCGTGCTGGGACCCGAGAACCTGACCGCGGCGGCGCCCGAGGCCCCGGTGCAGAGCGTCTTCGGGCGCGACGGGATCGTGGTGGCGGCGACCAACGATTACCTCGCCAGCCAAGTCCGGAACGACTCGGACGTGGACGGCGCGCAGGTGAGCGACGCGCTCGAGGTTCTCGACGCGGCCGTCGCCGCCGCGGGAGTGGTGTGGCTCGCGGTGTACGTCGCCGACATCGTCGCGCCGGGGAGCGTGTTCGTCCCGGCCCCCGTCACCGGGACGCTCACGACGATCCGGCTAGCGCTCTCCGCCCAGCCGGACATCAACTACGCGGTCGTGGCGCAGATCGGCGGCGCCCCCGTGACCGGCGGCATGGTGACCGTGCAGAGCACCGACGAGCCCGGCACCGTGCGGTCCGCGACGCCCTCGGCGGCCAACGCGGTGACGGCCGGGACGTCGTCGGTCGAACTCGTGCTGCCGGACCTACAGGGCACCCCCGGCAACGGCGTCGCGCTCCTCGGCTTTACCCCGGCGTGACGGCTGGCGGCGGCGCGGCGTGCCACACTCGCGCCGTGAGACTCATCCCCGTCATCATCCTCTCCATGGCCCTCGGGCCAGCCTGCGACGTCGAGGCCGACCGCGTCGAGCCGCGCGAGGCCGAGGACGGCTGCGCCTACTCGGCGCCGCTCAACTACAACGACGACCACGCCAACACCCCGGCGGAGTGCACGATGAAGCTCGCGCTCTGCGTCGACTCGTTCCTTGTCGGCTGCGACGAGGACGCGCCGGGCTGCTACTCCGAGATCGGGCACTGCTTCAAGAAGCTCGACGTGTGCTGGAAGACGATCGGGTGACGCGACGGTAGCCTCGTCCCGTGGCGACCAAGCCGATCGTTCAGCCGGAGATCTGGGCCTCGAATGCCCTGTACACCACGGGGCCCTTCATCGGCTCGGCGTCTAAGATGGTGCCGGCGGCGCTCATCGCCGCCGAGGGCCACCGCCCCGGCGCCGCCAACCCGACGCCGGCCGAGTACGAGAACTCGCAGCAGAACCGCATCACGGCGCTCTGCCAGTGGGTCTTCTCCGGCTCGTCCGCCGGGGCCGCCGACGCGCACATCGTCGAGGCGAACGCGGCGGGGCGCGCCACGGTCCACGGGCTCACCGTCAACGACCTCGTCAACGAGACGGCGGCCGCGGTGTTCAGCGCTTCATCGGGCCTCAACCCGGCGCTTCTTGTGACGTGCACGGCTGGCGCGCCAGTGATCGGTGCGGCCCTCGGGAACTCCGCTGGGTCGGCCTTCACCACCACGCTCGGCACCGGCGCGACCGCGACCGGACTCGACGTGATCATGTTGAACACCCCGGCCGGCGGCGCCGGCTTCCGGGTGCAGACGGACAACCTCGCCGTCGCCCCGGCGATCAATGTCATCCACGTGGGCCCCACCGCGGCTGCGGTGACCGTGGCGGCGACGGGGACCGGTGCGCAGGCGATGTCGCTCGAGGCGGACGACGACGCCGCCTTGTTCGCAGACGGTGGCGTCGCCGGGTCGGCCGCGGTCCTCGCGGTCGGCAAGGTGACCGCGGTCGGTGTGCGCGGCTCTGGCGGCCCTGGCGGAGCGAACGGCGTCGAGGGGATCGGGACCGGGTCGGCGTCGTCTGGGGTGTCCGGACTCGCAGAGCAGCGCGGCGTCTCTGGCACTGCAACTGACGCCGCTGATGGGTTTGGGGTATACGGAGTGTCGGCCGCTGCTGCAACCACGCTCGCTGGTGGCGTTTATGGAGAGGGTCTGGGTGATGGCACTGGTGTTTTTGGTGAATCGTCGGATGGCTATGGCGGCCTGTTCACGGCCGATGGTGACCGTCCGCCCCTCTTCTTGACCTCCCGCATCACTGATCCGACCAGCACCTTGACCGGCGGTTTGTGGCACCGCTTCTCTCGCGGTCTTTCCACGTACGTGGCGAATTTGCCACGTCTTTTGTGGCACACCGCAGGCGGAGCGGCGATCGTGTGGGACTACGACCAAGGTCCATCTACGGCCAACGACTCGCCTGACACAATCTTGACGTGCACGCTGACGGGAGCCGATTCGCCAGTCGTGGCCGGAACCGTGTGGATCATGGTGACGGTGGAGGTCGGTCGTACTTCTGGGACCCCAGACGCCACCATCGAGATTCGGGATTCGACTGCTGGCGTATCATTTATCACGGATACCATCCCATTGTTTCAAACCGCTGGCGCTGGCGTTTTTGAGCGGACCGCGACGTACATCATCCCGCGTCCGGTATCCGTCGGGAACCGGACGTTCATCGTCAATATCGGGTCAAGCGCGGCTGGCTCTGACATCAATTGGCGGAACGCCGCTATGGCCATCATCGGCGTATTCTAGGGCGCCGCCATGAGATCAGGCGGCGTAGACGCAGATGTTGGTCCATGAGTCGCAGACGGTTCCGTTGAGGCACGGCCCGCCGCCGCACGACAGGAAGCAGAATCCGAGGTGCTCGTCGCACAGCATCTCGTCCTCGAGACCGTTGCAGGTGTAGTCCTGAGCCGCGACCGCGTCTCCGGCCGGTGGAACGCAGATATCCCCCGCGGCGGAGCTAAAGCACAGCGTGCCGTCGCTGCATTTCCCGTCGACGCATGGCCCCCAAAGAACACCCTTCTCCTGGCAATTGGTCGTCTCAAGCGTGTCTGGGAAGACGCATGTCTTCGTCCCCGGATCGCACATCGCTCCGTTGGTGCACGGCTCGTTGGCGCAGGAGATGACGCAGCGGTCCTGCGCCACGCTGCACCGCATCTCGCCACCGACCCACTCGGCGCATTCCCTGGCGAGGTCGACGTCGAATCCGTCCTGGCTTGGAGCGGGGATGCACATGCGGCCGGTGTCGGTGGTCATGCACTGAAGGTCATGCAGGCAGAGGAATGCAAGGTGATCATCGCACGGGCCGAATGGACCGCCGAGGCCACGGCATTCACCGGGACCGCCGACGTCACATGCCGAACCGGCGACCATGGAAAGGGGGAAGAGTAGGGAGAAGATGATGGTATTCAGGCGGGTCATTTGGTGTTCCGTGCGCGGGCTTGTCTCTACCTCGCCGGTTTAAAAGCGTCAAGCTAGCTTGTCTCTCAGGCAGCAGAACGCCCTACAGAGGCGGTGTGTCGACTATGTGCGCGTTTTCCGCGCCGTCCGGCGGGTAGACGCACAGGCCGTGGCGGTCGTCGCACACGGTGCCGCCCTCACAGTCCCTATCGGCGTTTACCTTATCGCATACCAGGAAGCACAGCCCGAACGACTCGGAGCAGGACATCTCCCCACGCCATGCCGCGCATTCGGCGGTCAGCGGGTCGGAGGCGGCCTCGAACTGCGGCAGGCAGATCCGGCCCTCGGGCACCTCGACGCAGGCGAGGCCGTCCGCGCATCCGGCGGGCGCCTCGGCGTCGGGGGCACACGGGCCGAACATCTGGCCGACGTCGAGGCACTCTCCGGGCTC
>Ga0209486_10000037_pt1 | contig 65808 bp, 52 predicted proteins | sample NCCompost_FD_187518 | JGI IMG/M metagenome (GOLD analysis project Ga0209486, IMG submission 187518) | Agricultural soil microbial communities from Utah to study Nitrogen management - NC Compost (SPAdes) (version 2) | ecosystem: Environmental > Terrestrial > Soil > Agricultural land | place...
CGCGCGGAACAAGATCGAGGGCAATCGTTCAAGGCCATCGAGTTTTATAAACGCGCGACGGAGCTGGATCCAAACTTCGCGGTCGCCTGGCTCGGACTTGCACTCCAGTACACCAACACGAGCCAGCCGGGGTTGGCCGCGGAGTGTTTGACAAAAGCATTCAACTTAATAGATCGCGTCAGTGAAGATGAACGCGCGCGTATCACCTATTTCTACTATCAGATCGTCACCGGCGAACTCGAGAAGGCGATTGATGGTCAGGAAGCCTACGTGCGCAGCTATCCTCGTGCAGCGCGTGGGCCAGGCAATCTCGGAAACCTCTATTCCATCACTGGTCAATTCGATAAGGCGGTAACCGCCACCAGTCACGCCCTCCAACTCAATCCGAACACTACGATCTGGCCTGGGAATCTCGCCGAGGCCTTGATCGGGCTGAATCGCTTCAACGAAGCGCGGGATGTTTGCCGGCGTGCTTTGGCGCAAAAGTTGGACAGCACGAGCATTCGCGAGCGGCTTTACGCAGTGGCTTTTGTTAGCGGCGATGAACAGTCGTTGCAGGAACAGATCGCCTGGGCGACAGGGAGAACTGACGAGTATCGAGCGGTGTACTGGCTCGCGCAATCGTCATCGTTTCGTGGTAAGTGGCGGGAGTCAAACGAACATTTACGCCGCGCGACCGAGCTCGCTCTTCGTGCTGAGGCAAGAGAAGTCGTCGCAGGTTACACAGCGGAACAGGCGCTTCGTGCAGCGTGGCTGGGCCAGTTCGCACAATCGCTAAAGTTGGCCCAATCGGCGCTACAGATCGAGCGCAATCGCAATGTCCTCACGCGTACCGCTCTTGCTTTCGCACTCGCAGGAGACATTGCGAAAGTGCCGCCTCTGATTCAGGAGTTGGAGGAGAAGCATCCAAAAGATACGATGGTGAATCAGGTCTGGCTGCCGGAAATCAAGGCGGCGATTGAATTCCGTAAGAACAACCCTGAGGCGGCGCTCGAGCTGCTGAAACCTACGGAACGGTACGAAGCCGCGGCCGCGTTTTTGCCGCAAACATTACGTGGCATGGTCTATCTCAAACTGGGCCAGGGAGCACACGCAGAGGCGGAAGCGCGCAAGATTCTGGACCATCGTGGTGAAAGCCCGCTTTCGTCTCTGTGGCCGCTGGCACATCTGTCGCTCGCGCGAGCCGCGACGATGCAAGGCAATACAACCGAGGCACGCAAGTCATATCAAGAGTTCTTCTCGCTTTGGAAAGACGCCGACCCAGAGGTTCCGATCCTGATTGAAGCGAAGAGGGAGTTTCAGAAGTTGAAGTAAAAAAAGCGGATGCCCTGAATTGGCGCGGGAGTTTTCAGGGCATCCGCAACTTCGGCTTTGCAGTTACTCGCGTCTACTCGATAGTCGCAGCCACGACTAAACTTCCAGGCTTGAAGTTCTTCACCAAACGCATATCTCGTTCGAGTGATTTTTCTTCCTTTGACTTCATAACCTGCCACGCCTCGTAGCCCGGGACACAAATTTGCGCGAGAAAGTAGCGATTTCCGTACTTGTGAAAGACCAGTTTGCCCTGATCTGTTTGCTCAGCGCCTGCCACTCTGCGACCGTTGCGCAGCGCTAGTTTGCCCTGGGCGGCGTTCGCGATTGATAGAGAACCTTGAACGGAGGCAGACACTCCGTGAGCAGTGATGCGACCCGCGGGGATCGTCTTGTCGCCGACGACGAAATCGAACGGAACGTCAGCGCGGAGACCATACGAAGCTTGGGCGCGGGACTCGGCGGCTGAAGCAAACATCGCGATGAGGATTAGCGGCATCCATAGAATTTGCTTTTTCATACTTCCTACCTTTCTGGTTGAGGCAAAGGAGCTGAATCGAACAACCACGGGCTCCACGGGTCGTTGGGTGATGGTTCGACTGCTCCAACATCTGGGCCAGGTGTCTCTAACACCTATCTGGAGCCTTACCTGCTTTCACTGCTATTGATGTGCCAGAGTGAATCATGAGTGATTGAGAACAATTTGCTTGGCGCAGACTATCTGATTGGGATGCAGACTATCTGATCGGATAGGTAAACGAGAAATAGATTTTGTTCGACAACGACGGGAACACCGATAAAACAAGATAAAGTCCTCAGCGGTCCTCCGCGACTCTGCGGTTAACTGTTTTTGCACCTCTTTTACCGCAGAGTCGCGGAGGACCGCCGAGTTACGCAGATGATTTGGCAAACTGAGACACTACTTTATACAGACGGGAAGATGATGTTCTACAGGTTGGGTTCTTGTGCGTACCTCGTGGCACTTGCGTTTGCTTCGTGTGACGGCAGGTCAATAGATTCAGGTAACCAGCGCAATGCTAATGCGCTTGCGAACCCAACGAACTCTTCCAGTCAACAAACTCATACGCTCAACGCGTAACTGGTGCAGTTTGGCTTTTTTCTCTGCGTAACTTTGCGATCTCTGCGCCTCGGTGGTGAACTGGGTCGAAAACTCAACACCGCAGGCGCAGAGATCGCGGAATTGCACAGAGTCTTGAAAACTGCACCACTATCCGCTCAACCCGCCAACTTCCAAACAAGTACGTAAATCTCGTTAACATCAGGATTATGCGGGCAATGGATCCCGAATAGCGATAATATAACGGGGCCCAACAAAGGTGGCCCGAGTGATAACCACAAAAACGATAATTGATACTTACGCCGAGCGCTTGAAAGGTTTGAGGGGGATGGTCGGCAACACCCCCTTGCTCGCGATCCACTTTACTTTCAACGGTCGTGACCGCGTCATCTATGCGAAAGCCGAACACATGAACATGACCGGTAGCATCAAGGATCGCATGGCCTATCACATCCTCGCGGACGCCTACCGGCTCGGCAGGCTGAAGCCTGGAGACACGATAGTGGAGGCGACCTCCGGTAACACCGGCATCTCTTTCGCAGCTCTCGGTCGTGCACTGGGCCATCCAGTCGAAATCTTTATGCCCGACTGGATGAGCCAGGAGCGGGTCTCGTTAATCCGAAGCCTCGGCGCGAAGATCTGTCCGGTCAGTCGCGAGCAGGGCGGGTTTCACGGCAGCATTCGCATGGCCGAAGAAGTCGCCGTCGCGTCCCCCCACGTTTTCCTCCCATGCCAATTCTCTAACTGCGCGAACGTCGAAGCACACGAGCAGACGACCGGCCCCGAAATTTGGCGGCAACTCGAAGTGTTCTTCAAAGAGGCGGACGCGTTTGTGGCCGGCGTTGGCACGGGTGGCACGATCATGGGCGTTGGCCGCTATCTGCGTGGGCGACGAAAATCGATCAGAATCCATCCCGCGGAGCCATCCGAGTCGCCGACGCTTTCGACAGGTCACAAGGTGGGCCAACATCGTATTCAAGGTGTCTCCGACGAGTTCATTCCGGCCATCGTGGATCTCGACGAGTTGGACCACGTGATTGCCGTCAACGACGGCGATGCAATCTTAATGGCGCAGAAGCTCGCAGCGAACCTCGGCCTGGCGGTTGGTATTTCTTCCGGAGCGAATTTCATTGCAGCTCTGATGGTGCAGAATGAACTTGGAGATAACGCAGTCGTCGCGACGGTTTTTGCCGACAGCAACAAGAAATACCTGAGCACTGACCTGCTGCGAGAAGAACCGGTAAAAGACAGCTACCTTTCGCCGCAAGTCGCGCTCTCCCATTTCGAGGCTGTCAGGAAATACAAAGATTGCGGCGCGACATGTTGATCAGACACCGCAGCTTTCAACATCCGCTGCTGAAGACACCACAGTTTCTGCACGCTTTGAAACGGGGCCAGCAGCCGTGCGCTGCAGAAAATTTAAGATCGGTTACAACGTTTTTTATGGACCGGACCGAAACCAGCATCGAAGTCGTAAGCCGGATCGAAGCAGGTCAGATCCTCTGTTCGCCAGCGCGCTGCGCCGAAATCACTTACCTTATCTCGATCGGCGATGGAGACGATCCGCTTCCGCAGGGTTACGAGAATGCTGAGCGTAAGTTGCGCTTGCGGATCGCCGACGTCGTAACAGAGGAAGGCGCGACCGTCGAAGACATCCAACACATTGTTCAATTAGCGGAGCAACTTCGATCAGAACGCGGCACTTTGCTGATCCACTGCGAAGCCGGTGTTAGCCGCTCCACTGCCACCGCACTGATCATCTATGCGTGTTGGTTGGGCCAAGGCCGCGAGGCCGAAGCAATGGAACGCGTAATCGCCCAGCGTCCCTTCGCGGTACCAAACCGACGCATGGTGGCGTTGGGTGACACGCTGCTGGCGCTGGGCGGCAACTTGTTACGAGCGCGCGACCAATCGTTGTCCTTAGCTTGGTCCGATTCCACCGACGAACAATAGGACGGGGGTCTCTTACCATGTGTTTGCTTTGCACAAAAGTGATTTTTGGGAGGAGTCTTCTCTGCGGTCCTCTATGTATTCGCTGCTTTCTTTCCGTTTAACCGTCATTTCTACGCAGAGACCGTAAAGACACAGAAGGCCGCAGAGAAAACGAATCAGATATGCGACTTTTCGTGCAAAGCTACCGTGGGTCGTAGTTCACCCGCACACTTTCAGCAAACCCACTCATTCCCGTTCGCGTTACTTTCGGACATCCGCCAATAGAGATCTCACGAAGCTGCGGCAACGTGGTTAAGAACGGAATTCCAACGTCGGTTATGAACTTGCAACCTTCGAATGAAATTTCCTCGAGCGATTTGATCCGGCTCAACATTTCCAGACTCGCATCCGTGATCAACGTATAACCGGCGTGATATTTCTTCAGGTGGCGCATCCCCACCAGATGACTCGTCGCGACGTCTCCCGTGTCGCGGCAGTACATCAGAGTCAACGATTCGAGTCGTCCGCAACTACCGATGTGACGAAAACCATCATCGGCAACATCCATCGGTAAAAACTCTCGCAACGAAGGGAAGTCGGGCAAACTCGCGAGGGATGCATCATCAACAGCCTTGCAACTCACAGCCAGGCCTTTCAACTCAGGCATTCGCGACAGCGCGACAAAGCCGGGTCCTTTGAAGTTTGGACAATCGCGTCCCCAGAAATACTCAAGTGTCTGAGATCGATTAAGAGCCTTGAAACCTTCATCAGTCGCGACGGCTCCCTGGCCCATCAGCATGCGCAACTTCGGAAACGCCGCGATGTGGCGCATCGCGTCGTCGTCGCAGAGTGCATCATGACAGCCAAGGAAAGCCAGGTTTGACAAGCCGTCGAGCCCTTGAAGATCATCGCCTCGCAAGCGAGTCGTATGCCAGAAAAAACTCAAGCCAAGAAGTCCATCGAGTCCACGCAGGTTGTTTAGTCCTTTCCGAGTAAATGGCCCATCAATCAGCAAATTGATTGGTTCGGCGCTAAACGACATCAGTCCGAATCTCGGTTCTTCTCCTTGCCATGTTTTGAACGCGGGAAACTGGTGCAGCAGCACGAGACCATCGTCGGTTACGTTTCGTCCTGTCTTGAAGAGACGCAGTTTGGGTTTACCTGACAACGCGGCGATTGCACCATCGCCCAGGTTGCAACCCAATAGATCAACTTCTTCCAATTGATCACAAAACCGAAGATTTGCGATTCCCGCGTCGGTGATTTTTGTCTGCCAAAACATTTGAAAAACACGCAGCTGGCGCAGTTGGCCCAGCGCCTCCAGACCTCGGTCTGTTATGCCACCACCGAGAATCAATTCTCGCAGTTGAGGCATGCGAGCGAGATGCCGAATGCCTTTGTCCGTTAGACGTTTAGACCCGTCGAGATTGAGCGAAGTTATTTGATCCAGTCGCGAAATGATCTCGAGATCGTCGTCGCCGATGAGACCAGCCGAGTTGATGCCGGTAAGTCCCAACTCCTTGATCACGGCACAGACGTTCCCCCAGTCTTTCGTTGACATCGGTTGGCGCGGTTGGATGCTGTTGTTGGTCCAGTCGATTCGATAGAAGGGCGGCTTTGAGCTCAACACGAACGGGGCTGAGTGCGGATCGCTCGCGGGTCCGGAAGTTGACCGCACTAAGTCGTCCCAGTCTTTGAAGCCATAGAGTTGTGCGACGATAAGTTGAGCGTCGGTCAACGTGAAACTGTCTATTCGTCGCTGAGTATCGGGAACATTGAACAGCCTGTCGCGAATGAAGTCGCGGATCTGTTGCACGTCGAGCTCGCTGTGAAAGAGGTCGTTGAGCCGCGTGGTCGCTTCGTCATCGGCGGAGTTGTAAACACGTACAAGATCTTCCGCGATGCGACGGTGCTGTTCGAGTTCTGGGCTTAAAGCAACCTCGATGTGGTGAACAAGCCTGGGCCAACTCTCGAAGCCGTACTCGCGAGCAAGCACAAGCTGTGCATCCGCGAGGATCGGATCGGTAACGTCTGGCTTGTACTTGCTCAGACGCTCATTAGCAGCCGGATTGCCGCTGCGCAGTTGTTGCAATAATTCTTTCGCTCGTTTGCGAAGTTGAGCTAGTGAAGGACGGTCGGGTAAACGGTGTGTGGAATCAGACATGTTGATCTCCTTTCGGTAGCGCCCGTGTCCGCACGCGAGCCAAAAGAAGATCGAATTTGTCGTAGAAAAATCGCAGGTGGGCTCAGCCCTTTCCGCGGACGGGTTGCGGCCTGTTACGCGACACGAATAGTAACCTGTGGCAATGAGGCAAGCAACAGTTGAATAATGCGGACGGTGTCTTAATTTCCTCTGCGTATCTCTGCGGTCCTTCGCGTCTTTTGCGGTTTAGATTTTTTGCGGTTCTTTTACCGTAGAGTTGCTTTGTACAAAAAGGGAGTTTTTGGGATGAATCTTCTCTGCGGTCCTCCGTCTAATCTTTGCGTCTCTGCGTTTAACGGCCATTTCAACGCAGAGGCCGCGAAGATACGCAGAGCGCCGCAGAGCAAACGAATCAAATTTACGACTTTTTGTGCAAAGCCCCGTAGAGCACGCAGAGGGACGCAGAGGTACGCAGAGAATGCTGGCGAACGACGACACCACCACAAAGCGGCGTATTAGAGAGTCAGATGAGGTATTCTGTCGGCTTTGATAATGATCACTAACGCTTCATCCATCCCTCGTCCGCTTTGGAGGCTACGTGAGTCTGCGTTCCATAAGGCGCGATACCATTTACGAAATTGCTGCGATCTGTGTGTCGCTGATTGTTATCAGCGCTCAATTATATTTTTCGGTACGAAGAGAATCTCAGACCTGGGATGAAGCAAATCACATCTTTACCGGATATCGCTCCTGGACACACGCTGATTTCGGGCTGAATCCTGAACATCCACCTTTACTAAAACTGCTCGCGACCACGCCCTTATTGTGGTCGCGTCCGAAATCTCCTGCTCTTGAAGAACGTTACTTTAAGGAGGACGCATTTCTTCGTGGAAAGGAATTTCTCTACCAGAATGATCCCGAAAAGATTCTCGCGCGCACTCGCACGTTCGCCGCATCTTTGACTCTGCTCGCCGCGTTGGTTGTTTTCTTCGGAACTCGGGAGATGTTTGGCAGAGGTGCTGCTTTTATTTCGCTTGCGCTGGTTACTTTCGATCCAAACCTCCTGGCCCACGGCGCTCTGATTACGACCGACGTGGGGCTCGCCTGTTTCATGTTTCTCAGCGTTTACCTGTTCTACCGGTTTGTGAAGTCCCCGTCCGCTTTACGCCTGATTATGGCGGGCGTAGCGGCTGGATTAGTCCTCGCGGTGAAACATACCGGTCTTCTGGTACTGCCGATTCTTTTCTTACTCAGCCTGTCCGAGATCATTTTTAACGTCGTTGAAAGGAAAAAAATCGGACGTGATGCACTCAAGCTTTTAGGTTCGTTGGCTCTGATCACGCTGATTGGTTGGGTAGCCTTATGGTCCTTTTATAGATTTCGCTACGAGGCCAGACCAGATGGTCTGCAAATGAATCCTCCTCTGGTCGAGTACGTTAAAGGTCTGAAGCCTTCCGAGGCCTGGCCCATTTCAACAGCGACTCGATTCCGCATTCTTCCTGAGTCGTATCTTTATGGGTTGGTTGATGTCCGACTCACTGCGGATTACTACACGAGTTATGTGCTGGGCAAAGTTTATGCTCATGGCGTGCGGTTCTACTTTCCCGTTGTTTTTCTGATCAAATCGACGGTTGGTGTCCTGGCCCTGTTTCTATTGAGTCTTGGGGTAATCGCCACGCGTCGTCTGAACCGCCGGCGAGAGATAGTGTTTCTCGTCGTTCCGACGATCTTTTATTTACTCGTCGCAATGACGGTGGGAATGAACATTGGTGTGCGACACGTCCTAATCCTTTATGTTTTTCTGTACGTGCTTATCGGTGGAGCGGCCTCGTCCTTGTTCCAGGGCAATCGAAAGTGGGCCTACGCCGGCGCCGTCTTTCTGTTGGTCCATGCGGGTTCGTCGGTGACAGCGTTTCCGAACTACATCCCATATGCAAATGAGCTCTGGGGTGGTCCATCGCAAACACACAAGTACTTGACGGACTCAAATTCCGATTGGGGCCAACAACTAAAGAGTATCAAGAGATACCTCGACCAACGGGGAACGCAGGAGTGCTGGTTCTTGTATTTCGCAGAAGGTGTCGCTGAGCCGAGTTATTACGGAATACCATGTAAGCCTTTGCCAACGATCAGTACGTTGTGGCTGAACCTACCCATTGATGTCCCTGCCTCGATTGATGGACCAGTACTCATTAGCGCCAGCAACTTATCGGGCGTGGAATTCGGGCCAGGTTCGCTTGATCCTTACGGCCAATTCAAGCTGCTTAAACCGACGGCTGTAATCGATCGCGGTGTGTTTGTCTTCGACGGGAAGTTTGAGATGCCGCTGGCCGCCGCGATTAGCAAAGTGCAGAAGGCACAGAACCTCGCTCAAGCAAGACAACTCGATCAGGCATTGCAGGAAGCACAGGCGGCAGTTGCGTTGGCCCCCGATTCAATACACACGCAAATGGCGTTGGGAGATATTCTGCTCGAGATGGGCCAGCCTCAACAGGCACGCACGAATTATGAAAAAGCACTTGAGCTGGCGAAAACGATTGAGCCTGAGTTTCAGGTGCGGTCGGTTGCGGGGATTGAGGCTAAGATCGAATCGACTTCTCAACCAAACCGAAAATAAGAAACTTCTCGACACCTTGATCACTAAAAGTGACCCAGTCTGCCCACACCTTTCGAATGATCTTACACTTCTCCTACGTTCTAGCGTCGCCGGAGCAGCGCAAGAATAACTCCGGCGACGCCGTGTTGGTACAACATTTCCTGGGTTCGCGTGAGGATCGTACCGGGTCTACTTCTTCGTGCAGTCCGGTAAATTTTCTTTCACGTGCTCTGCCAATGTTAGGGATTGCTGTTTGGCTAGCAACTCGTCCAGCAACGGAAACTTTGCCTTCGGCTTTGCTGCTTTAATTGCTTGCCAGGTACGAAGCACGCCTTCAACACCCGCGAGCTGCACCGCCGCCTCATCCTGAGCCTTGTCGGGATGCTCGATGATGAACTTAGCCTGTGAGTACGCGGTTTGGCCCAGTAATTCTGCCTCGTAATCACCCTTGAACTTCTTCGGCTCGCCAAACACACTGGTGCAAAGTTTTATTGAGATATCGGGCACTTCTGTTAGAAAGTGCAGCAACGCACCACGTATTTCTTTGGCCTCTTTCGCGAACGGGTTCGTTTCAAGAAAATTCACCATCTCTACCGCTTTCTTCCGCTCTTCCGGCGTTGATGGGCCGCGTTTCTGAGCATGAACGGAAGAAACACAACACAGTAAGGCGAGCACACCTGTTATGAAGGTCTTTTTCGACACGCGACTTTCTCCTTTAACCAGGCTTATCTGATTATTTCTCTTTAGTTTTCGTTTCGAACAACGCGGGTGCGGCCGTTCCGATCCCGCCCCTCTTACGACATCGAATCGTGTGTAGCCGATCTTGAAACCATCCGCAACTATTACAACGTTGAAAACTGGATCATCGGCGGTCACTCCTGGGGCGCAGACCTGGCCTTGCTCTACGCACTCGAGCATAGCTCACGAGTGGCCGGCTTGATGTGTATAGCAAGCGGCAGAATGCACGACGATCGGGAGTGGCATGCTGAGTATAAAAAACGAAGGACGAAGGAAGGGGAGTATCTGCCGGAATTCCTTTACCCGCCCAACCCGAAGGTTAACAGACAGGTTAACGCTTCGTGGAAACGCTACATCAAGCAGCCCGATCTGTTGCTGAGAATATCCAAACTGCAAATACCAGCACTGTTTGTTTACGGTGAGCGCGATATCCGACCGAGCTGGCCACCGAACAAATGCCCGCTTAATGCCAAACGCGCGCTTTGAATTGATCCCTGACGCCGAACACGTCATCTGGTCCTCGCACGACAGGGAACTGCGTGCGCTATCGCGCGAGTTCGTTGGTCAGATCTGTTAGTTCTTCGCGGCGTTGCGTTCGGCGATTGCGAATATTGCATTTTCGCCACGCACGATCAGCATTCCTTGCGAGATCGCCGGGGTGGCCATCAGCGGCTGGCCCATTACATTACGCGATAACAACTCGTACTGTCTGCCGGCCTTAACTACGAACACATCGCCGTCTTCGCTTGCCAAATACAACCTTCCGTCCGCTGCAACTGGAGACGCACTAAACGAACTCGGCAGTCGCTGCTGGTAGACCAGTTCGCCGCTCTTCGCTTCATAAGTACTCAACACACCGTTGTCAGCCAGCGCGTACATCAAGTCGCCGTAGATGATTGGCGTCGGTGTGTAAGGGCTGCCTTTGCTCGAACGCCACGCGATAAACTCGTTCTTCTCCTCGCCGGACTTCAGCGAGATGTCGCCAACTGCGCCGGGCCGAAATGCATACATCGTACGTCCCGGTGGATACCCGCCGGTGATGAAAATTAGATCGTGCGCGACGAGCGGCGCCTGCATCTTTACTTGCGTATCGCTATCGGCGAAGCGCCAGAGCTCCTTGCCTGTGAGAGGATCGTAGCCGCGAATGTAGCGCCCACCGTTGACGATTATCTCGGTGCGGTTCGCGCTTTGATAGATCGTGGGCGTGGCCCATGACGTGATCTCGTTGCGTTCGACACGCCACGCTTGTTTGCCATCTTTCAGGTTGAACGCCGCGATGAAGGATTGCTTGTGACCGTCTGCCTGAACGATCACGAGGTCACGATGAATGATCGGACTACTCGAGTGTCCCCACGAGGATTCTTTGTCGTCCCAAAGTCCGGGGTTCAGGATTCCGAGATCGTGTTTCCACAACAACTTGCCCTTGACGTCGTAACAGGCTAGACCTTCGGAACCAAACAGCGCCACGACGTAACGGCCCTCGGTTACAGGCGTCGAGTTAGCCTGCGTCGCTTTAACGTGTCGCCGGGCTCGCGGGACGCCTTCGTAAGCGGTATTGGACCAGAGAATTTTGCCGTTGCGTTTATCCAGGGCGTAAATCATCCAGGTGTGCTTAACGTCGTCGGTTGCGAGTCCGATGCCGCGGTCCTTCGCGACGAAGGTCGGTTTAGGGTTACTACTGACGGCGGTAATCACGAAAATTTGGTTGTCCCAGACGATGGGGCTCGCGTGCGACAGGCCCGGGATGCTGGTCTTCCACAGCACATTGGTGGACTTGTCGACGTCCCACGTAAGAGGAGGTTTCGATCCCTCCGCGACACCCGACGCGTTCGGCCCACGAAACGAAGGCCAGTTTTGCGCGTTTGTTGTTATCGATGAGAGACTAAGAAATGAAACAAACAGCAGTGAAATTGTTAGACGGCGATCCATATTTTTGTAATCTCGTTTAGGCAACGCAAGTTCTAATTTTTTAGGGCGGCACATTATACAGGATGATATCTGGAGAGTTGTTAACTCGCAGCACGATCTGGATTTCGTGTGTCGCTTACGCGATCGGGTGTATCGTCTTCGCGACTTCGCGGCAGGATAGACGGGTGCGGCTGGCATGGACCATCGGCTGTGCTGCCCTTGTCGCGCACTTCATTTTCGCGTTCCATTACTACCACGCCTGGAGTCATGCGTCGGCCTACGCCGATACTGCTCGCCAAACAGCGGAGGTGCTCGCTCTTAATTGGGGCGGCGGCTTGTTTATAAACTACGCGGTTGCCGCTTTATGGACCACGGACGTCGCGTGGTGGTGGTTAGCGGGCGTGAATTCGTATCGGCAACGTCCGTGGTGGCTAACTCTGCTGTGGCACGGCTTCTTAATCTTCATTATCTTCAACGCGACAGTTGTTTTTAAACACGGATTAGTACGATGGACCGGACTCTTGATCTGTTTGAGCCTGTGTTTGAGTTGGATCCTTATTAGTCGCAGGCGCAAATGAGTTCATTAAGCACCGAGATATGCCAGCGTCCTGAGCTCCCGGTTTTGTCTGCGTGGAGAAAGCGGTTTGTTCCCCGGTTTTTAGTTAAAAACAAAAGAGTTTTGGGTAGGAGTTTTCTCTGCGGTCCTCTGTGTATCTCTACTTTCTCTGCGTTTAACTGTCATCTTTACGCAGAGGCCGCAAAGATACACAGAGGGCCGCAGAGAAAACCAATCAGATGCGACTTTTTGTGCAAAGCTCCTCGATCGTGTATCCATATGATGGCCGGTGCAAATCAGTTCTTGAAATTCGGCGTTGCGATACTTCGTTTTCGGTAAGTTTCGAAGCGCCCACTTTTGTGCTAAGTATTTTGCTGGCAGTGTCGATTTACCGGGTTGCCGTTCGACTAACTATTAATAGGAGTTGAATTCTGTTTTGAGTTACTTCAAGAAGGACACGAAGAGATGAGCAATGTACGAGTACTCGTTGGGACCCGAAAGGGCGCATTTATTCTGAGTTCAGACGGAAAACGTGAAAAGTGGAACGTCAGTGGGCCACATTTCGCGGGCTGGGAGATTTATCATCTGAAAGCTTCTTCCGTTGATCCCAACCGCCTTTACGCGTCGCAAAGCAGTGGCTGGTTTGGACAGATCATTCAACGCTCGGACGACGGCGGCAAAACGTGGTTCCAACCCGGAACGCCTGCCGGCACGCCGATGACCACGCCCGAAGGCATGCCAATGGGCGAGAGCAATAAGTTTGTCTATGACACATCGGCCGAGACAGGCAAACCGCTCCTGACGCACCAGTGGTATGACGGAACTCCGCATCCGTGGGAGTTCAAACGGGTCTGGCACCTCGAACCCTCACTTCACGATCCAGACACTGTTTATGCGGGCATTGAAGACGCGGCGCTCTTCCGGTCGACGAATGGCGGTCAAACGTGGGAGGAGCTTTCCGGTCTACGCGGACACGGAACCGGATCGCAGTGGCAACCGGGCGCCGGTGGCTTGTGCCTGCACACGATCCTGTTGGATCCCGCAAATCGAGAACGGATTGTTATCGCCATCTCAGCGGCGGGTGCGTTTCGCACCGACGACGGTGGCGCAACGTGGAAACCGATCAATCGCGGTTTGAAGTCGGAGTACATTCCGGATCCGACTGCTGAGATAGGCCACTGCGTTCACCACATCGCAATGAATCCCTCGCGTCCCAACGTTCTCTTTATGCAGAAACACTGGGACGTGATGCGCAGCGACGACGCCGGTGACTCCTGGCGCGAGGTCAGCGGAAACCTGCCGACCGACTTTGGTTTTGTAATTGACGTGCACGCGCATGAACCGGAAACAATTTATGTCGTGCCGATCAAGAGCGACAGCGAACACTATCCTCCGGATGGAAAGCTCCGCGTCTTCCGCAGTCGCACCGGCGGCAACGAATGGGAGGCGCTGACGAATGGTTTGCCTCAAGAGAATTGTTACCTTAACGTGCTGCGTGACGCGATGGCGGTCGATTCACTGGATTCGTGTGGCGTTTACTTCGGGACTAGTGGCGGGCAGGTGTATGCATCAGCCGATGCCGGAGACACTTGGGCGCCGATCGTTCGCGATCTTCCGCCGGTGCTTTCAGTGGAGGTCCAGACGCTAAAATGATTGTGGTTATTCTGCCGGCACATTTGCGAGCACTTGCGGGCGTCCAGGGCGACGTGCAACTCGAGGTTGATGGTCCAGTTACACGACGGTCGATCCTTGATGCACTTGAAGCACGATATCCGATGCTTCGTGGTACCATTCGCGACCACGTCGCAGGGGAGCGACGCCCGCTGCTGAGGTTCTTCGCCTGCGGCGAAGACGTCACGCACGAATCCCCGGATGCCCCTCTGCCGCAGCCGATCGCCTCAGGGACAGAACCGTTTTACATCATCGGCGCAATCGCAGGCGGCTGATCAACATCGCTCTTTCCAGCTTCCGTGAATGAGGTTGTTCGAATGTTGTCACTTCTTAATGTTCGTGTAGGCACGTTCGTTTTTGTTCTTTCTCTGCTCGCGTTTTCAAGTGCTTGTCAGAACCAAGCGACGGGCGACACCCGTGCGGCAGATGCGAGTGCCTTAAAAAGTTTGGACGATGAATGGTCCAAGGCTGTTGGTTCGAGGGATGTTGATAAAACGATCGCCTACTACTCTGATGATGCGATCTTAATGTTGCCAAATATTCCGACCTTGACGGGTAAAGAACCGATCCGGGGTCTTTGGAAAAGCATGCTTGAATCGCCATCGTTCTCCGGTGGTTGGAAAGCCACAAAAGTGGAAGTTGCGCGATCGGGAGATCTTGCCTACATCAGTGGAAGTTATGAGTTCACCGAGCAGGACGATAGCGGCAAACCAATGACGGACAAAGGCACGCATCTGGAGGTGTGGCGAAAACAGACGGATGGTAGCTGGAAATGCGTTGTTGATATGTTCAATTCCGATTTGCCGGCGGGTGCGCCTGTGCAGGAAAGATCGACGCGTTGAACAACTGTCGAAATTGCCGTTCGCCATTCGACTTACTATTGAAGGAGTCGAAAAATTATGACGACAAGCAATACAAACACAATTAAGCTGCATCGAGTGGTGAAGGCCCCACCGGAGCGAGTTTATCGAGCATTTCTTGATCCGAGTGCAATAGCCAAATGGTTTGCACCCAACGGATTTACCTGCCAGGTACATCACCTTGAGGCGACGGTCGGCGGCACTTACAAAATGTCGTTCACCAACTTCAGCTCGGGCAAGAGCCACTCGTTCGGTGGCGAGTACCTGGAGCTGAAGTCGAACGAACAGATCCGCAACACCGACCGATTCGACGATCCGAATATGCCTGGCGAGATGATTACGACGGTCACCTTGAAACAGGTGTCTGTCGGCACTGAATTGAACATCGTCCAGGAAGGAGTACCGGCCGCGATACCCGCCGAGGCGTGTTATCTCGGTTGGCAGGAATCGTTAACACTGCTGGTACAGCTCGTCGAACCCGAGATTCCCGACATGGGTTGAACCGGTTGAACCGCTTTCACGAAAAGTAGCTAAGAATAGACCCTGGTCGGGATTCGATCCTGCTCTGCGGTCTCTGCGTTAACTATAGTCGCGAGAAATATTTAACGCAGAGATCACAGAGATACGCAGAGACCGCAGAGCAGAAGCAAATAGTTGTAAGAAGCACTTTTCGTACAAAGCTCTCACTTCAGTGGCAGCCGATTAGCAATGAAATCCGCAACTCGGCTTGCCGCCGGTGGGTCGAGGTTGGAAAGCACCGCAATCACGTACCCTGGACCCGGGCAGATTTTTAGTTCGCCGTTCATCCCCGGAGCGCCGCCGCCGTGCCCGAAACATCTTGTGCCGCTAATAATCGCATCCTGGAAACCGTAAGCGTACTTACCACCACCCGGCGTCTCAGTTTTCCCCATCGTCAGCATTTCCGTGTACTGCGCGTTGAGCAGTTTGTGTGTTAGAAGCGCAGTCGCAAATTTCATTAGATCTTCTACCGTTGAGTAGCCACCGCCAGCTGAGGTTCCTCGGTAGGGGAGCGTGTCAGTGTTGGGCCGCAAGCTACTGCCATCAAATCGCGTGTAGCCGATGCTGCGATCAGCGACGGTTTGATCCTCGGGATCGGAAGCCGTTCCAGTCATACCTGCCCGTTTGAAGATGTTGTCACGAACGTAGTCGTAATAACTCTGCCCGCTCACTTTCTCAATCAGTACTCCCAGCAGAAGAAAACCGTAGTTGCTGTATTGCCAGCGACTACCAGGCTCATGTCCCAGCGCACGATTTCCATAGAGCTTCACATAGTCCTGAAGAGTCTTTAATTCAAGACGATTCTTGTCGAACTCTGGTCCAAAGATGTCGCCAGTGCCTCCGGTGTGTGACAGCAGTTGTTCAATTGTCACTTTTGACGCTACCTCTTTGTTCGGGTAATCGGTGAGGTAGTTGCCGAAGGGCGCTTTTAGATCGAGTTTGCCGTTCTGCACGAGTTGGAGTGTGGCAACTGCGGTGAACATCTTGTTCATTGATCCGATTCGAAAGCGGGTTTTCAAAGTGTTCGGAGTCTTCTTTTCGCGGTCCGCCAGACCGTACGCCTCAGCGAAAACCGTCTTTCCGTTTCTTGCCCACAGTACCGCACCCGAGAAACGATCAGACGCCGCCATCTCATCGATTCTTTTTCGTAACGCCTTTGAAAGTTCGCTCTCGCTCAGGCGAGGAAGAGCGAATTCCGCCGGCCGCGCAGTGACTTGCAAAGCGAGTCTGGTGATCCTATGTGGCTCAGCGGCGTCGACCTCAACAGTGAAACGTACGAACTGATCCGAAGCGCGTTCCTGGACCAGGGCTACGAACTTTGCAGGCGTCGACTCCTCAACCTTCTTCAACTCGAAACCGCCGGACATCTCTCGTAATCCCATTTCACGCTCGGCGCGGTCCAGGCGAGCGGGAGCGTTCTTGCGCAGAAACTCCTTATGTTTCTCAGCGTCTCCAGCGTTGAAAACGTCTAACCACGCTTTTGCCTGTTTGCCAGCTGGTGTATCGGGAAACTGTGTTTGAGCAGCGCAGGCTGGCGCAATGAAGAATAGAACTGCGGCGATTAATAGCGAATAGGTTCTGTGTTTCATAAGCCTCTTAAGTTTCTTTCCGTTGAAGAGCACGCTCGATGCGACGGTCGGGGATTAGCCAGATCAGCGCTATTAGAACGTACAGTGCCTGGGCAATCCATTTCATCCATAACGTGGAAACAATTGCAACCACGTACACTACAGGCGAAAGCTTTCCCTTCCAATCACTGCCGACGGCGGACTTGAGCACTGACGCAGAGCCTTCAGTAGAAATGATTGTTTGCTCAAGCACCAGGTACGCAATCGCGGCCATTAGCAGCACCAGGCCATAAAGCGCAGAAGGCATGGAAGCGAAGTGATTCTCACCCATCCAACCCGTTGCAAAGGGAAAGAGCGAGAGCCAGAAGAGCAGGTGAAGGTTGGCCCACAGTACCGGACCTGAGACCTTTTTGGCTGCCTGGAGCATGTGATGATGGTTGTTCCAGTAGATGCCGACATATACAAAACTCAGCACGTAGCTTAGAAAGATAGGGAGTAGGGGTCGCAAAGACTCAAGCGACTCACTATGAGGCACCTTCAGCTCGAGCACCATGATCGTAATGATTATCGCGATGACCGCATCGCTGAATGCTTCGAGTCGACCTTTACCCATGCACCTCCCGCGTTTCTCTGACGTTGAAGCTATTCGTTAATAAGAATTCGGAATCAACCAGGACATTTCGGTGCCGCGCTTCACCGCACGGTGACGCTTGTTGATGTAGCTTGTTGCTTCTGCAATTCAAGCCGAAAAGCTTGTTCCCTGTCAGTCACATAGCTTTTGCAACCTGTTGGGTCGACGAACGCCAGCGTCAGGCCGCGTTTGAAGCTTTCGTACTTCGTTTCCAGATCGAAGTAACTTCCGTGAGCACCGAGGAACAAGTCACAAGGCAGTGACTTCAACTCGCGAAACGTCTTTTCGTAATCCTCGGCGATTTGCGGATACAGTGGGTTGCCGACGAGCTTGTAACCAGGGTTCACGTTTGGGCTACCCACGATTAAAGCGCTGTACGTTGTTGACCCTTCCTGAATTCTCATGGTCCAGGTTGTGCAGCCTTTGGTGTGCCCAGGCGTTAAATGTGCAATGAGTTCTGATCCTCCGAGCTTTACCGAAACGCCATCGTGCAATACACGATCGACTTTTGTTGGCTTGTAATGTGTCTCCGCGTCATTGCGATACTGAAAATCGGTCTTACCGCCCGACTCAACTGTTTCCACATCGGCGTCCATCACCATGTACTTCGCGCCAGTCAGTTGTTTTACTAAACCGCTGCCGGCGATGTGATCCCAATGCGCATGGCTGATCAGTAGGATCTTGATATCGGTAAACTTGAACCCAAGTGATTCGACGCTTGTGCGGATGAGTGGAACACTCGCTTCGAGATTGCTATTGATAAGAATGTGACCTTCCGGCGTGGTGACCAAATAACTAGCGAGGCCTTTGCTTCCCACGTAATAAAGATTGCCCGCGATGCGGAACGCAGGGAAGGGTTCGGTCCAGTCGTTCTGTGCACTCCCGCTGTTGTCGGGTAATGGAGTACAACTAAAACAAGCGACGAGCAGCACACTTAAGACAACCTGTATGCCTGACATCATGTTGCTTGGCTCAACGATTTTAGTCATTTCCTCGACCAGAATCTCGCAAGGACTCTCGTTGACAACTTTTCCGGGAAGAAAAACAGTTTACCATGCGTCTAATAATTGAATCCCCTCGATCGAACTAAACCGCGCTCAAAGGAAACCGTCTTGAAACACAATATCGCCATCGGCACAGTATTGGTTCTGGTATTAGCGGCGCTGTGGTCATCCGTCTTCACCTCATGTCAACCGGGAAACGCCAACAATCCTCAGAGGCAACAGTCGTTATTCACGGCTGCACCAGGTTCGCCCATTGCAATCGCTGATGGACCGGGGAATGTAGTCACCGGCGACGTAAACAACGACAAAAAACTTGACTTCGTTGTGGCGTGCGGAAAGAGTCGCAGCATCACAGTTATGTTGGGCAAGGGCGACGGACAATTTACCGCAACAGCCAGCACAACGACAGTGCCTGACAGTCCTGGAGATATGGCACTAGGAGATGTGAATACCGATGGCAATCTCGATCTCGCTATCACTACTCACGACAGCTACGGAGTTTTGCTGCTCTTGGGAGATGGCAAAGGTGGATTCACCATCGCTCCAAACTCACCGATCGTGATGAAGGATGGACAACATCCACACACGCATGGCCTGGCACTAGCAGACATGAATCGTGACAACAAACTAGACCTCGTCACCGTTAACAATGCAGACAATGATGTGTCGGTCGCCTGGGGCAATGGACGTGGCGATTTCACGCGAGCCACGGGGTCGCCCTTTGCGGTTGGACCCAGTCCTTATCCGCTTGCGGTCGGCGACGTTAATGGTGACGGTCAACTTGATATCGTCGCGACCGCCACTGCCACTGGCCCATCAAGAGCGCAACAACTGCCGCTGAGTCGTGCGTTGACGCTTTTGCTTGCTGACGGACGAGGCGGTTTTCGTTCGACCCGGCTTCCCCTGCGCACCGGTGAGCCCTGGTCTGCAGTTATCGGCGATCTCAATGGCGATCGTAAACCTGATATCGTTGCGACTCATCATGAGCTTAATCAGTTGACCGTGATGCTTGGCGACGGCCGGGGCGGATTTGTTGAAGCGACAGCGTCGCCGTTCGATTTTGGGAGTAACGCGTTCCAGGCAGAGATTGCCGACGTGAACCACGATGGCAAGATGGACGTGATTGCTGCTGGCGGCGATAGCGTGCTCACGATGCTCGGTGATGGGCGAGGCGGGTTCGCAGCGGGTCCGGCAGCACGTTCTGGACGAGGTACCTGGCGGCTCGACCGCGGCGACTTTAACGGAGATGAAAAGATGGATGTGGTCACGAGCAATAATGAGAGCAACACTGTGACTGTGTTACTGGGGAAGTAAACTCTGCCTGTGTGGGTCAATTCATTTCTTTCCAAAACATGCCGGCGCAAGATCGTTTGAGCAACGGCCGTGTCTTAATCTCCCTTTCGCACACACACACACACACACACACACACACACACACACACACTCTCTCTCTCTCTCTCTCTCTCTCTCTCTCTGCGTATCTCAGCGGTCCTCTGCGCCTCTGCGGTAAAAAAGCGCAAGACCATATGAAACGCAGAGACGCAGAGGACCGCTGAGATACGCAGAGAAGGTCGACTCAGACACTACTTGAGCAACTGCTGTAACGGTGTGATTTCCGATTTTACTGTTAGAATCTATCCGCAGCAGCACTAGTGATCCGAAGAGGCTGACTAATTTTAAAGCTGACGAGATTTTTTCATTCGATTGGTCGCGCGACAACAAACTCGTCATTTCCCACGGCACCTCAACCTCAGATGTTGTGTGAATGAGGAACAAGAACTGATAGTCGTTGCCTATCAAACTATGGTCCAAAAGTTCATTCTTGCATGCTTCATTGCCGTTTCGGCCGTCACCGTTCAGGCCCAAACGGAGCCCGCCAATTCAGTCTTTTGGAAAGAATTGCAAAAGCTCTGCGGAAAAGCCTTCATCGGCGCCGTGGCCGCGGCTCCTGCTGATGACACGACGTTTAAAGACAAGACTCTCGTAATGCACGTTCGTTCATGCGAAAAGGATCGTATTCGCATTCCGTTCGTTGTCGGCGAAGACCGTTCGCGAACGTGGGTATTGACACAGAGAGAAGATAGAATTTTGCTGAAGCACGATCATCGCCACGAAGATGGCACGCCGGACAGGGTGACGATGTACGGCGGGTTAACGACGAGTGCAGGCATGCCAACACGGCAGATGTTTCCGGCGGATCAGGAAACCGTTAACACAATACCGGCAGCTGCTACCAACGTGTGGTGGATCGATCTCGTTCCCGGCGAGCACTTCACTTACAATCTTCGTCGAATTGGATCCGAGAGATATTTCAGCATTAGGTTCGATTTGAAAACGCCGGTTAAAACTCCCGAGGCTCCCTGGGGCTGGAAAGACTAACCTGGAATCTGTGTGCTGCCCGCAGTTTCTATCGCTCCGCTCCGTAAATGAAGCGAGTTATCGCTCCTACGACCTTCGTAATCACTTCACGATCCGTAGGAAAGTAGTGTGTATGACTCGGCAGCAGCACCAGGTGCGCGCCGGGAATGAGCGACGCAAGTAGCCGCCCTTCGTCAGCACTCACTGCCATATCATCGCGAGAATGGACCACCAGCGTCGGCAGCCGCAGCTGCCGAAATAGCCCCTGCCCATCGCCTCGCGCATGGCATGATTCGTGATAACGCGCGGCGGTTTCAGGATCAGCCGACGCACGCTGTATCTCGTTGAAGTGCGCGATTAACTTCGGATCGGCATCCGGTTGAAAGAACAAGCTGGTGAACACCTGCCGGAACCGCGGCGTATCCCGACCCCACCCTTTGCGTATTAACGTAACGAGGGCTTCGTCTTCCTCCGCGTCGTAACCGGGTCGAACTCGCGCGCCGCGACAGTACGAACCGTAAAGAATGAGGTGTGTGATTTGCTCAGGATGCTGAAGAGCATAGGTCGCAGCCGTCCATCCGCCCTCGGAGATTCCCAGGAGGATCGCTTTTTCGGCTCCGACGGCCTTCAACACCGCATCGAGATCGCGTTGACGAGTATCTTCGGTAAACTCATCCGCGTATTTGTCTGACAGTCCCGTTCCTCGACCGTCATAACGAACGACCGTAAACCGTTCCGCCAGCTGCTCCCAGAAGTGCCTCAGATCGGGCCACTCCCATTCCATTTCAAGATGCGTAAAGTGACCCAACACTCGCACGAGCAATGGACCATTTCCAATAACTGAATAAGCAAGATGCACACCATCTGAGGTTGTGCAGAATTGAATGTCCTGTTGTTTTGCAGACGTGCGGGGGGCTGCGGCTATTATCTTCGTTGGCGCGTCAAAACTTGACGACCCTGAGCTTTGTCGTAACGCATTCGCCAACTCTCTTCCGTTGCGAAAGCGAAGAACCGGATCAATCTCGAGACAGCGTTCAACGATCGCAACGAGTTGGTCTGGCAGATCACTTCGCATCTCGCGCAGAGGCTGATGAGACCCGTTCATAATCGCGGAGAGTACTGCGCCCAAACCATCACCTTTGAATGGGCGTTCTCCCGTCAACAGTTCATAAGCGAGGATGCCGAATGAGAAGACATCCGAAGCCGGACCGAGTTCGTTACCGCTTGCCTGTTCCGGTGACATGTAGGCGACTGTGCCAACCGTACCGCCCGTCAAAACCACATGACGATCGAAATCGCTGAACTTTGCGAGACCGAAATCGACAACCTTGATCTGGCCTTCATTCGATACCAGAACATTTGATGGCTTGAGGTCGCGATGGACGATTCCCTGATCGTGCGCCGACGCGAGCGCTTCCGCGACCGGTAATGCGATTCGCTGGAAATCCTCCGTCGAAAGCGGGTGCGCGAAAAACGCTTCGTTAAGAGGTTTGCCATTAATCCACTCCAGAACCAGGAAAGGAGCATTATCGACTTCGTCGATGTCGTGGATAGTTACGATGTTGGGATGACTCAAGGCGGCGAGCGATCGAGCCTCGCGGCGAAGACGCTCGTGAAGTTCGGGATTGTAATCGCCAAGTTGCGTGACGAATTTCAGTGCGACGTCACGACCAAGCTTTTGATCGTGAGCACGATACACGACTCCCATTCCACCCTGGCCTGCGTTTCCCAAGACGCGAAAACGCCGAAACAGATCGCCAGTCTTAAGAATCATAAACCCCTCGGTCACTGTCCTAAGTCGGGTTGAAGGTGCGTCGGAAATATAAGTTTTCGTGTCAAGAATAGCACGGAGCTAGTTTGCCGGAACGCTTAGCAAACCTGCACTGCCGCTGAATATCCCAGCGATGCAGCCGGTCATGAGCGTTGCCAGTGTGGCGGCTAACAAGGCGCGCAGGCCGAGGCTGGCGAGGTCGTCGCGGCGAGAGGGTGCAAGGGCGGCAGTGCCGCCGACGAAGATGGCCATCGCTGCGACGTGGGCAAAGCCGCAGAGGGCGTAACTCATGATCACGACCGTGCGTTGATTCGTGATCTGGCCGCTGGAAATTGCCTGGGCCAGATGGTTGTAGGAGAAGACCTCCGTCAGTATTACTCGCTCGCCTAACAACCGCGCTGCGATCGGCACGTCGCTGGTTTGCAATCCAAGCAAATAGGCGAACGGATAAAACAACCAACCTAAGAGTCGCACGATCGAAAGAGGTTCGCTCATTCCGAACCATGAACTGATGACGCCGAGTAGTTTGTCGATCAACGCTACGATCCCGAGAATCGCAATGATCAGTGCACAGATGCCGGCCGCGAGCTTGAGACCGTCCATTGCACCTTCGATGATCGCGCCGATTAAGTTTCTCGATCGCCTTGACTCATCCTCGGGTGGGACCGCAGCGAGCGTCTCGGGAGTTTCAATCTCGGGAATAAGCAGTTTCGATACGACAACACATGCCGGTATTGCGAGTATCGATGCCGAGATCAAATGTCCGGCGATCTGCGGAAACACCGGCGTCAGGAACGCGACGTAAACTCCGAGCACGCTCGAAGCCACTGTGGCCATGCCGGTTGTTAAAATCAGCAGCAACTCCGAGCGCGTCATCCGCTCCAGGTAAGGCCGGACTACGAGCGCCGACTCAATTCCGACAAAAATGTTCGCCGCACTCGATAGCGACTCCGCACCGCTGATTCTCATCGTGCGGTGAAAGAGGCGGGCGAAGAGGCGCACGAACACCTGCAAGATTCGCAAGTGATAAAGCATCGCGGTGAACGCCGCAAAGAATATAACGACCGGTAGCACCTGAAAGACGAGAATGAAACCGACGGAGCCCGTTTCTCCGGGACTGGCCGCGAGTGGCCCAAAAAGGAACGTTGACCCGCTCTTCGACGCGTTGAGCAATACGAGTACCGCATCGTTCAGCCATAGTAAAACGCGCTGCGAAACAGGCAAACGAAAGATGATTAGACCAATCGCGAGTTGCAGGACGACACCCCAGGCGATCGTCTTCCACGCAATTCGACGACGGTTACTCGAAAGTAACCATGCCAGACTGGCGAAGACCACGAACCCCAGCAGGGATACCGCGTGATTTATCATCTTCCTTGTTCCTTTTAGTCCTTCGGAAAGCGCAGGGGACGTAAGATACGAGATGCATGGACCGCGAGGCAAACGTTAACTTCGCGAGCGACTCGACGTTAACGTCATAGCCATCAATTGAACTCGTCAGACTTCTTTTGATCTACTTTGGTGCATCCTGAGGTCGATACAAACCACAAATCTGTTATCGTGTCGCAGACGTCTAAACACCTACGCGCTTTAGTAACTCACTCCAGCGCGGATCGCTCTTCATCGGATCGAGTAGCGTTTCGGGGTGCAACAGCACCATGAACTGGCTGCGTTGCCGGTACGACTTTTCAAGCCATGCAAAACCTGGTGCTTCTGACCAAGACCCGATACGCAGCGGCCAGATCGCGGCCTCAGCAACCTGCTTGGCATACTTGTCAAGGAGCTCTTTGATCAGGGATTCGGCTTCCGCGTTTGCTCATCCCGCCGTAAAAGTGATCAGAGTTGCGCCATCAACGCGGCAAAAAGCCATCGCGTCGTCATCTTCAATCCGGTTACGTTGAAGACAGCGTTTCATTCTCAGGACGTCGTGCGTTTGAAGGCGGCGTTTTCGACGTGTTCGCGTCGGGGAAAGTGCAGCAACTGTCCAGCGGCGGCAATCAGAAACGGAACGTAATAATAGCGATTACCTGACATTAAGAAATCCAAAAAGCCCAGCAGTGCCGCCACGTCGTTTATGGCCCACGCGACGACGTATGCTTGCTGGACCATCTGCACCTGCTGTTGTTCCACTGCCCGGGCCAATAGCTTGTTCTTAACAAGGAACGAGATCAGAGTTGCGGACAGCGCAACCATCACTAATGTGATCGACAGCGTGTTGTTAGGTACCGCGTTTTCGTTTCGTCTTATGAAGAGCGTCAACACGTAATAGAAGCCAACCGAGAAGAATAGCGCCAGCCAAAGCGTTCGCAGCGTACGCATTCTTAGGTCGATGTGTTTGTGCGGATTGCTTTGATCTTCCTGGATGTTCATAGTGTATTGCAGTGTAAGCAAGACGGGTTGTTGTCGTAAAGGTTCATGATGGTCCGAAACCGAAGATTCTTGCTGGGCGGGGTTGTAGTCTCACTTGTGCTGGCGATCTGGCTGGTTCTGGCGCTGAATTGTCCGAGTGCGGGCATTGCGATCACGGCCGGGACCCGAGAGTTTCATCGCCTAAAGAATAGAACTTCCATTCCCCAGGCTGCTGACTTCGATTTGAGAGTCACGCTCGATGCATTGCTACAACGCGGTGACGATCGTGATCGCTGGTCCACGAATCGCGCCGCCCGAGTTCAGGGTCTCGTGATCGATGTGGCGCACGCGGGGACGGAAGCCGCAAACTGTTTTAATCCCTGTCGCCGCGACATTCACATACTGATAGCGAACCGCAAAGAAGCACCGAAGAGCGAGCAAGTCGTTTTGGAAGTCACGCCGAAGTTACGCGACTGGGCCGCGGCGCAGGGAATCGATTGGTCCGAACAAACTCTCAAGGCACAGTTAATCGGCCGCTGGTGTGAATTCGAAGGCTGGCTTTACTTCGACGCCGGTCACTCTGAAGAATCTGAGAACATCGCCCCGGGCAATCCTGAAAACTGGCGCGGTACCGCGTGGGAAGTTCATCCCATCACGAAGATCACTGTGATCCGATGAACCGTTTACTCCTTATCCAGGAATCGCGTTGTGTTTTCGGTGATGCTCGGTGGCTGTGCCAACTCGTTTGTGCGCACTTGATTACGACCGACACCAGGGATCGGGACGTTGATTGGTGCAGGCAGTGCGTTCCGAGCCGGGGTTGGACCCAAGACAGTTTGTTGAGCGGAAGCGAGGCTCGCCGGCGCCTGCGTTTCTTTGAAAAGCCGCGCGTAAAGCATCCATGCGAGGGAAATGAAAAAGAGGATGAAGGGAACCGCCATCGGCCCAGGCTCTTCCGCAGCTATGCTAAAGACAAGGAAAACTGGAAACAGCACGCCGCTGAAGAACATCATCTTCGCCGCCCGTCGAATGCTCTTGCGCCGCGGCGTGATTGGTACGACCTGCGTTTCCTCGCGCATTAAAGGCACGCGTCCATGCACAAGCCAGTCCGCCAACCCAGTAAGCGCGAGCCCGCACCGCGAGCAGAACCTCATCTCATCCGAGACCTGCTGCTGACCACAATTAGGACAATACATAACCGTTCAAGGTAAGCGATTTTAGCCGAACCGAACAGAGTACGGTAATGGACTCTTGAATGTTCGCTGACAACAGCTTTGAACGGTATCACATCCGGGTTCGGATTTACTTCCACCTGTCACGCGGAAATTGTGAATCTCTCCGCCGTGCTTTTCTGGCCAGCAATTTGATAGGGATGAACGGTATGAAACCAGATGAAGCTTGTCAGACGCATGCCGGTGGGGATTGGATGAGTGAGGAGGAGATCGACTACAACCTTATGGGAACGTTTCCCGCGAGCGACCCTCCTTCGTGGACGCTCTGCGTCGGGCCGCACAAGACTTCTTGCGAAGAGTTTGAAGGCGAACCACCTTCACCCCATGATCCCTCGCACCAAAACGAACCCTCAGACTGATTTCAACTGAGCCTCATTTTTCCAGTGCCGGATCTCGTTCGATTGTCGCTGCGGAAACGTGCATGGCAGCGAGACGAGGATCGCCACGACAAACAAAAGGGAAACCTCACGCAGCAGGGCAGTCCTCATCGCTTCAGACGAACGTCTCATCCACGTAGCACCAACGCCAGTCTTCCCCGGGTTCGAACGATCTGATGATCGGGTGCTGCATGTGGTTGAAGTGCTTCCGCGCGTGACGGTTGGGAGACGAGTCGCAACAACCCACGTGCCCGCACGTTAGGCAAAGACGCAAGTGCGACCAGATAGAACCGATCCGCAAACAGTCTTCACAGCCTTCAGCGCTAGGCGTGACCGGGCGTATCATTTTCAAGTGCGGATCCTGGCCAGCCGTATCATCTGAACTCATTAGTTCATTTCTCGCTTTCAGTAGTACTCGGCATACGAATTGAATGATGAATCCATCATGAAACGCAAATCAAAAATGCCCGCGCTGGGCCAGGGAACCTGGAGGATGGGTGAAGATCCTTCGCTTCGCGACTCGGAGGTTGAAGCGCTTCGTCTCGGCCTCGATCTCGGTATGAATTTGATCGACACGGCAGAGATGTACGGCGAAGGAGGGGCTGAAAAGGTCGTTGGCGCCGCGATCGCCGGGCAGCGCGAGAGAGTTTGCGTCGTCAGCAAAGTTTATCCGCACAACGCAACGCGGCAAGGGGTGATCGAGGCGTGTGAGCGAAGTCTGCGGCGGTTGAAGACGAACTATATCGATGTTTACCTGCTGCACTGGCGAGGTGACGTGCCGCTGGCTGAGACTCTCGATGTTTTTCAGTTATTGAGAGAGCAGGGAAGTATTCTGGATTATGGCGTGAGCAACTTTGATGTTGACGATATGGAAGAAGCGTTCGGGTTGCCGGGTGGTGACAAGATCGTCACGAATCAGGTGCTCTACAGCCTTCTGCATCGCGGGATCGAGTGGGACCTGATCCCGTGGTGCCGCGAGCGGCGCGTTCGGATCATGGCTTATTCACCTGTTGGACATAATGCTGCCGAGCAGCGGCGGATATTTGGGAACCGCACGATTAAAGCGATTGCTGCACGTCACAATGCGACCCCGGCGCAGATAGCATTAGCGTGGTTATTCCGTGACCGGGACGTGGTGGTGATTCCGAAGTCCAGCAACGCGGACCATATTCGCGAGAACCGTGCCGCGCTCGATCTCCGGCTGACCGAGCGCGACTTCGAAGAGTTGGATAAAGCGTTTCCACCACCGGATCGCAAAATCCCGCTCGAAACGCTTTGAATCAAATTACGCTGCGCGTGGCAATCGCTCCGGCACGCTCGGGTTTGGTGCGGTAACGCGCTTCGAAGATTTCGATAGCGCCGCGCGAATGTCATACCAGTGAAGCGCCACGTCCGCCAGCGGCACCGCTGCCACGAGACACGTCCAGATAACCGCTTGCACGATCTCGACTCCCAACGTTTCCGCGCCAGTCACGCCAAGGAAGAACCGCCCGCCAATGAAGACCAGCGCGACAGCGTAACTGCGCGTCGCCCATTGTCGATGCTGTGCGATCTTTCGCTTGAACGCAAAGAAGCCGGCAAGTGTCGTCGTGCCTATCAGCAGTGCGGCGTCGACGATTGCGAGAATCGTGAATGAACGCGGTCCGCCTCCGCGCTCCTGGAAATACTGAATGTAAGCGCCCGTTGGCGCGAGGACGTACACGCCAAGGACGTACATACGGCCCATCATGCGATGCGTTTTAGTGAATCGCTGTCGCAGCCAATTCGAAAACTGAAACGGGGCGAAGAGCAGAACGATGCTGCCGAAAACGGCGTGGGGCAGCAACCACCATTTAAACGACTCGTAGCGTTGCCACGCTGGGTGATCTGCTTGTACTACAAAGCGTTCGTTGTGCCAGAGGACGTAGATAGTGGCAATTGTAATCGCGGTAAAAACAACGCGTTTCGCGTCAACCTTCATCGAGGGACTCCTTTGGTCAGCCTTCAAAAAGCCTAACCTGCTTAATAACGCGAAGTTTTCGAGCGTTTCGGTCCACGTGAAGTCGCACAAAAAGCGCGGGTAACCGCGCCACGACCAATCGTCCCCTCGCCGGCTTTACGAATCGCCGCCGCGCGGCTTTATGAATCGCCGCCGCGCGGCTTTACAAATCGCCGCCGCGCGGCTTTACGAATCGTCCCCTCGCCGGCTTTACGAATCGCCGCCGCGCGGCTTTATGAATCGCCGCCGCGCGGCTTTACAAATCGCCGCCGCGCGGCTTTACGAATCGTCCCCACGCGGTTTTACGAATCGTCCCCACGCGGCTTTACGAATCACCGCCAAGCTGCTTTACGAATCGTCCCCGCGGCTTTACGAATCGTCGCCGCGCGGCTTTACGAATCGCCGCCGCGCGGTTTTACGAATCGTCCCCACACGGCTTTACGAATCGCCGCCGCGCGGCTTTACGAATCGCCGCCGCGCGGCTTTACGAATCGCCGCCGCGCGGCTTTACGAATCGGCTTTTACGAATCGCCGCCGCGCTTTACGAATCGCCGCCGCACGGCTTACGAATCGCCGCCGCGCGGCTTTACGAATCGCCGCCGCGCGGCTTTACGAATCGCCGCCGCGCGGCTTTACAAATCGCCGCCGCACGGCTTACGAATCGTCCCCGAGCGGCTTTACGAATCGCCGCCGCGCGGCTTACGAATCGTCGCCGCGGCTTTACGAATCGTCGCCGCGGCTTTGCCGCCCTGATGTGAGGCGAGGCTCTGCCTCGCCGTCAGTCTCTGCATTACCCGTGGGGCTATGCCCCTTGTTCGGCCTCTGGCCCAAAGCCTAGGCCGTAGCCCGAACATAGGGCACAGTTCTTAGTTGGACCTCCCTCCGAGGCGGGGCGGAGCCCCGCCTTACATCGGAGCGGCAAAGCGGCTGCGGTTGGAAAGTTTTCTAAAGCCGAGTGGACCAAGCGCGGTGAAGCGTAAAACTCGGTTTAGGTCCAGCCTCGGAAGCGGGCGTAATCGACGACCTCCGCTCGGCTCTTGAGGTCGAGTTTCTGCATGGAGTTGGCTTTGTGGGTCTCGACGGTCTTGACGCTGATGGATAACTCGTGGGCGATCTCTTTATTGGTGTACCCGTTTGCCACCAGCAACAGCACCTGGACTTCACGCTGCGACAACGGTTTTCCCTGCGGTTCGCCTTTATAAACCCTGTGGTCCAGCGGCGAGTGGACCAGCGACTCTCGCGAAGCACTGTCGATGTACGTCCCACCCTTCGCTACGGTTAGGATAGCGTTGATGAGCTCATCGATCGCGGCCTGCTTCAGCACGTAACCCGACGCCCCCGCCTTTAAAACTTCATTCAAGTAAGCACTCGCTCGATGCCCGGTCAACGCGATTACCTTAACGTCTGGACACAACTCGCGAATCTTCAGCGTCGCTTCGGCGCCGTTGAGCCGCGGCATCGTGATATCCATGAGCACGATGTCAGGTTCCAATTCCTTCGCTTTTTGCCATGCGTCGACGCCATTCTCAGCCTCACCAACCACTTCCATGTTTGGCTGTTCGGCAATCAATCTCTTCAATCCCTCTCGCAGTATCCGGTGATCTTCGGCGAGCAGGATTCTCAGTTTCTCCATACTCAGGCCTCAAACTGTGGCGAGAGGAATAGTGACGACGATCGTGGTCCCGGCGCCGGAGTCGATCTTGAATTCACCGCCGGCCATCTGCACGCGTTCCTGCATGCTCAACAATCCCAACCTCCGATTTTCAACCGTATTGCTCAACATCATCTTTTCGACGTCAAACCCCACACCGTCGTCTTCTATCGTCACGCGCACTTGATTGTTATGTCGCTCGAGAATGATGCTGACGATTTGCGCGTTCGAATGTCGCGAAGCATTGGTGAGCGCCTCCTGTACGACGCGATAGATCGCGACTTCAACGTCAAACGGAAGCCGCTTCTCCGGATTCGCAAACCCGCTGCTATTGAACACAACCTTGATCCGCTGATCATGTCTTTTGGCCCACTCGCGCGCAAAACTCGACAACGCAGGTTCCAATCCAAGGTCGTCAAGCGTAGGGGGCCGCAACTCCAACGCGACGCTGTGAACATCCAGTTCAAACTGCTTCGTAGTTTCCGTCAGGTACGACAATTGGTTCACAGCCGCGGGAGATAAATCCGGAAGGCGCGCCAACGATTCAAGGCCAAGCATCAGAGCGGAAAGATACTGGCCGAGGTTGTCGTGCAACTCACGCGACAGGTGACGCCGCTCGTCTTCCTGCGCAGTTATGAGCCGTTGCAACAAGCGCCGCCGCTCTTCGTCAGCGCGCTTTCGTTCGCTGACATCCTGGCCAATACTGACGCTGGACCCGTCAGAAAGTCGAGCTACTGCCCATGATGTATCGACGATGCTGCCGTCGCGAGCTTTCGCGCTGAAGTTGGTCCATTGAGTATTGGCGGCCTCAATAGCGTCCCACGCCCTTCGCCGATGAGCCGCGTCAGGATAGACTTCATTCAAAATATCGCCATTGCGTTCGTGTAGCTCCGCTAACGTCCAACCAAAGGTACGTTCCCATTCGCGATTAACGAGTTTGATCCTTCCATCGGCGCCGCGAAATGAAACCATGACGGGAATGTGATCGAAGATCTTCTGGAGGATTTCGGTTTTCCGCTGCAGTTCCTCCTCAGCCACCTTACGCTTGGTGACGTCGAGCATGATTCCGCTCAGGTAGACCACGCCGCTGGGTTCTATTTTGACGGAAACGATGTCGTGCAACCAGACGATGCGGCCATCGGCGGCGATCATGCGGTATTCAAATTCGTGATCCTCCCTTCGCTTTGTGGATTGCAAACAGAACGCGGTGCACCAGGCAATGTCTTCCGGGTGAGTGTGGTCCCGCCAAAAGTTGGGTTCGAGCCAGTGCCGGAGCGGATAACCAAGAATGCGCTCTGCCTGCGGACTGACGAACGTGAATTGAAAAGTCTCGCCTTCAGCCTCCCAAACGATGCCGTCAAGGGAGCTGACCAGTTTTGAATACAGGGTCGCGGTCTGCTGCATAATGGACTCGAGTAGCGATGAATCGGTGTCGGGCGATTATAGCTTTAATCTGATGCAGCGTTTACAGACCTAAGGGAAAACCCTGATATCGCCGTGAAGAATGCGGCACTAGAATTCGCGCCGAAGTGCGAGATTCGAGGCCCGTCGAGGCAAAGCCGCAGGCGGGTCTTATGATTGTGGTTCGTCGCCCACTAGAGTGAGCGAAGCACTCGAGTTTCGCGTGGGGTGAAGGCACGTGAACCATAAGGGCGGGAGAGTGGGAGTTTCCGCCCCTCTCGCACTCCAGTATCTGCCCTTCGCAGGCGTTTTCGGGCTACTTTCCTCCGAATCATCTCCCGCAAAAAGTGTTCACAACTGGGGTTTCACTTCTGGCCGTGTTAATAATTCGTCCGCGGTGGTGGTGCGATTGATCGGTAGTAACAATCAGATCCTCGAGGTGTTTTCAGAAGACTTTAGACCCGTGCCCAACACGGACCTGATGCAGTCGTTTTCAGGGTGCCGAACAATATTCCCGCTGGACAATGCACCGTGATCGTCAGCTCGCACGGTCGGCTCAGCAATATGGGGACGATTAGGATTGCACCGTAGTGGTTTCGATCGCCGACAGCGAATGAGAGATGGAACGGAGCGCGGGATAGAGCGATCGATAGTAAAGATACATTTCGGCGTAGCGGGCAGTGTTATTAGCATTGGGCGAGATGCGATCGCTGACGCGAATCGTTTGTGCACAAGCGGTGTCGACGTTGGGCCACATACCCGCACCGACGCCTGCTAACAACGCAGCACCATAAGCGGCGCCTTCTGTCGTATTAACCGTGACTAGTTCGCTTTCGAGAACGTCGGCCAGAATTTGTCGCCACACGTTGCTTTTCGCTCCCCCTCCGGAGATACGCACCTGCTCAATCTCTCGCAGTCCAACGTCCTGCATCAGCGAAAAGATGTCTTTCAATCCGAAGGCGACGCCCTCGAGGATCGCGCGCGTGAGATGCGCTCGGGTATGACGATTCGTCAGTCCGACCCATGAACCGCGTGCGAGTGGATCCGGATACGGTGTGCGCTCCCCACAGAGATACGGCAGGAATAACAGTCCGTCGCTGCCTGCGGGTACGTTTGCCGCTTCATCGACCAGCTCAGCAAACGGTAAGTCAGTCGCCATCGCATCCCGGTACCACTGAAGACTGCCGGCCGCACTCAACATCACCCCCATCAAGTGCCACCGATCAGGCACTGCGTGACAGAACGCGTGCAACCGTCCCTGCGATTCGATCAATGGCGTGTCGGTAGCGGCGAATACGACACCCGACGTTCCCAGCGTCACTGCCAGAACACCAGGACGGATCGCGCCGACGCCGACAGCTTGCGCTGATTGATCGCCTCCGCCGGCGACCACGGCCGTGCCTTCCACCAAACCCGTTTGTTCAGCGGCTTCACGAGCGACTCTGCCAGTTATCTCAGGACCTTCAAGAGTTCGCGGTAACCATGCGGCCGGGATTTTTAGTGCGTTGAGAACTTCATTGGACCAGTCACGTTTCTCCAGATCGAAAAGCAACGTTCCCGATCCGTCAGCCTTGTCCATCGCGAATTCATCGGTAAGTTTGTAGCGCAGATAATCTTTTGGCAGCAGGACGTGACGCGCTCGAGCGTAGACTTCGGGCTCATGATCGCGGACCCAGACAATCTTCGGCGCAGTGAAACCCGCGAGCGCATCATTACCTGTGACTTGGACCAGTCGGCCCTTTCCGATGCGCGCCCGGATCTCGTCACACTCGACGGCGCAACGCTGATCGTTCCACAGGATCGCCGGGCGCAGCACTTGACCTCGTTCGTCAAGCAGGACCAGTCCATGCATCTGGCCCGTCAACCCGATCGCGGCGATGTCGGTGGCTGCGGTTGTACGCATAACGTGCCGGATGCTATTGATGGCAGCCTGCCACCAGTCGTGCGGATCCTGCTCGGACCACAGCGGCCGCGGAGTCGACAACCGGAGCGGTGAAGTGAAGCTGTTCACGATTGCGCCATCGCCGCCGATCAAGAGCGCCTTGACGCCGGTGGTCGAAACGTCAATACCGAGCAGTGTTTTCGTCATCGGAGAGAACTCAACGGACGCGACGGGATGTCTATCGTCAATGATCGAGTCTTGGAGGTTGGAGTTAAAGCATCGATCGCCATAAACTTACCCTCCTGAATAAGAAACGGATTTTAGGATGATATTTGATCAGGAAGGAAACGCGAACTACAGCGACACGGTCTGTTCGGCCCAAAACTGAAACTCACGATGTTTGTGCTCTTCCGCTTTGGCCTGAACTCCGCCGGCAACCTCGATGACGCGCTCGAACACTCGTTTACCAACTTCGTCAATCGTCTCGGTGCCGTCGATCACACCACCCGCGGAAAGGTCGAGATCGTTTGCCATTCGCTCGAACACCGGCGTGTTTGACGCAAGCTTGATGACAGGAGCGATCGCATTGCCGATTGTCGTGCCGCGCCCCGTTGTAAAAACGACGACTGTTGCGCCGGCGCCGACGAGACCCGGCGTCGATTCCTGGTCATAGCCCGGTCCCTGCATTAGGTTCAAGCCATGACTGCGCGGCGTTTCCGCGTATTCGATCACGCCTTCGACGCGCGTCGTACCAGCCTTGGCAATCGCGCCCAACGATTTGATTGTGATGTTAAGAAGACCCCCGGAGACGTTGCCCGGGCTCGGATTGTTGTTCAGCACGGCGCCAAACTTGGACGCATACTCCTTGTACCAATCAACCAATTTGTAAATGGCGCGCCCTGTTTCGACGTCCTTTGCGCGACTGGCGAGCAAATGTTCGGCGCCACAGAACTCGGGCACTTCAGTTATCAACACCGTTCCGCCTGAACGCACCAGCAGATCCGCGGCGCGTCCGAGCGACGGATTCGCGGAAATACCTGAAAAACCGTCAGAACCACCACACTTTACGCCGAGAACGAGCTCACCAACCGAACATTCTTCGCGTGTGATGTCGTTGACCAGCGGCAACATTTGTTCGACTTCTTTGAGTCCCTGTTGGATCGCCGCCTGGGTGCCGCCGACTTCCTGAATGCCAATCTTAGCCACCGGCTTCGCGAATGCTTTCTCGCGATTGAGGAGATACTTTTCTACCTGCGACAGGTTGGTCTTCTCGCAACCAAGATCGATAAGGATCACGCCGCCGACATTCGGATGGTCCGCATAGTTTGAAAGCGTGCGCAGCATCACCTCGATCGTCGAGCCGTCCTGGCACCCGCAACCCTTGTTGTGCGGAATCGCTACCACACCATCAACGTTCGGATACTTTTGTCGATCGTACATGGTGAATTCGGCGATCGTCGAAATCTGGGAAGCCTCGTGACTCGCGCACATGCTCGTCGGCACGATCAACACGTAGTTGCGCGTTCCGACTCGACCGTCGGGTCGTCGATAGCCCATGAACGTTGCGCGCTGATCAATGGGGAAATAATCGGGTTCGGGAGTGTGCAAGTTGTCCGGCAGATCTCGCACAATCGGAACGTCGTCAGTCATGTTGTCGTGTGTAATCTGTTCGCCTTGCTGGATTCCGAGGGAAGTGCCGATTGGCTGTCCAAACTGAAGCACAAACTCGCCGGCACGAATGTCTTTTGTGGCGAAGCGATGACCAGGCGGAACGGCGGCGCGAACCTCGATTGAAGATGCATCCGGCAGCAACAATTCGAGGCCCGGCGACGTCGCGTTCTTTACCACGGCAACGTTGTCGTTCGGATCGACGATGATCGCGAACTCACTTAATAAAAAAGGCGTTTGAACGCTCGACATGTTTTCAGTGCTTTGTTCTTTGTACTTTGTTCTTTGTGCTTTGCTATAAGTTCGTACAAAGCACTAAGCACAAGCACTAGGTTCCAGTTTCTAAGACGTTTTCTAATATCAACGAACGGACATTGGGATGAACTCGCAACCAGAGACCGGGGTTCTGATCGAATTGTTTCTGCCGCGTGTCCGAATCGTCCGCAATTTCCGTCGTTAGTAGATTCCGATAACTTTCGCGCTTCGCCGGAGCAGTATCAGCGTCGACGATCGATTGCACAACTCTGCGTGCGCCCAGGATAGCGGCTGGACCAAGCGTCAGGATGTGTTTAGCCGCGCGGCACTCACTTTCGTCAGTTTCGCTGACCACCGTGCCGCCCGCTTTGAACTTCTTAATATGGTGTTCGAGAATCGATTGGGAAAGTGGAATCAGACCACCGACGTCGCTGTATGTTGCCCCGGCGCCCGGCTTGATGTAGCAGAGATGTGACGCTCCACCAACCTCTGGTCCAAGTCCGAGGAAAAAGATGTCGACGCCACCTAACGACTCCAGGTGTTCGACATATCCGGCCAATTCCTTTTCCAGGTCATCAGCGTCGGTGCGGATCGAGGTGAAGCTTTTCACTTTGCGAAAGAAATCCGCTCCGAGCAGTCGCTCGAAATCACGCACGAAACTCAACCCGTTGTCCATTCTCAAAGGCGCGAGTGCATCTTGCGTGAACACGTGCAGGCGGGCGAGTAACTCATCATGATCGCTGGTCTTCGCCATCTCGCCCAGAATGCGATGCAGGGCCTGACCACCCCGGCCGCCGACGATGACGATTACGAGCGAGCCGCTTTTCATTTCGGCGGCGTTCGTGATCTCTTCCAACATCGCGCGCCCAACCGCTGCCTCCGACGGCATCACCTCGTACCGGAGATCGTGAACGGGAAGATTGGCGAGATATCCAGGTTCGGCCGTATCGTGCGAGAGCCAGATGTTTCCGGCTACCGATCGACGCCGAATAATTTGTTTGCTGGCCGTCGACATTTTGGTAATACCAATTTCACAAATGAAGCAAGACTTTACCACGCGGCCCGCGACTACACAAGCAACATTTCCTGCCAAACAGGTCGAAAAATCTTAGATTAGAACGCGACTTTTTGTACTTGACGACATCGGATGCACGGTGGTACACAGTATCCGCATTTTCTATAAGTGGTCTAACCTTTTACAAATCGAAGCAACCCCGTCGCGGGCGGATTGCACGAGACAGAGCGTGTGATCTGTGGGGAAAACAAGCGCCAACCAGGAAATAGTCCAAACCTATGACTTATTCACCCCTGGAACTTAAAGGCAAAGTTGCCGTCGTCATAGGCGGCACTTCAGGTATCGGACGCGCCATCGCCCATGGGTTTGCCCAGGCAGGCGCTGACGTCGTTTCCACGTCGCGTCGCGCCGCCCAGGTTGAAGCGGTAGCGCGCGAAATTGAAGAGTTAGGCAGCCGTTCTCTCCGGGTTACATCGGACGTCGCGGACCGCGCCTCGCTCGAGCGAGTTTTGAGCGAAGCAATTGGGGCCTTCGGCAAAGTCGACATCCTCGTCAACTCCGCCGGACGAACCAAACGAGCTCCGACCATCGATTTTCCTGAAGACGACTGGACCGCAATCATCGACACAAACCTCACGGGCACTCTGCGCGCTTGCCAGGTGTTCGGCAAACACATGCTCGAACGCGAGTCGGGCAGTATCATTAACATCGCTTCGCTTTCAACGTTCGTCGCGTTGCACGAGGTCGCGGCGTATTCAGCGAGCAAGGCCGCTGTTGGCTCGCTCACGAAAACGTTGGCGGTTGAGTGGTCCAGCCGCGGCGTTCGCGTCAATGCGATCGCTCCCGGTGTTTTTCGCACCGCGCTCAATCAAAAGTTACTGGACGAAACCGAACGTGGCCGCGAGTTTCTGCTGCGCACCCCGATGCGCCGTTTCGGCAACGTTGAAGAGTTGGCTGGCGCCGGGATCTTCCTGGCCTCGGATGCGGCGAGCTTTGTTACCGGCGAGATACTAGCCGTGGACGGCGGGTTCCTCGCAAGTGGCGTAAACCAATAAAGCGACTCCAAGGAGTGGAAAGAGCATGAACGAGATCGCGAATTCTTCTGCGATACACCCCAAGGCAACGCCGGGACAAGAATCGTCGAATCAATCCGCCGCAACTGCCCCAGTTGCCACCGTTGAGACGGTCGGGAAGCGCATCGGGCGTTATCGCTGGGTAATTTGCGCGCTGCTGTTCTTCGCCACCACTGTTAACTACGTCGACCGTCAGGTACTCGGCATTCTGTCGAAGGATCTAAAAGACGCAATTGGTTGGACTGAAGTCGACTACGGAAACATCGTCGCGGCTTTCAACGCCGCCTATGCGTTCGGACTGTTGCTGGCGGGTCGTCTTATGGACCGCATCGGCACACGGGCCGGTTACGCGCTCGCGATCGTCTGGTGGAGTTTGGCGGCGATGGGCCATGCACTGGCGCGCACACCTTTTGGTTTCGGTGTAGCGCGTGCTGCGCTCGGAATCGGCGAAGCGGGAAACTTTCCGGCAGCGATCAAAACAGTTGCCGAGTGGTTTCCGAAAAAAGAGCGCGCATTTGCGACCGGCCTTTTTAACGCGGGTTCGAACGTCGGCGCGATCCTTGCGCCATTGACAGTGCCCTGGATTGCGACCAATTACGGTTGGCGCATGGCGTTCATTCTCACCGGTGCAATCGGGTTTTTATGGCTGTTGTTCTGGTTGCCGTTGTACCGGCGGCCGGAAAAGCATCCGAAGGTTTCGCGTGCGGAGTTGGACCACATTCAGAGCGACCCGCCGGATCCTCCGGCAGCGAAGGTTCCCTGGGTGCGGCTGGTCCCACACCGGCAAACGTCGGCGTTTGCAATCGGTAAGTATCTTACCGATCCAGTCTGGTGGTTTTATCTTTACTGGATCCCGGGGTTCTTTCGTGAGCAACACGGACTTGAGCTGCTCGCTGTTGGCCCACCGTTGATCATCATCTATGTCATTGCCGACGTCGGAAGTATTGGCGGTGGCTGGCTGTCTTCAACGTTTATCAAGCGTGGTTGGACCATCAACCGCGCGCGTAAGACCGCGATGCTGATCTGCGCGATCGCCGTGACCCCTATCATCTTCGCTTCGCAGGTGAAGAACATCTGGGTTGCCGCTGTAATCATTGGCTTGGCCGCCGCGGCCCATCAGGGTTGGTCGTGCAATCTGTTCACGACGACGTCTGATATGTTTCCACGCAACGCCGTTGGGTCGGTCGTCGGAATTGGCGGAATGGCGGGCGCCTTGGGTGGCGCGACGATGGCTGTCGCGACCGGTTACATTCTTCAGAACACCGGACAGAATTACTCGATAATGTTCATCATCGCAGGTACGCTCTATCTCATCGCGCTTGCATTGATCCACTTACTGGTTCCACGACTGGATGCGATCGAAGATGTGGAACGTGTTCCGGTGAAGATGTTTTCGGCGGGAACGTTTGTTGGCTTTGGATTCGTCGGTATGATTTTAGGTTCATTTGTTGGGTGGTTATTCGGGCTTATCACACGTGTGCCCGGCCAGACGTTGTTTGGTTACATGTTGATCGCGGGCGCGATCGGAGTTGCCCTCGGCGTGATTGTTGGTATGTGGTTCGGCCACAAAGAGGCGCAACGGGCGTAATGAGTGTTTTGGAGATAAAAGACAAGGCGCAGTGTCGCTGGGACGCAGTGTCACTTGGCGAGGTGATGCTGCGGTTGGATCCTGGCGAGGCAAGAGTTCATACCGCGCGTAATTTTCAAGTTTGGGAGGGAGGCGGTGAATACAACGTCGCGCGCGGTTTGAAGCGCTGCTTCGGGATGGACGCCGCAATCGTGACCGCACTGGCGGACAATTCGGTGGGCCGCCTGGTCCAGGATCTGATCTATCAGGGTGGCGTGGACCAGTCGCACCTCAAATGGGTGAAGTTCGACGGCGTCGGACGTACCGTGCGCAACGGCTTGAACTTTACCGAACGTGGGTTCGGCGTGCGTGGAGCTGCTGGTTGCTCCGACCGCGGGCACACGGCCGTGTCGCAGTTGCGGCCGGGTGATATCGATTGGGAGAAGGTATTCGCGCAGGAAGGGGCGAGGTGGTTTCACACTGGCGGCATCTTCTGTGCCTTATCGGAAACGACGCCTGCCCTGGCGCGTGAGGCGATGGAGACGGCGAGAAAACACGGCACGATCGTGTCTTACGATCTCAATTATCGCGATTCGTTGTGGCGGTCCATCGGTGGTCGGGAGAAAGCGATTGCGGTTAATCGCGAACTGGCGCCGTTGGTGGACGTGATGATTGGCAATGAAGAAGATTTCACGGCAGCGCTCGGATTCAAAGTTGAAGGACTCGACGAGCATCACGCGAAACTTGACGTTGACAACTTCCGCCGGATGATCGAGAGGGCCGTCGCCGAGTTTCCGAATTTCAAGATTGTCGCGACGACACTGCGAAATGCGAAAACGGCTACGATCAACGATTGGGGCGCTGTTTGTTACGTCGCCGGCGAGCTTTACCGCGCACCCGTGCGTGAGAACCTCGAAATACTCGATCGCGTTGGTGGCGGCGACTCGTTTGCCTCCGGGTTGATTTACGGGTTTCTAACAGGACGAGGACCGCAGTGGGCTGTTGAATGTGGCGCCGCGCATGGCGCGTTGGCGATGACTACGCCGGGCGATACAACGATGGCCACACTGGCGGAAGTCGAGCGTGTGATGAAAGGTGGAACGGCACGGGTGGACCGTTAACGTGGAACAATAGCCGTAGCTAAATAGATGTCAGACAAAGCTGCAGTCATTCAGACAATCCGTCGGATCGGAATCATTCCGGTCGTGCGCGCGCAGTCGTCTGATGAGGCGATGAAGGCGATCGATGCGATTCGGGCAGGTGGGATTTCCATCCTTGAGATTACGATGACTGTTCCGGGAGCTGTTGGTGTGATCGAAGAGCTGTCGCAGCGGTATGGCAATGAAGTGCTGGTGGGTGCGGGCACGGTTCTGGACGGTGAAACAGCGCGGACGTGCATTCTTGCCGGAGCGCAGTTCGTTGTGAGTCCTTCGTTGAATCTGGAAACGATTGAAGTTTGTAGGCGATACGGCATCGCGGTGATGCCCGGTGCGTTGACGCCAACTGAGGTGGTCCAGGCGTGGTCGGCGGGCGCGGATTTTGTGAAGGTGTTTCCAGCGGGAGCGGTCGGAGGTGCAAGTTATATCAAATCGTTGAAGGCGCCGCTGCCGCAGATCGAGCTCGTTCCGACTGGCGGCGTTTCTCTAAAAACGGCCGCGGATTTTATTAAAGCTGGTGCCAGTGCGTTGGGTGTCGGGGCGGATCTCGTAGACGTGAAGGCGATTCGCGAAGGACAACAGAACCTGATCACTGAACGCGCGCGCGAGTTTGTGCGGATCGTGGCAGAGGCGCGAACCTGAACCAATCGTAATCTGCGTGGCCGTTTTTTGCGCCGGTTGAGAATAAACCTACTTTCGCACCGATCCATATACCGGGTTGCGCAACAAAAATGACGTTTCCCGCCGGATGGAATTTTTTCCCGTCAGTGCTGTAGCTAAACGCACAGATGGCCTCAGCTACCGAAACACGCAGAAATACGGATTTTGTTTTTAAGTTGGCTGAGGCGTTTTCGGTTTCCGGGGTTCCCTTTGCCGCATCCTTACAGGTAACGCGAACCACTCGCACGCCAGTTGACGTTTTCACAATCGCAATATAGGAATAGTCACGGCCCATCATCAGCAATCCGCTACGCTCGCCTTCACGCAATCCCGATGCATCAATAAACGTAGTTACGGTAAAACCGCGCGACGGCAGCTTCTGAAGCAGCAGATTTGGGACGGGCCATAGATTCTGTGCGCCGTCCGGCTGGGGCACTGCAGGCAATCTCAGCCAGCCGCGCCGCGCCGATAATGACAGCCAGCCATGTCGTGGGTTGGCATGCCACTGCCACTGCAATCCGAGCCTGTTTCGCGCGAATTCATCGGCTGTTTGTGGCGTGGCGGGCGGATACTCACGATCGACATTAGGCTTGCGATGTCTTGCAACCGGTTCGCCTTTTCCATCTCCGTCAACGTCAACACCAATCACGGGCCAGTCGCTCACCCACGTCGTTGGCTGCAAATGAACGACGCGTCCGTGAGCTCCTCGATCCTGGAAGTGCACGAACCACGATTCGCCCGATCTGAGTTGGACCCAAGCGCCCTGGTGTGGTCCGTTGATGTCAGTCTTCCCGCGATCCATCACGATGCGGTCCTCGTACGGGCCATAAATGTTTTTCGATCGCAGAACGGTCTGCCAGCCCGTTGCCACGCCGCCCGCGGGGGCAAAGATGTAGTAATAGCCATTGCGTTTATAAAGCTTCGGTCCTTCGATCGTGGGATGGTTCAGGCGGCCATCGAATACTGTCTTGCCATCGTCGAGGAGTTTCGTGCCGTCAGGGCTCATCTTATTAATCGTGAGAATACTCTTGATGCCGGAGCGGCTGTTGGCCCAGGCATGGACCAGGTAGGCGTTGCCATCATCGTCCCAGAACGGAGCCGGATCGATCCAACCCCGCGCGCTTCTGATTAACAAAGGGGGTGACCAGGGACCGGCGGCGTTGCGCGCCTTGACCATGTAGATACCAAAGTCGGGGTCGCCGTAGAAGATGTAGAAGTAATTATTGTGAAAACGGATCGACGGCGCCCACACACCGTTGCCGTGCTGCGGCTGAGCGAATACGTCTCGTGGAGGTTGTTCCTGCAATGCATGGCCGATGATCTTCCAATTGATTAGATCCTTGGAGTGGAGGATCGGTAGACCGGGGATGCAGTTGAAGCTAGACGCCGTGAGATAGAAGTCGTCGCCGACGCGGATCACGTCAGGATCTGAATAGTCCGCGTCGATGATTGGATTCGTGTAAGTGCGGTCAGCTGCGAGACCGTTTGCCGCAAAAAGGCACAAAAGGCACAAAAGGCACAAGAAGAGTTTTGACAGGTTGAAGCCCACTTGTGGATGAAGCTTCAGTCTCAGATAAAGCTCAGCTCAGGATGAAGCCCAGTTTCAGGATGAAGCTCAGCTCAGGATGAAGCCCAGTTTCAGGATGAAGCCATTCTCTCGTTCGTTTTCAGTCTTGTGCCTTTTGTGCGTTCTTGTGCCTCTTGTGGTTACTGCTTTTCTTCCTCTTCCTGAGCTTTTTGGGCCAGCATCAGGTGATCGCGCATGGTGTCGCGGGCGGCTTCCGGATTGCGATCTCGAATGGCGCGATAGATCGCGCGGTGCATCTCGGCCGACTCTTTCAAGTCGCGCGCCCGCTTCACCGTCTTCCGTCGCACTTCAAAGAGGATCGTCGCGACCATGTTCATCAATGCAGTAAGTATTCGATTGCCGGATGCTGCCGCGACAGTTTGATGAAACCGCATATCGTGGACCAGAAACTGTTCCGGTTCGTCGAGCGACGCGAACATGCCGGCGATCTCTTCCGACATCTGCGCCATCTCTTCACCAGTCGCACGTTCAGCCGCCAGCGCCGCGATCGCCATTTCCAACGAACGTCGTGCTTCGAACATCTCCGCCGGCGTGAATCGTTGCAGCGAAGCCATCAAGCGCAACGCACTGCTGTCGAGCGACGGTGGTCCTTCTGCCTCAACAACGAACGTGCCCGCGCCGCGCCGTGGTTGCAACACGCCGACCGCAGCCAGCGAACTGATTCCCGCGCGCAACGTCGGTCGACTCACGCCCAGACGCTTCGCGAGGTCTCTTTCGGGCGGCAGTCGATCACCCGGACGCAACTCGCCTTTATGAATCATTTCGCGAAGCTGCGACACCACTTCCTCGAAAGTCGTCCCGCGTCGCTCCGCATCGATCGTTTTGAAGATGTTGGCGTCTGCTTGGCTCATTTAATTAATGCTGTGTAGCTTAAGCCTCTGTTCCCGTAATTGAAAGGCGGCCATAGTGAATTAGTTAGTTAGCTAGTTTCTCCCAGTGCCAATGGATTGTCTGGCGGTACTCTCCATCTCGGTGGCAGCAAGCAGCAGCGCGCCGACGCCTTTTGGATCGTTTGTGACGACTTTCTCGCTCAAATAATACTCGTAACTGCCGTCGCGATATGGATTTCCGCCTAAGCCGGCAACGCTTACGGTGCCGTCAAGATTGAGTTGGCCGTTGGCGCCTGTTTTAAGGAACTCCTTATCGATCCCGCGATATGCGTCCTCAACCACTCGAAAATATTTGCTGGGCAAGTATCCTAGTCGGGCGCCCTTCGCCAGTGCGTAGACAAACATACACGCCGCCGATGACTCCAGATAGTTTCCCTTTGCATCAGCTTTGTCCATCACTTGATACCACAGTCCCGAACGCGCGTCCTGATACTTGGCGACTGCGTCGGCCAAACGATTCAGAATAGCGATCAACTCGCGGCGTTGCGGATGGCTTTGCGGGAAGTAATCGAGTGTGTCGACAAGGCCCATTGCATACCAACCCATCGCGCGGCCCCAGAAATGTGGTGAGCGGCCGGTTTCCGAATTGGCCCAACGTTGCTTCTTCGACTCATCCCAGCCGTGATAGAGCAAACCGGTCTTGTCGTCGCGAGAATGGCGCTCCATCAGGATGAATTGTTTGGCGATGTCGTCAAATGCCGCGGGTTCGTTAAAGGTGGCGGCCCACTCGGCATAGAACGGTTCACCCATGTAGAGACCGTCGAGCCACATCTGCCACGGATAGATCTTCTTATGCCAGAAGCCACCTTCCGACGTGCGTGGGTGCGTTTTCAACTGCTCCCGAAGAAGCGCGGCGGCTTTGCGATACTTCTCCTGCTTCGTTTCCTTGTAGAGCATGAGCAGATTTCGCCCGGGGAGCACGTGATCGATGTTGTACTCATCGATCGTGTAAGTGCGAATGGAACCGTCGTCGTTGACGAAGTGGTCCATGCTGTCCTGGATAAACTTGAAATACTTTTTATCGCCGGTGTTGATCCAAACGCGCTCGATTCCTTTCAACACCAGACCATGATCATAAGTCCACTTGGCAGGATAGCCGTTCTCTTTTTTAGCTGCGTCTCGCCATAGCGCGGTCATCGCTGTTGCCGCTGCACGTTCAGAGACCGGCGCCGTCGAGATGATGGAATCAACAGACTTGCCGTTAATCTTGACGTTATCGTGGGTCAGGTCCTTCACATTCTTGATGATGCTGCCATCAGCGACATTCTCGAATGTACAGTTTGTCAAACGCAGGTTGATGATGGGCGCGCCGAGTAAACCTTGCACGTCGAGCGCGTGCTTACTCTTCGTTGCGCGCAGTTGGTCTACCGTGTAATCGCGAACCACCGGCGTAAACGATCCTTTCGCGCCCTCTTCGTAGTTGAAATCGATCGTAATCACGGCGTGGGCCACTTCGCCGACTTCGATGTTCCGGAAGTGAAAGTTCTCCAGCACGCCTCCGCGCATCGCATTGTTTTTCACGCGCAGTGCGTGATCGAGGTTTGGACTGTCGAGCCGGCAGTTTTCGGCGAAAAGATTGCGCACGCCGCCCGAGATCTCACTGCCGACTGTTATGCCGCCGTGGCCATCCTTCATCCGGCAGTCCTGGACGATTATGTTCTCTGTTGGCGCTTTCAACCGGCGGCCATCCGCGTTCCGTCCTGATTTGATCGCGATGCAGTCGTCACCAGTGTCGAAGTAACTATTCTTGATCAGGACGTCGCTGCACGACTCAGGATTACAGCCGTCGTTGTTTGGTCCATGACTGTTGATGTGCACGTTCTGAACGATGACGTTCCGGCAGAGCACGGGATGGATTTCCCACATTGGCGAGTTTTTAATGGTGACACCGTCGATCAGCACGTTCTGGCACCGATAAGGCTGAATGAACTGAGGTCTTAAATAATGCCCCTCGCCGAAAATGCGTTCGCGGACTGGGACGCCTTTCTCAGCCATCGCGAATAATGCGTTACGATCGGGACGTTGATGAGGCAATCCATCTTTCCAACCGTAGCGCGGACGTCCGTTCCAAGGCCACCAGTGTTCCGAGTTGCTTTGTCCGTCGAGTGTGCCTTTGCCGGTGATCGCGATATTCCGCTGTTCGAATGCATAGATGAAGGGCGAATAGTTGAAAACCTCAACACCTTCCCATCTCGAGAAGACGACGGGCAAAAAGTCTTTCGGGTTCGGGCTAAACTTGATCGTCGCACCTTCTGCGACCTCGAGGTTGACGTTGTTCTTCAGATGAATCGCGCCCGTTAAATATGAGCCTTCGGGCACGACGACTTTGCCACCGCCGGCCTTCGTGCACTGATCGATGGCCCGGCGAAAAGCAACGGTGCAATCGGTCTTGCCGTCGCCTTTGGCGCCGAATCGCGTGATGTAGTACGTGCGATTGGGAAAACGAGGTGGCCGGATGCGCTTCAAGATCGCCGGCATCGTTGTTTCCCACGGATTTGCTTCCGCTCCGAACGCGATCAGTCGCGGTGCGACAGCGAGTGCTGCTCCACCGATCAGAAGTTCCTTAATGAATTCGCGTCTTGTCGTCATTTGGTTTCTGTCGTCCTGCGGTTCAGCCACGCTGGATAGTCGTTGTTTAAGAGTTCTCCTGCCTCGTAAACGTACCAGGCGTAATTCTTTCGTCGCTCTTCGTCGATCTGATTCACATCGTACTTAACCACTCCATCACGTCCAACAAAGATGGGACGATTAGTGCCGATCTGATAGAACCGCGCCCAAACAGGTTTGCCTTCAAAATCTTTCAGTTCCGACTGCTTGAACCACGCCACCGCCGACTCAATCGCGTCAACAACCGCCGGCGACGGTTTCTTTAGCGACATTAGGAATAGAACGATCTCGACGCTTTCGCCACCACTCAAAGAAACAACTTCAAACGTTCTCGCTGCGGCAGCTGCGAGTGTGACTTCGTCGTGTTGCGCACACCACACAGTGCGCCTGCCATTTACAACGATCTGCGACTTCAGTATGCACTGGATTCCTCTTTCTACAGCCTTCGCCGCACTCGCGCGCCTCACTTCGTCAACAAACACGTACGCCGGCTTTTTTGCGGCGACGTCGCGCAGCAGTTTCATGACGCCAATCATGGCGTTGTCGTTGAATGTTATGTGTTTGTGGTAGCCGGCGGGGCTGGGGTAGAACTGCGGCCAACCTCCGCTCGGATACTGGGCCTTCAGCAGGTAATCAAGTCCTTTCACAAACGACTCGCGATGCCGATCGTGCGGTTGGGCCGTGTAAACGCGCGCCAGAAAAGATAGCTGCGTGTAGGTTGCGCCGTTGTCGATCGTCGAATCATTGCTGTTCTTTTGGGCGAGGAGCGTCGCTCGATCTTTTTCATCGAAGGGCTTCGCCATGTCGATGTTCTTGGCCCAACCGCCGGACTCACGTTGATGGATAAGTAGGTTGTCGGCAATGCGCAACGCCTCGGCGCTGGCGTACCATTCTGCGGGCTTGTTTTGCGCGTCGTTCCAGGCGATCGTTCCCACTGCCTGGCTGGCTTTACCCGTGAGTGCGCGAACGGTGCGGTTGAAGAAACGCTCGCGTGAAAAATCGGCGGCCTCGACGGCGGTCAACTGTTTGGACCACGCAACCCGTCCAGCGGGATTTGCGCCGGGGCCTTTTGAGTTATGCTCCGCGAACCACGCTGTTTTTTCTCGCGCCGGATCTCGCCAGTTGTCCCAACCTTCCGGCCTGATGTGCGAACCAAGCCAGCAATCTATAAAAACAACGCGAGCATACGGCCGCCACGGTCTGCCGAGATACACTCCACGTCCTGTGTCCTGCCCGGTTAACCGACAACGAACAAAAACAAACCCAGTGGTCTCTTCGTTGCTGGTGCGATAGTGCGCCGTGACATAGCCTGCGCCTTTGCTGTGGATCGTGCAGTTTTCGAAGACCGCGGATGCAGTGCCAAAAATGTAGTCGACGTGACCTTCGATGTAACTGTTTTTAAACAAGTGACGACTGCCATTTACAAACAGCGTATCTTGCCAGCCAAGAAAGCGACAATTCTCAAATGTCGCGCGCTCGGCGTCGACAAACAAAGCGACGGCTTGGGAACCCGGGCCGTAAGAATTTTCAAACGTCACGTTCTCAGCGCGGAAGTCGTCGGCGTTTATGAAAGTGGTAAACGCGAGCCGCGTATTGCCTGCCTGTTGCGCACTCAGCCGGTAGGTGATAACCGTTTTCTTCGCCTCGTCACCACGAAAAGTTATGAAGCGCTTGCCCGCGCTTACGCGCACTTGCTCGTGGTATACGCCGGGTTTGATTTGAATCACGATGGGTCGGTTGTTGTTTTCGGGAACGTGATCGACGGCCTGTTGAATATTCGTAAAATCGCCTGATCCATCCGCCGCTACGACGACGGACTTGGAAGGCTGGCCGTCCACCACGAGAGCCAGCAGTCCATAAACGACGGCCAACTGTGCGAGCCTTCTAAAGAAAAGCACGGATTTAAAAAGTGAACGTCGCTCCAAACTGAACGTCGCGCGGATTGTTGCGCTCTGTTGTCACGACACCGCAAGCAGCGTTGGGCGCGCCAACGGAAAACGGCTCGTCACTCTGCCATTCGAAGGTGCCGTTCAACTAACCACTGCATCCGGTGAGTGGTAAGACCAAAACGGTACTGACTGTGATGCATGACGTAGCCCAAACTCAAGTTTATGCTGGCTATGGAGATCCGCTTTGGAGACCACGCTAACTCACTCACTTGTGTTTGTCCCAGTGAAAGACGAGGTTTCGACCCCGTCGCTGATTTGCAGTTGCAGGCGGCGTATTCTGCCTCACGCAGATCTCGACTGTCAAGGCTAATTAATTACCAATCTGCGCGTCAACACATCTGCGGTAAGACCAATTCGAGTCTTTATTAACGCTGGCCGGAGGTGATATTCGTCGTGTCGTCGAGGTATTTTTTAAGCCAGGCATGAACTTCCTGGTAGAAGTAGCGGCTGTTTTCGCCTTTCAGGATCCAGTGGTTTTCATCCGGCCAGACAATGAGGCGGCTGGGAATGCGTAGCCGTTGCAGGACGCTCCAGTTTTCCAACGTTTGATTCAGCGGTACGCGGAAATCATTTTCACCCACTGACAACAGGATCGGCGTCTTGAAATTTGCGGCAAACCTGATCGGATTTTGTTCGCGCCATACCCCGCCCTGTTCCCACACCGGTCCGCCGTTGTTCATCTCGCGTGAATAGATCACGTCGCTCGTGCCCCATTGCGATTCGAGATTGATCAAACCGGCGTGACTGATCAGCGTCTTGTAACGCGTGGTAGTTGCCTGCATCCAGTTTGCGAGATGCCCACCGTAGCTCGCGCCCGCCGCGGCCTGACGCGAACCGTCGATGAACGGATACAGACGAATCGCTTCGTCAGCGCCCTCGTTGATCTCGTTGCCGGGTCCTTTGAACGGATCGCCCTGAATGCTTTGTGCAAACGCCTCGCCGAATCCTGTCGAACCGGAGTAGTTCGTGAGCAGCACGACGTAACCGGGCCGTGCGAGAAGGAAGTAGTTCCAGCGGAGTCCCCAATTGTCGCGCCACATGCTGTGTGGTCCACCGTGCATAAGCACGAGCAAAGGATACTTCCTGCGTTCGTCGAAGTTGGGCGGCAGCGCCATCATGTTGTGAATGCGTTTGCCTGCTTTGCTTGTGAACCAGAAGTGACGAAGTGGTAGCCAGTCGATTTTTGCGACTTGTCCGACGTTGAATGAAGTAAGTGGTTGTTGAGTTTTGGAAGTGAGGTCGAGCCGAAAGACTTCGGGCGGATTTATGGCGCTTTCCCAGTTTGCGATCAGAATCGGCGACGAAGCTTTCGCGGGTATACGCAGGTTTGTGTAAACGCCGCGCATCATGTCCATCGCTAGCGTTACTTCACCGCCGTTCGCGGGCATGGTGTAGAGCTTTTCGTTTCCGGCTTCTTCCGCGGTCAGGTAGATGGTTCGGCTGTCGGGCGTAAGTGCGAAGCTGCCGACTGAGCGATCGAACCGGGCCGTGATGGTTGCCGGCTGTCCGGGGTTGGGCCAGGTAAATTTCGCCAGACGATTTAGGTGATAGGTTTTTGTGTCCGATTCGATTTCGCTCAGCGCGTAGAGCGCTTTGCCGTCGGGAGCGAAAGTGGGCCGGGTGAAACTGTCGGCGCTCGTCGTTAGTCTGACGGGTTCGCCGCCGCTTGTCGAGATTTTAAAGAGCGACGTGTTTGTCTGTGCATAGGCGGCGCGATCGCGTGTGGTGCTGGCAACGAAGACGAGTGCGTCGCCATTCGGTGTCCAAGCAGCATCGAGTTCGTCGCCGGAGTCGGTGGTACGACCAGCGTAACCTCTTTCGGTCACCAGTTTCGTTCCGGCAAGTAGATCTTTGGCTTTCGCGCCGGGTAGTGCGTCTTGAACGAACAGGTGGACCTGCGTGTCTTCAAGCCACTTGTCCCAGTTGCGAATGGGAAACTTCTCGTAAACGCGGGCGCGATACTTTTGCGCTTTGCGCTCGGCGGCGATTTTTTTGTTTGCTTCGTCGTCCGCGGCGCCGGGATAGACGATGCTGACAAACGAGAGCACTTTGCCGTCCGGGCGCCACTGCGGTGAACGCGCTCCGGTCGAGAGGGAAGTGACTCGGACCGCCTCGCCACCGTTGGCCACGTCGAGCACATAAATCTGACTTGCCTCGTCGCCCTCGCGCCGCGCTGAGAACGCGATCTGGCGGCTGTCAGGACTCCACACGATGCCACTCTCGCCGCCTTTACTGAACGTCAGACGTCTCGGTTTCGCGCTTCCTTCCGTCGCAACAATCCACAAGTCCGAAACCTGATCCTTTTCATCGTAGGCCGGTTCGACGAGGGAAAACACCACCCATTTCCCATCGGGACTTGGCACCGGTCCTCCAACACGCTTCATCATCCACATCGATTCGTGGGTCAACGGAACTTTGTTGGCAGTTTGCGCACGCGCGCACAGCGTCACCGACATCAAGACGCTGAACAACAAAACCGACGGAACTACGAAACGTCTGGTGATCATGACTATCCTCCTGGGAAGCTAATGGGTTGGCGTCGGAATGATACCGGAGCGGCCGCTATGCTGGAAGTCGCCCTTGGCACAATTGGAGGTCACGATTGTGACCTCCAATTCCGGACTGATGGGTCAGGTGCCAATTAGGGGCTCCAATCAGATCTCCATCAAATCTTTCCCGACTACAACACGTCCGCTGAAGTGCTTTCGAACACCTTCGGACCACTGTTCATCGGTGATCGAAGGATCGTCGCCCGGGACGAAGTGGGAGAGGACGAGCGTTTTAACGCGCGCTTGCGCGGCGATCTTGCCGACGTCTTCGGGAAGAGTGTGGGAGGCCATCAAATGTTCGCGTAGCCGTTTTGCATTCGGCAGACGTCTAATTAAGGCCTCAATGCCGGGCAGGTACATCACTTCGTGCACGAGCACGTCGGCATCTTTCGCAAACTCAGCCAGTTCCTGCGCGTAGGCGGTGTCACCCGAAATTACTACCGAACGATCCCTCGCATCGAAACGATATGCGTAAGCTTCGGTGATCGGCGGATGACGCACGCGACAGACGCTGACCTTAACGTCGTCATTTGTCATGACAACGCCCGGCTTACTTACCTCATGCGCGGTCACTAGACTATTCGGATCGGGCCGGCCTTCGTCTGCCATACGCGTGTCGATATCAAACTTCAGATACTTGAAGAAGTCGCGCGCCAGTTGCTTCATCCCGGTTGGACCATAAGCATCGACCTGCGTCGGCTGCCCAGTAATCCAGGCGTTATACAATAGCGGACCAAAATCGAGATTGTGATCCGAATGATGATGCGTGATAAAGACGTAGCGCACGCGATTCAGGCTGACGCCTGCGGCGATCAATTGCTTCGAAGTTCCATACGCACAGTCGATCAAATACGGAACGTCGTTGATCATGATCAGCGTCGAGGGATTGCTCCGCCCCGACTCGCCGAGTCGCGGTCCACCCTTCGTCCCGAGCAGCACCACCCGAGTCGATTTTCTCTCCTGGCCCAAACCAACCCGCCGCAGCAATGCGTGCGAAATCGAAAAAGCCGTGGCGGCAGTTACAAACTGTCTACGCGTTGGTTGCATGCTTTATTCCGTGTAATCTGTGGATAGGAGAACAATATGAAACGAATCTATATCTTAGTTTTCGTTCTGCTCGCAACTGGATTCACCCGCAGCGACGCAAGCATTACACCCGAGCAGGATGCGGCCAAAGTAAACGCGAAGTTCATAACCGTAAAACTAGACAACCCTCGCGTCCGCGTTTTCGACGTCACGGTCAAGCCGGGTGAGAAAGAGGCAGTTCACTCACATCCGGCGTCTGTTTTCTATGTACTTGAAGGCGGCAAGGTGCGTAATCATGCGCCAGACGGCACGGTCGCGGAAGCAGAACTGCTCGCCGGTGAGGTCCTTTATCGCGATCCGCTAACGCACTGGGCTGAGAACATCGGAAACACGACCATTCGGCTGGTGCTGGTAGAACTGAAGAACTAAATTGCTCCGCTCAACTTACCGGATCCGGTCGGCGAAAGCAGGCGCGCGATCAGTTGATGCATGCGATCGAGATCGATCGGCTTTGTCAAGTAACCTGACACACCGACGTCATACGCGGCTCGCTGAAAACCCTCGGTGCCAAAAGCAGTGATCGCAATCACCGGCACTTCTCGCAACGCTTCGGTTTCGCGAATCTTGCGCGTTGCGCCCAACCCGTCTAATCCCGGCAGGTTGATGTCCATCAGAATCAGGTTGGGTAACGTCTGCGCCGCGACGTTAACAGCATCTTCACCATTGTTGGCCGTCACGACTCTATAACCCTGGTGTTGAAGATATAAACTGATGACGGCGAGATTGTCAGCCGAGTCATCGACAACAAGAATCAAGAACTTCGGCTCCGACGGTTGACCCGTGTTTGACACCTTGCGGGGAGCGGATCCCTGCAATCCTGACGTCGCTAACGGATCTTTGTTATTCATGGTCATCGATTATGCTGTTCGCGCCGCGTTTGGTCAAAAACGAACCCATTAATGTGTTTATCAGCTTAATGTGTGGAACAATGTGCCAAGAGGTAACGGTTTTATGAACGCGAGATTCCATTCCGCCATGAAGGCCGTCAAGACGGACGATGTTGAACAGTTCAAAGCGGCACTGGCGGCAGATCCATCAATCGCGACGGCGCGATCAACTAGAAGCCATCCGACGTTGCTGCAATGTGTCGTGCTCGAAGGCAAAGACAAACCTCATAACGTGGAGATGGCGAAGATACTGATCGATGCGGGCGCGGAACTAAACGAACCCTTTGGCGCGACAGCCAGCATGGATAACCGGCCTTGCGCTGAGCTTCTACTCGATCACGGCGCTGCGATAGATGGGACCGGCGGCTGGTCGCCGATCGAAGAAGCACTGTATTGGAACTCTCAGAACGTGCTTCGGTTGTTACTCGAGCGCGGCGCGAAAGTTCAGAACCTGCGCACGGCTGCCGGACTCGGTCGTACGGATCTTATTGAAGGCTATTTCAATGAGGATGGAACTCTGAAACCCGAGGCTGGGCAGATCAGTTGGCCGTGGGGAGACGTCGAAGCTATCGAGCGTTCAAATCACGCAGGATCCGGAAAGCAGGAGCTTATCGATCGCGTCAAGTCGTGGTCGCAGAACCAGCAGAGCATCATCAATAATGCTTTCGTTTTCGCGTGTATGCACGGCCACATCGACGCCGCGAAACTGCTATTGGAAAAAGGCGCTGAGATCAACGCAATTCCCGACGGGTTCGACTACGCTGGCACGGGCCTGCACTATGCAGCGCTTAACGGACATCGCCCGACGGTTGAGTTCCTGCTGGCCCACGGCGCCGATCGTAATATGAAGGACACGAAAGTCGGATCGACCGCAGCGGGCTGGGCCGAGCACGGTGGTCACAACGAACTTCTCGATCTGCTGCGTTGACTGGCTTTGCCAAAAAGTGAGTTTTGACAGGGAGTCTTCTCTGCGGTCTTCGCGTTGAAAATGCCGTTAAACGCAGAGAACGCCGGAGGATACACAGAGGACCGCAGAGAAAACGGATCAACTATCCGACTTTTGCAAAGCGTTGACTCAAACATTTACGAAGAGGACCCAATTAAAAATGAAAAAGACTTTCCGTATCTCGATTAGTTTTGTTCTCTATGCGGCATCGATACTACTTGCCTCCCAACAAGTGGCGCTGGCCCAGGATCACGCGACGAAGGTTCAGGAGGTACTGACACTGGCCCATAAATACCGTCAATTCAACGGTTCTGCCTTAGTCGCCGAGAACGGTAAGGTTATCTACAAAGGTGGACTCGGCTTGGCGAACATGGAGTGGAACATTCCCAATAACTCGGATACGAAGTTTCGCCTCGGCTCCATCACGAAACAATTTACCGCCATGCTCACGCTTCAACTGGTGGACCAGGGCAAGGTCAAACTCGACGGAAAAATTTCAGATTACCTGCCCGACTATCGAAAGGACATCGGTGAGAAGGTAACCGTTCACCATCTGCTCACGCACACGTCCGGGATCCCGAGTTACACGAGTCAGCCGGGCTTCTTCGCGAACGTGAGTCGAAACCCGTACAAAGTAGGCGACTTCGTGAAGGAGTACACGAGCGGCAATCTCGAATTCGAACCCGGCACTAAGTTTTCCTATAACAATTCCGGTTACTTCCTGCTCGGCGCAATCATTGAGCGCGTCACGGGAAAGACTTACGAGCAGGCGCTAAAGGAGATGGTCTTCGACAAGATCGGGATGAAAGATACCGGCTACGATCTACACGACCCGCTGATTTCGAAACGCGCGTCTGGCTATGCGAAAACAGCGACCGGTTACACCAACGCCCCATATCTCGACATGTCGATCCCTTACGCGGCTGGTTCGTTGTACTCGACGGTTGAGGATCTTTACCTTTGGGACCAGGCTCTCTACACCGACAAAATGCTGACGCCTCAGTCGAAAGAGCTGATGTATAAACCGTTTCTGCAGGAGTATGCATACGGCTGGATTGTCACCAACGCATCTTTCAAAGTGAAGGATCAACCTGTACCGGTCATCACGCATGGAGGTGGCATTAACGGCTTCACCACCACCATCGTGCGCTTTCCGAAAGAGAAGCACTTGATCGTGATACTCGACAACACCGGCAGCCCGAATCTCAACCGATTGGGTCAGAACATCGCCAAAATTCTTTATGATCAACCGTACGATCTGCCGAAGATGTCGATTGCTTCCGTGATCGAAAAGACGACTGGCCAGAAGGGCATCGAGGCGGCAGTTGCCGAGTATCGCGAGCTAAAAGCGAAACAAGCCGCGACGTACGATTTCGCCGAGCCGGAGCTGAATGCGCTTGGTTACCAATTGATGGCGAGAGGCAAGATGAAAGAGGCGGTTGAGATATTCAAGCTCAACGTCGAGGCGTATCCGCAAGGTTTCAACACCTATGACAGTCTCGCCGAGGCGTACATGAACATGAACGAGCGCGAGTTGGCCATTCAGAATTTCAAGAAGTCGCTGGAGCTGAACCCGAAGAACACGAGCGCCGTCGAGAACTTGAAGAAGCTGGAAGCGCCTAAATGATGAATTTGGTTCAGCAATTATTCCTCGTCGCATTTCTGTTACTGTGCGTGCCGTTCGTCGCGACAGCGAAATCAAAACCGTGGCGCGCGGTGCATCTGTTGAATTACAACACCGACGCCGATCTCGACGCGCTTGGACATAATCTCGAAGTCCTTGCGAAGCAGGGAATCAACGTCATCGTCCTCGAGGTCGATTACAACTTCGCGTTTAAGTCACATCCCGAACTGCGTCGCGGAACCAGTCCAATTAGCCGCGGCGGGGCACGACGCTTCGCGGCTTTGTGCAAGAAGATCGGTATTCGGTTGACCCCGCAGTTTCAAGCGTTGGGCCACCAGTCGTGGAAGGCTGAAACTTTTCCGTTACTCACGGTGTATCCGCAATTCGATCTCACACCTGGCGCCTTTCCAAACAACGAAGGGATCTATTGCCGCGAGTGGGATCCGTTAAACCCAAAAGTCTGGACCATCGTCTTCAAACTGCTGGACGAGATCATCGACGCGTTCCGGGCTGACGCGATACACGTCGGGATGGATGAAGTGTTTCTGCTTGGCTCAGAAAAATCGCCGTCGACGAAGGGCAAAGATCCGGGAGTGCTCTTTGCAAACGCTGTTCATGAGCTTCATCGCCACTTAGTCCGAAAGCGCCGCGTCGAGATGCTGATGTGGGGCGACCGGCTGATTGACGCTGAGAAGTTCGGCTACGGCGAGTGGGAAGCCGCGAAGAACGGCACTGCCACGGCGATCGATTTGATCCCGAAAGACATCATTATTTGCGATTGGCACTATGAAGTGAGAGACAGTTATCCTTCGATTCCGATGTTCATCGAAAAGGGATTTCGCGTGTTGCCATCGGGTTGGAAGAATGTCGACGCTACAAAGGCGTTCATCAACTACAGCCGCCAGCACATTGGACCAAAGATGCTTGGACACCTCTTCACAACCTGGAGTGTCAAGAAGGAAGAGTTAGAGACCTTCCCACCGCTGGTCGAGGGCGTAAAGCTATTAGGCACCGGTAACCCCTAGTAAACCTTCGCGCGCAGTCTGCTCGCGGATCTGGTGATCGCCGCCGAATTCGCCGGAAGGTGACGTCGTAGCCGTGCGTTGTTGGCAGGTATTGCCCGAAAGTTGACCAAGCATTACGTTGCGCTACAGAAGCTTTGCACAAAAAGTGAGTTTGGGAAGGAGTCTTCTCTGCGGCCCGCTGTGATTTCTGCGGCCTCTGCGTAGAAATGATCGTTAAACGCAGAGGAAGCAGAGATACACAGAGGACCACAGAGAAACCTACTCGTACCTCAGTGCGGTAAGAGGATCCACGCGGGCGGCCCGTCGAGCCGGAATATAACAGGCCAGGAAAGCAGCGACAGACAGAAGTATGGCGATCACGATGAAGGTGAACGGATCTGTTGCGCTGGTGTTGAACAGCAGACTATGCATCAAACGCGTCAGACCGATGGCGCCGGCAACGCCGATCACGATTCCGAAAACGGTCAATTTCATCCCGCGACCGACGATGAGTTTGAAAACGTCGCGGGCCGTTGCGCCGAGTGCCATCCGCACGCCGATTTCATGTGTGCGGGTCTGCACCAGAAACGCCATGACGCCATAAATGCCAATCAGAGCCAGCACCAGCGCACCACCCGCAAAAACGACGAATAACATAGCGTAGAGACGCGGCTGCCAGATCGACTCGGCGACGACCTCTTCCATGGTGGCGATCTCGCTGATTGGTTGATCGCGATCGAGTTGCGCCACTTCGCGCCTGATTGCGCCCGTCATGTCGTTAGGATCCCCGGTGGTCCGCGCCACCAGCGTCAAATTAGGAGTTGGGATTTGCAGGTGAGGCAGATAGACGCTCTCGTCTGTGTCCTGCTGAACCCTTTCGTGTCGCACTGATTTAACGACGCCGATGATCGTGTGCCACGGTTCGTTGTTCTCGGGTGGTCCAAACCGGACGCGCTTGCCGACCGCGCTGTCGTTTGGCCAGTAATGGCGCGCGAGCCGCTCGTCGACGATCGTTACTTTGAGAGCTTCGAACGTGTCTGCATCAGTGAAGTCGCGGCCGGCGAGGAGCGTTATTCCCATCGTGCGGAAGTAACCAGGAGTGACAACCGTGTGTTGGATCGACGGCGCTTGTCCGACACTCAGAACCGGATAACCTTCGACCGTCAGACTTCTGCCCCAGTTATTGCCGTTCAACGGCAACGTGCCGGTCGCACCCGCCGCCTCGACGCCGGGGACATTGCGCACGCGCTCTACTAACTGTTTGAAGAAAGTTATTCGTTGTTGAGGTTCACGATACTTTGCCCGTGGCAGGAGCACGGTCGCGGTAAAAAGGTTTTTCGCATCGAGTCCGATATTAACTTGTCGCAAACGCAGGAAGCTTTGGATCATCAAGCCGGCGCCAACGAGCAAGACTAGAGATAAGGCGATCTCTGTGATCACCAGCGCACTGCGCGACCGACCGCGAAAACCGCTCGACCCGCGGCCACCTTCTTTCAGAGTGTCATTGAGATCGACACGCGAGGTCTGAAGCGCGGGTATTGCTCCGAAGATCAATCCGGTTAGCAGTGTGATGCCGAGGGTGAAGACAAGTACGCGAAGGTCGATGCCGAAGTCCATCCAGAACGGTAACTGAATGGGAATCGCGTTCAGTAAGAGGTGCAGAGCCAGGAGCGAAAGCGCGAAACCAAGTGCGCCCCCGACGATCGCCAACAACAAACTTTCAATAAGGAGTTGACGCACGATGCGCCAGCGACTCGCACCCAGTGCCGCGCGTAACGCAAACTCTTTTTGTCGCGCGGTTGCGCGCCCGAGCATTAGATTCGCTACGTTTACACAAGCCACCAGCAACACGCATCCAACAACACCCAGCAGGATGAGCAGCGCCTCTCTGTAATCACCCGCAAGATTGTCGTGCAGACTCGTTACTCTAACGCCGCGTCCCTCATTCGTAACGGGATTCTGTTGCTCGATACGCGCCGCGATGTTGTGCATCTCAGCCTGCGCCTGGGCGATCGTTACTCCATCCTTCAAGCGGGCGATAGAAGTCAGTCCGTGATCGGTCCGGGTAAACGTCTGCGGTGTCAGCGCGAGCGGCACCCATAGTTCGGAGATCTCCGGAAATCGGAAACCGCGTGGCATCACGCCGACGATAGTTCGCGAGCGATTACTGAGAACGATCTGTTTACCGAGAACGTCTGTGTCGCCACCAAAATTCTTCTGCCATAGCTCGTGACCGATGATGACCACCCCATCTTGCTCGGGGCGATCTTCGTCGGCGGTGAACGTGCGTCCGAGTTGGGGTGAGACACGCAGGACGTCCAGCAGACTATGTGAAATACGCGAGCCGCGTATCTCTACCGGTTCGCCGGCGCCACTCAAACCATACCTGCTGGTCCCAAAGTGAACGGCAACATCTTCAAAGACGGTGTTTTGTTCGCGCCAATCGAGAAAGTTTGGATACGAAACGGGCGAAAATTCTTCGCCACGCCTTGCCGTTTCGTCGAGCACCGCCAGCCGGTCCGATTGTGGGTAGGGCAGTGGGCGCAGCAGAATGCCGTTGGCAAAACTGAAGATCGCGGTGTTCGCGCCAATGCCTAGCGCCAGAGTTAACACCACGACTATGGTGAAGGCGTAACTCTTGAGCAGTACGCGCGCGCTGTAGGAAATATCGCGCAGCGTGTTCTCGACCAGGCTTACTCCACGTGCGTCGCGGCATTCTTCTTTCGACTGGTCAACGCCGCCAAATGCTCTCAACGCCGAATTGCGCGCGTCGTCAGGAGCCATTCCGCTCTTGATATTCTGTTCGACATCGCGTTCGAGATGGAACTTGAGTTCTTCGTCGAGCTCAATGTCGAGTTCCTTTTTGTTAGTCAACGCGCGCAAGCGACGAAATAAATTGCTTAAACCCACGGGTAAACCTCATGCATCTTTCATAATCAGATTGACGGCCCCGGAAAATCGTTCCCACTCTTTGCGTTGTGTTTCGAGTTGTTTACGGCCACGGGCAGTCAAACCATAAAACTTTGCTTTGCGATTGTTGTCGGATGGTCGCCAAATGGCGGAGATAAGGTCGCGTGCTTCGAGGCGGTGGAGTGCGGGGTAGAGTGCGCCTGGAGTGACGCTGAGCACTTCGCCGGAGGTGAGTTGAATACGCTGCATGATGTCCCAGCCGTTAAGGCTTCCGGAACTGAGCAGTCGCAGGATGAGTAGATCGAGCGTTCCTTGCTTGAACAAGTCGGCTGTTTGCCTCGTCATCGTCTCCTCTAGTCAGTCGATAGGACGGCAGTCTAATGTGTCTACCTATCGACTGTCAATAGGAGAGGATTGATGGGAGGGAACGCGGATTAAAGAAGGATAAGCAGTGCCGTTTTTGATGTGAAAGAAAAAGTAAAACGCGGCGAGACGTTTTCAAAAACATCTCACCGCGTTTAGGCGTGTTGCCGCAGGTGATCAGTGATGAGCGTGCTGCGACTTCGCTTGGGCCGCGCTTGCCTGAGCGCCGCCACCGGGCGTGTCTACTTCTATGACCGTGCGCATCCACGGATGAATGCAGCACTGAAAGCGGCTGGTGCCGACTGGCAGATCGGAACTTCCCGCCGTTGGACCAGCTTCTGTTGCGCCCGCCGGAATGAAAACGATCGCTCCAAAGTTGAGGCATTCAGGCGCTGGGACCGGATTACCGGAAATACCGTTGAGGTCAGGAATAAACCCGCCGCCAAACTCGGCTACCTTGGTGAACGTGTGAACTTCGCCGCCTCGATTTTCAATCTCCGTCGGACGGCCAACGTTCAGGTGCGCCTGGCTCGGTTGGTTGCGCCACTCGTGGGCGTCCTGTGTTGCTGCGAGTTCCGCGATGAACTCGTCGAAAGTTGTATTACCGTTGCCAATGCACGTACCGTCACCCAATACCGCGTTAAAGCTAATGGGTTCGCAATCGTCGTACATGCGGAACTTCTTATCGCCTTGCACAGCGCCGGCGCCGGCAGTGAGACTCAACAGAGCAACAGCTGCGAAAGCCGCCCAGACTACGGTGCGGAAACTAAACTTTCTCTTCACTGGATAATCCTCCTTGACTGCGCCGGCTCGCTAATTTCCGGGCAGCGAGCGGACTCTCTGTAGAATGTGAGACAGCGACGCAAGGGTATACACCTCGTCTTCAAGGTTGTCAATTAACTTTAGTGTGTAGCTTTGCACATAGGTCGCATCTGATTCGTTTTCACTGCGGCCCTCTATTTATTTTGGTGGGTCTCTGCCTGGAAATTACGGTTAAACGCAGAGAAAGCAGAGAACCGGCGACCGCAGAGAAGACTCCTCCCAAAACCCACTTTTGAGCAAGCATTAGGGTGACAGTGAGAACCCCGGGTTTTTCTTAGCGACCCGCCGTATTGGCGGCTTCAGCCAGCGGGAGCCTGAACGCGGCCATCTCTTCGGCGTTGCGCACCAGGAGCACGTCGCCTACGAGGACCGGATGGTTCCACGTCTTACCCTGGATCGCCGAAAACTTTGCCAACTCCGTAAACTGATCGCTTCTAGCATGAACCAACACCAATTCGCCTTCTTCCGACAACACGAGCAGCAGATCCTGATCGGGTAATAACACGAGCTGGCCGTTACCGTAACGTCCGCCTTTCCATTTGCGCTGCCCGTCGTTTAGATCGACGCACGAGAGAATGCGGCCGTCGAAACCGAAGGCGTGACCTTTATGAACAACGAAATCGTTGAAATAAGGCTTGAGTCCGTTTGACGTCCAGCGCTCGGCGACACTCCATTCGCCAGCGTTGTTAGTCAGCGAGATACGGCGAATGCCCGCTTCCTGACTTGTGATCAGAACGTTTCCGTCGGCGGTCATTGCAGGCTGCACGATACTGTTCGCTGCCCATTCGTGCTGCCACAACTGCTTCCCGTCCGCGAGCGCGACACTAGTCACGCGTCCATCGCTCGTCAGCAATACTTGCGCGACGCCGTCGATCGTTACGAGATGCGGAGAGCTGTAGCTGCCGCCAGCTGCCGGTCCAACCCAGCGTCGATTGCCGGTTGCGGTTTCGTAAGCGACGAGTTGTCCCGAGGCGGCGACGATTACGATATCGCCGACAACGAGTGGTGAGCTTGAAAAACCCCAAAACGGAATCTTCGTGTTTGTTTCGTTCGCGACGTTGCGCGACCAGATAGGCGATCCGTTACGTGCGTCGAGCACATTCAAGATTCCCGTGGCGCCAAAGGTGTACACGCGACCGTTGCTGATCGTTGGTGTTCCGCGTGGACCGGCGCCGGCGTTTGATTCAAAGAATCGCGCTTTGTCGCTGTGCGTCCACACCGGTTGACCTGTCGATTCCCTGTAACACGAAACCACTTCGGTCTCTCCTCGTTGCTCCTGTGTGTAGACGAGGTCGCCGTTAACTGCGAACGATGACCAGCCCGGCCCAACAGGACGCCGCCACAGTTGCACTGGAGGTGATGCGGACCAGTCAGTCTTGATCTTCACGCCGCGAACTACGCCGTCGCGTCTCGCTCCACGAAAGCCGGGCCAGTCGATGCGTGCTTCGGCTACTGGTGTCGCGGGTTTTGCAGCTTCGGTAGTTGCGGGTGCGGGGGTTGGTTGAGCGTTGGTTGGAGCGGTGGCTGGTGTCGACGGGGCCGTTTCGGAAGCTGATGTTGTCGGGTTAGACGGCTCCTGGGCCAGGAGTCGTTCTTCAGCGCTTGGCGACCAGCGCCAGCCGAACGTCGCATTGTGATCGCCGTTGATTCCGTCCTGCCTGAGGAGCAACCACGCTCCGCAGGAGATCAGGATGGTTGCCGCCATCGTAGCGTGCCGGACTCGATTGGGAAGGCGACGGGTCGCGACGGCCCACGTTACGAATGCGAGGCTTATGACCGGAACGGCGTAGGCGAACAACCACTGCAGCCACATCGAATCGTGTTTGAGAAACCACGTCGCGACGACCGCGGCGGCCATCAACCCCAACGCGCCCAAACGTTCTCTCCAGCGTGCGCGGCTAAAAAATACCCACCAGGCGATGATGACAAGAAAGAAGGCGAGCGAGCCGATGACGGCGTAGCCAAAACCTTGTATTCCGGGAAAGAGTTCTTTGACGCCGAACCGGAATACCCATTGCAGCACAACGGCGACGACGCCCGGCCACACTCTGAGCAGCTTCTGGGGACCGTGCTCCCCGGTCTGGGTGGAAGTCATGCGGGACTATACTGTCCCGCATAGAGAATTGTTTCGTGGTTCTTCCAAACCGAGTCTGACAACTGCCACCTTTGGAAAGAGTCTTCTCTGCGGGCCTCTGTGTATCTCTGCATTCTCGGCGTTTCCCCGTCATTCTACACGGAGGGCGGCAGAAAAAACGACGATCACAGTTCGCGTGCGCTGAAAGTGTCGCCCTGGCGCATGTCGCCGGACTCGTAACCGCGTTTGAACCAGCGCAAACGTTGTTCGGAGGAGCCGTGGGTGAAGGAGTCGGGGACGACGTAGCCGGTCGTCTGGCGCTGAATCTTATCGTCGCCGATTGCACTTGCCGCGGTTAGTGCCTCTTCGATGTCGCCCGGTTCGAGCACGCCCTGATCCTTCACGTATCGCGCAAACACGCCGGCAAAGAAATCAGCCTGCAACTCGAGTCGAACGGATAGCTGGTTAGCCTCAGCTTCACTTACCCGACCGCGCATCGCGTCCACGCGATCAGAAATGCCTAGAAGATGCTGAACATGATGGCCCACTTCATGCGCGATCACATACGCCTGCGCGAAATCACCAGGCGCCTGGAAGCGGCGGCGCAGCTCTTCATAGAATGAAAGGTCGATATAAACCTTCTCGTCTCCCGGACAGTAGAATGGACCAACCGAAGCGCCGGCCCGCCCACACGCAGACTGCACCTGGTCCGTAAATAGGACCAGCGTCGGTTCGCGATACTGCCGTCCATTCTGCTGAAACAAGTTGTTCCAAACGTCTTCCGACTTTGCGAGCACCACCCCGACAAACTGCTTCAGTTCTTCCTCTTCAGGATTAAGAGGTCGCGAGCTTTGCACTTGAGAGGACGGTTCCGTCGGAATTTGCTCGAGCAGTTGTCGTGGATCAGCGCCAAAGATTAACGCAATGATCAATAGCAGCAACGTGCCGAGGCCACCGCCTACCGCAACCCTACCCGCCGACATTCCCCGTCGGTCCTCAATGTTCGAACTCTGACGCTCACCTCTCCAACGCATAGCTCGTTCTCCTTCGCGTATTTTCTAAGCAGAGATTTCCAATGCTGTGTGTCGTTCAAACTATAACTTAGTTATTTTTTAGTCACACCCGTAGAAACACGCGGCGAGAGCTTTATTTCTGGGCGACTTGGAGCGGCAGGCGTAGCAACTGGCTCTTATAGACCACGTAAACTTTCTTTTGTTCCGCATCAACCCACATCGACATGCTGTCGAAGATGAGTTGCGGTACGGTCATCACTGGTTTGAAGGAAAAATCTTTAACGCTGTAGCGACCAATCTGCGTTTGGTTCTTCTTTTCGTCGGAGACCGCGGCCCAGAATTCATCAGGCTTCTCGGTGGCTTGCAAAAAACGGCGACCGCTCTGCTGCAGCGGCCCGAACTCTCCCGCGACCAACCGCGTGACCCCGGTTGCCGGATCAAGCAAAAAGTACTCAGGCGTATCGGGTCCTTTCGCGTTGCCGCCGGTGGGCACGTAAGCAGGCTTCGAGCGCTTCACCAGGACCTTATTAGTAACCGGCAGAGCAACAATAGCCGCTAATTGATCGGCCGGCGGAAGAGTGAGGCGAAACTCGCGTCCGGTTTGCAGGTTAAGGCGAACGATATGATTTTTCTCGCCTTGCTCATCGGTTATCTTCGTGACAATCACCCATTTGCCGTCACGAGTAACGATCGGGCTCGAGTAAAGCGCATTTTCATCGCCGATGCGAACCGGTTTACTACCGGCAAATTGCCTCCACAAACCATCGTAGTTCTGCGCGAAGACGATCGAATCGGGAGCGAGTATCTGTGGTTGCCCCATATACGTGTTGTCCCAATCCAAGTCGTTCTCGTCACCTGTGATGAACTTAATTTCATCAACTATTGAGTAGAATTCGGGCGCAGTAGTAGGCTCGCCAACTTTATCGTTGGTGAAAACTCGCCACGAATGACGCGCCTTGTTAAGTTCAATTCTTCGCCGGAGGAGTTGCGCTTGCAGTTCCTCGTCGTCTTCGTCGTCAGAGTTGTACGAGGCTTCTCGTTCGTCACTCTCTTCCTTTGTTTCCGGACGTACGACGAAGGTGCGCAACTCGTTACCCTCTTGAGCCACGTCGTTCACCAACAATGAGCCGGCATATAAGACTTCCAGCCCTTTGATCTCCTCCTCCAACTTGTAATGCACCTTCGCGCCTTCACCATTTCCGAGTTGAGTAAATTGTTCGTGAAGCTGCATCCAGTCCGCGTATCCACCCTGATGAAAAACACGGCGACCCTTCTCTTTGGTAAGCATCAGCAACTCGGTTGACGGGCAACCATGGTGACAGTACTCCATAGTTGGACCACGTTCTGAAAAACCGCCGGCAGAAAGAAAATCCTTAAGTACGGTGACTTCCGTCAAGGGAACAGTCCGCTCGCGATAACGTGCGGCGTCTTCGTGCTGCGTGTAGACCGCTTTATCAGCATAGATACGGAGTACTATTCCCTGATTTGCCATGCTGGTCACCAACCCAAGAATCTCGATTGGACCATTTTCTTTGAGCAGCTCGCCGCGCAACTGGTCTTCGGTTTTAATGAGCGTGTCAATATTCCGGCCATACCAGATGTTCTCGCGCCAACCGGTCACGAATGCTTCGTTGGGATGACGTTGCCAGAGGAGGTCTCGCGCCTCGCGACTGTCCTCGGCAAGCAAGTAAGTTTCGGCTGCCTGCGTCAATAGCTGGTTCTTGTGGCTCAGTAAGGGACCTATGAGTTCGACCGGCAGAGCGGTTTGCGAGAGCCGCGAACACGCCAGCAACGCGATTTGTGCCGGTTCATCTTCTGAGTCAAGGATGCCCTGGGCCAATGTCGGATCATTGAGCAACACAGCGCCGACTCCCTGCGCAGCGCCCTCAACCGAGGCCAGGCCTTGCAATTCGATGCGTAGACCTTCGTGCATCTTGTCCCTACGTTGTAGCGCCTCGGATATGGTTGTGGAATCCGCTGAACCGTTGCTAATTCGTCTGATGATGTCGAGTTCAACTTGCGGGCCTTGCCATTGGTGGGCGATTTCAATGAGCGGACCCGCCACGGGCGAATTCTGTAGCTTGAGCTCTTCGGCACGCGCCAGGACCGCTTTGATCAACGACTCGCTGGGCGTCTCTCTGCTTTGGCCCAGGTATTTTCCGATCATGAGCGTTGGCGACAACGGTTCTTCGTTGGGCAGGCGGTACCGCACCACCTCCATCCGGGTCTCAGGGGATGCGAGTTTCGACGCATACGCCTCGAGCGCTTCCAGTTGTTCCGTCTCCGGCATCGCGTTGGAACTCAGCAGTCCTTTAATGATGCGCAGCCGTTGGCCTTCATCTCTCTCCTTCGCTAACGCTTTTTTGAGTACCGTCGCTGCGCGAGCATCCTGGTAGATGGCGAGCGAATGCGCCGCAAAGCCGCGTGCGTAAGAACCCTCGGCGTCGTCATTCTCAACCACCCAGATCAACCCGGGCACACTCTCCGGTATCTTGATGCTTCCCAGCGCCTGAATCAGACGCATTCGCAGGTTGTCGCTGTCGTTTATCCAGGCCGGATTTGTGAGCCACGGCAATAATGGCGTGAG
>Ga0209486_10000038_pt1 | contig 65297 bp, 51 predicted proteins | sample NCCompost_FD_187518 | JGI IMG/M metagenome (GOLD analysis project Ga0209486, IMG submission 187518) | Agricultural soil microbial communities from Utah to study Nitrogen management - NC Compost (SPAdes) (version 2) | ecosystem: Environmental > Terrestrial > Soil > Agricultural land | place...
CCAGGGACGGATCTGTGTACCGGGAGCAGCCGCAGGAGACCAGCGGGTGAGGGGTAGACGGGCAGACGGGCAGACGGGCAGACGGGCAGACGGGTAGACGGGTAGACGGGTAGACGGGTAGACGGGTAGACGGGTAGACGGGTAGACGGGTAGACGTGCGGACGATCCGGCGTTAGGCAAGCGGACTGCTAACCCGTTTACCCGTTTACCCGCTTACCCGTCCTCTTTCAGTTCCCGTTCCGCTTCGACTTCTTGCGTCGGCCGTTGGCGTTCAATGGCGCCTCGTGCTGGCGCGGTTCAGGAGCGCCCGTCAGGGCCGCCGTGCGGAACTCCTGCGTCACATAACGAGACTCCGATCGGTCGAGGCCCCACGGGTCGCGCATCAGCAGCTGGTGTGAGCCGCTTTCGGGGCCCGCCGGCGTGCGCTGCACATACGACCCGTCCGGCATCAGGTCCCAACCCTGGCGCGAGTCGGCGAGATAGACCCGCATCAATGACTCGAGCCGGTGGTGCAGGGCGCGGTCGACGATCGGCGTCACGACCTCCACGCGACGCTCGAGATTACGCGGCATCCAGTCCGCGGAGCCCATGAAGAATTCCTCGTCGCCGCCGTTGTGGAAGTAGTAGAGGCGCGAGTGCTCGAGGAACCGGCCGATGACACTGACGACGCGGATGCGTTCACTGAGGCCAGGCACGCCGGGACGGAGGCAACAGATCCCTCGTACGACGAGGTCGATCTCGACGCCCTCGTTGGACGCGTCGTACAGCGCGTGGATGATTTCGGGGGATTGCAGCGCGTTCATCTTGGCGAAGATCCGCGCGGGGCGTCCGGCGCGTGCGTGGTCCGCCTCGCGATGGATCAGCGCCAGGAACTTGTCCTTGAGCGTCGCCGGGGCGACGAGCAGCCGCCGGTACTCGCGCTGGCGGGAAAATCCCGTCAGCAGGTTGAACACTTCGCTCACGTCGGCGCCAATGTCGGGATGGCAGGTCAACAACCCGAAGTCGGTGTACAGGCGCGCGGTGCGCGAATTGTAGTTCCCCGTTCCGATGTGCACATAACGACGGATCCCGTCTGACTCACGACGCACCACCAGCGCCGTCTTGGCGTGGGTCTTGAGGCCGGGGAGCCCGTAGGCGACGTGGACGCCGTAGCTCTCCAGCGTGCGCGCCCAGTTGATGTTGTTGATCTCATCGAAGCGAGCCTGCAGCTCGACGAGGACCGCCACCTGCTTTCCCGCCTGCGCCGCTTCGGTCAATGCGCGCACGATGGCCGTGTCGCCCGACGTGCGATACAGCGTCAGCTTGATCGCCAGCACGTTGGGGTCTTCGGCTGCCGTATTGAAGAACTTCTCGACCGTATTGCCGAACGACTCGAACGGGTGATGGATGAGGATGTCGCGTTCCCGGATGATGTCGAAGATCGAGCGTTCGGCCTCGCGCAATTCCGGGGGCGTAACCGGACCGAACGGCTGATCGCGCAACTCATGAATCTCGAGAGATGCCAGCGACATCAGGTCCCCGAGCTCGAGCCACGGATCGGCGTCGCACACGTCACGCTCGGTGAGGGGAAGCACGGCCGGATCGGACGTGTCACGCATTTCATCCAGCAGCAGCGCCTGGATCTGTGGCGGCATTCCCGTTTCGACTTCGAGCCGCACCACTTCACCGAAGCGGCGCTGGAAAATCTGTTCTTCGATCGTCGCCAGCAGGTCTTCCGATTCGTCGGCGGCGGGCACGTCGAGGTCGGAATGCCTCGTTATGCGGAACATGTACCAGCCCAGGACGCGCATGCCCGGGAACAGCTTGCCGAGGTGGGACCCGATGAGGTCCTCGAGCGCGACGAAGTGTTGCGGGCGCTTGAGTGGAACCCAGCGCGGAAGACTGCGCGGCACCTTCACGCGCGCGAAGTGCTCGCCTCCACGCGCGTCATCATGAACCTGCACCGCCAATGACAGCGACAAGTTGGAGATGTAGGGAAATGGATGGCCTGGATCGACGGCCAGCGGCGTGAGCACCGGAAAGACTTCCGACTCGAAGTACGCATCGAGGGCGGTGCGCTCGTCAGGCGTTATGTCGTCGACACTAACGATCTTCACCCCGGCAGCATCGAGCTTCGGGACAAGGACGTCGTGGAGGCAGACCCGACGGCGCTCGAGCAGCGCGCGGATGCGCTCATCGATCGCGTCGAGCGTCGCCTGGGGCGTCAGGCCATCGGGCGTCGTTTGCTGAACTCCGAGCGCGACCTGTCGTCGCAGCACCGCGATCCGGACCATGTAGAACTCGTCCAGATTCGTGCTGAAGATCGATAGAAACTTCAGCCGCTCGAGCAGCGGCGTGCGATCGTCCTCAGCTTCGTGAAGAACGCGGCTGTTGAATTCCAGCCACGAGAGCTCACGGTTGAGTAAAAGGGACGACGCGACCGCAGTCTCGGTCATTTGGGAGAAGGAGTTGGCTGCGCGACGTGTAATTGCGCAGGGCCGGCTGGCACGATGAAATATCGCCCGCCACGGTTGCCCCGGTAACCACAAGACACCGGCACGACAGTCCAGTCCCTAAGTTGTTGTGATGGAGAGTCTTACGAGGGAAAGGCTCGGAGCTCCGTTTCCGGACCTCCGGACGAGCCCTCACCCTGAGACGGCCCGGAGCCGTTCCGAGAACGCGCGCACGGGGCGAGAACCAGCATCTGTACCCACAACTTCGGCGCGAGTGCAGAGGTCCTCGAGATCCGTCCAATTCAGCGTTGCCCACTCGCTTGGATAGCTGCGTGCGCGACGCGTGGTGCCTCGTGAAAGGAAATACAGCCAGTTGTCCGATAGCGGACCTTCGATGGATGCCATGTCCCGCACGATTTCCACCGCCTGCCATGAGAACCCGAATGAATCGACGAACTGACGGCTTGCGGCCATTGCCTCTCCAGGTGCGATCGAGTGCCTGCGTTGGCAGTAATGCGGGTGATGGTACCCGATCGCAAGAATCTGTGACCGCCTTTGACGTTTCTGCCCGGTTCGTTACGAGTTCGATACTCGGGAGATGGCTTTGAAGTTCAAGCCGTCTCAACCGCTGATCAGTTCGAGTCCGAGCAGGATCAGGGCGGCAGTAATCGACGCGGCAGGGATGGTAAGTATCCACGCCCAGACAATGCGGCCGGCGACACCCCAGCGGACGGCTGACAATCGGTTCGTCGCGCCAACGCCGACGATGGCGCCGGTGATGGTGTGCGTCGTGCTCACGGGAATCCCGAATCGGGTCGCGATGAGGATCGCGATGGCACCGCCCGTTTCCGCGGCGCATCCGCCCACCGGGCGGAGTTTCGTGATGCGACTCCCCATCGTATGCACGATACGCCATCCTCCGAACAGGGTGCCTAACGCGATGGCGGTATAGGCGCCCATTTCCACCCACAGCGGGATTCCGTCGGCGTCGGTCAGGTGCAGGTGCCGCATCCAGCCTGTTTCGCTGGCAAACAGCCCCTCGGCGGAAATCAGCAAGCCGACGATGATGCCCATGGTCTTCTGCGCGTCGTTGGCGCCGTGCGACAGCGAGAAAAGCGCCGCGCTGGCCAGCTGTAGCCGGCGGAACACCTTGTCCACCTTCGCCGGCGTGAACCAGCGGAAGATCCAGTAAAACGAGACCATGAGCGCATAGCCCGCGAGTCCGCCGATGAGCGGCGATGCCACGATGAAGATCAGCGTCTTGGTCCAGCCGGCAGGGATGATGGCCGCAAATCCCGCCTTGGCGATCGCCGCGCCGGCGTATCCCCCCACCAGTGCGTGCGAGGAGCTGCTGGGAAGACCGTAATACCAGGTGATGAGGTTCCAGATGATGGCGCCAAGGAGCCCGGCCAGGATCACGTTAGGCGTCACGATGTTGACATCGATCATCCCCTTCCCGACCGTCTTGGCCACCGCGGTGCCGACGGTGAAAGCGGCCAGAAAGTTGAAGGTGGCCGCCCAGGCCACGGCCACGATGGGATTGAGCACCCGCGTCCCCACGACCGTTGCGATGGAATTCGCCGAGTCGTGAAAGCCGTTGATGAAGTCGAAAATGAACGCGACCCCGACAATGACGACGATGTAGGTCGTCACAGGATCAGGAGTGCTTCAGCGAGATGCTTTCGAGCACGATCGAGGCGGTCTGCGTCCGGTCCAGCGCGTCCTCGAGCGTGTCATAGACGTCCTTCCACTTGATGACATCGATCGGATCGGGAGTCCCCTCGAACAGCGCACCGATGGCCTGGGCATACATCGAATCGCCCTCTTCCTCGCACTTCTTGATGGCCATCGTGTGGCCCGTCACCGATTTTCGGACCTTCACCTGCTGCACCGACTGCTCGAGCTCATTGACCGATTGCAGGAGGATGCGCGCCATCTTTACGGCATACGGACGCGCTTCGCCGAGATGAAACATCTTCGCCCGGCGCGCCGTGCCGTCGATCAGGTCGACGACCGTATCCAGCTCCTGCGCGAGACGGTAAATGTCTTCGCGATCCAGCGGCGTGATGAAACTCCGATCGAGTCGTATGTTCAATTCCCGGATCACCGCATCGGCCTCGTGTTCTGCCTTCTTGATCTCGGCCACGAAATGGTCCAGCCGATCCGGAGTCGCGAACATCTCCTGGAGTAGCTCGGCGGCGACTTTCATCTTCGCGGCGAGCTGGTTGAACAGGAGGAAAAAGCCCTGGTCGCGCGGTATGAGGCCCACGTAGTTCGGACTGGAGTCGTGTGTAACGACCCGTCACGGTTGTGTAACGGGCGGACAAAAATACCCGCCCCTGACGCGGGCTGGCAATTCGGCTGGAGAGGCACCTTCGCTACGGGTGCCCCGTGCGAGCCCCGTCAGGACGACACGAACGCGTCGCGGGCGTCGGTCATTGCCAGTCGCCGCCGGTGCAGGTCGCTGTTCACGAAAAGCTTCACCAGGATCACCCCGGCAACGAACCCTCCGATATGCGCCCAAACGGCGACCCCGCCCGAGACCTCGCGATTCACGGTCATCAGCTGCGGTAAACCGGAAATCACCTGCCAGAAAAACCACCAGAGCAGGACCGCCCAGGCCGGGACTCGAAAAACGCGAATGAATAGCAGGAACCAGAACAACATCCTGACCCGAACGTGAGGATACAGGATCAGGTACGCCCCGAGTACGCCAGAAATGGCGCCCGAGGCGCCTACAGTCGGTATCGGTGACGCTGGATCGAGCACGACGTGGGAACCGGCCGCGATCACACCGCAAAGAAGGTAGAACACGAGAAAGCGGACGCGGCCCATGCTGTCTTCGACATTGTTTCCGAAGACCCAGAAGAACAGCAGGTTGCCGAGCAGGTGGCCCCATCCACCGTGCAGGAACATCGAGGTGATGGGAGTCCAGATGTTGATCGCGTAGTCATCGACCACGCAGGCCATGTTGGGCCCCATGGGGACGGCGGTTCCCAACGGCGACCGGCCGGTGATCTCACCCGGCACCATCCCCAGATCGCAGATGCTCGCTGCCAGCGCCTCGATGTTAAGCCCGGCTCCCTGGTACAGGACCCAGACGCCAACGATGGTCGCAATGAGGAGATAGGTCGTGACCGGCGCACGAACAGTCGGGTTCTCGTCGCTAAGCGGAAACATCGCGCGGGGTCAGAGTCGAGGTCGGAGTCGGAACCGGAGTCGGAACCGGAGTGGGGACCGGAATGGGGACCGGAGTCGGAACCGGTGTCGGGACCGGTGTCGGGACCGGAGTCGGGACCGGAGTGGGGGTCGGAGTCCGACTCTGACCCCGATCGGTTTGAGGTGTACGGAAAGCAGAACCTGCGTCAATTCGGCCCTCCTCGCCCCGCAGCATCGCTTCTGGGCAGGCCAAAATGACATAAAAATGCGGCCCTGTGCTTGCCTGACATCGGACGTGAGAGGTGGGATGTGGGATGAGAACCAGCCCCATCCGTTTTGCCGTTTTCCCACCTCCGGTATCCCACATCCACCATCCGTAATCAACCCAGAGGCGAGAGATGGCAGACAAGGTAATCGGCATTGACCTCGGTACCACGAACTCCGTGGTTGCGGTCCTCGAAGGCGGCGACCCCGTCGTAATTCCGAACTCGGAGGGCGGCCGGACAACTCCTTCCGTCGTCGGCTTCACCAAGGACGGCGAACGACTCGTAGGTCAGATCGCCAAGCGTCAGGCCGTGACCAATCCGAAAAACACGGTCTTCTCGATCAAGCGCTTCATGGGACGCCGCACGCCCGAAGTGCCCGAGGAGATCAAGCGTGTGCCGTATACCGTCGTCGAAGGTCCGAACGGCCTCGCCGCCGTTGAGGTCCAGGGGAAGCGTTTCACGCCGCCCGAAATCTCGGCGATGGTGCTGCAGAAGATGAAGCAGACGGCCGAAGACTACCTCGGTCATTCTGTGACCAAGGCTGTCGTCACGGTGCCGGCCTACTTCAACGATGCGCAGCGGCAGGCGACGAAAGACGCCGGCAAGGTCGCCGGCCTCGAGGTGCTTCGCATCATCAACGAGCCTACGGCCGCCGCGCTCGCGTATGGCCTCGACAAGAAGGGAAAGGACGAGAAGATCGCGGTCTTCGACCTTGGTGGCGGTACGTACGACATCTCGGTGCTCGAGCTTTACGACGTCGAGGGTACTCGCCAGTTCGAGGTGAAGGCCACGAACGGTGATACGCACCTCGGTGGTGACGACTTCGACCAGCGCGTGATCGAGTGGCTCGTTTCCGAATTCAAGCGCGACCAGGCAATCGATCTTTCCAAGGATCCGATGGCGCTGCAGCGCCTGAAGGAAGCCGCCGAGAAGGCAAAGATGGAGCTGTCTACCACACAGTCGACCGATATCAACCTGCCGTTCATTACCGCGGACCAGTCGGGTCCGAAGCACCTCAACTACTCGCTGACGCGGGCGAAATTCGAGCAGCTGGTCGATGACCTGATCAAGCGCACGATTCCGCCGATGCAGCAGGCGCTGAAGGACGCCGGCCTCGATCCGAAGGACATCGACGAGGTGATCCTGGTTGGTGGCTCGACACGCATCCCGCGGATCCAGCAGATCGTCAAGGACTACTTCGGGAAGGAGCCGAACAAGAGCGTCAACCCCGACGAAGTCGTTGGCATCGGCGCGGCGATCCAGGGCGCGGTGCTTACCGGCGAGCAGAAGGACGTGCTCCTGCTCGACGTGACGCCGCTATCGCTCGGCATCGAGACGTTAGGCGGCGTGACCACCGTCCTCATTGCGCGCAACACGACGATCCCGACGCGAAAGACGGAAACGTTTTCCACGGCGGATGACAACCAGACGACGGTTGAAATCCACGTGCTGCAGGGCGAGCGCGACCTGGCGCGTGACAACCGCACCATCGGCAAGTTCACGCTGACCGGCATTCCGCCGGCTCCCCGTGGCATGCCCCAGGTCGAGGTCACGTTCGACATCGACGCCAACGGCATCCTGCACGTGTCCGCGAAGGACAAGGCTACGGGCAAGGAGCAGAAGATCCGCATCGAGGCGTCGAGTGGCCTGAACAAGGACGAGATCGAGCGGATGGTGCGCGATGCCGAGAAGAACGCGGCCGAAGACAAGAAGCGTCGCGAAGACATTGATTCGCGCAATCGTCTCGATTCACTCGCGTACGAAGTCGAGAAGAATGCGAAGGAGTGGTCGGACCGGTTGAGCCCCGAGCTCAAGACGCGTCTCGACAACGCCGTGGAGCGTGCTCGTAAGGCGCACCGCGGTGATGACACCAACGAGATCAAGGCGGCGATGGAGGAGCTGTCGGCGGCGTACCAGGAAGCCGGCCGTTCACTCTACTCGCAGGGCCAGGCCTCGGAGCCGGGTCCGACTCCGGGCACTGACGGCGCGGCACCGGGCGCGGAAGCGCCGGCTGGCGAGGCGAAGCCGGATGATGTGGTGGAAGCGGACTACGAGATCGTTGACGACAAGAAGTAACGTCCTATCGACCTCCTGCTACGGTTTACCCGTCCGGGGTAGCGCTCGGACGGGCGATCCGTCAGCGTCAGGGTAGCTCCAATTTCCTGATGTCCTGATTCACGAGGAAACCAGCTGGAACGACGTGGTGACTACTTGTGTAAGGGTTGAGGCACCCGGCTCCTGAGTTCGGCAGAAAAATCGATTCAAAATTTTCTTAGCGGTCGACCAGTTCCGGCGTCAAAAGTTCGGTGGCATCGTTGCCGGTGCCCAGGTAGAAACCTTTAGAAGGGAAGAACAAATGAAGTCCAATCCGATAGCTCGTATGACCTTTGGAGGCGCAGTGGTTGCCGCGTTCGTGAGCGGCCTCGTTTTCGCCTCCGGTCTTGATCTCACGAAATTCGGATACGCGCAGTCTTCGCCGACGCGGCCAGCCGCGTCGACGGTGGCGCCGATCATCCCGCCCTCGGTATCCGATCTCAATATTGCCTTTTCTTCCATCGCCGAGCGCGTGACGCCGGCCGTGGTGTCCATTCAGGCCGAGCTTTCACAGCGGTCGCAGCGCCAACAGCAACAGCAGCAGCAACCGCAGCGCCAGCGCCCCCCCCGGTCCCTTGAGGATTTCTTTGGCACGCCCTTCCCCGACCAGCGGCAGCCGCAGGAGGCCCGCGGTTCTGGGTTCATCGTCAGCGCCGACGGCTACATCCTTACCAATAATCATGTCGTCCAGGGCTTCGATCGTGTGGAGGTCACGTTGACCGACCGCCGCACATTCCCGGCGCGCGTCATTGGCCGCGACGAAACTACTGACGTTGCAGTGCTCAAGATCGACCAGCGGAACCTCCCCTATACGAACCTGGGCGACGATGCCGCGACCAAGATCGGCGAATGGGTCGTCGCGATCGGCAACCCGTTAGGCCTCGACTTCACCGTCACGGCCGGCATCGTTTCGGCCAAGGGGCGAGGGTCGCAGGAGGTCGCTGTTAACCGGAATAGCTGGGCAATCACGGATTTCATCCAGACCGACGCGGCGATCAATCCGGGTAACTCGGGTGGTCCGCTCGTGAACGTCCGCGGTGAGGTCATCGGCATTAACACGGCGATCGCCAGCCAGACCGGGTTCTACTCGGGTTACGGCTTTGCTATTCCGATCACTCTGGCCAAGGAAGTCCTCGATGACTTCATCGAACACGGTCGCGTGCGTCGGGCAGTCCTGGGCGTACAGATCCGTGATGCCTCGGCGGAAGACGCTGCGGTGGCCGGCATCAAGGATGTCATGGGTGTGCTCGTGCAGCCCTACTCCACCGATAACGGAGACTCGCCCGCGCGTCGCGCCGGTATCGAAGCCGGTGACGTGATCGTGAAGGCGGACGGCAAAACCGCGGATCGCACCAGCACGTTGCAGCGAATCATCCGCAGCCACGAGCCGGGTGAGACCATCGAGATCGAGGCGTGGCGTTATGGCACGCGGAAGACCTTCAAGGTTCGCCTCGGTGAAGCCGCCGACAGCGTAAGCCGCGTCGCGTCGAACGATCGTCCGCGCGAGGAAGAGCCGACGGCCGGTACGAACACTGAGAAGCTCGGCATTACGGTCGAGCCGATCAGCGACGTGCAGGCCCGGCAGAACCGGATTGCTGCCGAGCATCGCGGCCTTCGTGTGGTCGACATCGACCAGGATGGTCCGGCGCGGCAGGGACGTCTCCTGCAGAACGATATCCTCGTTTCAGTGATCAACCCGCAGCCGCGTCGTGAACTGAAGTCACCGCAGGACCTGCAGCAGGCGTTGTCGAGCGTCCGCGAGGGCAGCTACGTCAGCTTCATGGTCTACAATCTGGACCTGGAGCAGACGCGAATCGTGAACCTTCGGGTCGGTCGTAACTAAGAGGTCACCTAACGGTTGAGGGCCTCGTCGCAAGACGAGGCCCTCTCTTTTTTGTCGTTCAGGATCTGAACAGGGAGGACGCAGCGGTCGCAGAGGAGATCCACAGCAACTGAAATGAGAAAAGAAAAGGGCAAACGGTCAATTACGCCCGTTTCATATCTTCTGTTGTGAAGTCCTCTGCATCCTCTGCGCCCTCCTGTTCAGATCCTATCAGATCTTATCCAGCACCTCATCCATCAGCGCCAATCCTCTATCGATATCCACCTCGTCGATTACCAGCGGCGGCGCGACACGCACCACACTCTTCCCGCAGCCTAACAAGAGCAGGCCATGCTGGAACGCCGTGTCGACCAGCTTCCGCGACGCCTCCGGATTGTACTCCTTTGTGGCTCGGCTCTTCACCAGCTCCATGCCGACCATCAGTCCTCTCCCGCGCACGTCGCCGATGACCTCATGGTGCTCGGCCAGTTTCCGGACGCCGGTGATGAGGTGCCCGCCAAGTTTCTCCGCGTTCGCCATCAGGCCGTTTTCGACCAGGTCGAGCGTCGCCAGTGCCGCGGCGCAGCAGACCGGATTCCCGCCGAACGTCGAGCCGTGCGCACCACCTTTCCAGTCGTCGATCGATTCGCGGGCGATGAACGCGCCGATCGGCATGCCGGAGCCGAGTCCCTTGGCGCTCAACAGGATGTCCGGTTCGACGCCTTCGTGTTCGCAGGCCCACATCTTTCCGGTTCGGCCAACGCCACACTGGATTTCGTCGAAGACCACGAGGATGCCGTGGCGGTCGCATAACGCGCGTAACGCGCGCAGGAATCCGTCGGGCGGGAAGAGATAGCCCCCTTCCCCCTGGATCGGCTCCACGAACAAGGCCGCGACGTCGTTAGGGTCCAGGTGGCGGGTGAAGAGGTCACCCTCGATGCCGGCGATCGCTTCGGCCAGCAGATCAGCGTCGCTCATTCCCGCCGGCGCCCGATAGCGATTCGGATAGCTGACGTGATGCACGTCAGGCAGCAACGGACCAAAGCCGGCGTGTTGCCGCGCCTTGCTCGAAGTCAGGGCAAGGGCGCCGGTCGTGCGTCCATGAAACGCGCCCTTGAACGCGATGATCGCGGTTCGGCGCGTCGCGTGGCGGGCCAGCTTGATCGCGCCCTCGGTTGCCTCGGTGCCGGAATTGGTGAGGAAGACTCGTTTGGGCGTGCTTCCCGGCGCAAGCCGAGCCAGCTGCTCGCACAGCGCCGCCATGCCCTCGAAATAGAAATCGGAGCCGCAGATATGCAGGAAGTTCGCCGCCGCTTCCTGCACCGCGGAGATGACCTTCGGATGACCGTAGCCGGTACTCGAGACCGCGATCCCACTCATGAAGTCGAGAAAGCGGTTTCCGTCGACATCCTCGACCATTACGCCCTCGCCGCGCGCAATGACCAGCGGATACTCCTTCAGGTACGCGTGCGACGTATGAGCGCGGTCGCGATCGACGATCGCCTTCGCCCGTGGACCGGGTAGGTCGGTTTTGACACTGGGGTAACTGCGCGCTGCTGCGGCGGGTTGGGTGCTGATCGCCACGTGCTTCTCCTGTGTGCGGCGTGACATGGCTGGACCGAAAAGTGCGGGAGGGGGGACTCGAACCCCCACGGCCAGGCCACAGGATCCTAAGTCCTGCGCGTCTACCAGTTCCGCCACCCCCGCGACGGTGATTAACCGCCGAAAGATAGTCGGTCTGGACGGCCTACTGGGGACCCTGGTTGGGCAGTTGCCGCGTTGAAGAGTTGAAAGTTGACGAGACTGAAAAAGCGGAGGCGGGAGTCAGTCCTGCTCGACTCCCGCCCCCCATTCAACTCATCAACTCTTCAACTCATCAACTCTTCAACTCATGGCCGGCAAAGCGGCGCTGTGAAGTCGTCCGGATGTGTCGACCGCTCGATATTCATGACCGGGAAGAAGCAGGCCTTCGAATGTGCCTCGGCCTCGGGCACCCACTTGCGGGCTTTGATGCCGAACCGGTGCATGTCCATCAACCGCTTCCCCTGGTTGTACAGGTTCACGAACCGGGTGTGAATGAGCATCGCCTGCGGCGCCGGTGTCGTTCCGTTGTACGGCGTCAACCCGGAGTTCAGCGCACGAATCAGGTTGATGAACGACGTAAAGCCGGCGGTGTTGCCCGTCGCCAGCGCGTGTTCGGCGCGAATCAGAAGCATCTCACGAGCAGAAACGATCGTGAGCGGAACGAGGTCGCCCTGACCGTTCTGCGTGCCCTTCATGCAGCACTCGAGAATGTTCGCCCGGAACACCGGATCAATAGCGTTGGTGACCGGATCCTTCAGTGTCGTGCTGTCTATCGCGTTACCAGCCGCGTTTGGATCAACCCAGGCATCGCAGCTGTTGTTCGTGCAATCAGCGGGTCGCGCACCAGCCAGGAAATCGCCGGTCCGAAGCTCGAGCCGGTTATTCAGGTCATTCCCGACGTTCGGGAAGCCGAGTGTTTGCGTTTGGGGCGTCAGCTTGAACTTGTAGTCCACTCCCGGGCCGATTTCCGCGAGCGCCGCAGCCGCGTCGGCGTCTGCACCAGCATCGCTGACAAGCGGGCTTGCGACTGGCGTCGTAGCAGGTGCTCCTCCAGCGCCATTCAGCTTCGCCCAGATCGCCTTCGAATGCTTCGCGCGGGCGCGCATCATCAGCAGGCGAATCTTGTTGTCCTTCGTCAGGCCGGCAACCGCCAATGCTTCGGTTGTCTGCGCGACGGCCGAGTCAAACACGATCGCCATGTTGCCCTCGCCAATTGGCGGGCCGGCTTCCGTCTTGTTCGCTTCAATCACGAAATCATCGAACATTTCACCAATGGCGGTGAAGATGATCGACTGGTACAGGAGGCCCCTGGCCAGGTCGTTCTTGTCGACCAGGGTCCCCTCAGTGTTGAACAGTTTCAACCGGTTCACCGCGGTGAAACCCGTCCACCGCGCTTCGGCCATCTCGGGAAATGCGGCGTCCGCGAATTCATTGAACGGATCGGACACTTCGCCCTTGTCCGCATACCCATAGGCGTCGCGTGAGCCGACATACGTGAGTTCGTCGGTCACCGCGCCATACGGTGCGAGGATCGCCGTCAGCGCCCGCGTAACGGTTGCTCCGGCACCATTGGCAATCGCGGTTGCCGCGCCCGGATTCGTCAGCGCTTCTTCGACCACGGCGTTTGGATTAGTGACATCCAAAAGCCCGCAGCCGGCTATCAGGGCCGCCGCTGAAATCACGGCGGCCCGCTTGGAAGCAATCAGTATTCGAGTCATTTGTTTGAATGCTCCCTGTTAGTAGCCGAGGCGGATGGCGAACGCGATGCGGCGAGCTAGCGGCCAACCGAAGGCGTCGACCGCCTCCAGGTAGTTGCCGTCCGTACCACCACCGGTATCGCGACCGATGGCATTCGTCTCGGGGTCGACACCCTGATACTTGGTCTTGAGGAACAGGTTACGACCCGTGAGCGAGAAGGTCGCGTCGCGCGCGCCCAGCTTCGCGGCGAGGCCGGTCGGCGCCGTGTAGGCGACACCGATCTCACGCAGCCGCAGGAACGAGCCGTCTTCATTCTGGTTGAGCCCATCGTAGGGGCTCAACGCCTTCAGCTTCGTCCACCACACCTTGGCCGCTTCAAGACGCTCTGCCGCGGTGCTCTGTGGGTTGTTGATGATCGCTTCGGTCTGCGCCGCGAGCAGCGTGTTGGTGCCGATCGTCGGATGTGCCGTGCGGAACGCGTCGGTCAGGTTCGTGACCGTGAAGTTGCCGCCGCGATACTCGAACAGCGTGTTGAAACGCCACGCCCGACCGACGTTGAGGTTGCCGCCGAAGGTCACGTTCCAATCCGGATACGGCTTGCCCAGGAAATGATCGAGGAAGTCACCATCGCCGTCCTCGTCGTACCGGATCGGGTCGAGGTTGGCCATCGTGCGAGGCGTCGAGAGATAGGCAAGCGCCTGCGCTTCGGTGTCCGGAACGCGGTCACCGTTCGAGTCAAACGGCACATCGCCGGCGTTGAGGCACATGTAGTTCGCGCCCGACGGACGTGCCGAGCAGGGGCCTGGCAGGGCTGCACCGAACAACGTGCCCGGAGCGTAGCCTTCCTTCAGGAAGTTGCGATAGCGCGGATAGCTGCCACCGACCTTGAGTGGCGGAGCGCCACCGAGACTGGCGATGGTCTGATAGATCTTGGCGCCCGAGATGAAGGCGTCCAGACCCCAGTTCGCGCGTTGGACGAGGAAAGCGTTGACCTTGATGTCGTGGCCATGCGCTTCCAGTCGGCCGACATTCGCGAGCTGCAGGTTCGTAAAGCCGCCCGAGAGCGGGAACTGCTTCGCGATCAGCGCATCTTTGACCGTTCGATTCCAGTACGTGTAGTCGAACCCGAGCTTGTTGTCCCAGGTGCCGATTTCCATGCCGGCTTCCCACTCTGTCGAAACTTCAGGAGCGAGGGCGGGGTTACCGAGATTCTGCGGCGCGAGACCGGCGCCCAATTCCGACGACAACGCCTGGAATGTCGTGAACTTCGCGAACGCGTTAGGCTGCCGGCCGGACTTTCCGAGCGCGGCGCGGACGCGGAGGGTGTTCAACCCGAGCGGGTTGCTCCACGAGCTCCGATCCGACGGGACGATCGACAACGACACTTTCGGATAGAAGACGCCACCGGCTTCTTCACCAAACGCCGACGCGTAGTCATACCGGCCGCCGATCGTCAGGTACGCAAACTCCTGGAATCCAAGCTGGTCCTGGAAGAAGTATCCGCCATTGACGGTCTGGACGAACGCCTCGTTCACCTGGGGCAGGGAGCCGGCGCCGACGACTTCGAGGCCCGGGCCCGGGAAGTTCGTGTTGCTGCCACCGGTGCTCTGTTCCTTTACGATGAAGCCCTGTACGCCGGCCACGAAGTCGGACTGCAGGCCCATCAGCATGGACCGCCAGTTCAGCTTCACGTCCACTGTGTATTGACGATTCGTGCGGGAGTCGATGGCGCGCTGGCCAGTGATGTTATTCCCGGTGAAACGGTCGACGTCGTGCCGGAAGTAGCGGAACAGGAAGCTCCGATCATCCGTGGCATCGACACCAAACGTCGCTGTCGTGGAGATGTTCTCGGCGGGGGTGTACGTCGCGTCGAAGACGCCGGTAAATCGGCCGGCCCGGTTTTCCGTCGTCGTCTGTGTCGCTTCGCGCAGCGTCATGAACGCCGCGTTGCCATACATGTTGCCAGCGCCTGTGCACCGGCCTGGGCTCGCCACCGACGAGTTGTTGCAGTTGGCCAGTTCGGGCTTGGCGAACATGGCCAGCGAGGTCACGCCGTAAATGTTGTTGTTGTTCTGTGGGATCTGTTGAAGCGCGTCAGCATAGCTCAAGCGCATGCCGAGCTTCAGCGAGTTGAAGGGCACGAGGCCCATGTTGGTCAGACCCTGGATGCGGCGGATCTTGTCCACCGTGGGACCGAGCCAATCAACGTCCATCGGTCCGTCTTCATCGGCAAACCGGCCGGAGGCGAAGTACGTGTACCCGGACGTGCCACCGGTGACCGATCCGTTCAACGTGGTTCCGCGACCGACGCCAAGGATCTCCTCCGAGGCATTGATGCAGAATGGCTTGTAGGCTGTGACGTTCTGGGCGAAGAAGGCGCCCAGTCGCGCGGCGGCCGTATCGGACCGGGCGAAGCCGCAGTTGTCCTTGATGCGATCTTCGGGGAAGTCGAGCGCAGCCTGTTCGGCGTTGAACGTCCAGCGGGCCGTGCCCGTCGCGCCTTTCTTGGTGAAGATCTGAATCACGCCGTTCGACGCTTCGGTGCCGTACAGCGTCGCCGCGGCGGCACCCTTCAGCACTTCGATGCGCTCGATGGACGACGGATCAATATCGTCGAGACGGGAAGGAGAACCACCGCCGGTTCCGACGTTCGTTCCGAAACCGCCGCCCGAATTGACGCGCACGCCGTCGACGAACACGATCGGCTCGTTCGACATCGAAAGCGACGCGTTGCCGCGGATGCGGATACGCGAGCCTTCACCCGAGATGCCTGACGCGGGAAGGATCGAGACGCCGGCGTCACGCGCCTGCAGCAGCTGTGAAGGCGTCGTGATCGCCGCGAAGGCGGGTGGCTGAATCGTCGCGACCGTATTCCCCAGCTTCTTCACTTCGACCTGGGCACCGGTGCCGGTGACGACCACCTGTTCGAGCTGCAGCGCCGAGACGCCGACCTCGATGTTCTGGGTGACCGTCTGGCCAGCGGTGACGACCACGGTCTTGTTGATCGGGCTGTAGCCGATCAGTCGGACGCGAAGTTCGATCTGGCGGGCGGGCGCACTGGTGATGCGGTATTCACCGCGATCGTTGGTCACGCTGCCGACGGTGGTGCCAGCCACGAAGACCTGGGCGCCAGCAAGGGGTCGGCCTGAGCTCTGCTCCGTAACCTTTCCTTCGATCGTTCCTGTCGCTTGGGCGGCGCTGTCTGTCGCAAATGCGAAGACGAATGCCGTTGCAGCGAGGAACGTGCTCCTCCAACGGATACTACTCATGAGTCCCTCCCACGGGGATGAGGTTACAGCTGACCGACAACAAAAAGCGCACGCCCCGCCTTTTAAGGCGAGATCGCGCGCGTCAAGCACAACGCCTTGAGATCGCTGTACGTATGAGCAGTTGCTGTACCGGTAAGTGCTTCATGACAACCCGTTTCAAGGCGCTCATGGGTGGTCCAGACCCATGGGCGCTCCGGCGGTTTTCTGGCACCAGAAGGGGCTGATAAAGCGGGGCCATAATGTGGACCGGCTGAGGGCGTGTCAATAACGTCACCGCTTGGTCACGCCCCTTGCGCTCCCCGTCCCTCCCGTGGACGCCCCGCCTGGCGCGGAAGCAGGGTCAGCCAGGCAGCGAGTCTCCGCTCCACACGCCGACCGCTAGCTTCGTCTTGAATCATGGGATTCATACAGGGCACGGTTAGGCCACCCGAGCGGTCGGCCGACATCCTTTTGGAAGCATCGGGTTCGGATGCTGCGCTCCGGGACGCGCATGTCTGCCAGCGTATCGTCGCGCGCAATGCCCGCACGTTTTCGGTAGCGAGCCGCCTCCTTCCCCGCGAAAAACGTCGTGGCGTGTTCGCGATCTACGCGGCCTGCCGCACCGCCGACGACATCGTGGACGTGAATGGCGCCGACCAACCGGATCTGGCGCTGCAACGATTCAAGGAGTCCGCGTTCCAAAGCCTGGAGCAGCGGTCCGAAAGCCCGATCCTCCGCGAACTGGCTCGTGCCTGGCATCGCTTCGCGGTGCCTGACGAGACGCTGTACGAGCTGTTTCGTGCGCTCAACCTGGATCTGCACCATCGCGGCTACGAGACGTGGCCGGAACTCGAGGCGTATTGCCAGGGGGTTGCCGGCAGCGTAGGCGCGATGTGTTGCGCCGTCTTCGGCGTCGCCGACGACATCAGCGCGCGGCGGTCGCAGGCCGTGACGTGTGCGCGAACCCTCGGCGTCGCAATGCAGCTCACCAACATCCTCCGCGATGTCGGCGAAGATGCACGTCGCGGTCGCTGCTACCTGCCGAACCGCGAGCTGACGCAGTTCGGGCTTACCCGCTCCGAGGTGCTCTCGGGTTCCGTGCGCAACCACCGGAACGAGTGGCGCGCACTGATGCGGTTTCAGGTTGACCGGGCGCGGGCCCTGTACCGCCAGGCCCTACCTGGAATCACGCTGCTGCAGCGCGACGCGCAGCGATGTGCCATCGCCTGCGCGACAGGTTATTCCCGAATCCTGGATGCCATCGAGCGGGCCGATTTCGACACGTTTTCGCAGCGCGTCGCGACGTCGCGCCTAACGCTGCTGGGTGTCGCCTGGCGGTCGTGGCGGAACGAGCTGCCCGCGGACCTGGCCAAGGAGACGGGCGAGGGATGAGCGGACTGCTTCGTGCGGCGTGGGTGTTGTTCGCCGCTCACCTGGCGCTGATTCTGTTCTCGACAGCCGCCATGGTGACCATTCTCGCCGGATCGACCGCGATAGACGTCACGTCAGAACCGGCGGTGACGATCATGCGCCTGTCATTTCGCTTTGCCGGGCCGACGTACGTGGTGCTTGGCGCGGCGGCGGCACTGCTGTTTCTCGCCGACCGCATCGGGACAGCGAAGGCCGTAGCACTGGCGGGGACGGCAAGCGTGCTTGCGTTAGGCGCGGAGCTCGCGGGGACGTCGATGGGACTCCCGTTTGGCGACTATGCGTATTCGGGACTGCTTGGGTACCGCGTGCTCGGGCTGGTGCCGTTCCCGATTCCCCTGTCGTGGTTCTACATGCTCATGGGATCGCTCGTGATCGTCGCGCGCCTTGCTCGACGCGATTCGCCTCCTTCCCCGTGGCGGTGGGCAGTGGGAGCGGGACTCCTGATGGTGGCGTGGGATATCTCGATGGATCCGGCGATGGTGAAGACCGGGCATTGGTTGTGGGGGAGCGGTGCAATGTTTCGCGGGCTACCGGTCTGGCTCGAGTCGTTCTTCACTGCCGATGCCTTCTACGGCATGCCGCTCAGTAACTGGCTGGGATGGTTCCTTACCGCGACGGTGATTGCGCGGGTGATGCTCGTCATCGCACCGCCGGCCGAGGTGCGCGATCGCGTCGCGACGTCCCGGTTCCCGGTGGCGCTCTATCTCGCCAACGGCGTGATGCCGGTCGCGCTGTGCCTCCGTAATGGGTTCTGGTGGGCCGCGGCGTTAGGCTCGGCGGCCATGCTCGTGCCTGCGGTGCTGGCGTTGCGGGGCACCGGTCTGGCGCGTGCCGAGGGGTGGGCGACGCTCCCATCGCAATGAAGATCGTCGTGGTCGGCGCCGGTTTCGGCGGCCTGGCCGCAGCTATCCGCCTGCGCGCGCAGGGCCACGAGGTCGTCATCGTCGAGGCGCGCGTCCAGGCAGGTGGCCGGGCGGGCGTGTTCCGGCAGGACGGATTCGTATTCGACGCCGGCCCGACGATCATCACGGCGCCGCAGCTGATCGAGGAGCTGTTCAGGCTCGCCGGACGGCCGATGGCCGACTATGTCCGGCTCATTCCGATCGATCCGTTTTATCGGGTCCGGTTCCACGACGGCTCACACGTGGACTGGGCCGGAACAGACGCGTTGCGCGAGCATGCGATCGCGAAGCTGAGTCCCACCGATGTCGACGGCTTTCGCCGCTTTTCAGCGCAAGCGCGCGCGATCTTCGAACAGGCCTACCCGCTGATCGACCGCTCGTTTGACCGCCTGACGGAAATGGCGAAGGCCGTGCCGGCTCTCCTTCGAGCGAAGGCCTGGAAGTCCGTGGCATCGATGGTGGATGACAACGTGCGCGATCCGCGCGTACGACAACTTCTCAGCTTCCATCCATTGTTGATTGGCGGAAATCCGTACGACAGCCCGTCGATTTACTGCCTGATTCATGAACTCGAGAAGCGCTGGGGTGTGTGGTATGCCCAGGGAGGAACCGGCGCACTCGTCGCGGGCCTGGTTCGGCTGTTCGAAGAACTGGGAGGGAGGCTGCGATTGAACGCCCGCGTCGATGAGATACCAGTTGGAGATGGCGGAAACGCTGAAGGCGTCAGGCTTACCGGAGGGGAATGGCTGGCCGCCGATGCCGTGGTGTTCAACGGCGACGTCGTGCGCTGCTACGAGTCGCTTCTTCCCCGCTCGGCGCGTCGGGTAAACACCGATCGTCGACTCCGGCGATACCGCCACGGCATGTCGCTGTTCGTGCTCTACTTTGGCACCAACCGCCGGTATGAGCATGTCGCGCATCACGAGATCCTCCTTGGGCCGCGCTACCGCGACCTCCTCGATGACGTTTTCAACCGGCGGACGCTCGCCGATGATTTTTCGTTGTACCTGCATCGTCCGACCGCTACCGACCCTTCTCTCGCTCCGGCCGGCTGTGATGCGTGGTACGTGCTGTCGCCGGTGCCGAACCTGGCCTCGCGCACTGACTGGGCGGCGGACGGCGATGCCTATCGCGACCGAATCGTCAGGCACCTCGAGGAGCGGCTGCTACCGGACCTGTCGAAGCACATCGTGACCGAACGGCGCATCGATCCGCGATACTTCGCCGATGAACTCGATAGCCATCTGGGCAACGCTTTTTCGGTGCAGCCACTCCTTCATCAGTCGGCGTGGTTCCGGCCTCACTGTCGCAGTGAGGATATTCCGAACCTTTTCTTCGTGGGCGCCGGAACACATCCTGGGGCCGGTATTCCCGGGGTTTTGAGCTCAGCCAGGATTGTGGAGCGCCTGATCTCGATGGTGTGAACTATACCTTCCGTGCGTCTTCCACGATCCCACGAATTTTGGACGCGAATTTTCGCGAAGCAGAACCGGATTCGCGCGAATCCGGAACCTTGTTTTGATTCGCGGTAATTTGCCGAGCATTCGCGATGATTCGCGTCAAAAACTCATGGGGCTTGCCACGTGAACGAGGCTTTCGAACGGCACCACGGATCGTAGAGGCATCCGAAGTCAGAACTTGAACGCAAACCCAAGCCACGGGAATCCGAACTCGCCCGCGCCTAACGGCGTCACCCAGGCCAGGTCGGCGCTGATGTTCTCGCCAAGGAAGCGAAGGCCATAAGATAGCGCCCCTTCGGTGTCATCCCCGGTGCTGAAGAACCAGTTCTCAGAAACCAGAGAAAAGCGCCGGGCGATCCGGCCCTGACCACCCAGCATCACTCCTGGCCGGCTGGTGATCTCGTCATTGGCGTATCCCCAGGCCGCGCCCAGCGACACATTCGATTCACGGGTGCCCAGGGTCGCCACGCCATAGACAAGGCCGGCGCTTTCGAACGCGTCGTCGAAGTCATCGTCGTTGAACGGCAGCAATCCCACCAAGGCGCCTAACGCGACCTTCGCGCGGGGCCGGCTGATGAAAGTGTACTTGGGCAGCAGGAAAAAAACGTTTTCGTTCAGGGCAAGCCCGGGTATGGTCGTGGCACCACCCCCAAGCGTAAACCGATCCGTCAGGCCGGTCGCGAACGTGTGGATGAAGAGCCAGGTGTTTCCGTAATAGCCGGTGCCTTTTTCCAGGGGGATCGCCGTCGACGAAAACAGCAGCCGTGTCGGGTGCGGATTCTCGAACCAATACTGGCCATTCCGCATCAGCGCGGCGGGGACCTGTCGCACTTCGTTGATACCGGACCGCGCCAGGCTCACCTCACCCTGGTTGAGTCGAAGCCTGATGGAATCTGCCGCAATGGTGGTGATACGCCCCACCAGGGTCGAGCCGTCGCGGAGCTTGACCACGTGAATGACGGTGGTGTCGGCCAGGTTCACCGAATCGATCGCGGTGCGCTGGGCCTCGACGGTCGACGTGAACGCGACAAACAGGCATGCCAGCAGGTAGCGGTAATGCATGAAGGCTCCTCCTTCCGTTACTTTTAATCCCGTGCGGTTAGGGGTCAGACACCTAATTCCTCCGGCCGTGCGTTTACCGTTGATGATTGGAATTAGGTGTCTGACCCCTAATTGCGGGTTTCCGGACCCCCCGAACGCGCAGACCCGCCTATGAATCTCCAGGTCACCGAAAAGAAAGTGGACGGCGTTGAGCGCCTCCTGCAGGTCGAGGTGCCAGCCGACATGGTTCGACAGGCCGAGGAGAAAGCGGTCCGCCGTTACGCCTCGTCCGCTCGTTTACCGGGCTTCCGGCCAGGGAAGGCACCTCCGGCGATGATCCGGCAGCGATTCGCTGCGGCGATCCGCCAGGAAGCGGTGGAATCACTGATCCAGGAAGCGTACAAGCAGGTGGTGGGCGACACCGAGGTGAAGCTCGCCGCACAGCCGCACGTGCATGACGTGAAGTTCAATGAAGGCGAGCCGCTCACGTTCGAGCTGCATCTCGAGGTGCAGCCGAAGGTGGAGCTGCCGCGCACGCAGGGTTTCCGGGTCACGCGGACGGTTCGCTCGATCAACGACGACGCGGTGCAGGAACAGATCGATTCGATGCGCGAACAGCGTGCCACGTGGGCGCCGATCTCCGAACAGCCCGCGGAACAGGACATGGTCACGGTGATGCTGGCGACCGCGGACGATGAGGGAGTCATTCCGGAAGGGAAAGAGTACCGGATCGTGCTCGGCGGCGGCCAGGCGATTCCCGGGATCGAAGAGCTCATCATGACGCTGAAGCCGGGCGAGACGGCGGAACGGCCCGTGAAGTGGCCCGAAGATTTCCCCGACGAAACACAGCGGTCGAAAACGAAGACGGTCCGCGTCACCCTCGCGGATGCCAAGCGGAAGTCACTCCCGGAACTCGATGACGCGTTCGCGCGGGAACTTGGCGACTTCGACTCGGTGGACGCGCTTCGCAACGCCGTACGCGAAGACCTCACGACCGAAGCGACTCGTGAGGCAGATGCCGACGTGCGGCAGAAGCTGATCGACGAGATTATCGGTTCGAACGCTTTCGACGTACCGCCGTCATGGGTGAACCAGATGGTCGGCGCCTACATCGAAGCGTATCAGGTGCCGGAAAACGAACGACAGAATTTTTCGCAGCGCTTCCGGGCCATGGCGGAACGACAGGTGCGACGCGACCTGATCATCGACACGCTGGCCGAGCGCGAGAAGCTGACCGCCACAGAGAGTGAACTCGACGATCGTATCACCGAACTCGCGGCGCGCCGGGGGGCTGACGTTGGACAGCTTTACTCGTCACTCCAGAAAGCCGGACGCCTCAAGGAGCTCGAACGCGGCATCACCGAAGAAAAGGTTTTCAAGTGGTTGCTTGACCAGAACACCGTTGAATAGCTGGGTGTACTCTCACATCCCACATCCCACATCCCACATCCGGTCCTGACCCATGCCGTCGATTTACCCACCATACGTCATCGAACGATCGAGCCGCGGCGAGCGCACGTACGACATCTTCAGCCGCCTGCTGATGGATCGCATCGTCTTCCTCGGCACGCCGATCAACGATGACGTGGCGAACATCATCATCGCGCAGCTCCTGTTCCTCGATGCGGATAACCCGGAGCGCGACATCCATCTTTACATCAACTCACCGGGTGGCTCTGTCTCCGCCGGCCTGGCGATTTACGACACGATGCAGTTCCTGAAGTCGCCGGTGAACACGATCTGCATGGGATTGGCGGCCAGCATGGGTGCGTTCCTCTTGGCGTCGGGCAGAGCTGGGAAGCGCTCTGCCCTCCCGCATTCGCGCATCATGATCCACCAGCCCTCGGGTGGTTACCAGGGCACGGCGGCCGACATCGAGATTCAGGCGAAGGAGATCCTGTACCTGCGGTCGAAGATGAACGAGCTCATGGGCCGCCATACGGGCCGCAAGCTGGAGCAGATCGAGCGCGACGTGGACCGCGACCGGTTCATGTCGGCCGACGAAGCCAAGGACTACGGTATCATCGACAACATCGTCGCGAACCGCGCCGAGGTCGAAACGCCGCGACAGCCGGCGATGGCCGGGTAAGGATCACAAATACAACGGGTTCCAGTCGGGAAAGGGGTGTCGAAAGACACCCCTTTGCAATTGCTTCAGGGGTGTCCCGGGCGTCATCTTAGGGCAGCGAGTAGCGATCATCGAAAAAGCGATCAGCTCCTCGCGGTTCGGGGTACTAACCGCTGATCGCTAATCGCCGTTTGCTTGCTGCTCCCCTGCTCGCTAATCGCCAATCGCTGACTCTGATCAATGTCTCACGATAAGCACCTGCGCTGTTCCTTCTGCGGAAAGTCCAAGGACTCGGTGAGGAAGTTCATCTCCGGGCCTTCGGTCTACATCTGCAACGAGTGTATCGCGCTGTGTAATGAGATCCTGGCAGAGGACGAGGAGAAGGAAGTAGCAGAGGCGATCACCCAGGTCCCGACTCCCACTGAAATCAAGGACGTTCTCGACCAGTACGTGATTGGCCAGGAACACGCGAAGAAGGCGCTCGCGGTCGCGGTGTACAACCATTACAAGCGCATCAACTCGAGCTCGGCCCGCGACAACGACGTCGAACTCGACAAGAGCAACATCCTGTTGCTGGGACCGACGGGCGTCGGCAAGACACTTCTGGCGCAGACGCTGGCCCGAATCCTCGATGTTCCCTTCACTATCGCCGACGCGACCACCCTCACCGAGGCTGGGTACGTCGGCGAAGACGTTGAGAACATCCTGGTCCGGCTGCTCCAGGCAGGCGACTTCAATGTTGCCGAGTGTGAGCGCGGTATCGTGTACATCGATGAACTCGACAAGATCGCGCGGAAATCCGAGAACCCGAGCATAACGAGAGACGTCTCGGGTGAAGGGGTGCAGCAGGCGCTGCTCAAGATCCTCGAGGGGACGATCGCCTCGGTCCCGCCCCAGGGCGGCCGGAAACATCCGCAGCAGGAATACATCCAGATCAACACGAAGGACATCCTGTTCATCTGCGGCGGCGCGTTCGATGGGCTCGACAAGATCATCGAGACGCGCGTTGGCCGGAAACAGATCGGTTTCAGCCGGGAAGACATCCAGACCGGCAAGGCGAAGCAGGTCACGAAGAATCCGTTCAACGAAGTGGAGCCTGATGACCTGCTGCGTTACGGCTTGATCCCCGAACTGGTCGGACGACTGCCGGTTGTCGTGCCGCTCGAGGCCCTCGACGAAGAATCACTGGTGCGCATTCTGAAGGAGCCGAAGAACGCGCTGACCAAGCAGTACCAGAAGCTGTTCGAGCTCGAGACGGTGCGCATCACGTTCGAGGAGTCAGCGCTGCGCGCGGTGGCGAACAAGGCGCTGAAGCGCGGTACGGGTGCTCGCGGCTTGCGCGCCATCCTCGAGGAGATCCTGCTGAACGTGATGTTCGATCTCCCGAGCCGCGATGACGTCGTCGAGGTTCGCGTGACCGAAGCGTGCATCACCAACGGTTCGCCGCCAATGCTCGAGATCGCTCCCAAGCGACAGAAAAAGGAAGCGTAAGGGGCACGGGGCACGGGGCCGGGGCATGGGGCCCGAGAATATGAGGTCGCGTCGCCGTTCGCTTTGATGTCCGGCGACGTATTTTTTCCCCAGGGCCCCATGCCCCATGCCCCATGCCCCAATAGCCCGTGCTGTTAAGCCGCGACACCGAGACATACAACATCCCCGATCGACTCCCCGTCGTGCCGCTGCGCGACGTGGTCGTGTTTCCGTATGTCCTGATGCCGTTGTTGATCGGACGACCGGGGTCGTTGTCAGCGGTTGATGCCGCGGCCGCGACGCCGGAACGATGGGTCGTCCTCGTCACGCAGCGGAATGCCGACGTCGCGGAACCGGTCGCCACCGATCTATATCGCATCGGCGTGGTTGTGCGGATGCAGCAGGTGAACCGCACACCGAGCGGCGGCGCGCGCGTGCTCGTCGAGGCGATGGGGCGCGTGCGCATAACGAGATTCCTGGCCGGTAGTGGCCACATCCGGGCCAACGTGGTCGCCGCGCCTTTCCTCATCGGCGCGCTTGCCTCCGAGGACCGGGCGCGCGCGCGGCAGACGCTGGCGCGTTTCGAGGAGTATGTCGGGCTTCAGCGGCGCATCCCCGCCGAAGTCGCGTCGCTGGCGCAGGCATCGGCGACGGAAGAGCGGATGGCGTGCGCAATCGCGGCGCACATGACCGTGCGGCACGAGGTGCGGCAGCGGCTCCTCGAGTCCCCCGCCCTGACGGATCTCCTGCAGTCGCTCGAAGAACTGATCACGTCCGAAACGGACCTCTTGCGCCTGGAACGGAAGATCGACGAGGACGTGCGCGGTTCGCTGTACCGCAACCAGCGCGAGTTCTACCTGCAGGAGCAACTGAAGGCGATCCACCGCGAGCTGGGTCAGGAAGACCACGATGACCTCGATGGCCTGGCCGAGCAGATTTTGGCCAAGGGATTCCCGGAAGCGGCGAGGCTTCGCGCCGAACGGGAGCTGCGAAAGCTGCGCCGCACGTCGCCAATGTCGCCGGAATCGACAGTGGGCAGGAATTACATCGACTGGATGTTGTCCCTCCCCTGGACCGAGCGGACCGATGACGTGCTCTCGGTGAAACATGCGCGGGACGTGCTCGACGAGGATCACTTCGGTCTCGATGAGGTGAAGGACCGCATCCTCGACCACATCGCGGTGCTGGCCCTGGTCGGCAAGCTGGAAGGCCCGATCCTCTGTCTGGTGGGCGCGCCCGGCACCGGGAAGACGTCGTTAGGCAGGTCCATCGCCCGCGCGCTTGGGCGGCGTTTCGCGCGCATGTCACTTGGCGGCGTGAGGGACGAGGCCGAGATCCGGGGGCACCGCCGGACTTATATCGGGTCGATGCCCGGGCGGATCATCCAGGCGATGCGGCGCGCCGAAGTCGTGAACCCGGTGCTGCTGCTGGACGAGCTGGACAAGCTGGGCGCGGACTATCGTGGTGATCCCTCGGCGGCCCTGCTCGAGGTCCTCGACCCCGAGCAGAACAAGGCGTTTTCCGATCACTATCTCGAGGTCGACTACGACCTCTCGAACGTGTTCTTCATCACGACCGCAAATTCACTGGCGACGATCCCGGACCCGCTGCGCGACCGCATGGAGATCCTGCGGCTGCCCGGATACCTCGATCACGAGAAGCACGCCATCGCGCGGCAGTACCTCGTTCCGCGCCAGCTGCAGAAGGCGGGCGTGCCGCCCGAGTCGGTCACCTTCGAGCCGGACGTGGTGCCGGCAATCGTCAGGCAGTACACGCGTGAGGCCGGTGTGCGCGAGCTCGAACGTCGCGTCGCGCGGCTGGCGCGCAAGGTGGCGCGCAAGCGCGTGGCGGCGACCGACGATTCGGCCACGACGACGCACCTCAGGGTGCCGGACCTGCGTGACATGCTCGGCGTCTCGCCGTACGACCCCGATGAGAACACGCTCGACGACAAGATCGGCGTCGCCTCCGGGCTCGCCTACACGACGGTGGGAGGCGAAATCCTGGAGATCGAGGTCAGTGTCGTCCCCGGCCGCGGACGCCTCCACCTGACGGGCACGTTAGGCGACGTGATGAAGGAGTCGGCCAGCGCCGCGCTCAGTTACGTGCGCGGCCGGGCCCGCACGTTAGGCCTCGACCCCGAATTCCTGCGCACGCGCGACCTGCACATGCACATCCCGGCCGGGGCGACCCCGAAGGACGGGCCGTCAGCGGGCATCGCGATCGCGATCGCCGTCGTTTCGGCGCTGACCGGCATCCCCGTGCGCGGCGACACGGCAATGACCGGCGAAATCACGCTGCGCGGCCGCGTCCTGGGCATCGGCGGCTTGCGCGAAAAATCGGTGGCGGCTCACCGGGGGCGTATCCGTAACGTTGTGATTCCCAAGGCCAACGCGCGCGAGCTCGAGGAGCTACCCGTTGACGTCCGTGAGGGGCTGGCGTTCCACCCGGTGGCCACGATGGATGAGGTGCTGACGCTGGCGTTCCGGTCCCGGCCACGACCGGCCGAAACGGCGTCCGACGTCGCGCAGCCGGCCATTCTCGCTCATTGATGACCGATAGCGGAGCGGGGGCCACTGGAGCCGATCCGCTCGTGGTCAAGGAGCTCGAATTCCTGGGTGGAATGGCAAGTGCCGGCGGATGGCGGCCGGCGTCCACACTCCCCGAAGTCGCTTTCGCCGGCCGATCGAACGTCGGCAAGTCGTCGCTCCTGAACGCGCTGTTGCGCCGCCGGGCCGCGGCGCGCGTTTCGAAGACGCCGGGGCGCACGCGAGAAATCAACTTTTTCCGCATCAACGACGCGTTCGTCCTCGTCGACCTTCCTGGCTACGGCTACGCGCGGATCGCCAAGGAGCGCCGCGCCGAATGGCGCCCGCTGATCGAGGGGTACCTGAGCCAGAGTCCGAACCTCCGGGGACTCGTCCTGCTCCTCGACGCCCGCCGCGAGCCGACCGACGACGATCGCGCGATGCTCGACTTTCTGGCCGAACGCGAAACCCCGGTGCTCGTCGCCATCACCAAGATGGACAAGTTCGGAAATGACGCGGGGCGTGAGCGGGTCCAGGCCATTGCGGCGGCGCTGGACCTCGACACCGATCAGGTGGTACCGGTGAGTGCGCGGACAGGGCTGGGTCGCGATGACCTGGCGTCGGCGGTCATGGAGCTGGTTCTGACGCGTGGTGACTCGGGACTCGGGACTCGGGAAGAAACGGGTGAATCGTGAATCGTGAATCGTGAATCGTTCAACCCTGTTAGTTGCGTGCTCGATAGTGTGCGTCGCCTGCGCTTCTGGGCAGGCGGCGGCGCCCGGTTCGACCACGCCGTCGGCCGTCTCGCGTGACTCGTCGCGTCTGCTCGTGCCGACCGGTTACGGGTCGCTGAAGCAGGAGGACGTCGCAATTCGCGTGGCGCGCCGCGGGCTTCAGGTGCAGGCGATTCCACTGGACGAGACGATCATCCGTGTGCTTTCACCCGACAGCTATCGTGCGCTACGGGAGCAGCTGGCGAGCCGGAAGCCGTCGCTCGATTCGCTGTCCCGCCGCACCGGGTTGAATGCGTTTTCGGTGTGGCTGGTGCGGTTCCACGGACTGGAACAGGGAGAGACGCCTTTCAGTCCCATGGAGTTCATCGTGACCAGCGTGGGTCGCGACTTCCGGCCGATCGAGATCTTTCCGGTGACGCCAGGCTTCGGGCAGCAGCGCCTGCGGCAGCGTGAGGTGCAGCAGGCCCTCTATGCGTTCGATCCGCAGGTCGACGTCAACCAGCCGCTCACGGTGACTTACGAAACCTCGCGGAACAGCGATTGGCCGCTCATTCTTTCCCGGATCGAACGGGAACGGGCACTCGTTAGGTCGCGGGCTGGCGTCAAATAGTGGAGGTGGGAGGTGGGAGGTGGGAGGAATCCGATAACGGCGGATATTCGGTGGTGATCAGGTTCCTCCCACATCCCACCTCCCACATCCGCTCAGAACACACGCAGTACATCCTCGACTGCACCAGCACTGCCGGTATGAAAGACCTGCACGACGTCCCGTAACGCCGAAATAGACCTTGGCCACGAAAGCCGCGCCATCGCCTCGTCAGGCGTTAGCCACTCGGCCGTGTCGTGCTCCAGGCTAAGGGCCACCTCCCCTTCTCCGACAAACGCGACAAACGCCACCGCCACCTGCACCGTCGACAACGTGTGCAGGTAGAACGGCTGGCACGTCAGATTGTACAGCCGCTCGATCGCGAATCCGGTTTCCTCACGGACTTCGCGCATCGCGGCCTCTTCGGGTCGTTCACCAGGATCGAGGCGGCCATGCACGATCTCCCAAGCGCCGGTGCAGCGCGTGCCCGCGGCACGGCGCAGCACGAGGACGCTCAGTCCACGTGCGTTGTGCCTGACGACGAAGACGTCGACGACGCCGACGACGAGATCGGTCATGCGACGATCCGGTCGGGCGCCAACGGTCGCGTCAGGCTTTCCGGAGGAGCGCCTTGAGCCTCGCGCTCAGGGCGCGTGGACGGAACGGCTTCGTGATGAAGTCGTTCGCTCCGTTCTCGAAGACCTTGACCTCACTTTCCTCGTCCCCTTTGGCCGTCAGCACCAGCACGGGAAGCTCGGCGGTGCCGGGACGGGCGCGTATGTGGGTGAGTACCTGGTATCCGTCCAGACGCGGCAGGTTCAGATCGAGCACCAGTGCGTCGGGCGCGTGACGATCGATCTGGTCGAGCGCCTGCACCCCATCCTGGGCCTCGATGACTGAATAGCCTTCGCGCTCCAGCAGGTCGCGCAGGACCTGCCGCAATGCATCTTCGTCCTCGACGAGCAACACCGTCTGGCGAGCGGACTTCTTCGGCCCGGCGGAGACGTCGTCCACGAGCTCGAGGACTTCATCGGGGAGGAAATTCCGCACGCTCTGTCGAACCGCGGGCATCGGAGGCGGCGTGGCCGAGCGCACCGACCCTGCCGCGGACGACTGCGTGTTTCCGCGCTGAACGGCGGGCTTTTCCTCGTCGCCCGGCACTTCGAGCACTCGCAGCAACTCTTCGAGGTCCGTCTCCCCGCCGATGACATGCTCCGCGCCCGATTCCCACATGGTCCGCATGCCGCCGCGGCGCGCGGCCTCGGCGATGCGTTCCGTGGAGTCGGCAGCGCCGATACGGCGCTCGATCTCCGCGTCCGTAACCATGATTTCCATGATCGCCAACCGGCCGCGATACCCCGTGTTGCCGCATTCCTTGCAGCCCACCGCGCGATACAGGCCCTCCGCGGTCGGGAGCCAGCGCTTCAACTTGTCAGGCAGCGGGGTGGTCATCGGCGCGCGGCAGGCCGTACAGAGTCGGCGCAGCAGGCGCTGCGCAACCGCACCCTTGAGCGCGGCGGCGATCTTGAACGGCTCGATGCCAATGTCGATGAGACGGGCAACGGCGCTCGCCGCATCGATCGTGTGCAACGTGGACAACACGAGGTGGCCCGTCAGCGACGCCTGCGTGGCGATGTTGGCGGTCTCGCGGTCGCGGATTTCACCGACCAGAACGACGTCGGGGTCCTGACGCAGGATCGAGCGCAGCGCGGCGGCAAACGTCAGGCCGGCTTTCTCGTTCACCTGCACCTGTACCACGCCGTTCAGCTTGTATTCGACCGGATCTTCGACCGTGACGATGTTGACACCGCGCGCCTGGATCGTGCGCAGGCCGGAGTACAAGGTCGTCGTCTTGCCGGAGCCCGTCGGACCCGTCACGAGAACAATGCCTTCGCGCAGGTTCAGCAGCGTATGCAGCCGGTCCTGCTCGCGCATCGAGAGCCCGAGGCCGTCGAGCGTGAGCACGGTCGACCGGCTGTCGAGAATACGGATCACGACTTTCTCGCCCGTGGACGCAGGGAGCGTCGAGACGCGCAGATCGACCCGATTGCCATTCACGTTGACGCGCGCACGACCATCCTGCGGCCGGAGACGGTCGGCGATGTCCAGGTCGGCCATGATCTTGATTCTGGACACCAGTGGAATGCCGACTGGCCTCGGCAACACCATTGCCTGACGAAGCACGCCGTCGATGCGGTAGTTGACGACGATCCCGGATTCCTGCGCTTCGAGGTGGATGTCGGACGCGCGGATTTCGATCCCCTCGGCGACGATGTGGTCGACAAGCTTGATGATCGGCCGTTCGGACGCCTTGGACGCCGCAATGTCGACGTCTTCCAGATCGATGTCCTCGAGCTGGACGTCGTATTGCGTCATGCCCTCGAGCAGCTTTTCGACGCTACTCTCGGGTCGATATACCTCGAGAAGCCGTTCATTGATCTGTGCCGGCGCCGCGAGATTCATCCGCACGGCGCGACCGGTCGCGAAGCCGACGGCGCGCTCGCAATCGAGATCGTGCGGATCGGCCGTCGCGATATCGATGGTGGAATTCGTGACCTTCAGGGGCACGATCCGGTACTTCCTGGCGAGCGATTCAGGCAGGGCGAGCCGGGCGCTGTCTTCGACGTTTGCCAGGTTGGCGATCGGCATGCGAAAGCGCGCCGCGAGCGCGCCGAGGATGTCGTCGTCGGTAGTCAGGCCCTTCGAAACGGCGGCTTCCCAGATGCTCTCGGGGGCGTCCGCGGTAAGCTGGGCAAGGCTGGGAGCATCGAGCAGCGCCTGCAGCGTCGGAAGCAGCCAGTCGTCGCGAATTAAACGATCGTTGCCAGCCAGTTTAGCCTACCTGGTTCGGGTTGAATTGGTCGAAACTAACGTTCGCGTTTGACTGTTGCAAAGCTGCAACGGATGAATGCTTTGGAGAGGTTAGAGAATTCTCCAGAGATCCCGCGTCAGATCGACGCCGAAGGTCCACCGTCCGTTTCGAATTCCTCTGGCAACGTCGAACCGAATGAGGTCAAAGAAGACGAGCAATGCGGCGCCGAGGCTTGGATAGCCAAGTACCGACTGGTTTCCGGCTCCGCCCTCACCTCGCTGCTTCAAGACGACCAGTCCTGCATACGGGGCAAACGTGGCTCGTCCCGCGGAATGTCCCCACCGTCCGATTGGAATGGCCGGGAAGGGCACCGGAACGCGCCATTCGACTCTCTGGGCGACCAGCGCCTGTGAGACGAATTGGTGAGCAGAGTAGCCTGGACCCGTCACGGGACCGCCAGCGCGAACCTGATCCTGGGGAAGCTCGGAATCAGTGAGGCCAGCAAACGTCGAGGCAACGATGGCGCCGCCGCCGATTGTGTGCTGGTACTGCAGGCGACCGGTCACCCGGGTCGCCACCTCGGCCTCATCCACATCCATCACCTTGCGCACCTGTACCGAGATGTCCCCGTCCACCGCTCCGCCTAACAAGGCGTGGGACACGAGTGCCAGCCCGACCCCCGTGCGCCAGTGCTTCTGACTGGGAACGGCCATCAATGGGCGGTAGGTGCCGCGCGCGGGTGTCGCCGCGAGCCGCGCCGAGTCAGTTACTTCGCGCGCCACCGTAACGGAGGCGACAAGGCCAGATCCGATCCGGTATTCGGCACGGAGGTCCAATCCCCTGGCCAGATACGGCTCCGTAAAGTCGACACCGAACTCCTGGGCGGCGATCGAGTTTCGCATGCCTGACGATTCCGCGACGTCAGACGCGTCCCGCAGTTCGTCAAACAGGCCGACACTCAGCAGTTGCCGGGGGGACGGTCGATAGGTGAGCCGGGCGGTGCCCTTCAGCCGTTCGTCCGAAAATCCATACCGTCCGCTCAACGCAAGATCGGTCGAGGGCGCCAGGAACCTGCGTACTCCGGCACCTAACGAAAGACCTTCGGCACGGTTCACCCTGACCAGGTCGGAGACCGACCGGGCCAGCACGGCGCCACTGCGAGCGCGGGCCAGCGCCGCCTGGCTCACCAGCTCCGCCGCTCGCGCCTGCACGCGGGCCAGCTCCTCACTGGAGGCCGTCGCGAGATTGTTCGGGACAACGGTGCTGAGTGGTTCCTCGAATCGATAAGCAGCCCGCCTGTTGGGTGGCGCCAGGTCGATTTCCGGTCCGGTGAATCGGACGGCGGGAGGTGTCCCGGAGTTGATACGATAGCAGCACACCTCGAACCCGCCGCGGATGATGCCACGCGCGGGAAAATCGAGCCACGTGCCGCTCCGCCTGATCTCGATCTCCTGCCGCCGCGGAAGCCAGAAGCGCTCCTCGATCAAGGCGTTGTCGAGCACGATCGCGACGTCCTCCAGCTGCTGGTCGATCAGGGCGGCCCGCGTGAACGAAAACGCCATCCGCACGACCTGAGCGTCGGCGCGGGAGAGGTAGATGGCGCCCACCGCTGCCGCCACGCGATCGTTTTTCGGCCGGATTCGAACTTCGTAGACTTCGATGACCTGGCCGGGAATCTCGATCCGGAGTGAATCGCTGATCGCGTAGTCGTAGGTGCGCAGCCCGGCCGCGGAGAGCGGATGCGGAACGTCGCGAACCTCGTCGCCGTCACCGAGCCGGATGATCTCGGGAAAGTTGTTCTGCACGATTCCGAGATGGTCGCGATGGTATTCAATGTCCGTCGGCAGGAGCAACGTGTCGCGGCGGCCGAGAATCAACTGCTTGCTGTGGTTCGGAGCGCGCCAGTAGACTTCGAGCGCGATCTGATCCGCCTTTACCACTTTGGGTGGATCCGGGAATCCTTCACCGACCTGCGCCAGAAAGGTGAGAGATCCGAGGGCGGTGGCCGTGTAGTCCGTCAGTCCGGTGTCCGCCAACTGTCGCGCGCGACGCTCGGTCGCGCGAGTCACCAACGCGGTCACGCTGGCATCGTTCCACTGCTGCGCGGCCGCCGGCGTGGCCACTCCCGTCATCAGCAGAGCGGCAACGAAGCCAGCGCAAGTCAGTCCGGCGCGGGTTCGAAACATTTCAGCACACGGATAGAAAATGGATTGCGCTGTTAAGACATTTTGCACGCAGAGAACGCTGAGGTAGCGCGGAGGACGCGCGAGAACCAAGCAAGAATAATGAACAGAACAAAATCGGCCTTCCCAATGAAAATCACCCTTTGCGATACTCTGCGCTTCCTTTGCGTTCTCTGCGTGCAAAATGTTCTGACTTTCACCAGCAATGAGCTCGCGTGACATGGTGACGTTCGAGCGATTTCGGGAACTCGCAAGGCTGGGTACGCTCGTGCCGGTATGGCGCGATGTGCTCCTCGACACGGACACCGCTGTCACGGCCTTTGCCAAGATCCGCAGACCACCGTTCTCGTTTCTACTCGAATCGGCACCAGCGGGTTCTGAAACCTGGTCGCGGTACACGTTCATGGGGACTGAGCCGCGCTCCGCGTGGCGCTTTCGTGAGGGGTTCGTCGAGACCTGGACGCCGGAGTCTGGATGGGGCGAGCGCTCCGCGTGTGATGATCCGATCAGCGACCTGCAGAAACGCGTGCGCGCCGAAACGCCCGTGCATGTGCCCGAGCTTGGCGCATTCTGGGCGGGCGCGGTGGGCTACTTCAGTTACGACGTGGCGCGGACGATCGAACGACTGCCGTCCCCGCCCCCACGCGGCGTCGACGCGCCTGACGCGATCTTCGTGTTCTCGCGATCGCTCATGATTCTCGACAACCTGCGTGCGCTGGGACGCATCGTGGTCGCCGTGCCCGTCCGGCCACTCATGCCTGACGTGGAGTTGCGGCAGGCCTATGACGATGCGCAGCGCGAGATCTGGATGCTCACCGAGCGATTGCATGCCGCGTCGCCGCTGCGTCCACTTGCTCTCGCAGACTCTGCTCCACCGGCGACCGGTCGTTCGACATATGAGAAAACGCGGTTCATGCGCGACGTCGAACGGATCAAGGAATACATCATGGCCGGGGACTGTTTTCAGGGGCTGCTGGCGCGGCGGATCGAGGTCCCGCACGACTTCGAGAGCGCTGACCTGTATCGCGCGTTGCGCGCATTGAATCCGTCGCCGTACATGTATCACCTGCAGCTCGACGGCGTCGAGCTGGTTGGGAGTTCCCCGGAGCTGCTCGTCCGCGTCGCCGAAGGAAGAGTGACAGTTCGGCCAATCGCCGGCACGCGCCCGCGTGGAAAAAACGCCGCCGAGGATGAGCGCCTTGCGGCTGACCTGCTGTCGGATGAGAAGGAGCGCGCCGAACATGTCATGCTGGTCGATCTCGGGCGTAACGATGTCGGTCGCATTGCGACCTACGGCTCCGTGCGCGTGACGGATTTCATGACCGTGGAGCGATACTCTCACGTGTTGCACATCGTCAGTCAGGTGGAGGGAGAATTACGCGACAGCTGTTCGGCGCTCGACGCGTATCGTGCCACCTTCCCGGCCGGCACCATGACCGGCGCTCCCAAGGTCCGCGCCATGGAAATCATCGACGAACTCGAACCCGAGCGTCGCGGCCCTTATGCGGGGGCCGTGGGCTACATCGCCATCGGCGACCAGCGCATGGATCTCGCGATTACCATCCGGACGTGTGTCATCGCCGGTGGCACCGCGTCGATCCAGGTTGGCGCGGGGATTGTCGCCGACTCCGTGCCCGAGCGCGAGTGGGATGAAACCGAGAACAAGGCGCGGGCTCTGCTTACTGCTCTGGGTCGTGTTCGCAAATCGACGCGCTAGGATCCCGCGCGGAAGCGTAAATGGGGTCTGACCCCATTTTATATTCCTCGTAGATGCCATTCCGACTGGTGAGCGCGGATGGGCAGCTGTCTTTCGAGCTGCGAGCGGGGCTTCCGCTCGTCCTCGGCCGCGCCCTGAGCAGCGATCTTCCGGTGCTCGATCCGACCGTCTCGCGGCGTCACGCCGAACTGACGATCGAACCGGAGACGGTCCTGGTGCGCGATCTGGGCTCGAGCAATGGGACGTTCGTGAATGGGACGCGCGTGACCACCACATCGATTCGCATGGGCGATCGCGTGGTCTTCGGAAAGATCCTGTTCGAGCTGCAGGGCCTGAGCTCGATGCTGATCGACGACGGCACCGCGGAAACGAAGCGGCGGGCCGCTCGCGCGGGCACAACCGTCATCCGCCTGGTTCCGGTTCCTGACGCCGATCTCACCCTCGAGCGTGCCCTGCGTGCGAGCGGCGTCCAGCAGGCCATCGACGACACGGTCGTGGCGATGCCGCAGCACGAGCGCGACCGGCTCAAGCTGACGCTGCTGCTGGAGGTGTCGAAGGCCCTGACGCGCGCGACCGACGTGGACGCGCTGCTTGAGAAAATGATCCAGTTCACGTTCCGGCTGGTGGAAGTGGACCAGGCGTCGATGCTGCTGCTGGACGAGGACCAGCACCTCGCAGAGCGCCTGACGAGGGTGCGCGAAGGGGGCGTGCTCCACGAGGTGCCGCTGGCCCTGGCCCAGTCGGCGCTGGACCAGAAGTCGGCCCTGCTGTCGGACAATATGGCGAACCAGCATGACAGCAAGCCGTCCCGGACCTCGGTGTGCGCGCCGCTGATCGGTGGCGAGGGGCGATCGTTAGGCGTGCTGTATGTGGACAGCGCCAACACCACGCGGCGCGTGGATGACGACGACCTCGAGTTCCTGGTCGCCTTCGCCGGGATCGGCGCGGTGGCCCTCGACAACCTCCGCTTCGCGGAACGGAGCCGGCACGACGCGCTGGTCCGGGGGAACTTCGAGCGCTTCTTCACGCCGATGCTGGCGGCGCGGATCGCGGCGGCGCCGGAATCGCTCCGGTTAGGCGGCGAACGCCGGGACGTGGCCGTGCTGTTCAGCGACATCCGCGGCTTCACGACACTCGCGGCACAACTCACACCGGTCGAAACGGCCCGCCTCCTGACGGAGTATTTCTCGGAGATGGCCGACTGTGTGTTCAAGCACGGCGGCACGCTGGACAAGTTCATCGGGGACGAAGTCATGGCGCAGTGGGGAGCGCCGATCAGCGAGCCTGACGATGCCGACCGGGCGGTGGCTGCGGCCCTGGACATGATCGACGCCCTGCATCGCCTCAACGCGATCTGGTTGTCGCAGGGCCGGCCGCGACTGCAGGTGGGGATCGGGATCAACTACGGCGAGGCGTTTGCCGGGTACCTGGGCTCCGAACGCCGCCTGGAATACACCGTCATCGGTGACACGGTGAATACGGCCAAGCGGCTGTGCACCGCCGCGCAGGGTGGCGAAATCCTGGTCTCGCAGTCGTTGCGCCAGCGCCTGACGAGAACCCACGACCTCGCCGACCATGCGCCGCTGGAAATCCAGTCGCGGCCGCAGCCACTTCCCGTCTACCGCGTGATCCGGTGAGCACAGCAATCCCGAAGGATTACAACCGGTTTCACGTCGGTCCGGCGCACGTCATCGCCCACGAGTCGTGTGTGGAGTGGGCGAAGTCGATCCTGCCACACCAGTCGCTCTACGAATGGGCGAAGGAGCAGCCCGATCGGCGCGACCTGGGGGGACGCATTCCCGCCTACTCCGTGCTGATCCCGGGACAGGAGCGGCGTGTTGTCGTCAGGCACTCGCACCACGGCGGCCTGCTTGGCCCGTTGCAGGGCGACCTGTTCCTTCCGCCAACGCGGGCGCCGTACGAGTTGCTGGTGTCGCACCTGCTGGCCGGACTCGGTGTGCGCACGCCGCTGGTGGTGGCGATCGCCGTGTACAAGGCAAAGCGGGTGCTCCGGCGCAGTGACGTCGTCTCGCTCGAGCTTCCCGGTCGCGACCTGGGAAAGGCGCTGCGGGATTCGCCGGACGCCGATGTCCGGCGCGGCTGGCTGGATTCGATCGCGGCGCTCATCCGGTCGCTCACGAACATCGGCGCGTGGCATCCGGACCTGAATGTCGGGAACGTGTTGCTGGTCGAAAGTGGCGCCGGCGCGTGGGACGCGTACGTGCTCGACATCGATCGACTGCAGTTCGCGCCGCCGAGCGACCCGACGGTTCGTGATGCCAATCTCGATCGGCTGGAGCATTCGATCCGGAAGTTCCGCGCGCGGTTTGGCGTCGGATTCGACGATGCGGAGATGCGGCAGTTGCGTGAACTGGCCCGCGTCCCCGCTGGCGCGTGATTCAGGCTCGGCTCGATCGCATCTGCATCGTCATGATGAGTGCGGTGGGCGATGCCGTCCACGTGCTCCCGGTGATCAACGCGTTGAAGCGCCACGCTGCAGCGTGCCGGATCACATGGATTTTGCAGCCGGGTCCCGCGTCGCTCGTTCGCGGGCATCGATCGGTGGATGAGATCATCATTTTCGATCGCTCGGCCGGTATGAAGGCGTTCACGGACATCCGCCGCGAACTGGCGGCACGCGAGTTCGACCTGGTGATCAATCTCCAGGTGTATTTCAAGGCCGGCATCGTGACGTCGTTCACGCGCGCGCCGGTGAAGCTCGGGTTCGATCGCTCGCGCGCGCGCGACTTCAACTGGCTGTTCACCACGCATCGCATCCCGGCCCGCGCCGTCGGACAGCACGTGCAGGACCAGTATTTCGAGTTCCTCGAGGCGTTAGGCATTCCGCACGCGCCACCGGTGTGGGACCTCGGTCCCTGGCCGCACGAGGTGACGTGGCGCGACGGGTTTTTCGCGAAGCTCGACCGGCCGGCGGCCGCGATCGTAGTGGCGACCAGCAAGCCGGAGAAAGACTGGCTGCCGGAACGCTGGGCGGAGGTCGTCGACCTGCTGTCGGCGGAGTACGGACTGCAACCGGTGCTGGTCGGCGGCCGATCGCCACGGGAAGTGGCGGCCGAGCAGGTGATCATGGAACGGTCGCGGTACAAACCGGTGTCGGCGTTAGGCAGCGGCCTGCGGAACCTGGTCGGGATCCTGTCCGGCTCGGCGCTGGTGTTGTCCCCGGATACGGGCCCGCTGCACATGGCGGTGGCGCTGGAGCGGCCGGTGATCAGCCTCATGGGCTATACGAACCCGAAGAGGACGGGCCCGTACCGGCGGTACCACGACCTGTTGATCGACGCGTACGGAAATCCGGGGGAGGACTACCAGGTCTCGATGGAGAACCGGACGGGTCGGGTGCAGCGCATCACGGTTGAACAGGTTCGGGCAAAGCTGGAGGTATGGCAGTCGCGATACCAGTCCGGCGTGCCTGCGGACGATTCATTTCCTGCCGCGCAATCCCGAAAAAGACTTTAACACGGAGGTCACGGTGGTCACGGGGGCGACCACCGGTTCAAGGACCTCACGAGCTTGATGGCCCCCGTGACCTCCGTGACTCCCGTGTTGAGTCTGGGGGAGCGTTTCGCCCGCACTGACGCAAGTCGAAGGCGCTACCCAATGATGGGTGCCGACCCGAACTGATACCTGACGCCCACCTGCTCCAGCAGTCCCACCAGCCGGCCTAACGCGAGTCCCATCACGGCGAAGTAATCTCCGTGGACGCGCTCGACGATTACCGCACCGTACCCCTGGATGCCGTAGGCGCCGGCCTTGTCCATCGGTTCACCGGTCGCGATGTACGTCTCGATATGCTCGTTGGAAAGCGGTCGGAACGTGACTTCGACCGACTCGACGCCGGAAACGAGCTGGCCATTCCGCGCAACCGCGACGGCGGTGTGCACGGTGTGCGTACGACCCGACAGCCGGCGAAGCATGGCGACCGCATCGTCGTGGTCGCGGGGTTTGCCCAGGATGTCCCGGTCGAGCACCACGATGGTGTCCGATCCGATCACAACCGCACCCGGTTCGCGGTGTGCGATCACTTCGGCCTTTTCGCGCGCGAGTCGTTCCGCGTGAGCCGTCGGAGCCTCGTTCGGTAGCACGCTTTCGTCGAGGTCTGCCGGCATGACCTCATGCGCGATGCCGATCAGTGCCAGCAGCTCGCGACGGCGGGGCGATTGTGAGGCGAGGATGATGCGGACGCTCATCGTTCCAGCCAGAGCGTGACCGGGCCGTCGTTCACCAGTTCAACGTCCATCATGGCGCCGAACTCACCTGATTCCACCTGGAGGCCGTGGCCCCGTAAATGGCTCTTGAAGCTCTCGTACAAGGGGATCGCCTGTTCCGGGCGCGCGGCATCGATAAAGCTCGGCCTTCGGCCTTTTTGCGCATCGCCGTATAATGTGAATTGCGACACAACCAGAACCGCTCCGCCCACGTCGAGCAGCGACCGGTTCATCTTGTCTTCGCGGTCGGCGAAGACGCGAAGTCCTGCGACCTTCTCGGCCATCCAAACGACTTTCTCATCGTCATCCGTAGTGGTGAAGCCGACGAGGAGCACGAACCCGCGACCAATCCGACCTGAAACGCGCGTGCCGGAATCTTCGCGAATTCGAACTTCGGCGCGGGAAACGCGTTGGAGGAGGAGGCGCATGATTTCAAATCGCAAATTGCAGATTGCAAAGTGCAAATTTTTAGAGCGGAAAGCGGATTTTGCTGTCGTTATGGATCGAGGCGAGCGCCGCCTGACTCGAGATAGACAGCGAATTCGGCGGGAAGATCGCTTTCTCTGATTCCGGCACTGGCGCGAGGCACGTCATATGACACCCGGACGTGCTGGACCGCAATTGCTCCGTCGCCTTCGACGTTCAACAGAGTGTAGCCGGCGCGATTATCACCGTCCTTCGGGCGACCGACGCTACCGGTATTCACGAAATGAATCCCGTCGACGACGCGATGCCACGGCAAGTGTGTATGGCCGAAGGCAATCAGGTCTCCGGACTTCACCCCCGCCCCTTCCGCCATCTTCAGGCAGAACTCGTCGGACCGGCTTTCATGCCAATAGACAGTGTTCAGAGTCGGCGTTCCATGGACGAGCACAAGTCGCGGGCCGCTGGCGTGCCCGCCCAGCGGATGCAGGTCGATCCGGAACGGCAATGACGCCAGCACGGCCTTCGTGCCCGCAGTGCAGGCGGTTCTTGTCCACTCGAAGCTCCGGTGCGACAGGGCTTCCTGCCGCGGATCTTCGTAACGACATCCACAGTGCTTGTAGTCGAGTCCCGTCGTGGAGTCGTAGTTTCCGGACACTCCACTGATGCCGCGTTCCACCAGAAGCGCCACGACCTCGTTAGGCCAGGGGGCGTAGCCAACGAGGTCGCCGAGGTGCCAGGTCGCCTCTGTCTGCCGCTGGCCGATGTCGGCCAGGACCGCTTCGAGCGCGGGGAGGTTGGCGTGAATGTCCGAGATCAGGGCGTACTGCACCGGCGCTACTCCAGGTGGACGGGCGACCTTCTAACGTTGCAGAGCCCCGGCCGACAGTCGACCGGGGCTCGTACAGCCGGCGTATTTAGCAGCAGCCGGTACCGCAGGGACAATCATCGCCGCTGCATACGCAGTTCGAGTCGACGGTGTTCATTGTTTTTCTCCAGTGAGTGATAGTGAGCGTGCCAGAAAAGCACGCGGGGCGTTTACGGCTCGCCTGCGCATGGCGAGCCGCGAACATCTACTGCCGGGCGTTCCCTTTCGTCGCGCGGACAAACGCGCTCATGATCTTCCCGTCCACCTGGTCGACCAGGCCATTATCCGTCAGGCCGGCAGACTCCAGGAGCGCCTGAACATCCTCGCGACTGTAGACGCGCGTCGGCTCTACCGAGGCTTCGGTGAAGCCGGCCGCGAGCAGCAACCTGCGATACTCGTCCTCGTGCAGCGCGCCGGACACGCAGCCGGTCCACAGTCCAACGCTTTTCAGTACCGGCTCGGGCAGATCTCCACGGAGCACCACGTCGGACACGGCAAACCGGCCACCCGGGTTCAGGACGCGATACGCCTCGTTGATCACGCGCGGCTTGTCCGCCGACAGGTTGATCACGCAGTTCGAGATGATCACGTCCACTGTCTCCGACGGCAGCGGGATGTTCTCGATCTCGCCGCGGAGGAACTCGACATTCGTCAGTCCGGACTTCTTCTGGTTCTCGCGCGCCAGCGTGAGCATCTCGTCAGTCATGTCGAGGCCATAGGCCTTGCCGGTCGGTCCCACGCGATGCGCGGACAGCAGGACGTCGATGCCGCCCCCGGAACCCAGGTCCAGCACGGTCTCGCCGGGGAGCAACTGGGCCAGCGCGGTCGGGTTCCCGCAGCCTAACGATGCCAGCAATGCTTCCGGGGGAAGGCCTTCCGTTTCCGCCGCCTCATAGAGATTGGACGTGATCGGATCCCACTCCATGTCCTTGGAGCTGCAGGCCGTGCCGCAGCCGCAGGTGGACTGTTGTCCTTCAGCCGCCCGGCGGGCCGCGGCGCCGTACCTGGCGCGCACCTCGCTCCGTACGGCCTCGGACGCCCCGAGCATCGTGGACACTTCCTCTGTCATGCTGTGCGCGAGCGTGACCACCGGCTCGTCGCCGCAGCAGTCAGGCCCGCAACACCCTCTCCCCGGATCGCTCATTGCTGTGGTTCCTCGCTCAGTGGAAGCGCCATGAGAAGCGCCGTGGACGGACACGCTTCCGAGAATTCGCGCGACTGCTTCACGGCGTCAGGCGCCGCATCACGATCCACGGTGGAAAACCCGAAACGCGGGAAGTAGTTACCAGCCGTTGTGGTCAGCAGGTACAACGATCGAAGACCTCGCCGCCGCGCCCAGGTAATGCGATCACGGGTCAGTGCATCGCCGACCCCCTGGCCGCGCCATGAGGACACCACGGCGGCTGAACGCAGCAGCCCATCATCGCCGTGCACTTCGATGCCCTCGACGCCGATCACTTCACCCTCAGCTTCCGCGATGGCGTAGCCGTCACCGAACTGGTCGCGGAGACCGTCGAGGGGAAGCTCGGCGTTTCGCAGAGTGGTTTCCACGCGACCGACGTCCTCGGGTCGGGCCGGACGAATCGTGTACGTGGTCATTGCTCGACCGCAGCGCCCGAGCGGGTGACACATTGCTCGACTCGCGTGGGCGGACAGTAAATCGTCGGCGAAAGGGTCCGGGCCCGGTCAGCAAATGTCGACTCGCTTGACCGCGATCGAGTTGAATCAGAACTCGGAGGACGACTGACCTCCGAAACACGCAGTTTCCACATGGTCACTCCCTCATCGTAGATGCTATTCGTCAGGCAAACGCGCCGAGCAGATTCTGGATCCGTTCGCGAAGGGCGCGTGCTTCATCCCGTTTGATCCGATAGTAGACCCACTGGCCCACCTTCTCGCTTTCGATCAGTCCCGCTTCGCGCAGCAACCGCAGGTGATGCGAGACAGTGGGCTGCTTCACCGGTACTGCCGCTTCGAGGTCACAGACGCACACGCGCCCTTCATTGCGGGTGAGAACGTCCAGCAACTGGAGCCGCACGGGATTGGCGAGTTGCTCCAGCTCAGTCGCCAGCTTCGTCGCCTCCGCGTAGGAGCGAGTGGGGCGGGCGTTGATGTCGCAGCAACGCTCCCCTAGCTGTCGGTCGACAATCTCGAGTGTTCTGGGCACGACGGCAGGATATCGAGTATATCGATGGTTGTCAATATATACCGGCGCAGGCCGGAAACGTCGAAGGGATGCAACGTGGGAGTGCTGCAGCGCCCTTCGACGGGGGTCGCTTGCGCTTCCCCATCCGGTGCTTTTGGCGAGCAATGCGTGCCGGCGTTGCCAAAACCGTCAGCAAACTTCCCGACAAAATGCAATCTTCGTCGAGAAAAGCGACGTTCAGGAAAGTGCTGAGCCTGTTGTGAGCGCTATTCTGCCTCGCTCGACTACTCGACCGTTACGCTCTTGGCGAGGTTCCGCGGCTGGTCGACGTTCGAGCCACGCTTGACTGCCACGTAATACGCGAGCAGTTGCAGCGGCACCGAGGCAAGGATCGGCATCAGCAGGTCGATGGTCTCGGGAATGCGCACGTCGTAGTCCACCGTCCCTTCCAGCGCTTCTTCATGGCGACTGGTGATGGCGATGACCCGTCCCTTCCGCGCTTTCACTTCCTGGATGTTCGACGTGACCTTGTCGAACACCGAGTCATGCGTCGCGATGAACACTACCGGCATCATCTCGTCGATGAGCGCGATCGGGCCATGCTTCATCTCCGCTGCCGGGTAGCCCTCGGCGTGGATGTAGCTGATTTCCTTCAACTTCAGCGCGCCCTCGAGGGCCACCGGGAAGTTGTAGCCGCGGCCCAGGTACAGGAAATTCGAGGCGCGCTTGAACTCCTCGGCCAGCGCCTCGATCTCCTCGGCGCGATCGAGGATCTGCTGAATCTGTCCCGGCAACTTGTGCATCGCCTCGATGATCTCGCGACCGCGCAGGATCGAGAGGTCACGCAGCCGGCCCAGCTTCAGCGTAAACAGCAGGAGCGCGATCACCTGGCTCGTGAACGCCTTGGTGGACGCGACGCCGATCTCCGGCCCGGCATGGATGTAGATGCCGCCGTCCGCCTCGCGGGCGATGGTGGACCCAACCACGTTGACGATGCCTAGCGTGCGTGCCCCGCGCCGTTTCGCCTCACGCATCGCGGCCAGCGTGTCGGCCGTCTCTCCCGACTGCGAGATGACGATGCAGAGCGTCTTGTCGTTCACGATCGGGTTGCGATACCGGAACTCCGACGCGTATTCGACTTCGACCGGAACGCGGGTCAGTTCCTCGATCATGTGCTCGCCGATGAGCGCCGAGTGCCAGCTGGTGCCGCACGCCGTGATGATGATGTTGTCGAAGGACAGCAGCTCGTCATCCGTCAGGTTGAGTCCACCCAGCTTCGACGTTCCTTCGTCGTCCAGCAATCGCCCGCGCATGGTCTGCTCGAGCGTCTGCGGCTGCTCGAAGATCTCCTTGAGCATGAAGTGCGCGAACCCGCCGCGCTCGATCTGCCCAAGGTCCCAGTCGATGCGCGAGACCTTCTTCGTGATCTCGGTCGCGTTGAGGTCGACGATGCGATAGCCGTTGCGGTCCACGACGGCCATCTCGCCATCGTCCAGGTAGACGACCTTCCGCGTGTGGGCAAGGATCGCCGACACGTCGCTGGCGATGAAGTACTCATTGTCACCCAGGCCGACCAGCAACGGGCTGCCCTTTCGCGCGGCCACGATCTTGTGCGAGTCGATGCTCGACACGACCGCGATTCCGTACGTCCCCTCGATCTGCCGAAGGGCCTCGATCACCGCGTCCTCGAGATTCCCCTCGAACAGCTCCTCGATGAGGTGCGCGATGACCTCGGTGTCGGTATCCGAACGGAACTTGTACCCGCGACTCTCGAGCATCTTCTTGAGGGCCGTCGCGTTCTCGATGATCCCGTTATGCACCACCGCGATCGAGCCGTCGTCGCTGACATGCGGGTGCGCGTTGACCTGATTCGGCGCGCCATGGGTTGCCCAGCGCGTGTGGGCAATGCCGGTCGTGCCTTGAATGGGTTTGGCGGCGAGCATGGCTTCGAGCCGTGAGATCTTGCCCGCTTCCTTCACCGTCTCGACACCGGCGCCGTTCATGATCGCCACACCAGCAGAGTCGTAGCCGCGGTACTCGAGCCGCTTCAGCCCTTCAACGAGGAGGGGTGACGCGAGTCGCGGGCCGACGTATCCGACAATTCCACACATGGAGCGTTTGCGATTAAGGGTGTCAGGCCGCGAGCGCGTCCAGCGGCGCTCGACAGCGAGCAATCAGGTCCCGTGCATCCTTTTCAGTTGGTGCCTCGGCGATGACGCGAACTATTGGTTCAGTACCCGAAGGTCTTACGTGTACCCACCGGTCGGGCCATGAAAGCCTGAGGCCGTCCTGGGTATCCACTTCGCCATCGGGAAAAGCCGCGCGCAGCGTCTCGTACACCTTGTCCAACGAACCGTCCGGACGATCCAGCTTGTCCTTTACAATACGATACTGCGGGAATCGGGCCACAATTCCGCTGACAGTGGGGCCCTCGTCCACCAGCAGCTGCAGGATAAGCGCGGCAGCCAGTGGGGCGTCGCGTCCCAAGTGTAGCTCGGGAAGGATTACTCCTCCATTTCCCTCCCCTCCGACGACCGCCCCCTCGTCGCGCATTCGGACTGCCACGTTGACCTCGCCAACCGGCGCCCGCACGACGCTGCTACCGAACTCGGCAGTCATGTCGTCGACGATGCGACTGGTCGAGAGGTTGACCACGACCGGGCCGCGCCGGCGTCGCAATACGACACGCGCCGCGAGTGCCAAAGTGTAGTCCTCGCCGATCGCCCGGCCCTTGTCGTCGACGAGCGCGAGGCGATCCACGTCCGGATCGGTCGCGAAACCGACGACGGAGCCGGTGCGGCGGACCAACTCCGAGAGCTCGCCAAGGTTTTCGGCGACGGGTTCGGGCGGCCGGTGAAAGAGCCCGTCGGGAGACTCATTGATTGCCTGAACTTCACAGCCCAGGGCCGCGAACAGCTGCGGAAACACCGTCGAGCCCGCGCCGTGGCAGGTGTCGAGAGCCACGCGGAATTGCTGCCGGCGAATGGCATCGACATCGATCATCGACAGCTTGAGGATGCGATCGATGTGACTCGTTATGGCGCGCTCGTCGCGTGACACTACACCGATCTTGTCCCAGGAAACGCGACTGAACTTCCGATCGACGAAGGCTCGCATCGCCGCCGCTTCAGGGCCGTCGAGAAAAAGACCGGTGCATCCGATGAACTTGAGGGCGTTCCACTCGATCGGGTTGTGGCTCGCCGTTATGGCCAGCCCGCCAGCCGCGTGTCGCTCTTCGACCGCCATCTGCACCGTCGGTGTCGGCGCCATGTCGAGATCGACGACGTTGGCTCCAACCGATTGCAGGGCCGCTACTACCACGCGATGAAACATCGGACCCGACACGCGCGAGTCTCGAGCGACAACGATTTCTTTCGACGTCGATCGTGCCAGAGACCAGGCTCCAAAGCCGGCCGCGTACCGGTCAACAATGTCATTAGTAAGAGCTTCGCCAACGCGTCCGCGGACTCCCGAGACGCTGATCATCAGTCCCTGAACTGACATTCGTATGGATTGTTAGGCTTTTTGACGTTGTCTGCCGACCTACAGACTAGTCGACCTGCAGGCTCTCCGTTGTCATTTCGGGCGCCTGGACGCCTCTATCGACGCCGAAATCACGGCCCCGCAACGTGGCACACAACACCCAGCCATCCAACAACTTACTAGACGTCTTCGCCTTGCAGGTTTGTCCTTTTGACCAGCCCCACAAACGCGTCCACCGCTCTGGCGTCGAACTGAGTCTCCCGGCAGCGCAGCAGTTCTTCGAGCGTGGCGTCGATCGGGAGTTGTGGCCGGTACGGTCGATGACTTGTCATCGCGTCGAAGGTGTCAGCGACGGCGGCGATCCGCGCTTCGAGCGGGATGGCTTCGCCCGAGAGCTTGTCCGGCAAGCCGAGTCCGTCCCAGCGCTCATGATGGCTGCGGATGACGTTGAGGGCAATCGCGTGATCGCGGAGGAGCGGCTGAAGTGTGCGCCAGCCGGTCACCGGATGCTCCATGACGTGCCGATACTCTTCGTCGGTCAGTGGGCTGTTCTTGTGGAGCACCTGTTCGCGCACGCCGATCTTCCCGATGTCATGCACTCGCCCGCCAAGCTCCACCTGGCGAATGAACTCGTCAGGCATGCCAAGCTCCCTGGCGATGAGCACCGAATACCGGCTGACCCGGATAGAGTGGCCGTGCGTGTACGTGTCGCGCAATTCGAGCGCATCGACGAGGGAGTGAATCGACGCGAGAAATATGTCCTCGATGCGCTGCGCCTGAACGGCAACCTTGTCTTCGAGTCGCTCCTGGTAATCCAGGTTTTCCAGGATCAGGCGCCGCTTCTCGAGCGCCTGCCGAACGCGTGCCCTCACTTCATCGGGGTGGAAGGGCTTGGCGAGGTAATCCATCGCGCCCTCGGACAGGCACGCGACGGCGGTTTCGACATCGGCGACCGCGGTGATCATGATGATCGCGGTGTCCGGGTAGTTGGCGCGCACGTGCTTCAACAGCGCGATGCCGTCCACCTCCGGCATGTGTAGATCCGAGAGGACGAGCGTGGCCGGATTTCGGGCCAGCAGCTCCTGCGCGACGCGCCCGTTTTCCGCTTCCTCGCAGAGGAAACCCTCGGATCGCATCAAACGAGACAGGAGACGACGAAGGTGAGGCTCGTCGTCAACTACGAGACACCGCGTCGGCTGGTTGATGCTTGCTGCTTCCACTACTCCGGAGTTTCCCACCCTTAAAGCCACCACGGACCCCACTTTCTGACCCGGCGATTGAGTATCGGCACGCCACGGATGCGGTTTATCTTGCGACTCAGCCTACCCCACCTGACATGTCAAGGATCTTCGACGACGATACCCCGTTTGGACTGGGGACCAGAGCGGTTCACGCGGGTCAGCGACCGGATCCAACAACGGGCGCGATCATGACACCGCTTTACCAGACTTCGACCTACGCGCAGGAAGGCATTGGTCGAAATCGCGGTTACGAATACGCCCGCGGGAAGAATCCAACACGAGAGGCGCTCGAACGCAACGTCGCGTCACTGGAAGGCGGGAAGCATGGGTTCGCTTTCAGTAGTGGCATGGGTGCGCTCGATTCGGTGATGAAGTTGTTCAAGTCGGGCGATCATTTCGTATGCGCTGACAACCTGTACGGCGGTACACCTCGACTCTTCGATCGCGTACTCGTCAACTTCGGCTTGAAGTTCAGTTACGTCGACTGTCGCGATCCTCAGCGCATTGCCGATGCGGTTACGCCAGACACCCGCGCCATCATCATTGAAACACCGACGAACCCGCTGATGCGGCTCGTTGACCTCGGCGCCGCCGCTGAAGTCGCGCAGAAGGCCGGGGCTCTGCTCATCGTGGATAACACGTTTGCGACACCGGTGTTTCAGCGTCCCTTCGAGCATGGCGCCGATATCGTTTACCACTCGAGCACGAAGTATTTGAACGGCCACAGCGACATGGTCGGAGGCATTGTCATCGTTCGCGACGACACGCTCGCCGAACGGTTGCAGTTCCTCCTGAACGCGGCCGGGGCGGTGCCGGGACCAATGGATGCCTGGCTGGTTCTGCGAGGGACAAAGACGCTCCACCTGCGGATGGCGGCTCACGACGCCAACGGGAGGAAAGTCGCGAAATGGCTTTCGGACCGGCTTGGTGCAGAACGCGTGGCCTATCCGGGCCTGCGATCGCATCCGCAGCACGAACTGGCGTGCCGGCAGATGTCCGGGTTTGGCGGGATGGTGTCGGTGGACGTCGGAACACGCGCCAACTCGGAGAAGATCGTGACGTCGCTGCGCGTGTTCACCCTCGCGGAGTCGCTGGGGGGCGTGGAAAGCCTGGTCTGCCATCCGGCGACAATGACGCATGCTTCGGTGCCGGTGGAGCGTCGCGCGGCGCTCGGAATCGGCGACGGGCTGGTGCGATTCTCGGTGGGGGTGGAGGATTCAGAGGACCTTCTGGCTGACCTTGACCATGCATTTCAGGGGATCTGAGACGACACCAACGCTCGGCGTAATCCGTAGTCAAATCGGCTGTCTCCCACATCCCCCATCCCACCTCCGCCATCCCGTTTTATGCCTGATCGCATCAAGCTGATCCAGATCGCCTCGACCGCGTGGGAACACCCGGCGGATCGCGCGGCGTTGAACACACTTCGCTCGATTCCAGGATTCGACATGGTCGTCCGGAAGATCGCGTCGTTCTTCGGCGAAATCGGAATCCGGCAGCTCTTCCTGGCGAACGCGGTGAAGGTCGGGCCTAACCAGCGGCCGAAGCTCTGGGCGATTTACCAGGAAGTGCTGGACACGATGGACTGGCCCGAGGTGCCCGAGCTGTACGTTACGCAAACGCCTCTCGCCAACGCGGCCGCGGTCGGCTTCGACAAGCCGTTCATCGTCATGAACTCGGCGCTGCTGGAACTGCTCGAGCCGGAGGAGCAGCGCGAGATCCTGGGTCACGAGCTCGGTCACATCATGAGCGGGCACACGACGTACACCACGATTGCCATCATCGTGATGACCATCGGGATCCAGAACCTGCCGTTCCTGGCCGGCGTTGCGATCCTGCCGTTCCAGCTGGCGCTCATGGAGTGGTATCGCAAGGCGGAGCTTTCATCGGATCGCGCCGGACTGCTTTCGACGCAGGATCCGCGGACGTCGATGAGCACCTTCCTCAAAATGGCCGGCGGCCGGGAATTCGGAGATCAGATCAGCGTCGAGGAATTCCAGATCCAGGCCCGCGACTACGAAACGCAGGGGAACGTCGCCGATCGCGTCTGGCAGGTGATCAACACGGCGTTCCGGACGCATCCCTTCGGCACCGTGCGCGCGGCGGAGCTGCAGCGCTGGATCGACAGCGGCGAATACGCGAAGATTATCGGCGGCGACTACCGGCGGCGTGACGATGCCGCCAAGCCATCGTTAGGTGCAGACCTGGAGGACGCCGCGGGGTATTACGGCGACCAGGCGAAGGAAGCGATGGCGACGATCTCCGGGGTCCTCGGCCGCGCGCGCGACGCGTTCGAGGGAGCATTCAAGACGTCGAGCGAAGAGAAATGAACCCAGGCCAGAGTTCAGAGGTCAGAGGCCAGGGGATGGCGACACGGTGAAAGTTCTGATCGTCGGCGGGGGCGGTCGCGAACACGCGATCGCCTGGAAACTCAAGCGCGACGATCCTTCGCTCGACCTGCACTGCGCTCCCGGGAACCCGGGGATCGCGTCGCTCGCGACGTGTCACGACATCCAGAGCACCAACCTCGACGGACTGGTGACGCTCGGGATCTGGGAGCGGTTCGATTTCACGATCGTGGGCCCGGAGGGTCCCCTCGCCGCTGGTCTTGTGGACCGCCTGATGTCACGGGGATATCGGGCGTTCGGACCGACAGGCGCGGCAGCGCATATCGAGTCGTCGAAGCGGTTCGCGAAGGAGATCATGATGCGCGCCCACGTGCCAACCGCGCGCGCCACATGGCATAACGACGTCACGTCCGCGAAAGCCGCCGCACGCGAGGCCGGGGCTCCAGTGGTAATCAAGGCGTCGGGGCTCGCGGCCGGGAAAGGGGTCATGGTCTGCCAGACGATCGAGGCGGCTGACCGCGCCATCGACGAAATGCTCACGGCGCACAGGTTCGGAAGGAGCGGCGACGAAATCCTTGTGGAAGAGTTCATGGAGGGAGAAGAGCTGTCGATTTTCTTCCTCACCGATGGAGAGTCGTCGCGGGCGATGATCGCCGCGCAGGACCACAAGCGACTGCTCGACGGTGACGAGGGCCCGAACACCGGCGGCATGGGCGCCTATGCCCCCGTGAGTCTTGCTACCAGGGATCTGATGCAGTTGGTGCAGACATCGATCATCCAGCCGACCCTTGCCGCGATGCGCGATGTGGGCGTTCCGTTTCGTGGACTGCTCTACTGCGGCCTGATGCTTACGGAATCGGGGCCGAAAGTGGTGGAGTTCAACTGCCGCTTCGGCGATCCGGAATCGCAGGTCGTGCTCCCGCTGATGAAGTCCGCACTCCTGCCCTACCTGGTGGCGTGCACGACCGACGGTGGTCTTGCCGATACGAACGAGATCGAGTTTCTGCCTGACGCGGCCGTGACTACGGTCGTCGCGGCAACTGGTTACCCTGAGTCTCCGCGCACGGGTGATCCCATCGATCTTTCGACGGTGCCTGACGACGCGATCGTGTTCCACGCCGGAACCACGCAAACATCGGACGGGACACTGCAGACGGCTGGGGGTCGCGTGTTCGCCGTTACCGGAGTCGCGGCGACGTTCGCCGAAGCACAGGAGCGGAGCCGCTACGGAGCCGAACAGGTGAGGTTCGCCGATCGGGTGCTCCGCCGTGACATCGGATGGCGCGAGAACAGCCGTCGTGCCGGAGTTACCTGAAACCGAGACGCTCGCCCGAGACCTGAACGCCGGTCTGGCAGGTCGGGTTATCGTGAAGGTCGAAGTCCTTCACGCCGACGTCCTGCGCGCCGTCACGGCGCGCTCGATTGGCCGAAAGCTGAGGGGTCGTACCTTCGCCCGAGTCTGGCGCCGCGCCAAGGCCGTCGTGCTCGACCTCGATGACGACCTCCATCTCGTTGTGGTGCCACGATTCACGGGCGGCCTCCTGCTTCGCGCCGGCATGCCTGACGATCGTTATGATGCTGTCCGGTTCCGACTGGCAGATGACGGCACGCTTGCCTATCGAGACGTCCGCCGGTTAGGCACTGTCACGTTATGTAGCGCCGAGGAGTTTTCCACATTCGATCGTCGCCTCGGAAAAGAACCGCTTGACCCGGCGTTCACACCGGGTGAATTATCGGCCCTCCTTGAAACATCGCAGCAGCCGGTCAAGAAGGTTCTCATGGATCAGCGTCGTGTCGCCGGAGTCGGGAACATCTACGCCAATGAGGCGTTATGGGCGGCGCGCATCGATCCGTCGCGGGTGGCGCGGAGCATCAGTCACGAGGAGGTGTCCACGCTGCATGCGTCGCTGGTGGACATTCTCCGCCGCGCCATCGACGCGCGCGGCACGACGTTTCGTGATTATCGCGACGCCAGTGGGAATCGCGGAGAATTCGTCAGGCAGCTCGCGGCGTATGGTCGCGGTGGGGAGCCCTGCAACCGCTGCGGAACACGCCTGACGATGACGCATGCGATCGATGGGCGCGCCACGGTCTTCTGTCACCGGTGCCAATCCTGATGACGGCGGTCGCTGATCCCGTCGAGGAAAAACTCAAGGAGCTGCGCACCGTCGTCAGGCGCCAGGCAGAGGATCGGCCTGGCGTGTATCGCATGGTGTCCGAGAATGGCGAAGTCGTGTACGTCGGCAAGAGCAAGCGCATTCGCACGCGGCTGATGAGCTACTTCCGCGCCATTTTTCCGGACGACAAGGGGGCACGGATCGTTCGTGAGGCATCGGCTATCGAATGGTCGTATGTGCCGAGTGAGTTCGCGGCGCTGCTCGAGGAGTTGCGACAGATCAAGCGGCTCCGCCCACGGATGAACTACGCCATGAAGCGTGACGGGCGGAACTATGCGTTCGTGGCAATCTCGCGCGAACCCGCGCCGCGCCTCGTCGTGCTGCGGGGAACCGGTTCACGTGGTGAATCGGTCGTATACGGCCCGTTCACCGGCGCGTTGTGGCTGAAGGAAGCGTTGCGCGAGCTGAGCGACGCGCTCGGACTTCGCGATTGCACGCACGATCGTCGCATGAGGTATTCGGATCAGCAGGAGATCTTCGTTCTTCCGCCGCGCACGCCCGGCTGCATCCGGTTTGAAATCGGGAAGTGCCTCGGTCCGTGTGTTGGCGCAGTTGCGGCCAGGCTGTATCACGATCGCGTTCTCGAAGCGCGGGCGTTTCTTGATGGCGCCGACGACGGTCCGATCGAGCGGTTACACGTGCTGATGCAGGAAGCCAGCGAACGGCTCGAGTTCGAGCGTGCTGGAAGCCTTCGCGACAAGCGGCAGAAGCTGGAAGACCTGCGCGATCGCTTTGATCGCATGCGGTTCGCGGCGGAGTCGCTGACGTTCGCCTATCCGGTGGAAGGGCTGAACGGCGACGATCGCGTCTATCTGATCCGGCGCGGCGTTGTTCGCGCGGAGTTGCCTGCGCCGAAATCCCGTACGGAAGAAGCTGCATTGCGCGACACGGCGAAGAAGGTTGTCGCCGATACTCCGGTCACGTCGCCGAGGAGCATTCCGCAGCACGAAGTCGACGAGCTGCTGGTGATCGCGGCGTGGTTTCGCGCGAACCCGGAAGAGATGGAGCGGGCGAAGCCCCTGACGGCCGGGTAAGCGGGTAAACGGGTAGACGGGTAGCGATCCCGATGCTCCGGTTGCTACCCGTTTACCCGCTTACCCGTTTACCCGTTTACCCATTTACCGAATCGCAGCGGCTTGCCCAGCTACTCGTTTCGGTTTATGTTCGGGTCCCTCTCGGAATAACGAAATGCTGACGGGCACGCAGATGGTGAATCTTGGGCGACAGGACCTCGATGTCTGGCTGGGTGAGCCGGATGATTTCGTTCTCGCAGTTCTGCGCGACATCTACTCCGAAGACTTTGAAGTCAAACGATGGTTGAACACGCCGCATGACGGACTCGGCGGCCATCCGGCGATCGACCTGCTCTCGGCTGGACGCGTTTCCGAAGTAGAATCCGTTCTGGTCGAACACTGGAACGGACGATGAACACAGCCACAATCACCTCGACGCTCACCATGTTGATGAGTGAGCTCGTCGATGGAACGCCGCCAACAGGCGGTCATATGCTGAATCGCGGCGACGTCGGACTGCTACGCTCGCTCGACCGGATTTCAGCAGACGACGCCTCGCAAATCATCGACGCCGGTTCTTCAATCGCCGCCCACGTCGACCACATGATCTATTACACGCAGTTGATGAACCGCTGGGCGGCCGGCGAAACAAACCCGTGGCGCGACGCCGACTGGACGGCAAGCTGGCAGCGCACGTCGGTCACAGAGAAGGAATGGAAAGAGCTCCGCCGTTCGCTCGAACGGGAGGGCCACAAATGGATGGGCATTCTCGACCAACCACGCGAAGTGAGTGAACGCGAGCTCGCGGGGATCATTGCCAGCATCGCACATCTCGCCTATCACGTCGGCGCGATCCGCCAGATGGACAGGAATCTCGGCGGACCATCGGCGAACAACGAACAGGACGCCTTCACTTCACCCGCGAGCCCCCCTTGATGATGACGCGCACGTCGCGCATCACAGTCATGTCGGTCAACGGGTCGCCGCGCACGGCGATGATGTCTGCATAACGACCGGGCGCGAGCACGCCGATCCGGTCTTCGGCGCGCAACGCGCGCGCCGGCCATAGGGTCGCCGCCTGGATGATCTCCATCGCGGGCACGCCAAGCTCCGACCACTTCACCATCTCACGCCACGTGGCGTCGTTATGGAAGTTCGACGGAATTCCGGCGTCGGTGCCGATCAGCAGCCGCACTCCAGTCTCGCGCAGTTGCCGGAACTTGTGAGGCAGAAGCGGGATGCGCGACGGAAAGAGCGCGTAATACGGCAGGTGCGGGATTGCGTCGAGTGATTTCCGGATCTCCGTCGCCATGTCGGCCGGCATGCCTTCACGCCACGCGGGGTCATCGAGCCGTTCCGGGAAGAACTGGCCGGTGTGGTACATGGTGTAAAGCGGCGAGATCGTGGGCGTCCAATACAACGAGGTGTTTCGCTCGCGCAGCCCCTGCAGAATGTCCTGAGGATATTCGGGAGCGGTCCCGAGGCCGGTGTGTTCGAAATTATCGACGCCGAAGCGCAGTCCGCGCCGGATCTCTTCCATTCGATGCGCATGCGCGACCACGGCTTTCCCTGCTGCATGCGCCGTCTGTACGACGGCGGCCACCTCGGCATCGGTCATCTGGTCCTGGTCGATCAACTTGATCACGTCGACGCCGGCGGTAATCAGCCGCTGCACTTTGGACTTTGCGTCGTCCGCGCCACTCACACCCCACCGGAAGGGTTTCTCGTATTCCTCGTACGGTGCATGCTGGATGAACGGACCCGAGACAAAGAGCCGTGGTCCGGGGATTTCGTTGCGCTCGATCTTTCGCTTGACCGCGATGATGTCCTCGAGCGGTGCGCCGAGGTCGCGGGCACTCGTCACGCCGGCGCCGAGGAGCTGCCGGGCGGCGATCGGCATAACGAGTTCGGCGTTGCGCGTGCCATACAAGTCGTTCCATCGCTTGTAGTCGCCATGGCCGAGGATCTGGAGATGCACATGCATGTCGATCAGGCCCGGCATGACGGTCATGCCGTTGGCGTCGATCACCCGAATGCCGCTCGGGACCTGAATGGCACTGGCCGGCCCGACGGCGGTGATGCGTTCGCCGGCGATGAGGATGACGCCATTCTCGATTGGCGGCCCTCCGTAGCCATCCAGGATCCGGCCGCCCGTGACAGCGAGCATGGCGGTTTGTGCCGCAACGGACTGAGCCAGGAACAGGAGTACAAGGGCAAACCGCATCGTGGTCAGGTCGGCTCGGTTCAACTTCACACCAGGGACACGAGAAGTTGCGGAGCTGACAGCACGTTTCGGAAGGACAGGGGGACCGAGCACATCCCCTCGTGCCAGATCGCGAACTCGGAGCGGTGCTGACCACTACCATCAAAACACTTTGAACGCGGAGAGCGCCGAGGAATCGCAGAGGAATCGCCGAGGAACCAGGATTCTGCTCCGCGTGCCTCGGCGTTTCCTTCGCGTTCTCCGCGTGTAAGTGTTTTGTTTTTTCTTGTCAGCGCTAATCTGATCGTAAAACCACATTCGGATCGACGCGGGACGCGCGGCGGGCAGGCATCCAGCTCGCCGCGATTGCGACGCCAACCAGCGTCGTCGCCACCAGGACGAACACCGATGGGTCGCGCGGCGATACGCTGAACAGCAGCGGCTGCACGAATTTTCCCGCCCACAACGCAACCACCAGCCCCGCGGCAATTCCGACGCCCACCACCTTCAGGCCGTCGGTCACGACCAGGCGAATCACATCCGGGCCCTGCGCGCCTAACGCGACACGGACACCGAGCTCGTGTTGCCGCTGGCTGACGTTATAGGCAATCACGCTGTACAGGCCTACGGCCGCCAGTACGAGCGCCAACACGCCAAACGCGACGAACATCGTGGCCCCGAGTTTCCAGGATTGTGTCTGCTGCCCCATGACTTCGCTGAACGGCGTCACCTTGACGTACGACGCACCCGGCATTTCCTGCTGAAGTCTTCGCCTCACGGTCTCCAGGTGCTGCTTTGCGGTTCCATTGCGCACCCGGATAAAAAGCCCGCCCGACTGCGGACTGAATTGTGTGGACGGCACGTAGTAGTAGAAGTTCGAGTCCGGCTTCAGGCTGCCGGCCTTGATGTCTTCGGCGACGCCGACGACCTGTGTACACGGCATCGTATCCGCATTCACGCGTATGCACTGACCGATGGGATCTCTGCCGGGCCAGAGCACCTGACCCATTTTCTGGCTCACCACCATCACCTTCGGGCCGCCATCGATGTCACTCTGTTCGATGCCGCGCCCACGCAGCAGGCGCGTGCCGAAGGTCTCGAAGTAGCTCGGCGAAACAGCGTTCACCATGAAATTTCCGTGTCGGAACACGGTGTCGATGCCTTCAACGTAAAGACCGACGCTCCACGAGCTCCAGAACGGAATGCCCACCTGCCGGCTCGCGTTTTCAACGACGGGGATCGACTTCGCCACCTCGAGCAGTCGACTCTTCAACGCAATGTTGGATACCGAATCGGTTTTCATCCCGCGCATGTTCAACTCGACCATCATGATCGGGTCGACGTCATACCCGAGCCGGATGTTGCGCACGTTGCCCAGGCTGCGCACGAAAAGCCCTGCGCCCACCAGGAGGATGACGGAGAGGGCGCCTTGCACCACGAGAAGTCCCACACGCATGCGGGAGCGTCCGTAGGTTCCCTCTCGCGTGCCCGCCTTGAGATCACTGGTGAGGTCGGCGCGACGAGCCTGGAGAATTGGCGCGAGCCCGGTCAGAAGGCCCACCGCGATCGCCGCGACGGCCGCGTAGAGCACAGTCCGCAGGTCGCCGAAGCCGGCCGCGGCCTCACTTTGCGGCAGGAGGCCGGCGCGCAGGGCGGAGCCGCCCCAGTGCGCGATCACCATCCCGAGCACGCCACCCAGGGCCGCGAGCAGCACGCTTTCGGTCAGGAGCTGCGACAGAAGCCGGCCACGCGTCACGCCTAACGCCAAGCGCATGGCAATCTCCCGCTTGCGGCGCAAGGCGCGGGCGAGAAGCAGGTTTGCCACGTTGGCGCAGGCAATCAGGAGCACGACCACCGACATTCCGGCGACCCACGTCGCGACCTTCGACGTGGCTGACGCGTTAGGTCCCCGCGACGGAAGGATGGACCCGATAATCGCCCGTGGCTTGGCGACCGCAATCGGCGTGACGCGCGGCTGTTCGACGACCTGCATGTTGTAGCTCTTCACGAACGCGTTCGACATGTCGGTGTTCGCCGCCGTGATGGACACGCCCGGCTTTCGCCGGACGATCATGTCCATCCATCCCCAACTGTACGTCTCCCACCACGAACGCCCTCGCGGGGTGAAGCTTTGCTGCGCGGCGTAGCTCGTGATCGGGATGAATGCGACCGGGGGGCGGTCCGGCCACAGGCCCACGAAACCCGGAGGCGCGACACCGATGATTGAATATTTCGTGGAGCCGATCTGGACGGTCGAGTCGACAACCTGCTCGCTGCCCCCGTACATCGTTTGCCACGCCGCGTAGCTCAGCACCGTCACCGGCTCCCCCGACGGGACCTGGTCCTCGCTCCTGGTGAAATAGCGCCCGAGCGCGGGCGGGGCGTCAAAGAAACCAAAAAATGATGCACTCACCACGCCGATCTGCATCTCACGCGCGGCATCGCCAACACCGACCGCCAGTTGCCGAGTGGTGTGCGCGGCGGTCTGCGCGAAAGACTTTGTCATTGTATCGAGGTCGACGAAACGCGCGTACTGGCTGACGCTCCCGGGCCGCTCCGTGTCGCGGAACACTCGATACAGATAGACGCGATGCGCGGTTTCCGGATCCTTGAGCATCGGTGGCGGACGGAAGAGAAGCCGGTCGACGATGCCGAACATCGCGGCATTGGCGCCGATACCGAGGGCCAGTGTAATGACAACGGCGGCGGCGAATCCAGGCTTGGCGCGCAGCCCGCGAAGGGCGTAGCGGAGGTCCTGCTTGATGGCGTCGAGAGTCATGCGGAATAAGACACATGCTAACGCACTATCGTTACTACGCTTCTGGGGCTTCGGGTTTGAGGCCAGAGGCCAGAAGCCAGAAGTTCTACTGAGCCGACTCGAGTGCCAGGAGCGTCAGCGTGGGTCGCATCGAACCGAAGTCCGACATGAATAGCGAGGGCTGCTCGGGATCCTCGAAAATCGCCACGAAATCATCCGGATCGAGCGCACGTATCAGCCGGGAGGCGTAATTTACGCGGAGGGCGCGGACGTAATGCTCCACCTCGTAATCGCGCGGGTCGCCGTCCTCTGGTACCAGCGTCCAGCCCTTCCTGGTGCGGTACACCCTCACCCGCTCCCCTACCCGCCAGTCGTCGCGACCCGCCGCGAGCATCGCCTCGTACATCGCTTCCCGCCGCTGCTCTCGCAGCGCAGCGTATCGCTCGGCTGATTTCGTGAGTCGGACGCGCGACGAGACGTCGTGTGTCGGCACTTCGCGACGGCGCAGTGCGTCGACGGTTTCAGTCCATGCCTTACGAACTTCGGGCAGGTCATTCACCAGCAGCGCCGAAATGGCACGTCGCAAGAACGCCAGCCCGAAGGGTTCGGCACGACTGGAGCGGAATGCGACACCCTTCAGCAAGAGCGTGCCGTTGTAGTGAAGCAACGCGTAGTTCTTCGGCTCGTGCGACAACATCGCACGGTACCGCCCCTCGAACTCGAGTTGGACGAGTGGCGGAAGCAATGCCGCCACGTCGGCGACAACCCTGCGTTCCTGCGCCTCACTCCACTCGGTTGGCACCGAGAAATACACGCCGTCAGTGTCTGCTTCGAGCAATGTCACGCCGCGCGCGGCGAGCTCCCGACAGATCAGCGAGAGCGTCTCGCGCCCGCGGCGCGTGACTTCGTTGGCAGCGTCCACGTCGGCGAACCGCGTCAGCGCGCCACCGGCAGCGAGATATCCGTAAGCGGAGTTCACTACCAGCTTCATCGCGGCCGATGTGCCTTCGTGGATGTACCGCGCGGCAGAACCCGGCGGCGCCACACGCGCACTCGCCTTTGCATCGAGTCTGAGTTCCACCAGCCGATCGACCATGGCCAGCAGCGCGCCGAGATAATCGCGCCTGGGCCCGATGCGGAACGATCGCATCAGCGACGGATACAGACTCGCCACGTCCGCCTTTACGACACGCTCGGCCACGCCCGCCGCAAACAGATAGAGGGCGGCTCCACTGTGTGGATCCTGCCGGCTCGCGTTATGCGCCGGCAGCGCCGCGTTCGCGTGGAGGTACGCTCGAACGATCAACGGATCAATGATCCCGGTCGCGGCGCCTGCATCCGCGACACGCTCGTACCGCCGTGGGGCCATGCGCGCCAGGGCAAACGCGGCGCCGCCGAGCAGCCGGGCAAGTCCCGCCACCTCATCGACGTCCGCTGATGCATAACGACGGACCCGCTCGGGGTCAGCCAGGAAGGTGCTGTAGACGAGGTCCCCGCGGATCATCTCCCGGTCGGCGGCGGCAATACCGAGATGTTTCGCGACGGCCTTCAAACCATGACCCGGAAGTTCGCGCGTCGCGAAGTCATATCGCCACACTGCATCGAGCGTATCGATGCACTCGCGCCCCGGGATAACGAGCCGGATGCGATTCGGCTCCTGCTCGTCGGGAAGCATGCCACGACTGGCGGCGCGTTGCCTGAAGCCCGGTGTTCCGGTGCGTGCCAGATCCAGAGGAACACGGAGGTGCTGCGCCCGGCGATTCAGAAAGGGCAGGTCGAACCCATGGAGGTTGTGATTCTCGATCACATCAGGATCAACTTCCCGAATCACGCCGCACAGCGCGCGGATCAATGCCGCTTCGCCGGCATCACTGACCTCCTTCACCTCCAGCACATGAACGACGCCCGACGGTTCGCGCACCGACACCATGAACATGCGATGGACGGCGGGGCGCAGTCCCTGCGTCTCGAGGTCGAACTGCAGCCGCCGCAGGTCATCGAACGCGAGGCCGCGAAAGTAGTTCCTGCCTGACGAGACCAGGTACTGCTCATCGGGTGGCAGTGCCAGGATGGACTCCTGGCCCAGCTCGCGCAGTGTCGTCAGGCTCCTGCCAAGCCGCTCACTCGCCCCTCGAAGCACGGCTGACTTGAGCGTCGGCGCGTCGTGCGCTGATACGAGATGCCGTAGCTCGCCGACGCCGTCGAGCTCGCGATACCATACTGCTGCACCCTGCGCCCCCACCGCGCCCTCGTGCTGCAGCCGATCGCCAAGGTGTGCGAGATCATCGAGTCGATCGAGGAGCAACCAGGGACGGAAGCGTTCCTGCTCCTTCACGAGCATTCCGCCGACGCGTCGCCAAACGGTGGCTCGACCGCTCCCCTCCGCCCACACCGAAACGATGCCGGGGGTGGGGTCCCAACCCCACAGCCATTCGTCCTTGAGTGCGGATGTGACGTGCAGGTTCCAGTCTCGCATTCAGGCGCAGCCGTGCGGTAACTTTGCATGAACCTTCAGATCACAGAGATGCGCAGAACTCTCGCCCTCCTCGTTGCGACCACCTCGGTCGCGAGCGCACAGCAATCCAACGTCCTCACACCCGCAATTGTCGCGAAGATCCAGGCTCTGGAGCCCAAGGTGGTCGCGTGGCGCCGCGACATTCATCAGCATCCCGAACTCGGGAACCGCGAGTTCAGAACCGCCAAACTCGTCGCAGACCATTTACGCTCACTCGGCATCGAGGTTCAGGAAAAAGTCGCCCACACAGGGGTAGTTGGAATACTGCGCGGCGGAAGACCAGGCCCTGTCGTGTTGCTCAGGGCCGATATGGATGCTCTCCCGGTGACTGAACGCGTTGAGATCCCGTTCAAGAGCGTCGCGAAATCAACGTACAACGGGCAAGACGTTGGCGTCATGCATGCGTGCGGTCACGATACGCACGTGGCCATCCTCATGGGCGTTGCCGAAGTACTCGCGGGCATGAAGGGCGAGCTACCAGGAACAATCAAGTTCATGTTCCAGCCGGCCGAAGAGGGCGCACCGTCGGGCGAGGAAGGCGGAGCGGAGCTAATGGTGCAACAGGGCATCCTCGAGAATCCCAAGGTGGATGTCGGGTTCGCGTTGCACATCGACGCGACGCGCGAAGTTGGCCACATCTTTTACACGCCGGGGGGCATGTACGCGAGTAGCGACGATTTCCGGATGGTGGTGAAGGGGAAACAAACGCACGGCGCTTCACCGTGGAACGGCGTTGATCCGGTTGTGGCGAGTGCACACATCATCACGGCGCTGCAAACGGTCGTGAGCCGCAACATGGAGATCACCCAGAATCCGGCGATCGTAACCGTCGGCATGATTCGCGGTGGCGTACGGAATAACATCATTCCCGAACAGGTCGAAATGATCGGGACGATTCGAGCACTGCACCCCGACGACCAGAAGAAGCTGCACGACCGCGTGCGCAGGATTGCGACAGACGTTGCGAGCAGCATGGGCGCGACGGTTGAAATCGAGATCGGCAAAAATACGGCATACCCGGTGACGTTCAACAATCTCGCACTGACCGAAGCAATGCTTCCGGCGCTTCGCGAAGCGGGCGAAGGACGTGTCCAGCTGGTAAAGCCGGAGACCGGCGCGGAGGATTTTTCCTTCGTCGCGCAAAAAGTCCCTGGCTTCTACATCGCACTCGGTGGCAGGCCGGCGAACGTTCCTGCCGGGACCGCCGCGGATCACCACACGCCCGACTTCTTTGTGGACGACAGCGGACTCGATGTCGGTGTACGAGCACTCGTGGGTATGACGCTGCACTACATGAAGACCAATCCACGGATAGTGCCCTAGTCACGTCGACTCGCGTGCCAAATCAATCGGAGGAAGTTCCATGACTTTGACCGTGCGCCTCACTCGCAGCCTGTTGGTCGGCATTGCGGTCGTTGCCTTGAGCGGTTGCTCCCGGACGATCCGCATTCGCGACTTGCTCGATCGGCCGCAGGAGTACGATGGAAAGACGGTTCAGGTGGAGGGCACCGTGACGCAGAGTGCGGGCGTGCTCGGGACCGGCGCGTACGAAATCGATGACGGCACGGGAAAGATTTACGTGGTCGCCAGGGGAGGCGGAGTGCCGCGCGAGGGGGCAAAGACAAAAGCCAAGGGGCGCTTCGAGTCCGTCTTCAACCTGCTTGGCCGGACCCTGGCAGCGATCGTACAGTAATCGCCTGCGTGTTAGCGATTAACTCGGAGATCGTTCGTCTGCTATTTGTCCCGCAATCGGACCACCATTAGTCCAGCGATGTGCGTACACCGTCACGTGCTACGCATCGGTAGACCGATAATCCGTGCATCTGCTGTCCCATCCTTCATCTCGAGGATGGCGACGCTGGGCTCGAGGTCGAAGCGGGCCGGACCGGCCGCGCCGGGATTGATCACTAGTCGATTGTCGGCGCGCGTGATCAGCTGCTTGTGCGTGTGCCCATAGACGATCACATCCGCGGCATAACGAGCGAGCAATTTCTCCGGCTTCGGTACGCCGAGTTCGTGCCCGTGGCTGACGTGAATCCGGAGGCCACCGATCGTCAGGTCGATCGCCGCGTGCAGGCGCGGATTTCCGGGTTCGTCGGTGTTCCCGTACACGGCATGGACCGGAGCGATAAGGGCGAGTTCGTCGAGGATTTCGTCGCCGCCGACGTCGCCGGCGTGGAGGATGAAGTCGACTCCGGCAAGGGCGCTGTGCACCTCCGGACGCACCAGGCCATGCGTGTCGGAAATCAGACCGAGCCGGTGGATAGCGGAGGTGGGAGGTGGGATGTGGGAGGACCCTGATTTAGTGCGGATCGACGCCGGTCCAACGGGGCATTTCATTTGGCACGTCGACGTGATCGAGAATGCGGCCAACTACAAAGTCCACTAATTCCTCGATGCGGCTCGGACGATGATAGAAACCAGGTGACGCGGGCATCACCACCGCGCCGGCTCTCGTCAGGCGCAGCATGTTTTCGAGGTGGATGTCGCTATAGGGCGTTTCGCGTGGGACCACCACGAGGCGCCGGCGCTCCTTCAGGACGACGTCGGCTGCGCGTTCGACCAGCGAGCGGGATGTCCCCTGCGAAATCGCGGCAATCGTGCCCATCGAACAGGGGCAGATCACCATGCCCTTGGTGCGAACCGATCCTGATGCGGGGAGGGCACCGCGATCACGATCGTCGAATGTGCGCACCGAGGCATCCCATGCCTTCGCGCCGACGCGATCCCGCAGTGCGTCGACCGAGTCGATGCTGCTTTCCGTCGACAGGAGACGAAGGCCATGTTCCGAGACGATGAGCCAGGTCGGCTGTGCTGCCTGCACCAGCGCCTGCAGGAGCCTGACGGCATAGGGCGCTCCCGAAGCGCCGGTGATTGCGACGACGAGCGGGAGCGAACCGGTCACCGAAGCCCCACCAGCGTAGCAACATCACCACCGCCGCTGCGCATCAAGCGGTCGGCGAGCACGAACATGAAAAACGCGATCGAGATCACGCCGTTCATCGTGAAGAACGCGGCATCGAGCCGATGCAAATCGTCAGGCCTCACGAGTGAGTGCTCATACAGGAGCAACGACGCAGCGACGGCAACGCCGACGCCGTACAGCCAGCCGGCGCCCGTTCCCCACCCGACCAGAATCAGGCACAGGATCGTCAACGTGTGCAGGACCTGGCTGATTCGCACGGCACCATTCGCGCCGAAAGCGACCGGAATGGAATGCAGGCCCTGGGCGAGGTCGAACGACTCATCCTGCAAGGCATACAGAATGTCGAATCCCGCCACCCAGGTCGCCACAGCCGCCGCCAGCGCGAGCAGGACCCAGGAGGGACTGGACCATTGGCCCGCGATGGCGAGGTACCCGCCGACCGGAGCGATCGACAAGCTCACGCCGAGCACGAGATGCGACCAGCGGGTGAAGCGCTTGGTGAAACTGTAGAACAGCACCCAGCCTAACGCGAGAGGCGACAGCCACCCGCACAGCGGGTTGAGCTGCCAGGATGCGTACATGAATACAAACGACATGACAAATACCGCCACCGACGCCTGACGCAGGGTCAACGTGCCCGCCGGCAGCTCGCGGCGCGCGGTGCGCGGGTTCTTCGCGTCGATGTCACGGTCCACGATGCGGTTGAAGCCCATGGCGGCAAACCGGACCGCGGTGAAGGCCAGCACAATCCAGCCTAACGACGCCAACCGCACCGGGGCGCGGTAGCTGGCCAATGTCGCCCCTACAAGGGCAAAGGGCAGCGCAAAGACCGTATGCGGAACCTTGACGAAGTTGAGGTAGCGCACGAGCAGCGACTGCCCGTCGAGGACCTGGCCATCGCGACCGGTGGCCGGCGCCGTCATCGGACCCCTCCATCCAGGCCAAGCCTGGGCCACATCGCGTCGACGCGCGCCTTCGTGGCCTCGTCCATCGTGATCAGCCGGGGCCAATCGCGCGTGAAGCCCTCCTCCTTCCACTTCCGCGTCGCGTCGATGCCCATCTTCGACCCGTAGGTAAAGGCCCGGCTCGAATGATCGAGCACGTCAATCGGACCCATCGAAAATCGCGTGTCGCGTTCGGGGTCGATGTTGTTCAGGGCAATCCACCACGCTTCCTGCGGGTTGCGCACGTTCACGTCCTTGTCGACGACCACGATGACCTTGGCGAGCGACATGAGGCCGGCGCCCCACATCGCGTTCATCACCTTGTACGCCTGTCCCGGATACTGCTTGTCGATCGATACGAAGACGAGGTTATGGAAGATGCCTTCCGCCGGCATATGGTAATCGACGATTTCCGGGACGGTGAGCCGAAGCAGCGGCAGGAAGATCCGCTCCGTGGCGTGGCCGAGGTAGAAGTCTTCCATCGGAGGCCGTCCCACGATGGTCGTCGCGTAGACAGGGGTGCGGCGCATGCTGATCGCCTTGACCTGAACGCGCGGATACAGGTCCGCTTCCGAGTAAAAGCCAGTGTGGTCGCCAAATGGCCCTTCGGTGACCAGTGGCTCGCTCGGATCGATTTCGCCTTCGATCACGAATTCCGCTTCGGCAGGAACATCGAGGTCAGACGTAACCGCCTTAGTCAGTTGCACTGGCGACTGCCTGAGAAAACCGGCGAAGATGAATTCGTCGACCATGGGCGGCAGCGGCGCTGACGCGGAGTAGATCGATGCGGG
>Ga0209486_10000040_pt1 | contig 63400 bp, 28 predicted proteins | sample NCCompost_FD_187518 | JGI IMG/M metagenome (GOLD analysis project Ga0209486, IMG submission 187518) | Agricultural soil microbial communities from Utah to study Nitrogen management - NC Compost (SPAdes) (version 2) | ecosystem: Environmental > Terrestrial > Soil > Agricultural land | place...
AACAGGGCGACAAGTCCAAACACACCCAACACCATCACCGCGATCTTTGACGGAAAGAGGGCCAAGCGCATGTGTTCGGTCAACGTCTTCACTTCGAAAAGGGGTAGGTTCGGATCGAGCGCCTGCACTTCCCCTCGCACGGCCGCAAATACAGGTTCCGGATTGCCGGTCGTGCGGACCATGATCGAACCGCTCGACATGTAGTCCTGGGTCAAAGGCGTCCAGATGAACGACCGCGGATCCTCGGCGATGTTGAAATACTTTCCGTCACGCGCCACGCCGACGATGCGTATGAATGGACCCTTCTCCTCTCCCCAACTGACTCGCTTGCCGACTGCTTCGGCGGGCGACTTCACCGCCGGCATCAGGCGACGCACGAAAGTTTCGTTGACGATCGCGACCTGTTCTGATTTTTCGACGTCCTGTTCCGTGAACTCGCGTCCACTTACGATCTGAGTCGCCATCGTCTCGAAGTAACGTGGTCCGGCAGCCGCGTTCATCGCGGAGGGCGCGTTGCCACCACGCTGGACGGGCATGCCTTCGACGTAAATGGTTCGACTGTTGAAGTTCAAACTTAACGGGACGTAGCTGGAAATGGCGGCCGACTTCACTCCCGGCAGCGCTCGCACTCGTTCGGCAAGCTGATGGTGGAACTGCTGTCCGCGCGGTTCGTCGTAGCCCTGCAAACTGAGATCAAACGACATGGTCAACGCGTTTTGCGGATCGAAACCGGGGTTCATCGTTTGCAGTTGCTGAAGCGTACGCACGACGAGACCGGCGGCGATCAGGACCACGAGAGAGATCGCGACTTGGGCCACGACGAGCACGCTGCGCAGACGCGTCCGGCCCCCTCCGCCTTGCGCCGAAGTGTCTTTCAAAGCGTTCAACAGGTTCGCCCGCGTGGATTGCAGCGCGGGCGCCAATCCGAACACCGCACCCGCGACAAGCGATACGCCTAGTGAAAACACCAACACTCGCCAGTCGAGCCCGAGATCGATTGTCAAGGGAAAATCGATCGGCGGCTTGAAGGCCAGCAACGCTTTGACGATCCAAATGGCGAGCAATAAACCCGCACCGCCACCTACGATCGAGAGCAACAGACTTTCGGTCAGTAATTGGCGAATCAGGCGAATACGGCTCGCGCCCATCGCCAGCCGGATCGCAATCTCACGACGCCGATCCGTCGCGCGCGCGAGCATTAAACCTGCCAGGTTCGTGCACGTTACGAGTAAGACAAGTGCGACCGCGGCCATCAGTACCCAGGTAAAGCTCACCACTGCGCCGCGTAACTCGGGAATGATGAACCCAGGTGGTCCAAGTTGTATTGATTGTCCTTCGTTTGTGTCGGGGTACTCTTTTGCGAGTTGCAGCGCCAGGAGGTTCAACGAGGCTTCAGCCTGCGACGCATTGACTCCAGGTTTGAGACGAGCGACAGCGAAGAAGTTGTTCTCGTCGCGTTCGTCGAGCGTGTTCGATCCGGGTTCCGCCCACTCCAGCATCGACACGGGCAGCCACAACTCCGGCTCGTAAACCTGCTCCGTTCCTTTAAACGCCTCCGGCGCGATGCCGATGACGCGAAACTGGTGGTTGTTGAGGAGAATGTCTTTGCCGACAATTCCCGGATCGCCAGCAAAGCGGCGTTGCCAACCGTCGAAACTAAGCACGACGACGGGATGCGTCAGTCGGGTCTTGTCTTCTTCGGGAAGAAACGTGCGGCCGTGGATCGCCTTCACGCCGAGCACGTCGAAGTAGTTACCGGTAACTTCATAGCCCCAGATTCGTTCGTTCGCGCCGGAACGGCTCAAGCTCAACGGGATGAAGCGGTAAAGCAGGAGGCCGGATAAAACTTCATTTCGATCGCGGAACTCGAGATAGTTCGGATACGAGAGCGCCGACATCTCATCGTCGTTCCGGCGCATGTTCATTGCGACGACTTCGTCCGGACGCTCCACCGCGAGCGAACGCAACAACACCGTATTGACGAGACTGAAGATCGCAGTGTTCGCACCGATTCCCAGCGCAAGCGTCAGCACCGCAACCAAAGCAAAACCCGGGCGCTGCCACAACGAACGCCCCGCATAATAGATTTCTTTGAACACGATTTCTCCTTACAACTTGTCAGTGGTCAGTTGTCCGTGGTCCGTGGCTCCCCGCTAGTTTTGAGAACTACTGACTACTGGCCACTAACTACTGCACAAACTATTCGTTCCGCAATGCCACGAGGGGATCGACTTTCGTCGCCCGGCGCGCCGGTATGTAACAGGCGATGAACGCCACTAACGCAAGAAAGACTGCGACTGAAACAAACGTCGCCGGATCTTTCGCGCCGATCCCAAACAGCAGACTCGCCATCAACCGCGTCAACGCAAACGCGCCTAACAATCCGATCGCGATACCTGCGAGCGCGAGAGTCATTCCATCTTTCAGCACCAGCTTCAACACCTGATTCGCGCCCGCACCCAGCGCCATCCGCACACCGATCTCGTGCGCGCGTCGCGACACCGCGTACGCCATCACGCCGTAGATACCAACAGCCGATAGGACCAGCGCGAGTGCGGCAAACAGTCCAACGACGAGCATCGAAAAACGAGGTTGGGCCACCGAGGCGCCAAGCACCTTCTCCATCGTCTGCACCTGCGTCACCGGGACGTCTTTATCGAGCGCCCGCACCTCCTGTCGCACGGCCGCAGCCATCGACAACGGCTCACCGCGCGTGCGTACGAGCAAAGTTAGTCCCGGTGTGGGAGCTTGCAGGTGCGGCATATACATCGCCGGACGTGCTTCTGCGTCGAGCGTCGTCTGCTTGATGCTGCCGACTACGCCGATCACTTCACGCTGTTTCTCTTCAAAGCCCACGCGCATGCGTTTGCCGATCGGATTCTCACCGGGCCAGAGACGTTCGGCGAACGTGTCGTTGATGATGATCACGAGTGACCCATCGCGTTTGTCGTGGGCCGTGAAGTACCTACCCTGCAACAGGGGGATCTGGAGAGTGGCGAAATAGTCCGGCGTGACCATCGTGTAATCGGCGTTCGGGCGCTGAGCATCAGACGCCGTTTCCTGTCCTTCCAGGAACACGTCAGTGCTTTCGTAAGCACCAGAGAGTGGCAACGAGAGAACGCCACCCGCGTTCTCGACACCCGGCAACGCCTGAAGCCGAGTGGTTAGCTGTTCGAAGAAAGCAGTCTGCTGTTCATCTCGTTCGTATCGCGCGGGTGGCAGATTTGGTAACTGAATCTCGAACGTCAGCACGTTCGACGGATTAAAGCCCGGGTTCACATCGAGCAAGCGCATGAAGCTCTTCATCAGCAGCGCTGCGCCAATAAGCAGGACCAAGGCCATCGCCACTTCAGAAACGACAAGCAAACTGCGCAGCCGGTTCTGACCACCGCTCGAAGTCATCCCACGCACGCCTTCTTTCAGCGACTTGTTAAGATCGAATCGCGAGGCTTGCAATGCGGGAAGCAGCCCGAAGATCAGACCCGTAACGATCGAAATCGCAAGAGTGAAAAGAAGAATGCGTGAGTCGACTCCGACCTCGTTGAGGCGCGGCACTTCACGCGGAATAACCGAAACGAGTAATGAGTTTCCCCAGACGGCGAGCAACAACCCCATCCCACCGCCGGTTAGTGAAAGCAGCAGACTCTCAGTAAGCAGTTGACCGACGATGCGCCGCCGTCCCGCGCCGAGCGCGGCTCGAATCGCGATCTCTTTCTGTCGTGAAGTAGCGCGCGCGAGTAAGAGGTTCGCGATGTTCGCGCAGGCAATCAGGAGAACGATTGCGACAGTCGCTAGCAAAACAAACAGCGGCTTGCGGATCGTGCCGACCATTTGCTTATGCAGAGGTACAAGGTTAATGACGTAGCCGATGGAGCCCAGGGGCATTTCCTGTTGGATCGTACGCAGCTCAGCCTGGCCCTGGTCTGCTGACACGCCCGGCTTTAAGCGACCGATCGTGGCGAGGTTTAAGTTGCCGTGCCGTCCGCGTTCCTCCTCCGTGAACGCGAGCGGCATCCAGACGTCGTTATTTAGCGAGAACTGAAGACCGGGAATCATGTTGGCGCCGCCCGGAAATTGAAATCCCTCCGGCATGACGCCAACCACGGTTGCGTTTTGACCGGTGAGCGTGATCGTTTTGCCTATTACGTTCTGGTCGCCACCGAAGTGTCGCTGCCAGAGACCGTGACTGATGATCGCAACCGGCGCGCGGTTCGGCATGTCTTCTTCCGCCGTGAATACTCGGCCCAACATTGGACCAGCGCCGACCGCTTCAAAGAAATCAGCCGATACTCGCGCACCACGCAGTAGCTCCGGCTCTCCGCCACCGGTCATCTGCCATGACCAGGAACGGAAAGCGGCAAGGCGTTCGAACGACTGAGTGTCCGCTTTCAGACCGAGGAAATTCGCGGCTGAGTTTGGCAGCGTGTCGGCCGTTTGGGCCAACTTTGGAAGGTAGCCCCAGATCATCACGACCCGCTCCGGATCTTTGAACGGCAACGGTCGCAGCAACGTCGCGTTGACGACGCTGAAGATCGCGGTGTTCGCGCCGATACCAAGCGCCAGCGTTAATACTGCAACGACCGAAAACCCGGGCCGCTTCAGTAACGTGCGTGCTGCATAACGGAGTTCTTTGAACATAATATTTGTCCGTGGTCAGTTGTCAGTGGTCCGTAGTCAGTAGTCAGCAACAACCAGGAATGAACCACGGACCACTGACCAGGGACTACTGACCAATCATTCATATCGAAGCGCGACAAGCGGATCGATCTTGGTGGCGCGCCTCGCCGGGAGATAACAAGCGATGAACGCGACGAGCACGAGTAAGGATGGGACGACGACGAACGTCGTGACGTCGTAACCGCTCACGCCGATCAACAACGACGAGAGGGCTCTTGCGAGTCCAAGTGACAGCAACAGTCCGATGACGACACCAATGACCGCGAGTCGCATTCCCTGGACCGTGATCATTTTCATTACGTCAGCACGATTCGCGCCGAGCGCCATTCGGATTCCAACTTCGCGCGTGCGTTGCGAAACGACGTACGCCATCACGCTGTAAAGTCCGACTGCACTCAACAGAATCGCAAGTACACCAAACGCGAGTGAAAACGACGCCGCCATGTTTGGCGCCCAAAGCGCATACGTCAGGTGTTCAGTCATCGTCTTGACCGACGAGACCGGCACGCTGCGATCGATGTTCTGCACCTCTTTGCGAATCGCGCCAGCCAGCCCGCGCGGATCGACACTCGTGCGCATCACGAGGTTCATGTTCGCCGGGCGGCGCTGTGTCATCGGGTAATAAAAGTAGGGCTTCGAATCTTCGGCGAGGTTGCGATACTTGCCTGTCTTAACGACCCCGGCGACTTCTATTAGATCGCGACTTTCAGCGCCAATCAGAATGCGCTTCCCGACCGCGTTCTCGCCGGGCCACAACGACTCCGCCATCTGTTGATTAATGATGACCACTCGTTGTGACTTCGCGTGGTCCCGATCGTCGAAGTCGCGGCCTTCAACAATCGGAATCTGCATCGCGCGGAAGTATCCGGAGCTGATCACGTTGGTCATGATGGTCCGACCGGCGCTGCCGCGAGCGAGCGTTTCGCCCTCTTTCAAAACTGGACCATTGGAATTGGAACTGTCGCCTAACGGAAGCAGACGCGCAGCGGCTGCGGCTTCGACGCCTGGCAAACTCGAGGCACGCTCGATCGCCTGACGGAAGAAGTTGCGTGATCGTTCACTGTCGTAACCGACCAGCTCGGGATCGAGCGTCGCGATTAATGCGTTCTTAGTCGCGAACCCCGGATCCATGGTTTGCGCCTGGCGAAAACTCTTGATGAACAACCCGCCACACACCAGCACCGCGAGCGATAAAGCGACCTGTACCACCACAAGGGCCGGACGCAAAGAAAAGCGACGGCCCTTCCCGCGTTGACCTGCGTTAAGATCGCCCTTTAGCACGGGAACTACATCGGGATTCGACGAGTGCCATGCCGGCGCGAGCCCGAAGATCAATCCGGTCGCCAGTGAGATCACGAGTGTGAAAACGAGCGCGCGCGAATCGAGCGCGAAGAAGTTTTCGATGATGTTGTACTGGAGCACTGGAACGAACCCTTCCATCAGGTCCGTGACCCAAAACGCCAGCAGCAAACCCAACGCGCCGCCGAGCAACGACAGCAGCAGACTTTCGGTCAATAACTGGCGAATTAAACGGATACGGCTCGCGCCAAGCGCGAGACGAATGCCGATCTCCTTGCGACGCGCGGCAGCGCGAGCGAGCATGAGGTTGGCGACATTCGCGCACGCGATCAGCAGAATCAGCCCAACGATGGCCATTGCGATCGCGCCCGCACTCTTCATAGTCGACGCCGCCTCTTCCCAGCGACCATCCATCTCCGTCGAAACCTTCGCGCTCGTGTTGCTTGCGCGTTCGTTTGGATATGTCTGATTGAGCCGGGCAGCGATCGCCTGCATCTCGGCTGTTGCCTGGTCCAACGTGACGCCCGGTTTCAATCGGGCCAGCACATTCATCCAATGACTGTCGCGATCGGCAAGCAATCCCGGCGATCGGCGTAGCTCTTCAACCATCGCCATCGGGATCCAGAAGTCCATCGCCAGCGCAAACTTCGAACCCGTGAACGCTTCAGGAGTGACGCCGACCACCTGGTAACCGCGATTGCTCAAGCGGATCGTCTTACCGACGATGTCGGGATCGGAACCGAAGCGACGCTGCCACAGACCCTGACTGATTACGACGACCGGATGAGCGCCGACCGCGTTGTCTTCTTCAGGCGTAAACGTTCGGCCCATGATCGGCTTGATCCGAACCACGTCGAAGTACGAACCACTCACGACCTGTCCCCAGATCACGTCGCTTTGTGTGTCGGAATCGAGTGCGACCGGCACCATGTCTTCGGCGCTCATCGCTTCGAAGACCGTCGATTGATTGCGGTAGTCGACGAAATCCGGATAAGAAAGCTCGTCACTGATGCCGCGGTCCTCCGCCAACTCCGCCGGGCGCACGAGTTGATGAGCATCGGGCACGGGCAAAGGACGGAAAATGAATGCGCTGACGCCGCTGAAGATTGCGGCGTTGGCGCCGATGCCCAACGCAAGCGTCAACACGGCGACGGCTGTAACCGCCGGGTTCTTGGTTAACATGCGCACGCCGTAGCGAATGTCTTGAAATAGACTTTCCATCAGAACTCCTAAGTCCGTAGTCAGTTGTCAGTTGTCAGTTTTGTCATTGGTTCCGAAGCAACTAACTACGGACTACGGACCACTGACAAATCCTCCGTGTTAACCAATCTGTTTGTTTTTCAACAGCGCCGACAACACTCGCCCGCGCTCGTAGTCAGACTTAATCGTCTCCACCGCCTTCAAAAACGCTGCCCGCAACTTCCCATCGCCTGTATAAACACGTGAAGCCTCAAGCAGCAGCGAGGCTTTCTCGTAATCGGATGAGATCGCTGCCGCAGAGTCGAGCAGTTGAGTCAACGCGGCCTCGCTGAGGTTCTTTGTTTTGAGTAACGCTGAAAGCACTCGCCTGTGTTCGTAGTCTGATCTGATCGTGCCGACAGTTTGAAAGAAGACGCCGCTCAACGCGGAATCGTCGAGGTAAACGGCAGCAACATCTTTCAGCACGCCCGCCTTCTCGTAATCCGAATTAATGCCTTGAGTTGACGTCGCGATCTGGATCAGGAGTTCCTTGCTCGGTGCGCTGCGTTTCAACAACGTCTTAAGCACGCGGCTGCGTTCGTAGTTTGATTTGATCGTGTCGATGGCTTTGAAAAACACTGGCATCGCTGAATCCTTGCCTTCCAATACCGGAGCGACTGCGATCAGAAATTGCGACTGTTCGTAATCAGACTTGATGTGTTGGGCCGCGTGGGCCAACGTGTCAGCAAAGGCGGCGGCGTTGAGGTTGCCGTGTTTAACTAAAGCGGCGTAGTAATGGCGACGCGCGTAATCGCTGTTGATCTGCTCGATCTCCTGGAAGACACCCGCCACGCCGCGTTGACGCAGGATCGTCTGGACGCGTTTATCGGCGTCGATCCCACCCTGACGAACGGCGTTGAGAACGAGTTCGGCGATCCAGGTACGAGCGGTGGCGTCGATCTCGCGCGCTTGCCCGTTCATGAAGAACGCACGCGTCAACTGGCCGCCGATGTCGCGACGCACTTCGTAACGACGAGATTGGCCGTCACGCACTTCCTCGATACGGACGACGCCGCCTTCAGAGACGTCCTGGATGTCCGTGTAGTCGTCGTTGAACTCGGCCTTGCCACGAATCTCGAGACGACGTTTATGACCATCGTCGCTGTGCTCCCAGGTCATGATGGAGCGCGATTCGTCCTTCGGCTTCTGTGCAAAGCCTGGCGAAGCCATAAAGAAAGCGGCAATCGGAGCCAGCAGCAGAACGATTTTTCTAATTAAGGAACGACTGATGAGCGTCATAGGTGTCTCCTCTAAAACTGTTCTTTGTACTTTGTACTTTGTACTTTGTTACTACACGTTCACTCCTTTGAATGACGACTACGTTCAAACCACAAAGCACTAAGCACAAAGTACTAAGTACAAAAAGCCAAAACCTAAAACCTAAGACCAAACCCTTCTCATTCGTATCTAAGCGCGACCAGCGGATCGACTTTCGTTGCGCGGCGCGCGGGAATGTAGCAAGCGAGCAATGCGACAAACGTCAAACCGGCGGTCACACCGATGAAGGTCGCGGCATCGGTCGGCGTCACCCCAAAGAGCAATCCGCCGAGCAACCTCGTCAGCGCCAACGCGCCGATGATGCCGACCACTTCGCCGGCGATCACAAAAGTCATGCCCTGTCGCAGAACCAACTGCATCACGTCTTTTACCTGCGCGCCGAGCGCGACGCGTATCCCGAGTTCATGCGTACGTTGCGCGACCGAGTAAGAAATCACGCCGTACAACCCCGCGGCTGCGAGCAACAGCGCGACGCCGGCGAACACAGACAGCACGATCGACGTAAACCGTTGCTGCCGGATCGAGTTTGCGATCACGCGGTCGAGCGTGATCGTCCGCTGGAGCGGCAGTTCACTATCAAGCGCGAGCACTTTGCCGCGAATCGCCGGCACGAGCGACGCAGGGTCCGTTGACGAACGTACGATCAGCGTCATGAACTGGTTCGGTGCCTGTGCAAAAGGCTCGTACGTGTGCGGTCTCGTGTCTTTCGTTAGACCATTCTGTTTGACGTCGCCGACGATGCCGACGATCTCGCGATAACTTTCCGGTCCGGTGTTGACGTTGATCCGTTCACCGATCGCGTCGCCGTTCGGAAAATAACGTCGGGCGAGGGTCTGGCTGACGATTGCCACGGGTAGCGCCTCTTGCGTGTCGCGTTCGGTGAAGGCGCGCCCGGCGAGGAGCGGAATGCCCATCGCTTTGAAGTAGCCTGGCGAGACGGCGGAATAGTTTGTTTGCGGGAGATCGTTGTCCTTCGGGCGTGCGTAACCTTCGAAATAGAAGCCGGTAGGCAGGTCGTGCACGATCGGCAGGATCCTCGCGACTCCCGTCGCTTCCACTCCGGGTAGTGTCGCGACTTGTTGGACCAGTTGTTCACTGAATCGCGCTATCTGCTGCGGGTCGGCATATTTTTTCTGCGGCAACTGAAGCGTCACCGCGAGGGCGTTCTGTTCGTCGAAACCCGGATCGATGTGGTTGAGTCGCCAAACGGTGCGCAGCAATAAGCCGCCGCCGATTAGTAACATCAACGCCAGCGCGACTTCGGTCGCGATCAGCAGGTTTCCGATACGGTGTTGCCGAACGCTGCGACTGCGTTGATCTTTCAAAGCCGGGTCGGAGTCAAACTTGAGAACTTGCAAAGCAGGCGCGAGTCCGAAGAGAAAGGCTGTGAGCAGTGCAACGACGAGGGTGAACAGCAACGCGCGATTGTCGATGCTTACCGATGCGAGGCGCGGCAGATCGGTGGGTGCAGCAGCCAGCAAGGCTTGCAGTCCCCACGACGCGAATGGCCACGCCGCGGCCGCGCCCAGCAACGCAAGCAACAAGCTCTCGGTTGCTAACTGCCGCACAATGCGCGCGCGTCCGGCCCCGAGCGCCGCCCTTACGGCCATCTCTTTTTGTCGCGTCGTGGCGCGCGCGAGCAGCAGATTCGCGACGTTCGCACACGCAATGAGAAGCAGTAGCGCGACGGCCCCGAAGATTACCCACAGAACTTTCTTAACGTCGCCGACAACGAAATCAAGCAATGGCGTGACCTTGATGGTCCAACCCGTATTGGCTTCAGGATGCTCCTGCGCGAGTCGTGCGGCGATGGCCGTCATCTCCGCATTCGCCTGGTCGGAAGATACGTCCGGTTTTAGTCGCGCGATGGCGTCGATGTAGCGCGCGTGATGGAGCGTCCGCTCGTTGTCTTTAAAAGCGATTGGCGTCCACAGTTCTCGTTCACGCTGATCGGGTAATCGGAAATCGCCAGGCATGACGCCGACGATGGCGTAATCTTCACCGTCGAGTTTCAACGACTTGCCGAGCACATTTCCATCGCCTCCGAAACGTCGTCGCCACAGACCCTCGCTGATAACCACGACCTTCTCACGTCCCGGCTGGTCTTCTTCCGTAACAAAATCGCGACCCCAAACCGGTTGCACTCCAAGCAACTTGAACAGACCAACCGACACACGCCCAGCCAGCAACCGTTCCGGATTTCCGTCGCCCGTTAAGTTATAAGAAACGGTGCGGTACGCGGCGAGACTGGAGAACGACGTGTTCTGTCGTTGCCACTCGAGAAAATTACCTGGCGCGATCTGCGCGTCCGGTTGCGCGGGGCTTGTTGTGACGTTCGACTGTCGCAACGACACCAGTCGCTCAGACTCGGGATACGGCAGCGGCTGAAGCAACACGCCCTGGACCACACTGAAGATCGCGGTGTTTGCTCCGATGCCGAGGGCAAGCGTGATCACCGCGATCGCCGTGAACGCCGGCCGCCGCAGCAAAGAACGCAGCGCATAACGGACGTCTTTAAATAAATCATCCATCACAGAATCAGCCTTCGAGTACTTGGTGCTTTGTACTTAGTACTTTGTTCGCATTTCGAGCGACCAAAGCAAACTCAAACGTTAGTCAAGCGAGCAAAGCACAAAGTACTAAGCACCAAGCTAATGTTTACGCAGACGCCTGCACGTTGATCGTCACTTTCACTTTGCGACCGATGATTCCGCGCCCGTATTTAATCCCCAGATCGAACCGATCGAGTTCGGTCGTCGCGCTGTAGTAAACAAACTCTTCACCACTCGGCGAGCGACTGCGGTCCATCTCATTTACTGCCAGCGCAATCGTCGTGCTCTTTCCTTTGAACGTCAGATTGCCTTCCAGATCGAGTGAATCCCGATCCTTCCCGCGCGCCACTCTCGTGCTCCGAAACTCGATGTCGGGAAAGTTGTCGGCATCGAGAAAATCCGCGGCCACGAGGTGCGCGTCGCGCCGCTTGTTGCCGGTGTCGATGCTGCGCGCATTAATCTTCGCGAGCACGGAGGATCCACTCGGATCCGATTCGTCCAACACCATTGAACCTTCAAGCGTGCGAAAGTGTCCGCGCACGGTGTACCAAAAATTCCTGACACTAAACTCCACCGTCGTATACGCCGGATCGAAACGCCAGATCCGGTTCGGCCGGATCGCGTCAGTCTTCTGTGTTTGCATAGGGCCTCACTCGTATCGGAGCGCCGTCAACGGGTCGACCTTCGTCGCCCGGCGCGCCGGCAGATAACAAGCCAACAGCGAAACTGCTGTCAGGAGCAACGCAATCACAGCAAAAGTAAACGGATCGGTGGCACTGACTCCGTAGAGTTGCTGAGTATCGATCAGTCGCGTCGCTATAAGCGCCGCGAACAAACCAATCACCACGCCCATGAGCGTCAGCACCAATCCCTGCTTGAGAACCAGTTTGAGCACGTCGGCCGGTCGCGCGCCGAGCGCCATGCGAATACCGACCTCGCGCGTGCGATGACTCACCATCCACGCCATCACGCCGTACAGACCAATGCTCGCGAGCAACAAAGCCACGAGCCCGAAGATCGAGATCAACGTCGACGCCAGCCGTGTCGCTGCGAGTGTGTTGTCGATCTGTGTTGATACCGCGGAGATTTCCTTGACCGACAACGACGGATCAAGGTCAAGAAGCTCCGATCGTACTGCAGGTATCAGTTCTTCGGCCGGGCCACGCGTGCGCATGACGACGTTTGTGTAACTGTCGTAACCACGTTGCAACGCGGGTAAATCGAAATGCGGCACCGGGGTTTCCGTCAGCTCGTGATGCTTGACGTCGCGAGTAATGCCGATGATCTCCAGCGGTGGACCATCGGTTCGCGTCGTTAGTCTTTGTCCGAGAGCGTTTCCACCGGGAAAGAGTCGTTGGGCCAACGCTTCGTTGATGATTACAACGCGGGGAGCGCCTTCGCGATCCTCGTCGGTGAAGCCACGTCCCTGGGCCATCTGGATGCCCATCGTCTGGTGATAATTGGGACCGACGACACTCGCATCGAACGCCATCTGTTCGTTTGGCAACGGTGCACTGCCCTGAACGAAAATACTGCTCATGAAGCGACTGCCGCTGAACGGCATCACGAGTCCGTGACTAACGGCCTCGACGCCCGGCAACGTTTCGAGACGCGCGTACAGATGATGTTGAAACACGCGGCCACTCGCTTCGTCGTATTTCTTTTCGTCCAGATCGAGCGGCACGACAAGCAGCGTTTCGGCGTTGTAACCGGGATCGATCGCGAGCAGGTTGCGCAAGCTTTTGACGCACAGCCCGGCGCCGACCAGGACCACGATCGCAAGCGCGAGTTGCGAGACGACCAGCAGGCTGCGAAATGTGAAGCGACGCTCACGCTGGCTGGATATGCCGCCTTCTTCTTTCAGGACCGGCAACAGATTGGCTCGCGAGCTCTGCCACGCGGGAAAGATTCCGAAGATGATTCCCGCGACGAGCGTCGTCAACGCCGTAAACGCGAGCACGCGGCGGTCGATGCCCTGGGCCAATACGGTGCGTGCCAGATCGAGTCGGGGCTGTGTCTTTGTAAGCAACGAGATCAACCAGGGCGCGAATAAAAGTCCGACTAACCCGCCGCTAACCGCCAGCATCAGACTCTCGGTCAATAGTTGTCGGACCACGCGCCAACTATTCGCACCCACAGCCAATCGAATCGCCATCTCCTTGCGCCGCGTGACGCCACGCGCCAACAGGAGGCCAGCGATGTTCGCGCACGCGATCAAGAGAACCAGCGCAACCACCACCATTAATAATTTGAGCGGCGACGAGAAACGACTGCGAAGGAGCGAGCGTCCTTTGCCGCCGGGTTGAAACTTGATGTGCTGCTCGCTGAAAGGAAGTCCCTTCGTGATCGTTCCGGCAGGCGTGTTGGCTTCCTTGATCTGTTGGGCCAACAGGTCCATGCTCGACTCCGCCTGCGCAGCGGAAACGCCAGACTTCAGGCGCCCCAGCAAATAGAGAAAACCATCGGTGCGGCTTTCGATAAACTTCGATTGGGCGAGCTGCGGATGCATCAGCACCGGCACCCAAAGTTCCGTTGGTCGCTCAAGCGTCATGCCGGTGAAGTTTTCGGGAGCGACGCCAATTACCGTCAACGGAAAATCATTCAACGTGATCTTCTGGCCAATCGCATTCTCCGCTGCGCCAAAGTGTTTTCGACTGAAGGTGTCGCTGACTACCACCACCGGCTGACTGCCCGGAGTTTGATCTTCTTCCGGCAGGAACGTCCGTCCCCGTGCTGCTTGAATTCCAAGTACGTCGAAATAGTTTCCCGAAACGTATTCGCTGGGGACTCGTTCGACCCTCTCGTTACTCTTTAACTCCAACTCCGTGCGCGTGAACGCGAGCATCCCATCGAACACTTTGTTCTGCGTGCGAAAGTCGTTGAACAGAGGATACGAAAACGAATTGCTGACGAAGTGCGGGTTGACACTAACGGACGAGATCAGGACCAACTGGTCCGGATCACTTACCGGCAGCGAGCGCAACAACAGCCGGTCAGTGACACTAAAGATTGCCGTGTTTGCGCCGATGCCGAGCGCAAGAGTGATGATGACGATCGCGCTGAAGCCTGGATACTTCAACAGAACACGGATTGATTGACGTATATCACTCATATCTCAATGCCTTTAACGGATCGACTCGAGTTGCGCGTCGCGCCGGCAAGTAACACGCAAGCAACGAGATTACAAACAGTCCCACCGGCACTCCGACAAACGTCACCGAATCGGTAGTAGTCACTTCAAACAACAACGTCGCGAGCAGCCGCGTGACGGCAAACGACGCCGCAAGTCCAACTGCAACACCAATTAGCGCGAGCACGACGCCCCTCGTCACCACCAGCTTCAACACGTCGAAACGCTGCGCGCCAAGGGCCATGCGCACGCCAATCTCGTGCGTTCTTTGCAACACCGAGTACGACATCACGCCGTAAATTCCGACTGCCGACATCACGAGGGCGACGATCGAAAACACGGCTAGAAGCCATGCACTGAAACGCGATCTCGCAACGGAAGTCGAAAGCAAACTCTCCATCGTGCTGATCTCGCCGATCGGTTGTTGTGGATCGAGGGTGCGGATCACTTCACGGGCCGCCGGCGCCACCGCACCTGCATCGCCTCTCGTGCGCAACACTATCGTCATGCCCGGAAAGACCAGTTCCGGGTGCGGCCAGTAAGCGACTGGTTCCACCGCCGTATCGAGACCGAGATGCTTGTGATCGCCAACGACGCCGATGATCTCACTCGGCACGTTCTCGTCCTTCATGTAGATCGTGAGTTGTTTACCGAGTGGGTTCGCACCATTAAGGTTCTTCTTCACAAACGCTTCGTTAACGAGGACGACGTGCCGCATCTCCGTCGCTTCCTGTTGCGTGTAGAAGCGACCCTGCTTCAACGGAATCTGCATTGCTTCGAAGTAGTTGGCATCGGTGACACATACTCCGGTCTTCAGTTCCGTTTCCGGAGGCAGATCCTGGCCGTCAACTTCAACAGTCGTTCCCGAATACAAACCCGTGAATGGCGGTGTGTTGATTGCTCCGGCGGCCGCTACACCGGGAATCGTGCTCATTCGCGCAATCGCTTGTTTGAAAAACTCGATTCGCTTCGGTTCCTCCGGATATTTCGCGGGAGGCAGACTGACCCGAACCGTCAACAAGTTCTGCGCATTGAAACCCGGATCGACTGACTGCAAACGATTGAGACTTCTCACAAGCAGACCAGCGCCAATTAACAACACGAGGGCCAGCGCGACCTGTGAAACAACGAAGACGCTGCGCACGCGATGACCGCCGCCACCAACATTCTTGCCGCCTTCTTTCAGCGAGTCGTGAAGATCGAATCGCGTGGCTTCCAACGCCGGTGCGAGTCCGAAGATGAGACCGGTGATCACGGCGAGACCGAGTGTGAACCCGAGCACCGGCAGATTGACGCCAACTCTCTCTAGATCTATTAGTGCGGGTGGACTCAGTGCGACCAAAGCTTTTGTTCCCCACCAAGCGACCAGCACTCCGAGCGTTCCGCCGATAACAGAAAGCATCACGCTCTCCGTCAACAACTGTCGCGCGATGCGCCAGCGACTCGCGCCGAGTCCTGCACGAACAGCGATCTCTTTCCGTCGCGCACTCGCACGCGCAAGCAGCAGGTTGGCGACATTTGCGCATGCAATCAACAGCACAAAACCGACGGCGCCCAACAAGATCAACAGCGGCTTGCGAATCTCGCCAGTGAACTGCGTTCTCAGCGGAACGATATTCACGCCCCACAGTGTGTTGAACATCGGATACTGCTGTGCGAGCCGCGCAGCAATCGTATCCATCTCGCTTCTTGCTTGTTCGATCGAGACACCGGGCTTGAGTCGCGCGACGGCTGAGGCGAACCGGCCGCGTCGTTGTCGCACCTCGTTAGTGATATGCCATGGCACCCAGATGTCGGCGGGTTTATTGACCTGCGTTCGTCTTTGAATGTGCCAGCCAAAGTTTGCCGGCATTACGCCGATGACCGTTGTCGGATCGTTGTTCAACGTGATCTGGCGTCCCACGATCTGGCTATCGCCACCGAAACGTCGCTGCCACAGTGCGTGGCTGATCACCGCGACTCGTGTTTGAGCGTCGCGTCCGTCCTCGTCGAGAAAAGTGCGACCGACGACGGGGTTCGTTCCGAGTACAGAGAACAGATTGGTGGTTGCATACTGAACCGGCACTTCTTCCGGTTCGCCGTCGCTGGTGAGATTGATCGCACGGTCGAAGAACACGGCCATGTCGCTGAAGACCTGGTTCTGCTCTTTCCAGTCGGTGAAGTTGCCGAGATTGATTACGTTCTGATCGCGACCGCCCTGCCGCCTTTCCCACACGAGCACGAGCTGCTCGGGATCCGAATACGGAAAACTCCGCAGCAAAACGGCATGCACGACACTGAAGATCGCGGTATTCGCGCCGATGCCAAGCGTCAACGCCAGTAGCGCGATGATCGTCATCATCGGACTCTTAAACAACATCCGGATGCCAAAACGAAGATCTGCTAACAACGTACTCATCACTCACACCTCCCGGTCCTGGGTTCTTTGATCTTTGTGCTTTGTACTTTGTTCGCTAGCGAAACTCCGTGTCCAAATCATGTTGTTAACCAGCGCAACGAAACACTAAGTACAAAGAACTAAGTACAAAGAACAAAGACCTAAGTCCCAAGACCCAAGCCTCATTCGCATCGCAATGCTTCCATCGGATCCACTTTGGTCGCGCGCCACGCGGGGACGTAACACGCCAATAGCGCTACGATCGCCAGCAACATCGCCACCACCGCGAACGTGAGCGGATCTTTCGCCTTAACTCCAAACAACAAACTCTCCACCAGTCGCGTCAACGCAAACGCGCTTAACAATCCGATCGCAAGCCCTATCAAGATGAGTTTTGATCCCTGCTTAACGATCATCATCAGCACGTCGCGTCCCTGCGCGCCGAGCGCGAGCCTGATTCCGATCTCGTTCGTGCGTTGGGCCACCGAGTAGCTCATCACGCCATACAAACCGACGATCGTTAATACAAGCGCTACACCAGCGAAGATCGAAAGCAGCGTCGTGTTGAATCGCGGCGCTGCGACGGAGGCTGACATGTACTCCTCCATCGTCTTCACACCAAACAACGGGAGATCGGCATCCATCGACGCAACATCTTTCGTCGCTCCCGAGATCACACTGCGCGGCTCGTTATCGGTCTTGACGACCACCACCATCTGGCTAAACGGGATCTGCGTTTGCGGCACATAGAACGCTGGACGCGGGTCGGTGCTCAGTCCTCGATTACGTACGTCGCCAACAACACCGACGATCTCTCGCATGGTGGATTCGTCACCTTCAATTGAAGAGACGCCGGGATGGATACGCTTTCCGATCGGGTCTTCGTTCGAAAAATACTGGCGCGCAAAGGTCTCGGTGATGATGATCACCGGCGTCGAGCCGTGTCGATCGTTGTGATCGAAATCGCGGCCCTTGAGAATCGGAATGCCCATCGTGCGGAAGTAATGGGTGCCTGTGGTGAAGAAGTCACCCGAAGGTTCGTCTTTCTCAGGGACCGGCCGTCCCTCAATTTGAAAAGAGATACTGAACCGCTCGTCACTGAGTGGCAGCGGGTATATCGCGCTCGCCGACTTCACGCCAGGCGCTGTTTCCAGTCGCCTCTTGAGATCGATGTAGAACTGGCTTTGCTTTGCGTAGTTGTATTTGATCTCCGGCAGCGCGAGGCCGAACGTCATGACATTCTGCGGCTGCAAACCGCTGGGCACCCTTTGCAAACGCCAGAGACTCTGGATCAACAATGCGGCGCAAACCAGGAGCACCACCGCGATCGCCAACTCAGTCACGACCAACATGCTGCGAACGGGATTGCGTCGCGCGCCTTCGCCTGTTCCGCGTCCACCTTCCTTCAGCGAGTCGACCAGTTCGCTCTTCGACGAATGAAATGCCGGGACCAGACCAAAGATCAGTCCCGTTAGCACAGAGACACCGGCGGTGAATCCCAACACGCGCCAATCGATCGCGACTTCGACCGCGCGCGGAATATCTTCCTTGCCGAGCGCGATCAGTAAGTCGGACCACCACACGGCGAGTAACAAACCGGCCGCGCCACCTGCCAGCGACAACAGCACGCTCTCGGTCAACAACTGTCGAATCACGCGCATGCGGCTAGCACCAAGAGCTGCGCGTATCGCCATCTCCTTGTGACGACTCGTTGCTCGCGCGAGCAGCAGGTTCGCGACATTTGCGCACGCGATCAACAACACGCATGCCACCGCTCCCAACAAAATGAGCAGCGCCGGACGGACGTCGCCGACCATCGCGGAAAGCGCCGACTCCACCCGCAGGCTCTTATTTGTGTTTTGATCCGGATACTGTTGCTCCAAACGCGCGGCGATCGCCTTCACTTCCGCCTGCGCCTGCTCTTCGGCGACACCGGGTTTCAGGCGTCCGATGACGCGCAAGAAGTGCGCGCCTCGTTGATCAGTGACCGGAGTCTTGCCCTCAGCGTCTTCTGCGATCGTGGTCCAAAGATCGACCGGATCGTTCTGAATCGGAAACTCGAATGTCGCGGGCATCACACCGACGACGGTGTATGGTCTACCCGCGAGCGTGATCGTCTTATTAAGGATGTTCGTATCGGAGTTGAATCGTCGCGCAAACAGTTGCTGACTCAGGATCACGACACGTCCGCCGGTGGAAGGCTTGTCTTCTTCGGCGCTGAAGGTGCGGCCGTGGAGAGGCCCGACGCCGAGCAACGGAAAAAGATCGGCAGTCACTACGGCGCCCTGAACGCGCGCCGGTTCGCCGCTGCCCGTCATGATGAAGTCGCCGCTGTAATACGAAGCGACGCGTTCGAAGACCGTGTTCTGGTCGCGCAGATCGAAAAAGTTTGGATACGAATGTGAACCACGGTTGTATCCGCGCTGCTGGTCCGTTTCGAAGACTGAAACTAACGAGTCGGGATTTGGAAAAGGCAATGGCCGCAAGAGCACCGCGTTTACGACGCTGAAGATTGCGGTGTTGGCGCCGATGCCGAGCGCCAGCGCGATCGTAGCGACGATGCTGATGCTCGGCGACTTGAGCAGCATTCGTAAACCAAAGCGAATGTCCTGAAGGAGTGTGTTCATAACCTATTGCCCTTGCCCTTGTTCCAGGGTGTTTGTACTCGTTTGAACTTTGTATTTTGTGCTTGGTACTTTGTGCTCAAGAAAACATCACGCTTAAAGTTGTCTCTTACGCTAGACAAAGAACAAAGAACCAAGCACAAAGCACAAAACCTAAGCCCCAAACACCTAAGACCCTAACTTCCTTACTCGTCTCTCAGTGCAACCATTGGATCGACTCGCGACGCGCGACGAGCGGGAACGTATCCCGCCAACGCCGCAACTCCAGCGAGTAGCAAAGTAGCGAGGGCGATTGTCAGTGGATCGTTCGGTTTCAACTCGTAAAGCAGAGTTGCGGCAGTTTTGGTTAAAGCCAGGGACGCAAACACGCCGATCGCAAGACCGATCACCACAAGCACCAACGCCTCACGCAACACGAGCCAGAGAACGCTGAGACGATGTGCGCCAAGGGCCATGCGAATACCGATTTCGTTCGTGCGACGGGCGACGCCGTACGACATCACGCCGTACAGCCCGACACACGCCAGTAATAGCGCGAGCAGTCCGAAGAACGCAGCGAGCCGGGCCACCAGTTTCTGTTGGACCAGCGAGCGTCCGATGTGATCCGACAGGCTCACGACTTCGTCGACCGGAAGGTTGCGATTCACTTGCGTGATCGTTCTCCGGATCTGCGGTACTACCGAACTCGACGATCCCGAAAACCGCACGACAAGGTTACTTAGCGAGTCAGGCTGCTGGGCGTACGAGTAATATGCCATCGGCAGAAATTCTTCCGTCAAGCTTCCATACTTCGCGTCTTTCACGACGCCGATGACTTCGATCTTGTTGCTCGATTCCGGTCCACTGATACCGAACCGCTTGCCTAAAGGAGAGCCGTTCGGAAAGAACCGTTTGGCCATCGATTCGCTGATTACGGCCACCGTTTGCGACTGCGCGGTATCGCGTGGACCAAACCCGCGGCCGAGAACCAGCGGCAGACCCATCGCGGCAAAGAAGTCAGCACCAACAACGTTGTTCCGCACCTGGCGGCTTTGACCTTCCGGAAAACCCGGCTCGTTAGTGAATGCGCGAGTGGTCCAGAACCCCTGGTTGAAAGTGATGAAAGCAAAGGAGGCAGCCTGCACGCCCGGAACTGCTTTGACCTTGTCTTCCACTTCTTTCAGCAAAACCGGCAGCTTCGGATCGTCGGCTTTCAATCCTGTCGCAGAGGTGTCGACTTGGAACAGCAGCACGTTCTCCTGATCGAATCCGCTGGGTATGCTCTGCAAGTTGATCAGGGTCCGGACAAACAAACCAGCGGCAACGAGTAGCAGCAGCGACAGGGCCACTTGTCCGACTACGAAGGCCTTGCCGAGCGGATTGCGCAGTGTGTTCGTCTTGCCGCGCTTGAGTGAGCTGTTTGGTTCGATTCGTGAGGCGCGCAATGCAGGGGCAGTGCCAAAAATGATCGCACAGACGACAGCGATGCTGAACGTGAATCCAAGCACGCGCAGGTTTGGTGTGACATCAAGCGGCAACGCCTCCGGACCATTCGACGCCATGAACAACAGCAACTTGCTGCCCCACCACGAAAGACCAATGCCTGCCAGTCCGCCGACGATCGCCAGCAACGCGCTCTCGGTGAATAGTTGACGAACGAGTCGCGCGCGTCCGGCGCCGACGGCCAACCGCACTGCAAACTCTTTACTGCGAGCTGCACCCTGGGCCAACAGCAAGTTCGCCACGTTTGCGCTCGCGATCAGCAGCACGAGTGCGACCACGCCCATTAGAACCTTCAGTGAAAGGGAGAATTGCTCGCGCAGTGACGACAGACCGCGGCGCATCGGAGTGAGTTCAACGCGTGCGTTTTGCAGCGCCTGCACTCGATCCGGTGCTGGCTGCGAACCGGCCCGTGCTTCCAACGATTGTTTGAAAAGCAGACTGACCGCCGCGTTTGCCTGGTCGGAAGTCACACCGTCTTTCAGACGGCCAATTAGAAACAGCGATTGAAACGATTCGTTGTTTCGTCCATCCCAGTGCATCGGCGGCAACTGTTTTTCCATCGCCAGCGGCACCCACATGTCAGGCGCCGAGCCGACGGTGGTCCCAAAAAACTCCGACGGAGCAACGCCGACGATTGTGTAAGCGACGTCGTCGATAGTGATCGTCTTGCCGATCGCATTCGGATCCTGGGCCAGTCGTTGTGTCCACCACGCGTGACTGACAACAGTCACCGGATGGCCGCCGACCGTCTGATCGTCGGCATCGTTCAGAACGCGACCGACATGAGCATTCACGCCCAGAACGGGGAAATACGTGCCGGATACAAGTTGGACCTTAAGTTGTTCGATATCGCTCGTGCCGTTCGTGTGGACAAAACCGTGTACGGTCCACTCGATGCTGAGAAGACTGGCGACGCCGGAAAATACGTCAGTTCGTTGCTGCACCTGTCGATAGAAGGGATACGCGAAGAGGTCCCAGCTCTCGTTGGGAAATGCATTCGTCACTCCCATGTTCTTGCCGTTGCCGAAGAGGACCAGCTTGTCAGGCTCGTGGACCGGCAGCGACTTGAGCATCACAGCGTCGAGCAAACTGAAGATGGCTGTGTTTGCGCCGATGCCAAGCGCGAGCGAGAGCACCGCGATCAATGTGAACGCGGGTTTTTTCCACAACATGCGAAAGCCGTACTTAATATCGTTTAGCATCGGTTTTTCTCATTCGTATCTCAACGCAACAAGTGGATCGACCTTCGTCGCGCGGCGCGCCGGCGCATAGCAAGCGAGTAACGCGGCTAGGGGTAACGCAACGATCACGACCGCAAACGTCATCGGATCCGTGGTAGTTACTCCGAATAGCAAAGCGCTCATCAGTCGCGTCAATGCAAACGCGACTACGGCGCCGATGAGCGTGCCGGCGATCACGAGTCGCAATCCGTGTCCGAGTACGAGTCGCGCGATGTCCCGCGCGCTCGCGCCCAGTGCAACACGTACGCCGATCTCATGCGTTCTCTGTCGCGTGACGAAACTCATCACGCTGTAAACGCCGGTTAGGGCCAGCATCAATGCGAGCCCGGCGAATGCTCCCAACAATGCCAAATTGAAACGTCGCGCTTTAAGTGAATCAGAAACCAACTGGTCCATCGTTGTGACGGAGTAGAACGGCTGGTCCGGACTCGTTTTCCAAATGCTTTCGCGTAGCGCAGGTATCAGGGCCGTTGCGTCATTGCGCGTACGAATGACGTATATAAGCGAACCTGAAGGTGACTGCGCATGAGGACGATAGAACTCAGGCCGCGTAGGTTTGTCTAAACCGTCCTGGCGAACGTCGTTGACGACGCCGACAATCTGCAACGTCAGCGGTCCGGGTTGACTGCGGCCACCGCTGCGCAGGGTAAACGTTCTGCCCACCGGATCCTCGTTGGGCCAATAACGCTGGGCCATCGTGTCGTTGATAACGGCGACCTTCAACGAGCTGCCGTCGTCAAACTGATCGAACACTCGGCCACGCAGCAGGCGCATTCCAATTGCCTGAAAATATCCACCCGTGGCGGTATTGGCCTGTGCCATCGGTTCTTGCCCGGCCGGCCGTGGAGGTTGGCCGTCGACGGTTAAAGGAACGGAGGTTGTCGTGCTGCTCTCCAGCATTGGGAGCGCAGTCGTGATGCCCGCCGCTTCGACGTCAGGCATTTCCTGGATGCGCTTCAAAGTCTCGTTGACATACGCGGCTCGCTTGTCAGGCGTCGTATACCTGCCCCAGATGAAGGCCTGTAACGACGCGATTCGATCGACGGCAAATCCCGGATCGACATTGACCAGACTGACAAAACTACGCACGAGCAGACCAGCTCCGATTAACAGCACAACCGCGAGTGCGATTTCGGTTACGACCAGACCGTTGCGCAGGCGATGACCCGTTAAACTTGATGAAAACGTAGTCGCCGCTTCTTTCAAACCACGTTGCAGATCCGGCTTAGAGAACTTCAGCGCGGGAGCGATGCCGAAAAGAACGGCCGTAACGAGACCGACAGTCGTAACGAAAACGAGAGTTGGACCATCAACACCGACTTGCTCGATGCGCGGAATGTCGCCGGGGTTGAGAGCGACGATCAGGTGGATGCACCAACGGGCGAGGAAAATTCCGGCGCCACAACCGAGCAACGCGATCAGTAAACTTTCGGTTAACAGTTGGCGGAGGAGCCTGCTTCGTCCGGCGCCAATCGCGGCGCGAATCGCAAACTCACGCTCACGATCAGCGCCACGCGCGAGCAGGAGGTTGGCGACGTTCGTGCAAGCGATCAGAAGAACAAAACCGACTGCGCCGAGTAGAATCCAAAGCGCCAGTCGCCATTTCCCTTTCAAATGCTCTGGCAGCGTGATTGCCGTCACGCCGAGGCCGCTGTTGGTTGCCGGATATTCCACGCCCAAATTACGCGCGATGCCTGCCATGTCGGCGCGCGCCTGTTCGAGTGTGACACCCGGCTTCAATCGCCCAATGACGTTCAGGTAAGTCGCCTTACGTTGTTGTCGGAGATCTTCGGTGAGGGCTTGCGGCGCCCAGATCTCTTCGTCTACCTCCAGAAAGTGCAGACGGAAATCGGGTTTCATAACACCGACGACAATCATCGGTTGCTCGTCGAGCGTCAGGGTTTTACCGATGATCGAGGGATCACCGCCAAAACGGCGTTGCCATAACGAGTGACTAAGCAACACGACGTTGTTCCGGCCGTCGTCATATTCATCGGCGGCAAAGACGCGGCCGTGCATCGGCTGGGCGCCGAGAATGTCAAAGAAGCCTCTTGATACGAGCGCTGCGCGTAACGAAACGGGCTCGCCCTCGGCGACATAGTCGAGACTGTAGGGATTGGCAAAAGCGAGCTGTTCAAACGACTGCTGCCGGTCACGCCAGTCGAGAAAGTTCGCGGGAGACACATCGTCGCGCTCAATACCATCGACGGTGTTGTTTTCGAACAACGTGACGATCCGGTCTGACTCGGCAAAGGGCAGGTCGCGCAGAAGCACGCCGTTGACGACGCTGAAGATCGCAGTGTTCGCGGCAATGCCTAGCGCGAGCGTCAGGACGACGACGAACGTGAAGCTCGGGTTGCGCACGAAGATCCGCAACGCGTAGCGAATATCCTGAAGGACTTCTTTTATCATTTTGGTTCTTGGTCCTTGGTACTTAGTACTTTGTACACTTGTGCCACTTCGCCATTCCAAGAACAAAGCACAAAGCACAAAGCTCTAAGTTCATTCGTATCTCAGGGCTTCAAGTGGATCTACTTTCGTTGCACGGCGCGCGGGCAGGTAACACGCGAGCAAGGCAACGGCGACGAGTCCTAACGAAACAATCGCAAGCGTCAGCGGGGAGCTGGGTTCGACCCCAAACAGCAACGATCCAATCAAACGTCCGAACGCCACTGAAGCTCCGAGTCCGGCCAAAACGCCGACACCTACAAGCACCACACCGCGAAACATCACGAGGCGAAACACGTCGCGTCGTTGCGCACCAAGCGCGACGCGAATTCCGATCTCGCGTGTGCGGCGCGCAACTGTAAACGTCAACACACCATATAAACCGAGCGCGGTCAGCAAGCTTGCGAGCATGCCGAACGCCGACGAGAGCCACGTCACCAGTCGCTCCTGAATCAGTGACTCGTCGATCTCCGCGCTCAGTGTCTTGACGTTGTAAAGCGGCAGGTGCGGATCGAGATTTTTTAGTTGGGCGCGCAACGATTCAGCGACCGTGTCTGGTCCACTCGTCGTCTTCACGTGCAGCGTCAGGTTCGTCAACTGTTTCTGCTGCGTCACCGGCAGGTAAAAATGACGTCGCGTGTTGCGACGGAGATCGATGTACTGCGCGTCTTTGACAACGCCGACGATCGTCATGTCGGGAACATCGTCGAGCCCGATTCGTTTGCCGAGCACGTCGGTCGAGCCGAAGAAGTGGCGCGCCATCTTCTCGTTGAGAATGACGACTTTCGGAGTGCCGAGCCGATCCTGGTCGTTGAAGTCGCGTCCGTTCAGCAGGGGTATGCCGAGCACTTTGAAGTAGTCGCTGGAGACGACTGTCACGTCGCTCGAAGTTCGTTCACCTTCGCGCGGATTGTATCCCTCGATAACGAGACTGAGTTGGTCCCAACCTCCGGAGATCGGTGTGTCAGACGCGAGGCTCGCCGACGCGACTCCCGGCAACGCTCGCGTGCGCGACAACAACTCGTCGTAGAAGCTCATCGTGCGCTCGGGCGAATAACCGTTGAGTGCGGGGTTCACACTCGCAAACAGAACGTTTTCTTTACCGAATCCTGTATCGACCGCGCGCAGGTTCTGCAATGTCTTGACCATCAGCACTGCGCTCACCAGCAGCGGCAACGACAATGCGACCTGGACCAGGATCAACGCACTGCGGAAACTCAGCAGTCTTCCACCCGAAGTGAAGCTGCGTGTTTCTAAACGCAGACCCGGTACGAATCTTTGCCGCGCAACCTGGATCGCAGGGACCAGACTGAACGCGATTCCCATTACGATCGCGAGTCCCAGGATGAATAAGTACAAACGCCAGTTGTTTGGAACGTTGAGGTTGGCGCGAAAGTCTTGCGGGATGAACATCAGCAGCCCGGCCTTCAGCCAGAGCGCGATCGCGATGCCGACAGCCCCGCCGACGATTGAAAGCACAACACCTTCCGTTAACCACTGTCGGAGCAGTCGCCAGCGTCCGGCACCGAGCGCGAGACGAACGGCAGTTTCGGGTGCTCGCACGGTCGCGCGCGCCATCATCAAATTAGCGAGGTTCGCGCCCAGAATCAGCAGCACCGCGCACGTCGCGCCGAGCAACAGCAGCAGCGACGTCTTCATGTCGACTTGCAACGAACGCAGTCCCTGATCGCCGGGCAATACGGCGATCCTGCCAGCGATAAAACGTTCGCGCGCAGCGTTCGAAACGCTCGACGGCAAATCCTGCGCTTCAAGCTCGCGAATCTGCCGATAGAGAACGTCCATCGACGCCTGCGCCTGTTCTTTCGAAACGTTCGGTTTGAGCCGGGCCATAACGCTGAGCCACTGGTGTCGCCGGCTGGTCAGTCGCGTGGGCGGGAGCGGATTGAAGACCGGCGTCATCATCATCGGCACGCGCACGTCTGGATTGCCGGAAAGATCGACCCCGTAGAACGACGGCGGCGTGACGCCGAGGACAGTCAAAGGATGTTCGTTGACAAGGATTGTCGTGCCGATGATGTTTGGATCTTTCGCAAACCGTCGTTCCCAGAACTGGTAACTGATAACGGCGACGGGGTGCGCACCCGGCGTGCGATCATCATCCTGTGTGAAGAGACGTCCGGCCCATGGGCGCACGCCAAGCACTTCGAAGAAGTTTCCACTCACCATCTCGCCGCGGACGCGTTCGTTCTGATCGGCGTAACTGACATTCATCTGCGCGCCGCCGCGGGTGATGACGCCGGAGAAGACATCGCTGCGATCGCGCAGGTCCTGATACATCGCGTAAGAGAACGTGCTCTCGGTGCCTGGTCCTTCCTTTGGATCGTAAGCGGAGAGCACCACGAGCTGATCGGGATCGCTGACCGGCAGGCTTTGCAGCAACACCTTGTCCGTGATCGAAAAGATCGCGGCGTTGGCACCGATGCCGAGCGCGAGCGTGAATACAACCACCGCCGTAAAGCCCGGGTTCTTGGCGAGCAGGCGGACCGCGTAGCGAACGTCCTGGAGGATCTGTGTCATCAGTGATCTCATTCACTCGTACCTCAACGCGACCAAAGGATCGACCTTCGACGCCCGTCGAGCGGGGATGTAACACGCAAATAGTCCGATCAGGACTAACCCGACTGAAACCACGACAAACGTCGTTAGATCCGTACTAGAAACTCCGAAGAGCAAACTCGACATCAAGCGCGTCAACGCAAATGCGCCTGCAAGTCCGAGGGCGAGTCCCAAGAGAACCAGCACCATCCCATCGCTCATAAACAACCGCAGCACGTCGCGATGTCCGGCACCGAGGGCCATGCGAATCCCGACTTCGTGCGTGCGTTGTGAGACTGAATACGAGAGCACTCCGTAAACACCCGTGGCAGCGAGTATCAGCGCCAACGCCGCGAATGCCGCAAACAACAGCGCATTGAAGCGGCGCGGCGATGCTTCGCGCGCGAGCACACTTTCGAACGTCGCGATCTCGTTGACGGGCACGTTCTTGTCGAGCGTGTTGATTGCGCGCGTCACTGCCGCCGTCAGCGCCTGCGGATCTGTGTTGTTGTAACGAACCGAGAGCGTTGAGTTTCGCTGCGGCGAACGACCAAGGGGCGTGTACATCGTGATCAGCGGTTTGGTTTGCGAGCCGTAATCTCGCACTTCCTGAACCACGCCAATGATCTCGTGCCAATGCGGACCGTCGTACGCAAGTCGCTTGCCGACCGCGTCTTCAGTGGGCCAGAAGCGGCGCGCGAGGTTTTCGTCTACCAGTACTACCGGCTTCCCTTGTTCGTCCTCATCGCGCGTGAACGTGCGTCCGCGCAGAAGCGCAATTTTCATCGTCTGAAAGAAATCGGCACTGACGACGGCTTGCTCGACATTGATCTGTTCGCCGGGTTTGAGTGAGCGGTGACCCTCGGGTGCGATGTCGCTGTGATCTCCGTCCCCAACACCTGGCAGCGCTCCGGAGATGGAGGCGTTTTCAACGCCTGGCTGGGACCGCACCGTGTCCAGCACCTGTTGCAGAAACCGGCTAAGATCCGCTGGCTTGCGATAGTGGCCGCGCGACACTTTCACTTCCATCGTGAGTACGCCGTTTGGATCGAATCCATTATCAGATTTCAACAGTGTCACGAGGCTCTTGACCATGAGACCCGCGCCGATGAGCAATGCGACTGACACTGCGACTTCGCTCACAACCAACGCGCTGCGCAGTTTCTTGCCCCGGCCGTCGCTGGTTGTCGAGGCGCTGTCTTTCAACGTCTCCTGTAGATCCGTTTTGGAGAAACGAAGCGCAGGCGCGAGTCCGAAAAGAATTCCAGTAAGGATGGAAGCACCGATGTTAAAAGCGAGGACGCGGCCGTTGATGTTGACGCCGGTCATGCGCGGCACTGTATCGTGGGCCACCTTTTGCAGAAACGACATAGCCCACGAAGCAAACAACAACCCAACTACGCCGCCTGTGAGCCCGAGTAGCAAACTTTCGATCAGCAACTGTCGCACGATCCGCCAGCGTGAAGCGCCGAGTGCTGCGCGTACCGCAAACTCCTTTCTTCGCGTCGCGGCGCGCGCCAGCAAAAGATTCGCGACGTTCGCGCACGCGATTAGCAGGACGAGTCCGACCGCGCCGAAGAGAATCTTCAACGCCGTTCCGACGTTGCGGGTAATGCTGTCCTGTAGTGAAGCGACTGTGATCGTGTCAGCGCCTGCATTGGCCCTCGGATACTCGTTAAAGAGCTGTTTCGCGATCCGGTCCATCTCTGCGCGCGCCTGTTCGATCGTGACGCCAGGTTTCAAACGCGCGATTACATTTCCAGCCGTCCGAACGTCCCGAGTGTGCGTTTGCACATTCATCGGGCCCGTTAACAACCACAGCGGCGGTGGTCCCTGGTGAACGAAGCTTTCCGGCATCACACCAATGACGGTGAAGCTTCTGTCGTCGAGCATTACCTGTTTGCCGACGACATTCGGATCGCCTCCGAACCGTTGTTGCCAGAACTCATGACTGATGATTGTGACTGGCGCAGCGCCGGTCTTGTCGTCGGCTTCGGTGAAGTCGCGGCCGAGCATGGGCGTGGCCCGCATCACCTTGAAGTATTCGAAAGTGACGAGGCGAGCGTTAAGGTTTTCGGCCTGATCGGTGCCGGTAACGTTTGTGGAAAAACCGCGGAAAGCCGACATCGATTCGAAGACCTGGTTGCGTGCGCGCCAGTCGTTGAAATTCAGGTAAGAAACCCAACGGTTGGACACTTCGGGACCTGATTCCGCCATCCACACGATGCGATCCGCTTCGGCGTACGGTAACGGCTTGAGCAACACCGCATGGACCACGCTGAACATCGCCGTGTTGACGCCGATTCCCACAGCGAGGGTCAACACTGACAGCGCCGTGAAGCCCGGATGTTTCCGCAACCAACGAAGGCCATAGATGAGGTCTTGAAGCATGTTCGAGTTACTCACTTCGCAAGGCGATTAATGGATCGACTTTCGTTGCCCGCCGCGCTGGCAGGTAACAGGCGACTAGTCCAACCATCGCTAATCCCAGTGCAACGACGACAAACGTCACAAAATCCGTGCTCGAAATACCGAACAGCAAACTCGACACGAAGCGCGTCAACGCAAACGCGACGGCCAGGCCAAAAACAAGTCCGAAGAACACGAGAGTCATTCCTTGACGGATAAAGAAGCGCAGCACGTCGCCGCGTTTCGCGCCGAGCGCCATGCGCACGCCGATCTCCCGCGTGCGCCGGCTGACGGAGTAGGACAACACTCCGTACAAGCCGGCGCAGGCCAGCAACAAAGCAAGAACTCCAAACAGACTGGCAAGCGTCGCGATCAAACGCTCCTGGCCCAGCGTTTCGTCGACTTGTTGTTCGAGGGTCTTGACGCGGAACACCGGAAGGTTCGGTTCGAGCGCCTGCACCTCGTGTCTGATCGCTCCGACTACGGCAAGTGGATCGCCTGCGGTGCGAACTTGAAAAGTGGTCTCGCGCCAGGAGCTGGGATCTTGGAGGAACGGAACATAGAAAGTGCGCGGTGTTCGCTCTTTGACGCTTTCGGCTTTGGCGTCTTTCACGATGCCGACGATCTCGACCTCGCCACCGTCGTTCGCGCCGCGATCGAAACGGCGGCCGACCGGATCGTTAGATCCGAAGTAGTAACGTGCGAACGCTTCGTTGACGACGGCGACCTTCGGCGACGTTTCGTTGTCTTGCGGGCCTATGTCGCGTCCGCGCACGATCGTCATGCCGAGCGTGCGGAAGAAGTTTGGTCCAACTTGTGAAAGGTATGGCACGTCGAGTTCGACGCGATCGCCTGATCGTGACAGTTGGTTTTCCTGCGCGGGCGGAGTGAAACCGGGCACAATGATACTTCCCTGCGTTCCGCTACCGCTTAGTAAACCCTGCCGCGACAGACTGGCAGACGTCACACCGGGCACGCCGCCAACACGCTCAAGCATTTGTTTGTAGAGGCCGCCGATCTGTTCGCGGCGGTAATTGATCAACTGCGGATCGACGGAGAAGACGAGCACGTGTTCGCGTTGGAAGCCGAGATCGACGCTGCGCAACTGGCTGAGCGTACGAATGAAGAGGCCTGCGCCCACGAGCAACGCGAGGGAGACGGCAACTTGTGTGACAACGAGCGTGCGGCCCCAACCAAACCAGCGACTACCGCCGCCCATCGAAGTGTCTTTCAACGACGGTGTGAGATCGAGTCGCGTCGCCCGCCACGCTGGAGCTAAACCAAAGACGATCGCCGCCATGATCGAAATGAATGCGGTGAAAGCGACGATGCGAAGATCGAGCGGCGCGTTGATCGAAACCGGAGCGCCGGCGCTGAAACTGTTCTGTCCGCTGGAAAAAACCGTCAGAAGTAGACTGCTGGACCATGAAGCAAGCAGCAATCCCAGTCCCCCGCCGAGAAATGCGAGCAGCATACTCTCGATCAACAACTGTTTGACGATTCGCCAGCGACTCGCACCGAGGGCGATACGTAACGCGATCTCTTTTTCGCGTGCCGCGGCGCGGGCAAGTAGCAGGTTTGCGACGTTCGCGCAGGCGATCAATAAGACGAGACCGACGACGGCCATCAATAGTCGCAACGGAGTCGAAAACTGCTGTCGTAGCGCGTTGAATCCTTGCGTCGCCGGCAGTAATCGCAGCGATAGTTTCTGAATGGCGTCTCGTTTTTCGGGCGTCAACTCAGATCCGGCTTGTTCGAGTGCTGCTTGCTGCACCACTAATGAGAGCGCGGAGCGTGCGCGAGGTTCATCGGCGCCGGGTTGCAAACGAGCAAGGATGAAAGGAAGCGTGCTGTCAGTGATGCGTGTGCGACGCGGCAGGATCACTTCGCCGCTTCGCGAAGGAAGAAACACATCCGGTGCGCTGCCGACGATCACGCCAAAGAACTCCGGCGGCGTTACGCCGACAACGGTGAACGGGCGATTATTCACGATCAGGTTTCGCCCGACTATCAGCGGGCTCGCCCCAAACCGCCGCTTCCAATACGCATCGGTGATCACTGCAACCTGTTGGCTTCCGGTTTCACTGTCGTGGGCATCAGTGAAAGTCCTGCCGACCGCAGCATCAACGCCGAGCGTCGAAAAGAAACTGCCCGACACGAGTTGACCTTCGATCACTTCAGGCGATCCGTTGAAACTGGCGTTGATGCGCGTCGCAAACCCGAAATAACACGCATCCGCCAGCAACTGATTCTGACCGCGCAGTCGCTCGTAAGTGCGGTACGAAATGTTTGTCGAACGCTTCACCGACGGTTCACCCGTTTCGAGAAACACGAGCTGTTCGGGTTGTCTTACCGGCAGCGTCTTCAACAACACCGCATCGAGCAGACTGAAGATCGCAGCGTTCGCACCGATGCCCAGCGCCAGGGAAAGCACCGCCATCGCCGTGAACCCCGGATTCTTAATCAAAACCCGAACTGAATAACGAAGGTCATTCATACAATCTGCGTTACTCGTATCTCAGCGCCACCAGCGGATCGACTTTCGTTGCACGGCGCGCCGGGATGTAGCACGCGATCAGCGCAACCACAGTCAACAGGGCTGCAATCGCGCCGTAGGTAAACGGATCTGAAACCTTCACCCCGAACAACATGTCCGACAACTTGACCCAACTCTCCAAGTACCTCGTCAACACATAGGCACCGATCAGTCCCAGCACAACGCCGAGCACAGCCAGCACCATTCCCTGCCGCACGATCATCTTCAACACGCTCGCGCGACTAGCGCCGAGCGCCATGCGAATGCCGATCTCGTGTGTGCGCTGAGAAACCGTGTACGCCAGCACGCCAAACAATCCGATCGCGGCGAGTTGCTGGGCCAACAAACCAAAAAGTGTCAACAGCTTCGCGAACAATCGTTCCATGCGGAGCGTTTCGTCGGCTTGTTCGATCTGCGTCCTGATTATTCCGAGTGGCAGGTTTGGTTCGATTTCCTTGATGGCCTGGCGCATGGCGGCGATGACCGCAGTCGCATCGGCGCTCGAAGTCCGCACTTCGAAAGTGCCGAATTGCATCGGGCGTTCTTGTCGAAATGACGTGTAGACAGTTGGGGGGATCTCGTCGCGTTGACGCGTGTACTTCGCGTCTCTCGAGATACCGACGATCTCGATCTCGTCTGGTTTCGACGTATCGAAGGTGAAGCGTTTTCCCACCGCATTCTCGTTGGGGAAATACTTGGCCGCGAACGTTTGATTTACGACGGCTACTTTTGGTGTCTTCGTGTCGTCATGCGGAGTAAACGTGCGACCCTGTAGCAACGGAATCCCCATCGCCTCGAGGAAGTTCTCGCGGACCTGGTGCCGGTGACTGTCGCCGGTAGGCTTGAGTCGTCCCTCGGCGTCAGGCGTCGCGTTCAACGCCTCGCGCAGAAACACGCTACTCGAGCTTGAACCCTGAGCCAACAACGCCATGCGCGAAAAGGTAACTGTCTGCACGCCCGGGACGCTCTCGATCCGTTCGCTGATTTGCGGATAGAGTTGTCGAAGCTGTTCATCTTTGTATCCGATCAGGCCCGGCTGAATTTCAAACAGCAACAGATTCTGTGTGTTGAAGCCGGGGTCAACGCGTTGCAGGTTTACCAGCGTGCGCACAAAGAGTCCCGCACCGACCAGCAGCAACAACGACAGCGCCACCTGAAACACGACCAGCCCGCGACTCAACCACGAACGATGGACCGCGCTCGATGTTCGTCCTGACTCTTTTAGTGCCGGTGTCAGATCAAGTCTTGTGGTTCGCCACGCGGGTGCGAGGCCGAAGAGGATCCCGGTCGCTAGTGAAAGTGCGATGGTAAAGCCGAGAACGCGCCAATCGAGTTGCGGGTCAAGCGCGCGCATGCCGCGTCCGCCCCAGTCACTGACCGCCAGCAGTCCATCTTTGATCCAGACCGCGAAGACGAGTCCAAGCGCACCGCCGAGAACGGAAAGCAGCACGCTTTCTGTAAGCAACTGCCGCATCAACCGTCGTCGACTAGCGCCGAGGGCGAGTCGCAAACCGATCTCTTTTTGTCGCCCAGCGGCGCGCGAGAGCAGCAGGTTCGCAACGTTGGCACAAGCAATCAAAAGCACCAGCCCGACTACGCCCAGCAGAAGATAAAGCGATGGCTTGTAGTAGTCGCGCCGGTTCATCTCGCCCTGTCCGCCCGGATCCGCAAACAGGCGGGGGAAATGTTTCGGATCGAGCTCGGCGATCTTGTTTCCGCCCGAGGCAGCGGCCTGCGCCTGTCGCGCTGCTCGATGCTCGAGAACTGACTGTTGAAACGCGTTCTCCAACTGCGCGTGCGCCTGTTCAGGCGTCGCGCCTGGTTTCAGACGGCCCATCAAACGCAGCCACCAAATGCCGGCGCCATTCATGTACGACTGTTTGCGATCGACATACAGCAGCGGCTCTGTTTGTAGCGGTATGTGAAAGTCAGGGCTTGAGCCGACATTCATCGTGCCGTTAAATCCCGGCGGCGTTACGCCGATGATCGTGAAAGCGACGTTGTTGAGGTTGATCTGCCTGCCGACAATTGAGTTGTCGCTACCGAAACGTTCCTGCCAGTAGCGATAACTCATGAGGGCAACGGGAGTCGCGCCGGGCTTGTCGTCTTCGTCGGTCAACGTGCGGCCGAGAAACGGCTGCACGCCCAGGCCGGTGAAATAGTTTCCGGAAACCACTTGTCCGCTCGTGAGTTCGGCCTGTCCTCCGGCGTTGACGTTTAATGAGACCTCGGAGAAGGCAAATAGATCCGATACCGGACCTTGCTGTTCGCGCATGCGCTGGTAACTCTGGTACGCGAACGAGGTCATGTTGCGTTGCCCCGTGGCGGGATCGGTACGTGATTGGCCGTTATAACCACCGACACCGAATTCCCTCGGCGCGACCGAGCGAAACAGGACCAACCTTTCCGGCTCGTGCACTGGCAGCATTTTCAACAGCATCGCATCGACGACACTGAACAAAGCCGTATTCGCACCAATCCCAAGCGCAAGCGACAACAAGGCAATCGCCGTCAGCCCCTTCTGCTTGAGCAGCATGCGAAAGCCGTATCGAAGATCTTGAATCAATGTATGCATCTGCTATCCCCCATCACTCGTCTCGTAGCGCTTCTATTGGTTCGACTCGACTGGCGCGCAAAGCTGGTAGCAAACAGGCGAGCAAGGCAACGACGAGCAGGAGGAAGAAGATTCCTCCAAACGCGCGTACGTCGAAGGCGTCCACTCCAAACAACGTCGATCGCATCGCACGTCCAACCAGGTACGCGCCTGCTAGCCCAATCGCCGCTCCAACAAGCGCAAGGATCGTCCCTTCTTTCAGGACCATCCTAACCACTCCTGAACGCTGTGCGCCGAGCGCCATGCGAACACCAAACTCTCTCGTGCGTTGCGCAACACCAAACGCCATCACGCCATAAATCCCGACCGCCGCAAGCAACAGTCCCAACGCGCCAAAGCTCGCAAACAACACGACACTGAAACGGTCGATCGCCAACGACTCATTGACGATCTCGTCGATCGTTTGCACACCCGCCAGCGGCACGTCGGGATCAACTGAACTCACAGCCGCGGCGACACTCTTCATCAACGCTTTCGGATCGCCTTGTGTCTTTATCGCCAGTGACGCCGGGAAGGGATTCTGCGCAAACGGCACATTCATTTCGGGAACGTCTTCACGACTTCCCGCGCCGCGCACGTTGTGAAACACGCCCACGATCTGCCACTCGACCGGATTTCCTCTTGGCTGCCCTGGAACGAACTGCGGCACTAAAATTCGTTGCGTCAGCGGATCGACACCCGGCAAATACTGCTTAACGAACTGTTCGTTAACGGTGGCGACACGCATCGTCGTCGCCGTGTCGTGTTCGTTGATGCTCCGACCTTGCGTGACACGAATGCCGAGAGTGTCGACGTACTGTGGAGTCACCGCTTGAAACGCCGTGTTGCGCCGCACTGATGGATCGGCAGGTTGGCCCACGATATTGAAACGCGCGCCCGAGCCTGCGCCACGACCGGGCGTTCCCGTCATCGCAGCAGCATGGACCACTCCCGGCAGCGCCTGGATTCTTTCCAGCATCGATCCGTAGTACTGCCGGATCTGATCCGGTCCACCCAAACGCTGTGGAGGAACCGGCAGACGAAACGTGACCACGTTGTCGGTTTGAATACCAAGATCGATTCGCGTCAGGTTCCAGAATCCGCGCAACGCGAGACCACCTGTCGCGAGCAACGTGAGCGCGAGTGCAAACTCCGCGACGATGAGCACGCGCAGCGCTTTGCGACGCATTCCGGCGGCCCCTGGACGTCCTCCGAGTTTGAGCACTTCATTCAGATCGAGGCGCGTCGCTTGCCACGCGGGCATCGTGCCGAACAGCAAACCCGCAATCGCAGTCACGCCAATCGTGAACAACAAAACCGGGACGCTGATCCGGATGTTTGCTTCGGACGGAAGCATCGTTCCGACCGGCGGCATGACCGCGACGATCGCCTGCACGATCACTGCGGTGAGAAAAATGCCGAGTGCGCCACCAAGCACAGCGAGGACAAAACTCTCGGTAAGAAACTGCGCAAACAATCTCCTTCGCGATGCGCCTAACGCAGCTCGCACCGCTACTTCACGCTGACGCGAGGTGCCGCGTGCGAACAGGAGGTTCGCGACGTTCACGCAACCAATCAACAATAGAAATCCGACTGCTCCGAGCAACAGCCAAAGGTTCCGGCGCGTTGAGTCGGTCACAAAGTTGAGGTGCAAAGGTTCAACGCTGATGTTGCGATTCGCGTTTGTTTTGGGAAACTCGTTTTGGAGTTGCGCGGCGATGCCGTTCATCTCCGCCTGGGCCTGCTCAAGCGTGACGCCGTCTTTCAGACGTGCCATCACCGGCGCGAAGTTCGAATCGTGCGTGAGATCTTCTGGTCTGAATGTGAGTGGGATCCAAAACTGCGAGTTGAATCGATCGTGCATGCCCGGCGGCATAATTCCGACGACCGTGTAAGGTTCACCATTCATCCGAATCGTTTTGCCTACCAAATCCGGATTCGAAGCAAACTGACGGTTCCACAGACGGTGGCTCAGTATGGCGACGCGCGCTTTGCCCGGCTCGCCTTCTTCCGGCAGGAAGTCGCGGCCGTAAAGCAACGGCAGTCCTTCCATCGTGAAGAAGCCGGGGGTTCGTCGCGAGCCGGCGACTTGTTCGGGGCTGTCACCGCCGGTGATGTTGAATGAAACTCCGGACCATGTGTGTAGCGCTTGAAATGAAGTGCTTCGCTGCCGCCACTCGAAAAAGTCACCGGCGGGCACCGAGCTTCTCCCGGCCGGCATCCGGGCCCAGACCATCACGAGTTGATCTGGTTTCGGATACGGCATCGGTTCGAACACCGCGTAGACCACGCTGAACATCGCCGTCGTCGCACCGATGCCCAACGCGAGCGTGAGCACGGCAGTTATTGCAAAGCCGGGACTCTTAACCAGCGTCCGCAAAGCGAAAATTACATTCTGTTTAAGCACTCCCCTCATAAATTCCCCTTATTCAAACTAGCGATGCTCACTCGTATCTCAATGCCATTAACGGATCGACTTTCGTCGCGCGGCGTGCGGGGATGTAGCACGCGAGCAAAGCGATCACTCCCAACACCAGTGGCACACCCACAAACGTGAGTGGATCAGTTGCGGTTACTCCGAATAGCATCTCGGTCATGACGCGCGTCACCGCGAACGCACCGGCCACGCCGATCACGAGTCCAATCAACGTCAGTAACATTCCCTGATTGATAACGAGGCGGAGTACGTCGGCCGGTTGCGCACCGAGTGCCATGCGCACGCCAATCTCATGTGTGCGTTGGACCACTGCATAAGAGATAACGCCGTAAAGCCCGACGCATGCGAGCACGAGCGCAAGCGTCGCAAACAATGCGAGCAGCAACGTTTGGAAGCGCTCGCGTGAAACTGCTGTCGCGAGCACCTGGTCCATCGTACGCACATTCGAGATCGGCTGATCTTTGTCGACCGCCCACACAGCCTGCCGCACGGCACCCGCGAGACTCGCAGCATCGCCACTCGTGCGCACCACGAGATCGCGCGGTGCGACAAACCCGCGCCGTTCCTGCGCATAAGGCACGTACAGTTCGAAGTTTTGTTCTCCGTAAAGTCCCGACTGTCGCGAGTCGCCGACCACGCCGGCAACTATGGCCCACGGATTTTGCGAGTCGACTGGTCCAATCTTCATCCGCTTTCCAGTCGGATCCTCACCGGGCCAGAACTGTTCCGCCAAACGCCTGTTGACGACGATTACCGGCGGCACATCAACAGTGTCGCGCGAATCAAAAACGCGTCCGCGCTGTAACGGGATTCCCATCGCGCGAAAATAGTCGGGACTAACAGCGCGATAAGCTGCCAGCGGAAGCTCCATGTCACCCGGCGCAGCGCGTCCTTCCACACTGAAGCTGAAGTTCATCCCGCTGAACGACAACGGCAGGAAAGTGATCACACCAGCCGACTCGACGCCCGGCAATTCATTCACTCTTCGTAACAGCTCATCGTAGAAAGCGCGTCGCTGTTCCGGCCCTTTATATTTCGAGTTCGGCAACACGGTGCGCATCGTCAGCAGGTTGTCAGTGCGAAATCCGGGATCTACCTGGCGAAGACGCTGGAAACTCCGCATCAGAAGTCCCGCGCCAACCAGCAGTACCACCGCGACCGCGACCTCCGCCACAACCAAAACACGACGCGTAAAACGTCCCGACATTCCACCAGCGGCGTCGCGTCCAACATCACTCAACGTCTCACCCGGTTTTGATCGCGAGGCGTGAAACGCAGGGACCGCGCCAAACACAATCGCTGTTAGCAGAGTCACGCCGAGAGTAAAAACAAAAACGCGAGCATCAACTGAAACACTCTCGAGTTGTGAAAGACTCTCCGGCACCAGTTTCGCCAACCATTGCACACCCCAGATCGCACCGAGCAATCCAAGTACTGCGCCGCCTCCCGCAAGTAACATGCTTTCGACGAGCAGTTGGCGAACGATCGCGAGTCGACTAGCGCCCAGCGCCGTGCGGATCGCAATCTCGCGTCGCCTGCTGCTGGCCTGCGCCAACAATAGATTCGCCACATTCGCGCACGCGATGAGCAGCACGAGGGCGACCGCCGCGAACAGGATCAGGATCGGCGTCCGGAGATTGCCGACGTAGTCTTCGTGAAACGAGCTGACGAGGAAACCGAGACCTTCGTTCGTGCGCGGGTATTCATTTGATAAGCGCGCAGAGATTCGTTCGACTTCAGCATTCGCCTGTTCGATCGTGACGCCCGGCTTGAGACGCGCGATCGTGCGCACATAATGATCGCCACGCCCGCTCGCTTCCTCGGGCTGCATGGCCCACGGCGTCCACAGTTCACCTTCACGCACCGGGAAAAAGAAGTCGGGCGGCATCACGCCCACGACCGTAAACGATTCGGCGTTGAGCGTGATGTTGCGACCAACGATCCCAGGATCGCTATTGAACCGCCGTCGCCACAGACCATCACTCAACACGACGACACGATGCAGACCGGGCTGGTCCTCCTCGGGTGAAAACGTCCGGCCCAAGGCAGGTTTGACACCCAACAGTGAGAAGACATTCGCGGTAACGATTCGTGCATCGAGCTGCTCCGGTTCGCCTGCGCCGGTCAGGTTCATGCTGAGGTCGCCGAACGCGCCGACACCTTCGAACACCTGATTCTGGTTTCGCAGATCAAAGTAGTTCGCCGGCGCCATCTCGTTGCGATCGACACCCGCCCGCAGGTTGTGCTCCCACACGGAAACAACCCGATCAGCGTCGTTCATCGGTAATGGTCGCAGCAGTACCGAATCGACCACGCTGAAGATCGCGGTGTTGACGCCGATGCCGAGCGCGAGCGTCAACAACGCCGTCACAGTGAACGCCGGATTTTTGAGGAGAACACGAATCGAGTAGCGAATGTCTCTCATTATTCCGCCCTCAACGCACTTAGCGGATCGACTTTCGTCGCGCGACGCGCCGGGAGGTAACAAGCCACAACAGCCACAATCGTCAGCAACACGGCGATGATTGCGAACGTCGCCGGATCGGTGGCACCGACGCCGTACAGCATCGTTCTAATCAAGCGCGTGAGTCCGAACGCCGCGACGAGCCCAAGCGCAACTCCCGCGAGCGTCATTTTCAATCCGTGGCCCAACACGAGCGTCATGATGTCGCGACGTGTTGCACCCAACGCCACACGAATACCAAGTTCCTGCGTGCGTTGGCCCACCATGTAAGAAATGACGCCGTAGATTCCAAGACTGGCCAGCAGCAAGGCGGCTGCGGCAAACGAGGCGAGCACAATCATCGCGAACCGGCGTTGGGCCAACGACTCGACGATCACCTCGTTCATCGTTTTGGCGTCGGAGATGACGTTCTGTTTATTCTGACCCTGCACAACGTCGCGAATTGAGGTGAAGAACGATGGTCCAATTTCGCTGTCGGCGCGAACGACAACAGACGTGCCGGCAATTCCCTCTATGTCGCCATCCGCCGCTCCGCGAAACGGTATATACATCTGCGCCTGAAGCTCGTTCTGATCGCGTTCGAGTCCCCACTGTTTGACGTGTTCGACAACGCCGACGATTTCGTATGGTCCACGCTCGTCGTCGAGGTGGAGTCGTTTACCGATCGGGTCTTCATTCGGGAAGCGCTGCTGGGCCAACATCTCATCGACCACCATCACAGCCGTTGCTCGTTCGTCGTCCTGATCAGTAAAAAAACGACCTTTCTTTAATTTGATTTCCATCGTCGGCAGGTATCCCGGTTCGACGACATAAAACACGGCCATATGCATTTCGTTGGCGTTTGCCGGCTTGGGTTGACCGTCAATCCAGAAATAGCGATCGCTTTGGCTGACCATGGGAGTGCCGCCTGCCAGCGAGGCTGCACTCACACCGGGCATCTCGTTCAACCTGTTGCTGAGGTCACGCAGGTAGGATCGGCTTGCGTCCGCGGTTGCGCCGCGCATCGACGGCGGAAAAGTGACGTCGAAGGCCATCACGTTGTCAGGGTTGAAACCTGGGCTGACATTCCAGAGCGTGTGTAGACTGCGAATCAACAAACCCGCGCCAATCAAGAGGACGAGGGCCATCGCCATTTCGGCGACAACAAATAATCCCTGCAATCGCGCGCGTGTCGGACTCGTGCGGCTGCCTTCCTTGAGCGCCTCCTGGAATCGCCCTCGCGACGTTCTCAACGCCGGAGCGACGCCCGCGACGATTCCCGTCAGCGCGGAAAGTCCTAGCGTGAACAACAGCACGCGCAGATCGAGCGTGATCTCTTCCTGACGTGGCAATGACTCGGGCAAGGCTTTGAGCGCGGAGGTTGTGCCCCAGGCCGCGATTAACAGACCGACAGCACCGCCGGCGACGCCAAGTAATGTGCTCTCAATCAATGATTGACGTAACAAACGCCAGCGACCGGCGCCCAACGCCGAGCGAATAGCGAACTCACGTGTCCTGTCAGTCGATCGCGCGAGCATCAGATTGCTGACGTTCACACAGGCGATGAGCAGCACCAGTCCGACGGCCGCAAACAGCATGAGCAAAGTCGATTCGACGTTGCCGACGAGTCGTTCTTTGAACGCGATGACACGAGAGCCGTGCCCTTTGTTATTTGCCGGATAAGCCTCGGCGAGTGTTCGCATGATGCGGTTGAGATCGGCGTTCGCCTGCTCGACCGTGACTCCCGGTTTCATACGCCCGACGCCGTGCAGACCCAGAGCGGAGCTGCGGTTTTTCAACATCGGAACGTTCCACGCGCCAAGCGGAACAAAAACATCGGTGACACTTTCTCGCGAGGTGCCGCGCGTGATACCGATAACGGTGTAACTGCGATCGTCGAGCGTGATGCTTTTCCCGACGAGGTCGGAAGCAGAGTTGAACTTCCTGATCCACAAACGCTCGCTGATGATCGTCACGGGATCGGCGCCCTGTCGATCATCTTCAGCGCTAAAGTTGCGGCCGAACGTGGGTTGAATGCCGTAGACGTTGAAGAAGTCGGCGGTCACCATGCGCGCTGTTACTCGCTCGGCGTCTCCCGCGCCGATTAACGTAAAGCCCGCACCACGCGAGACCGACATCGACGTGAACGTCTGGTTCTCGCGCTGCAGATCGACGAAGTTGAGATAAGGAATGGCGCCGGTGTCGAAGTTGGGTTTGCTTTGATGGAACGTAACCAACTGCTCCGGATTTGGATACGGCAGCGGGTTGAGCAAGACGCCTTTCACGACGGAAAAAATCGCGGCGTTCGCGCCGATACCCAGGGCGAGCGTGAGCACCACCACAAGGGTGAAGCCCGGTTTCTTCAGCAACATTCTGAAGGCGTACCGGATGTCTTGAAGCATTTGGTTTCTCCAGACGGCGTAGGTCTTCGTGCTTTTGTGCTTTGTGCTTTGTCTTAAAAGCGAATTGCCCACCTGCGAACAAAGTACAAAGAACTAAGTTCTAAGAACCAATTCTCTATTCATAACGAAGCGCCTCTAACGGATCGACTTTCGTCGCCCGCCGGGCCGGCAAATAACACGCGAGCAACGCAACCACGAACAACGTTCCTGCAACAACCGCAAAGGTAGTTATGTCGGTTATCTTCACTTGATAGAGCAATGTCGTCGACAACTGTGTCGTCAACAACTTCATCAGCGCTAACGCGGCGACGACGCCGATAGCGATACCAGCCAACGCCAGTATCATTCCCTGTTTCAGCACCATCCTGAGAATGTCGGCTGGACGCGCACCAAGGGCCATGCGAATGCCGATGTAATGGATCTGTTGGCTGACCGAATAGGAGACCACGCCGTAGATCCCGATCGACGCCAGCAACAAAGCGACGCCGGCAAAGATCCCGATCAACAACGCCGGGAAGCGTCTGATGAACGACGCCGGGGTCTGCGCGATCATTCCTTCCATCGTGTTGACGTTCAGAATCGCGGCGTCAGGATCGAGCTTACTGACTTCGCCCCGTACGGCGTTTGTGAGCGACGTGGCATCGACGCTGGTGCGAACGACGAGGTTTGCGTTGAAGCCGCCCTGACGAGCCGGGTAATACAGCACCGGTTTGATCTCTTCGTCGAGACCGGTGATCTTCACGTCGCCAACAACGCCGACGATCGTGATCGGATCGACTTGAATCGAGGGGTAGCGGAATTTTCTGCCCACCGGATCGCGACCGGGAAACAGTCGATCAGCGATCGTCTTGCCGATGATCACGACTGTTGGTGCGCCTGTTGTGTCGCGGTCGTCAAACATGCGTCCGCCGAGCAAAGGAACGCCGATCGTTTGGAAATAATGTTCGTTGACGACGCGAATGTTAGCTTCCATTTCTTTTCCGGGCGCGGGGATCGGATCGCCGTCGACGTAGACACGAGTCGTGTTACCACCGTTCACCGGCAGAATGTCGACAGTGCCCGCGCTAACAACGCCGGGCAGCGCTCGCACACGCTCGTTCAACTGCGTATAGAAATTGGTGACCTGGTTTGGGTCGGTATACTTCGGCGGCGATAGCACAATGCCCATCGTCAACAGGTTCTCGGTGTTGAAGCCGACGTTCGTCTGCAACAGACGCAGCAAGCTCTTCATCATCAAGCCGGCGCCGACCAGCAACACCACCGCCATCGCGATCTCGCCAACGACGAGGGCGCTGCGCAAACGTTGCCCCGTACCGGCAGATGACTGCCGTCCGCCATCCTTCAACACTTCATTGAGATCGAGTCGCGAGGATTGGAGCGCGGGGACGAGACCAAAGATGATTCCGGTCAACAAAGAGAGCCCAAAAGAGAAACCAAGAATGCCGAAATTGATCTGGAGCGACTTTAAAAACGGGAGCGCGTTGAGTTGGTTCTGCGGCAACGTCGCGACGAGTGCGGGCACGCCCCAATAAGCGATGAACAAACCGGCGGCGCCGCCAGCCAACGAAAGCAATAGCGCTTCGGTTAGCAATTGACGTACGACGCGCCAGCGGCTCGCACCCAGCGCAGCCCGAAGCGCAACTTCTTTTTGACGCGCCAACGATCGCGTCAGCAGTAAACTTGCGACGTTCGCGCACGCGATCAGAAGCACAAACGCGACCGCCGCGAGTAGCACAAACAGTATCGGTCTAACTGTTCCGACGATCTCTTCCTGCAATGGGACCACGCGCGCCGTTGTACCGGCGTGTGAATCGTTGAATTGCTGTTCGATGCGGCTGGCGATTACGTTCAATTCCGATTGCGCCTGCTCCGGCGTGACACCCGGCTTCAGACGTCCGATCAGATTTGTGCCGTGCATGAAGCGCCGCGTGAGTTGGTTTTGCGTCGGCTGGTAGGGGATCCAGAGGTCTGAGTTTCTGAGGGCAAATTGAAAACTCGCGGGCAACACGCCGACGATCGTGTAACTGTCGCCGTTGATCGTTATCGCGCGGCCGAGAACACCCTGATCGCCACCAAACCTTCGCTGCCAGAATCCGAAACTGAGCAGGGCGACTCTTGGACCATTTGGTACATCTTCCCCGGCCTGAAAAGTGCGGCCGATGAATGGCTCGACGCCAAGCACTGAAAAGAAGTTCGCACTCGCTCGCGGCGCGGCGATACGTTCGGCCTCGCCCATGCCAGTGAGAAGCGCGCCACCGCCGGTATAAGCAGCCACTCCTTCTAAGACGTTATTCTGTTGATAGTCCTGGTAGTCGGGGTACGACATTTCCCGCTTCGCAAATTCATGTTGCCCCTTGTTCTCCCACAAGTGGACCAGGCGATCCGGTTCTTTGTAAGGCAGGCCGCGCAACAGCGCCGCATCCACGACGGTGAAGATCACTGTGCTCGAACCCATGCCGAGTGCAAGTGTCGCAACAGCGATGAGAGCAAAAGCCGGTCTCTTCAAGAGAGTTCGTATGCCGTAACGGAGATCCTGTATCAGCTTGTGCATCGTTCTACCTTTCTGTTCTTGGGACTTTGTACTTGGTGCTTTGTACTTTGTTCTGTACTCATGCGTTGCGCTTTGACCTAATCCAGCAAACTGACGGAACAAAGAAAAGTCCAAGTACCAAGCACCAAGTACAAAGCACAAAAACTAAGACCCAGCACTAAGACAACTCCCTCACTCGTATCTCAAAGCTTCTAATGGATCGACTTTCGTCGCGCGTCGGGCCGGAACCAGACACGCGATTACGGCCACGGTTGCCAACGTCAGCGAAACGACGACGAACGTCGCCGTATCAGTTGGCGTTACTCCGAAGAGCATCGTTGTTAAAAAGCGCGTGAGAGCCAAAGCTCCAGCCACGCCAATCGCGACGCCTGCCACGACTAAAGTCATTCCGTTCTTCAGGACCATTCGCAACACATCGACGCCGCGTGCTCCGAGGGCCATGCGAATCCCGATCTCCCTTGTCCGCTGGCTGACCGCGTACGAAACGATTCCGTAGATACCAACCGACGCCAACACAAGGGCCAGCACGGCAAATCCTGAAAACAAGAGCATCAGCGATCGCGAAGCGGCGATGGTTTGGACCACGCGATGCTCCAGCGTCTTCACATCGTAAACAGGCTGGTTCTTGTCTATTGCAAACACTTCGCTGCGCAACGCTCGCGCGAGATCGGCGGGGTCGCCTTTGCTGCGCACAAACACTGTCATGCCGTTCATCGGCATCTGACTAAACGGAACATAGATCTCAGGCGCAACATCGGCAGTGATGCTTTCCTGCTTAACATTCCCGACCACGCCGACGATCGTCGTGCACAGGCCCTGTTCGCAACCGAATCCGACTCGCTTGCCTAAGACATCGCCGCCGGGGAAGTAACGCTGCGCAAACGCCTGGTTAACGATCGCTACCTTGGGTGCTTCACCACGATCGCGCTCGTCGTAACCGCGGCCACTGATAAGCGGAATCTGCAACGTCCGGAAATAATCGAGTGTAACCGCGCCAACGCCGAGCGCCGGGTCTCTCTCTCGATCAGGAGCTGGTTGACCTTCGATCTCCGTGAACGCGATCACGCCGAAACCAGTCAACGGCGTGTGATTGATCGTGCCTGCCGATTCAACGCCGGGAAGCACTTTGATCCGGTCGAGCAGTTGCTGATTGAAGGCCGTTGTTTGAGCGGGGGTGCGATATACCGAGCGCGGCAGACTGATGCGCGCTGTCAATACGTTCTCTCGATTGAATCCGAGATCGACCGCGTTCAATTCCCGGAAACTTCTGACGAGCAGCCCTGCTCCCAAAAGCAGGATCAACGCGAGCGCGATTTCCGTAACGACGAGCCAGCCGCGCATACTGCGCAAGCCAAAGCTCATCAGATTGCGACTCGCACTCTCGCGTAACACTCTAAGCAAGTCGGGCCGTGACCCGGTGAGCGCAGGAACGATCCCGAATATCACTCCAGTCAGCAGTGACAAGCCGAGGGTGAAACCAAACACTCGCCAATCAAGGGCGATCGCTTTCAAATCGTGAATCGAACTCGCGAAGCCTTCAGGCACGATCGAGGCGATGGCGCTCGTAAACCAGAAAGCCAGCAGTAACCCAAGAGCGCCACCGATGATTCCGAGGATGATGCTTTCGCCGAGTAACTGTCGCATCAGTTGCCAACGTCGAGCGCCAACTGCGGCACGTACCGCCATCTCACGTTGCCGGCCCACTGTTCGCGCCAACATGAGATTCGCCACGTTCACGCTGGCCAACAACATCACCAACCCAACTGCGCCCCAAAGCACGAACAACGTGAGACGAACACCAACGACGAGTTGTTGGTGCAGTGCGTGAACCTCCAGATTCGCTGGTTGCACCGGATCTTTAAGTTGAGTCGACGCTTGCTGAGAGATGAGATTCAGCTCTGACTGCGCCTGTTGGACCATGACGCCCGGCTTCAAACGCCCGACGACTTCAACCAGACTGAAGAAATCGCCCTGCGTCTCTTGCACTGGATCGAGCGCGAGCGGTAACCAGATCTCAAAGTCACCTGGAAAACGAAAGCTCGACGGCATGATGCCGACGACGGTGTAGTTCTTGTCGTCAAGCTGAATAGTGCTGCCGACAAGAGACGCCTCGCGCCCGTAGCGACGCTGCCAAAAGCCTTCGCTGACAACCGCAACTTGATTGTTTCCGCGACGATCTTCTTCCGGCAGAAACGTGCGGCCCACGATCGGTTGCACGCCCAGTGTTGGGAACAGGCTGGCGGTAACCTGCGCGCACGAGATGCGTTCGGGTTCTCCGTTTCCGATCAGATTGAAGTTGTTGTCGGTATAAGCAGCGATGCCGTCGAACGAATTGCTTTTCTCTTTCCAGGCCAGGTACTGGAAGCCTGCGAGTCCCGGCATGCCACCCTGCCCCGGGACTTTGCCAACCGACACCAGTTGCTCGGGAGTCTGAAACGGCAAAGCGCGCAGCAGAACGGCGTTCACCAAACTGAAGATGGCGGTGTTTGCACCGATGCCCAACGCGAGTGTGATCACCGCAACAACCGTAAAGACGGGCTGCCTCAGCAAAGTCCGGATTGCGTAGCGTACGTCTTTAAAGAATGTGTTCATCGTTTTTTGTGCTTTGAACTTTGTTCTTTGTCCGTGGTCAGTAGTCAGTTGTCAGTTATCAGTAACTCTAGCGAACCACGGACAACTGACCACGGACAACTGACAAAGTACAAAGCACAAAGCTCTAGGCTTACTCGTATCTCAGTGCCTCCAATGGATCGACTTTCGTTGCCCGTCGCGCCGGGACATAGCACGCAAGCAAACCGGCGCCGATGAGCACCGCGGTTATCGCCGCAAAAGTAAACGGATCAGTCGCGCTCACACCGAAGAGCAAACTGTTCATCAGGCGCATCAGACCAAACGCCGCCACGAGTCCAATCACGATTCCGATTCCGATCACGGCCATTCCCTGCCCCAGGATCATTCGCAACACGTCGCTCACTTGCGCGCCGAGCGCGATGCGAATGCCGAGCTCGTGCGTTCGTTGCGTTACCGAGTAAGCAGTGACGCCATAGATCCCCGCCACCGAGAGCAACAACGCGACTGTACTGAACAAGCCGAGTAGAAACAGATTGAACCGCGGCTGCGTGACCGACTCGCTAACGATGTGGTCCATCGTCTTTACGTCAGACACCGGCACCGTCTTATCTACTTCCTGCACGATCTGACGCAGACTCCCGGCGAGACTCGTCGGCTCAACGCTCGAGCGAATCACGACCGACATGTTCACGAATGGACTCTGACGCGCGGAGAAATAGAGTTCCGCTTCAGGCGCTTCACGCAGCTCGATGCTTCTGACGTTCGCCGTGACGCCGACAATCTCAAACCAGACTGGTTGTTGCTGAGGGTCGACGCCGCCGAAGGTAATGCGTTTGCCGATCGGGTTCTCACCGGCAAAGTCGTTCTGGGCCAGCACCTGATTGATCAGGATCACCGGAGTCGAGGTCTGCGTGTCGCGATCGTTGAAGCCGCGACCCTGCGACACCGGAATGCTCATCGCGGTGAAGTAATCGTCGCTCACGCTGCGGAAATTGGTTCCGATCCATTGGTCTCTTGGCAGAATTGGCCGGCCTTCGACTCTGAATCCGGTCGTGGGCCCCTTCGCGAGCGGCAGGCTATTAATTAGACCGGTGTGTTGCACACCCGGTACGGCGTTGAGCCGCTGCAAGACCTTGTCATAAAAGTTGATGTAATCGACGTCCTCGCGGAAGTTGTCGCCCGAAGGAGTAAGCCTGGCAGTCAATACCTGATGCGAACTAAAACCTGCATCGACTTCCTGCAAACGCATAAAACTGCGAAACAGCAAACCCGCCCCGGCCAACAGAACCACCGACAACGCCACTTCGGCGACGATCAACGCATGGCGCAAACGACTACGACGCAAACTGCCCGACGAGCCGCGGCTACTTTCCTTCATCGCCTCCTGCACGTCTGACTTCGACGCGTGCAGAGCGGGTGCAAATCCGAAAAGCAGTCCGGTGAATATCGACGCTCCTACCGTGAAGGCGAGTACGCGCCAATCGATCCCGATCTCATGCAGACGGGGGAAGTCCTTCGGCAGGAGTTTTGTGATCAGCGATACGCCCCACACGGAGAGCATCAGTCCGAGCGCCCCGCCGGCTAGTGCCATCATCGCGCTTTCAGTTAACAGTTGCCGGATGACGCGCAAACGCGAAGCACCCAGCGCGGATCGAATCGCCATCTCCTTCTGACGCCCGGCCGCGTTCGCCAGCAACAAGTTCGCGACGTTGGCACACGCAATCAGCAACACAAACATCACCGCACCAAACAACAACCAGAGCATCTTGCGCGAATCGCCAAGCAGGTGATCGTCGAGCGAGAGAACGCGGTTGAAACGGCGATTGTTTGACTCGGGATACTGCTGACGCAAGCGGCTGGTGATCGTTTCCATCTCGCTGTGCGCCTGGTCCACCGTTACACCGGGCTTCAACGACGCGATAGCAAACAGATAACCCATGCCGCGTCTTTCGGTCGGCTCAATACGTTCGTTCAGTTCCGGCGCGAGTTTCAGTGGCGGCAACCATGCCTCCGTCTTCTCCGGATATTGAAAACCGGCAGGCGCAATGCCAATGACCGAATACTGTCTACCGTCGAGACTTATCGGCTTGCCAATCAATCCCGGATCAGCGGCAAACCTGCGCCGCCACAGGACATCGCTCAGAATCACTACGGGGGTGTGTCCCGCCTGTTCATCGCCCGCGACAAACAGACGTCCGAGTTGTGGCCCAACACCAAACACGTCGAAGAAGTTGGCAGACGTTTGGGCCAACTCGATGCGTTCAGCCTGATCCGCGAGGGTCAGGTTGACGTTTGTTCTCTTGATTGCCGCGAGATGTTCGAAAACAGTGTTCTGCGCGCGCCAGTCCAGAAAGTTGGGGCCGGTTACCTGACCTTGCCGGCCTTCAGGATTTAATTCTTGAATTGCGACAATGCGTCCTGCGTTTGGATACGGCAGTCGTCGCAGCATGACGCTGTTGACGACGCTGAAGATCGCCGTGCTCGCGCCGATTCCCAGCGCCAGCGTGACGATCACAATTGCAGAAAAACCCGGCCGGTTCGTTAACCCTCGCCAGCCGTAGCGAATGTCTTTTAAAAAGGTATCCATGTTCGTGGTCCAATCACTCGTAACGCAGCGCAGTCAGTGGATCGACCTTCGTCGCGCGGCGCGCCGGGATGTAACAGGCGATGAACGCCACAACCGCTAACAAGCCTGCAACGGCCGCGAAAGTAAGCGGATCTTTCGCAGTCACGCCGAAAAGTAGACTCGCCATTAAGCGTGTCAGTCCAAATGCGGCCACGAGTCCGATTCCTAGACCAACAACCACCAGCAACATTCCCTGACTCACAACCAACCGCAAAACATCGCGATGCCTCGCACCCAACGCCATGCGCACACCGATCTCATGCGTCCGTTGCGCGACTGAATAGGACATAACGCCATAGATTCCTGTCGCCGCCAGGATCATCGCGAGCCCGGCAAAGAGCCCGAGCAGAGCCGTGCGATACCGCGGTGTAGCTGTTGCCCTGCTAACCCAGTCTTCCATCGTCCTAAGCGTGGCGATAGGTTGCTCCGGATCGATCGCTTGCACTTCTTTTCGTATCGCCGGTACAAGACTCATCGGATCGCCTTGCATACGAAGCGCGACGTTAAACCAGCCCCATGAACGAGAAGGAATGTAAATCGTTTGGTACGGTTGAAACTCGACCGCGCGATCGCGTATGCCGCCGACGATGCCAACGATCTCGTACTGATCGTCGTCGATTACCATTTGCAGACGCTTGCCAAGAGCTTCTTCATTTGGAAAAACCGTGTTGACCAACTGCTCGCTTACCACAATCACTTTGGCGCTATCACGCACATCCTGCTCGGTGAAATTCCTGCCACGTAGCAACGGAATCTGGAGTGCTTGAAAGTAATTGTGGTTCACGGAACGGAAATCAGCGTTGAACTCCTCGCCAGGTTTGACCGCCGGCCGTCCTTCGACCACGAATTGTGTGTCGTTCCGTGTACCGCTTAAAGGCAGTCCGTTGATCATGCCGACCGTCTCGACACCGGGCAGCGCATTGAGACGTTGTTCAAGATCCTGAAAAAAGGCCGCCGACTTCTCGGGCGTGTCGTATTTGCCGCGCGAAAGATCGACGCGCATTGTTAGAACGTTGTCGGCCTCGAATCCGGGGTTGGTGTTCTCGAGCGCAATTAAACTTCGCACCAGCAAACCGGCGCCGACCAGAAGGACTACCGCGAGTGCACTTTCGAAGACGACCAGCAAACTGCGCGTACGATTTTTGAGGGTCCCTTCACTGCTTCGTCCACCTTCTTTAAGAGTGTCCGAAAGATTCACGTTCACGGTGCGGAACGCAGGAAAGACTCCAAACAGCAGACCGGTGAGCAGAGACGTTGCAAACGTGAAGGCCAGCACCGTGGCATCGATCGTCACGTTTGCCGTTGTCGGAATGAGGTTGCCGCTGAGTGTCACCAGCAGGTCGATTCCCCACGCTGCCAGTAGCGCTCCGAGTGCGCCGCCGACGATTGCGAGCAACAGACTCTCAGTGATCAGTTGACGAACGATCCGCATACGGCTCGCGCCGAGTGCGGTGCGCAACGCGATCTCTTTTTGTCTCGCATTCGCCCGAACCAGCAGCAGGTTCGCGACGTTGGCGCAGGCGATGAGCAACACAAACCCGACTGCGCCGAAGAGAATGAACAAGCTCGATCTGCTGCTGCCAATGAGTCGTTCGCGCAATGGTTCGAGGCGCAGGTTCCACCCGGTATTCGATTGAGGAAACTGTTGTTCAAGTTGGGCGGCGATCGCGTCGGTGTCCGCTTGTGCCTGGGCCACCGTTACGCCCGGTTTGAGCCGGCCAATCGGTCGCAAAAAGTGCGCTTTCCGAATCTTCATATCCGGACTCGCTTCGAAGTTCAGCGGCACCCACAAATCGGCAGTTTGGGGAAACAAAACACCTTTCGGCATCACACCGATGACTTCGAAACTCTTGTTGTCGAGGACGATTCGTTGATTGACGATTCCCGGGTTGCCGCCAAATCGTCTCTGCCACAGTTCGTGACTGATGATCGCAACCTGATCGCTTCCCGGTTTTTCATTGTCGATTGAAAAACCGCGGCCGAGTGTCGGGGCGACGCTGAGTGCCTGGAAATAGTTGCCGGTAACGACGGAGGCCATCAGACGTTCCGGTTCACCGCCGCCGGTGATGGTGGCGGGCATAGCCATCGACATGGTCGCGGCCAATTGTTCGAAAGACTTGTTCTGGCTGCGGAAGTCGAGATAGTCGGGCGGCGAGACGCTGGCGCGATTGCCGCCAGGAAAATTGCCCCAACACCAAACAAGTTGATCCGGTGCCGGGTAAGGAAGCGGCCGAAGCACTACTGCGTTGACGAGACTGAAGATGGCGGTGTTAGCGCCGATCCCGAGCGCCAGTGCAACCAGCGCGATAACGGTGAACCCGGGCCGCTTCAGCAACCCACGAAATCCGTAGCGTATGTCCCTGAAGAGTGTATCCATGGTGAATCGCCTCGTTTGTTTTTTGTTCTTTGTACTTAGTGCTTTGTACTTTGAGCTTGTCGCGGTTTGCTATTACAAAAAACCAAGCACAAAGCACAAAACTCCACCTTTATTCGTACCGCAATGCGGTAAGTGGATCGACGCGTGATGCACGACGCGCCGGTACGTAACCCGCGAGCAAAGCAACAACTGTCAAAACCACCGCGGCGCCAATCAGCGTCAACGGATCCGTCGGACTGAGTCCGAATAGTTGCGTTGCGATCAAACGCGCCGACAGCAACGCGGCCGGAATACCGATCGCCAACCCAATGGCGACAAGCACAAGCGTTTCTCGCAATACCATCCAGGCGATGTTGCCGCCCTTCGCGCCAAGCGCCATGCGGATGCCGATCTCATTCGTGCGACGCGCAACGCCATGGGCCATCACGCCGTACAAACCGATGCAGGCAAGAATCAGCGCCAACCCGCCAAAGAAACTCACGAGCTGTGCGCTCAGCCGATCCTGGTTATGTCTTTCCGCAATCTGTTCGTGCATCGTGGTAACGCCGTAGATCGGAAGCTTGTCGTCGATCTGATTGATCATTTGGCGCACCGGCGCGGTGACTGCCGCCGGATCGCCGTTGGTGCGTATTTGAATGTTGACGGTGTATGCCGATTGATCCTGAATCTGAAGAATCGGCCGGAAAACAGATGGGGTCGCGGGTTTGCGCGTGTCCGCCGACTTAACGTCGCCGATCACGCCGACGATCTCGAGCGGCGCGCCATTGTCAGTCTCATCGTCGAACGTGAACGTGCGGCCGATCGGGTTCTGATCTTTGAAGTATTTCTCAACGAACGTTTGGTTGACGACCGCTACTCGTGGACCAGAAGCCGTGTCGCGGATCTCGATCTCGCGCCCGCGTAATAACGGAATGCCCATCGTCCTCGCGTAGTTCGGACCAATCAACATGTCGTCAACGACCGGTTCCGAGTCCTGATCGTTAGTGGAACCGGAGATAACGATGCTGCTGCTTCTTTGCGAGCCGCTTAGCGGGGAATAAGTCGCCATCGAAACTGACTGGACGTTGGCGACGGTACTCACGCGCTCGAGCACCTGCTGGTAAAGCGAGGCGAGTTCGATTGGCTTATATCCGGCGAGTCGTGGGTCTATGCCGACAAGCAGCATGTTCGCGCGATCAAAACCGACATCCTCGCTTTGCAATTTAGCGAGACTTCGCGCGAAGAGTCCGGCGCCGGTCAACAGGACCATCGAGATTGCCACCTGCAACACCACCAGCACTGCTGAAAGACTGACGCGCCCAAAACCGCGCATGGTGCGGGTCTTCTCTTTCATCGCGGACGCCAGATCGGTCCTGCTGGCTTGAATCGCGGGAACGAGACCAAACAACAGTCCAGCAAGAACCGAAACTCCTACGGTGAACGTGAGAATACCGGCGTCGGCTCTTGTGTCGAGCGGGGCCTGGCTCGCGACGAGATTCACGAGCACAGTCACGCCCCACTGGGCCAACAGCACACCGCAAACTCCGCCGATTAGCGCGAGCAACATGCTCTCTGTGAGCAGTTGACGCACGATCCGCAAGCGTGTCGCGCCTAACGCCATGCGCAACGAGATCTCCGCTTTGCGCGAAGCGGCGCGCGACAGCAGCAGACTGCCGACATTTGCGCACGCTATAAACAGCACCATGCCGACGATCGCCATCAGCATGTGCAATGGTTTCGAGTACAGGACCCGCAGTCCGGAAATTCCGCCGCTGCCGTCGACGAGCTCTACGTTTGTGTTCTGAATACGGAGCTTACGTTGATCGGTTAATTCACTGCCCGCCTGATCGGTAAGGAACTGTTGCAACTGCACGTTCACGCTACCTTGCGCCTGCGCCATCGTGACGCCCGGCTTGAGACGGCCCATTACCATCAGCCAGTAGACCTGAGTGTTATCGAGAAACGAGTTGCGTAGTTCCACTTGCGGCTGCAACGCGAGCGGCAGCCAGAAATCAGGTGGACGTCTGACGCGCTCGCCAAAAAACTCCGGTGAGGTCACGCCGACGATGGTGAAGCTCGTCCCGTTGATGATGAAGCGTTTCCCAACTACTGAGGGATCGCTGTTCAACTCTTTCTCCCAGTAACGGTGATTTATCACTGCGGCTGGTTCTGCACCTGGCTTGTCGTCTTCGGGCGTCAGTACGCGGCCACGCATCGCCTGCACGCCGAGCAGAGAAAAGTAATTACCGGACACGAGTTGTCCCGACGAACGTGCGGCCGCATTCGCCTGCGCATCAGTTTGCCGCACGCTCAAACGAGTCACGCCGCTGCGCAGTGCAGCGATGTCCTGGAAAGAATCGTTGTGGTCGCGAAAGTACTTGTATGAGGCGTACGAGAAACGCGACCACTTGCCGCTGCGTGGGGTGTCTTCAACCGAGGTCCCTTCACCGGTCATGTCGCTGAATAGGACCAGCTCCTGAGGATTGCTGACCGGAAGTTTCTTAAGCAGGACGGCGTTCACGAGTGTGAAGATCGCGGTGTTCGCGCCGATACCCAGCGCGAGTGTCAGCACCGCTACCGCGGCAAACGCTTTTCGTTTCAGCAGTCCGCGAAATCCGTAACGTATATCTTTAAATAAATTCTCCATCATTCATACCTAAGTGCGACGAGCGGATCGACTTTCGTTGCGCGCCGCGCGGGCAAGTAACAGGCAACGAATCCAACGACCGCGAGTAATACCGAGACAAACACGAACGTCAGGGGGTCCGTCGTGCCAATTTCAAACAACAGGCTGCGAATGGTTCGCGTAACCGCGTACGCGCCTGCCACTCCGAGCACAACGCCGATCACGACGAGCGCCATTCCCTGTCTAATCACCATCAACAAAACATCGCGCGTACGCGCGCCGAGAGCCATGTGAATTCCGATTTCACGTGTGCGTTGCGACACGGCAAATGCCAGCACGCCGTACAGTCCGATCGCCGCTAACAGCAGCGCAAGTGCACCGAAGATTCCAAGCAGGACCACCGCGAACCGGCGCGTCTCGAGTGTGACCGCCACTCGTTCTTCCATCGTCTTCACGTCAAAGACTGGTTGATTGGGATCGACTGCGAGGACTTGATCGCGGATCGCGCCCGCTAATGGCTTGGGATCACCAGCCGTGCGGACTACAAGAGTTGACATCGGAACGTACGCGGGCAGGTAGAAGGTGCCTTTCGACTGTTCCGCGAGGTCCTTGATCTGCGCGGTTTTTGCGATGCCGACGATCGTGGCCCATGGACCTTCCTTGCCCCAGCTAAGCCCGCCGCCAAGCGCGTCGCCGTTGGGCCAGAAACGCCGCGCCAACTCCTCGTCGATAATCGCTACGGAGTTGGGTGCAAAATAATTACCGGCGCGCATGTCGGACGGTTGAAAACCGCGACCTTGGACGATTGGCTGTCCAATCGTGGCGAAGTAGTCGGCGGAGACGAAAGCGTAGTCAGCGTGTGGCGGTGGCTCGCCTGGACCAGCTTGCCGGCCGCGAATGAAGAACATCGAATTATCAGCGCCAGGCGTGAACGGAGTTTGATATGCAGCGCCAACGTGTTGCACTCCGGGCAAGCCGGAAACGCGCGTTAGAACTTGATCGTAGAACGACGCGACCTTTGTTGCTTTGTCGTACTGCGCCCCGGGCAGTTGGACCCGCAACGTGAGCACGTTCTGCGGATCGAATCCGGGCCGTACGTCGAGCAGCTTGCCGAAACTTCGCACCAGCAAACCAGCCGAGATCAAAAGCACCAGCGCCAGGGCCACTTCCGCGACAACGAACGTCCGTCGCAACCACTGACGGGTTCCCGAATCAGTGCGCTCCGATTCTTTCAGCGAACGAACGAGATCGGTTTTCGACGCCGTTAACGCGGGTACTAGTCCGAAGATTACTCCACACAGCAGCGACGCACCGAGACTGATCAAGAGAACTCGAAGATCAACCTGAACAGCCGTGAGTCGTGGCAAGTCTGAAGGTGCAAGCGCGAGTAAAGCTTTCGTGCCCCACAAAGCAAGCACAACACCAACCACGCCGCCGAGCAATGCGATCAGCAGGCTTTCGGTCAGCAGTTGGCGAACGATGCGACCCCGGCCTGCACCCAGCGCAGCACGTACGGCGATCTCGTGACCACGCACCGTCGCTCGCGCGAGCAGCAGGTTTGCGACGTTCGCGCACGAGATCAACAGCACTGCAATCACAGCACAGAGCAACACGAAAAGCGGACGCCGCACGTCGCTGACGTATTCGTCTGTAATCGAACGAACTTCGATGTTGAAGATGTCGGGATCCTTCGCGCCACTGTTGCTGGCAACCCCAGTCATGATCTTCTGCGCGTGTGCGAGCGTCGTTCCCGACTTCAAACGCGCGATCATCGTGTAGGCCAAACTGCCGCGCCGTTCTTCGGAAAGCTCGCGTGGCGTGAACGCCATCGGTATCCAGAGGTCCACACTCGGATACATCTCCTGGATCGCTTGGGGTGCGACGCCGATCACCTGGTAATGATCGGCATTGAGTTGAATCGAACTACCCAGAGCGCTTGAATTCGAACTAAAGAGTCGTTTCCAAAGCTCGGTGCTGAGCACGACCACGCGTTCGCTGCCGATTCGATCTTCTTCAGGATTGAAGAAGCGTCCGGCAGCGGGATTTATTCCCAAAGTGGGAAAGAACGTTGCGGTGACACGGCCCGCCTGCAAACGCTCGGGCACGCTGACGCCGGAAAGATTCACGTTTCGTGTGATGAAAGCGCCGGTTGATTCGAAAGCATCGGTCTGCCGGCTGTAGTCGAGGTAATGCGGCGCCGAGACAGGAGAGCGCGGCAAGTTAATCTTCGGCAGTTGATTGTGGATCACGACGACGCGATCCGGATCGGTAACGGGCAGTTTGCGCAGCAACACTGCATCGACCACGGTAAACGTCGCAGTCGTAGCTGCAATGCCCAGCGCGAGCGTCAGCACAGCCACGATCGTGAAGCCAGGTTTTCTAATCAACATTCGCGCGCCGTAACGAATGTCGCGCCATACAGAACTCAACGCAAGCCTCCTATGCGTGTGGAAAGACGGGGTGAAGGGGCGATGGGGAGACGGGGAGAACCGACGGGGGAATCGCTTTCCCGTTTCTCCGCGTCGCCCTGTCTCCCTTTCGCCCCATCTCCCCTTCTGATCCTTATTCGTACCTCAGTGCCACTAATGGATCGACTTTCGTAGCGCGTCGCGCAGGCACGTAACACGCGAGTAACGCAGCCATGAACAAGCAGCCGGAGACCACTCCGAACGTCAACAAATCAGTCGGCTGTACGTCGACCAGCAGCGCCTTCATAAAACGTGTCAGTCCCCACGCGCCGACCAGACCAATCGCGATTCCCAACACGGCCAGTTTCATTCCGTGTTTTAGAACGAGCTTCATGACTTCCGAAGTCGTCGCTCCGAGCGCCATGCGAATACCAATCTCCTGTGTTCGTTGGGCCACCGCGAAAGCCATCACGCCGTAAATTCCGAGTGATGCGAGTAACAACGCGAGGATCGCAAAAAATCCGAGCGTCACAGATGAGAACGAGTACAGCGACGTTGCCATGGACCACACCTCGTCCATCGACTTGACCTCGAATACCGGCTGATCCCTGTCGATGGCCCATACCTGCTGTCTGATTTCGGCGGCGAGGGAGGCAGGATCGACTTTCGTTCTGGCCACGATCGTCATCATGTTCCAGGGATCCTGCGCGAACGGTAGGTAGTATTCAGGTTTCACCGGCACGTTTAGTTCGTGCGTGACATCCTGCACGACGCCGACGATCTCCATCCAGTTCGTTCTTTCCGGTGGTCCATAGAAACGAATGCGTTTGCCGATCGCGTCCTGGGCCGGCCAGTGTTTGCGCGCCAAAGCTTCATTCACAATCACGACCCGAGGCGTGCCGGCTTTGTCATGTTCAGTGAATGCACGTCCCGTGACGATTGGAATCCGCATCGTTTGAAAGTAATCAGGAGTCGCAACGCGATAGCGGCCATCATTCTCCTGGCCGGGCGCCGGCTGAGCTTCGCCTTCGACGAGGTACATGTCAGACGTACTCGAACCGCTGAGTGGCAGGAAATTGACTATGGCCGCCGATTCAACGCCAGGTGTAGCTTTCACACGTTGGACCAAATCGCTGCTAAAGGCCGCGCGCTGCGCTTCTTCGCCGTATTTCGCCCCCGGCAACATCAGTCTCATCGTCAGGACGCTTTCGGTATTGAAACCGGGATTCGTCTTGACGACGGCAAGAAAACTGCGGATCGCCAAACCAGCGCCGACCAGCAACACCAACGACAGTGCGACTTCAAACACCACCAGCGAACTGCGTAAACGGTGCGAACTTGCCGACGTCTGACGCCCGCTTTCCTTCATTGCATCGTTGAGGTTGGGTTTTGAAACCTGCAACGCCGGAGCGAGACCGAATACGAGACCGCTGAGTAGTGAAATGCCAAGCGTGAAAAGCAATACGGGGATATTGATTCCGAGTTGATGCCAGCCAGCCGCATGCTTCGCTGCATCGCTGGGATTGGCCCACCGCAACGCGTCAATGCCCCAAAACCCAATCAGCACTCCAACCGCGCCACCAATCAACGCGATGATGAGACTCTCGGTGAGCAACTGCCGCACGATGCGCCATCGACTCGCCCCCAGAGCGGCACGCAAAGCGATCTCCCTCTGCCTCCCGCTCGCGCGCGCTAGCATGAGGTTCGCGATGTTCGCGCACGCTATCAGCAGCACGAACCCAACGAAACCCATCGTGATCCAGATAGGCGTGTCGTAGGCGCGCACCATGTCTTGAAGGAGTGGATAAACAGTTGCGCCTGCTCCGGTGTTGCTTTCCGGAAACTGTTTCTCCAGTCGTCCCATGATGTTGTCGACGTCCGCCTGCGCGCTTGCGATCTGCACGCCGGGTTTGAGCCTGCCGATGACGTAGTAGCTGTGATTGAAGCGATTACTCAACACCTCGGGCGTCAGCCTCATCGGCGTATAGATTTCTCCGCCCTTTGGAAAGTTGAAGTGTTGCGGCATCACGCCGATTACCGTGCGCGGGATACTATTTGCGGAGATCGTCTTGCCAATGATGTTTGGATCGCCACCGAACTGTCGTTGCCACAGACTGTAGGTGATGATCACGACTCGATCTTTACCGGCCTCGTTCTCGTCCGGAGTAAAGTTACGGCCCAGGATCGGCTTGAGGCCGGTGGAGTCCATGAAATTCGCGGTAACGAGATAACCCTGAATGCGTTCCGGAGAATCGACTCCGCTAAGGTTCACGCTCCACCCGCTATAGAGCGCGAGTGTTTCAAACGACTGGCTCTGGTCGCGCCAATCGACATAGTTTCCAACGGTCACCTCGTCGTGCACCCTGCCGTTGATGGAGTTCTTTTCCCAAACTGCAACCGCGCGATCGAGATCGGGAAACTCGAGCGGTTTCATGAGCAGTGCGTGGATCGCGCTGAACATCGCGGTGTTTGCGCCTATGCCGATGCTGAGGGTGAGGACGGCGATGAGGGTAAAACCGGGTCGTTTGATCAGGTTGCGGATGGCGTAACGGATGTCGTTCAGGAAGGCGTCCATAACTTTCTCCATTGCCGGTACGTTTCGTGCGGTTCTCAGCGGATCTCTGTGACCTCTGCGTTGAAACAGCACCTAACGCAGAGAACGCTGAAATACGCTGAGGACCGCAGAGATAAACATTTCAAATTTGAAACCCTTCCACGCACACGAGTGACGTCAACGATCGAGCAGACGATCGCCCTATGGTTCTATGGATTGCAGGTTGAGCAACTACAGGTTAGAAATTACTGGCCATTCACGATCCAGCCATCTTCGAGCCGCACAATGCGATTGCCGTAAGCGGCGTTTGTCTCGGAGTGCGTGACCTGGATAATGGTCGTGCCTTCGTCGTTCAGGCGTTTGAACATGTCCATGATCTCTTTGCCCTGGGCTGAATGAAGATTTCCAGTCGGCTCGTCTGCCAGAATTATTCTCGGGCTGGCAACGACCGCTCGCGCAATCCCAACGAGCTGTTGTTGTCCGCCTGAAAGTTGCGTCGGAAAAAGGTCCTTCTTGCCCACCATCTGAAAACGATCAAGCGTGTCGCAAACGATCGACTGCCGGTCTTTCTTGCTAACGTCGCGATAAGAAAGCGGCAATTCGAGATTTTCAAACACCGTTTGATCGTCTAGCAGGTGATAACTCTGAAATACAAACCCGATGTTCTGATTGCGGAGCGCGGCGCGTTTCTTGCCATCCAGCGTATGGACCGGAACGTCTTCGAAGTAATACTCGCCGGTCCATGACTGGTCATGCATTCCCAGGATGTGAAGCAGCGTCGACTTCCCGGCCCCGGAGGGGCCCATAATCGAAACAAACTCGCCCGGCTTAATGTCGAGATCGACCCGCCGCAGCACGTAAGTCTTCGTCGGACCGTGGGGGAAAGCTTTTTCGATGCCCCGCAAACTGATCATGAAATAGCTCCAAAACCGCTCTCCGCCAGCTCGCGTTTGGCTTCCCGAATTTCTCGTCGATCCGCTCCGGCTTCTTCTTCGACAATCAATCCGTCGAAGAGATGGACGATGCGATCGGCGTGTTGGGCATAACGCGGATCGTGCGTCACCATGCAGATGGTGGCGCCGCCGCGGTGCAATTCGCGCATCAGTTCCATCACCGCTTCGCCGTTGGTTGAGTCGAGGTTACCGGTGGGCTCGTCTGCGAGCAGGATGCTCGGCTGTCCACCAACCGCGCGGGCGACTGCAACACGCTGCTGTTGACCGCCGGAGAGCTGGCTCGGCAAATGTTTCGCGCGATGGGCCATGCCGACGCGTTCGAGCGCTTCGGTGGCCCGTTTCTTTCGTTCGCCGGAACTCATGCCGCGATAGGTCAGCGGCAGTTCAACGTTCTCATACACCGTGAGATCGCCGATCAAGTTGAAGCTTTGAAAGATGAAACCGACTTCGCGATTACGGATTCTCGCGCGCTCGGACAGCGACAAGTTCTCAACGGGATGATTATTAAGAACGTACTGACCATCAGTGGGCGTATCGAGCAGGCCGAGAATCGACAAAAGGGTTGACTTGCCGCAGCCCGAAGGTCCGGCAATGGAAACGTACTCGCCTTGTTTAATGTCGAGATGGATACCCGAAAGCGCATGGGTTTCCACTTCGTCTGTGTAGAAGACTTTCTTGACATCAGCGAGGTGGATTAGGGGCTCGGATGAACTCATCAGTCACTCCTTGATTTGTTTGTGTACTAAGATCTTAAAAAATGAACACCGCAAACCCGATTTCCATGACAAACGGGTCTGAAACCTTATGCCTTCTGACACTTACCGGATGCGGACACGGTCAAAACTGTCAAATCCCGACGTATCCGAGATGATTACCTGGTCACCTTCACGCAAACCCTCGAGTATCTGGATCGTGCTGACTGAGTTCGCGCCGAGTTTCACGGTGCGATGCTGCGCTTCAGTGCCGTCTGGAGTCAGAACAAACATCTTGACCGTCTGGTACGCCTGGCCAAAAGCGGGCCGGCCGACCTTCAAAACGTCGGGTAATCGCTCGAGTTCGATAGTGCCGTCGACGCTGAGGTCGGGACGCGCGCTCGGCGGCAACGGTCCGATCAACGAGGCGTCGATCTCGAACGTGCCTTCGCGTGCGGCCGGGTCGATGCGCGAAACTCTTCCTTGAATGATGCCGTTGCGCGTGTCGACGAGAACCGGCTGTCCAACGCGGACGCCGGAAATTTGCGTTTCAGCAACTCTCAACACTGCTTTCAACGATGTTGGATCGGCGACGCGCGCAATGTTGAATCCTGGTTCAACCTGTTGTCCCACCTGGACGCTGACCTGTTGCAGCACGCCTGCGGAGCCCGCGCGGACTTTCAGATTCTCGACTTCCTGGCGGCGCAGCGTTGCCATTGCTCGCAACTGTTGCAATCGGGAAGACGCGGCGTTGAGCTGAGCGCGTGTTGATCTGGCCGTTACCGCTAATCGTTCCTGTTCAACTTTGAGCCGGTTAGCCAGATCCTGCACCGCCACACGGGAGATCTTGATCCGGAGTTCGGCAATGAGATTCTGCTTATAAAGGACCTCGTCGGCGTCAAGTTCCAGTTTCGCCTGGCTGTACTGCGAGTTAATAGTCGCTATGTTGGCCTTCTGCGTCATCGTTTCGCTTTCGAGACGCACGCGGAGGTTCTCTTCGTCAGCCTCGGCTGCTTTCACCTGAAAGTCGGCGTCAAGGGCCACTTGCTGCATTTGCGGGTTCGAAAGTTCGACGAGTACTGTCGCAGCATCGACTTCGACGCCGGCCTGGAGGTTTATCTTTTCCACACGGCCCTGGGCAGGAGCCGGAACCCATCGGGTAACTTCGGGCACGAGGGTGCCGTTGCCACGGACATCGCGGACCATTTCACCGCGTTTGACGGTTTCGATCACGGCGGTGGCCTTGTCGATTGTTGGCGCGGCGGGTTTTAGTTTCGCGAGTCCATAGGTTATGCCGCCTACGGCCGCGAGACCGACCACGATTAGGATCGCCGTTTTGATCCGCTTCTTTATCTTCGATTTAGGGGGTCGCTTTATGTCCATGGCAACTCAGGGTATTGCTTCAAAATTTGTGGAGAGCTGTAATAGCCTTGTTGAGAGAGCGGCGATGCGCGCGCGAAGCTGATTAACGATCTAGCTAGATAAACTTCACACGCAACTATACAGTTCTCCGCGTTGGCACAATTCAAAGCCCGTGCCAGCGGGTGCAAAGTAGTTAAATCGGCGTTTTATTGGGATTCTAGCCGTAAAGTCGGAATCAAGTTCGAAAAAAGTGGCGGGATCGTTTCGCTTGCGGGATCATGCGAATCCCACTTTCGAAACCAGCTTTACGCAAAACCAGACGAACATACGAGAATCGGAACGACGCTGCTACCCGATCGTCGGCTTTCAAGAAGGGTCACTGCCGCTTCCGATACTCCGCCCGTAATATCTGGTACGACATGAGGACGGCAGCAGCTATCAACAAGAAATATCCCAGAGTGCTTCCCCAATGCCAGCCGACTCCACCAAAACGCCAGGATCCGATTTCAATCCCGTGAGCCAGAAGCCGGCAACGATCAGTATGTTCGCCAGGATATACGGGAAGAATACGGCGGTTTTGCTTTTCATGCCTCCTTCACCTCGCGCCCCAATATCAGAAGTTTAAAGAGGATGATCTCGGCACGACTCTAACCACCAGTGGTGTTCGTCTTCTGACTAATCGGTGTGGCGAGACTCAGGCGCGTGCGCATTCGCTGTTGCCACTCTCTGCGCTCGATAATTCCTTCGTCAAGCTGTTCGAGCGCGACTTTCAATTGTTCGCCACCCAACTGCCGCATCTTGATGTATAGCAATGCCGGGACGATCGACATCAGTGGCAGTACGAAGATCTGATTGAGGCTGAGGAGCTGGCTAACGATTTGCCGCGGAAGACTTTCGCTCTTGGAACCGAAACTGGCGCCCACAAACGCACCCAAACCCCCATTAATTATGCTGGGGATCAGAAGCTGAAGGATCGTG
>Ga0209486_10000041_pt1 | contig 62778 bp, 56 predicted proteins | sample NCCompost_FD_187518 | JGI IMG/M metagenome (GOLD analysis project Ga0209486, IMG submission 187518) | Agricultural soil microbial communities from Utah to study Nitrogen management - NC Compost (SPAdes) (version 2) | ecosystem: Environmental > Terrestrial > Soil > Agricultural land | place...
CGCATCGCGATAAGTGTTCAGGGTCTGATCTTTGGGGGGACTAGTGCTGTTAGTGTGTCACTAGCAACTGAAGTGTCGGCCATGATTTGATAGGTCATTCGATCTCGGATGGCCTTTTCTTTATAAGAACCAGGCCAAACGCGAATCACTGTACCCTCGTTGTTCAGTAACAAGTGCGATGGGCTTAACATTCGCAGAAGCGCGTCAGGCGGAGGGCTATCGCCGCTTCAATTGGTGTTCGACGTAGTCGTTCTTCCTGTATTTTTCAATCGTTCCAGACACGCATCCAGTAATTCCAATCGCACCTTCACCCGCGCTGATGGAGAAACTATTGATGAGACGGCTTCCTTGACCACGTATTCGTCCATTTCAAGTAGTGAGGCGGGAAGATTCTTTGACAAAGAGTCGATCAATGCACTGGAACCATCGTTATTGCCCTTTTTATCTCGCGAGTTCTCAATACGATTGAGGAGAGAAACTGCTTCTCTAAGCACATCTGTCGCCTGTGCACTTTGATACTTGACGGTCAAGGGCAACAGGCTGAAATACCAACCACATTTTTCATTGTCGGTAAAAGAGGAACGACGTAAAGCGGTCCGTGCGTCGTCAAGAAACTCCAAGGTAGGATCTGTGTTTTTGTCTCTCGTCGCCGGCAGTTGCCGCATGAATGCTATTTTTGCGAACGGCTGCAGATTCACCGGGACTTCGTTAATGACCAATCGCATTCGATAAATGTCACCGGCTTTGAAGTAACTCAAGGCCGCCAGAGCTGCCCAATCCCAACGATAAGACAGCCATGACTCGCCCATGAACTCGCGGGATTCGGCGCTCATGCTATCGAGAATCTTAAGCGCTTGCTCAATGTCGTTCCGGCTCTTAGCGAGAGCAGCGGCGCGGTACTGATAAACCGTGCGGACTTTTATGTCTTCACTATCAGCGGCCGCCTTCAACAAATCTTCAACTGTATTAAGTGGTTTGTCGCGCTCAGCGTCCTCAAGGCGCTGGCGAGTCAATGGACTATCCGACTGACACCGGTGAATAACTTGACGCACGTTCGACGCCTGCTCCGGGACGAGTCTGTCGAACTCAGTGAGTACAGGAGCGATAAAAGAGACGACACTTCTGCAAATGGAGCTTCGGTTCTCGGCGCTGATCGGGTTCCACTGCAGATAAGCGAGGTAAAGCCGCAACACTTCCGCTCGTAGATGATCTGAGGTTGGAATTTTCGAAATTGCTCCGAAGGTTCGTGATTCAGGGAAGGCCGCATGCGAGAGCGAGTTTAATAATCCGACATCCAGCGTTTGTCGTGCGACGACAAGAGTTTGACGAAATAACTCATCTGAGAGTTTTGGCTCTCGTGATCTCAGTCTGACAATCAGTCCCTGAATCTCAGTTGGACGCCCGACGCGCAATGCTAGAGCACCTAGTTCAGCGGCGCGTTTCGGGTCCCTATCAACCAGGACGTTTGCAGCTTTGATTAAGCCGTCAGCATTGGCTTCGCGTTCACCCTCAGATATTTGCTCAGCGCGATCACTCAGTAGCGCAATCAGGCGTTTGCTTAACTTTTGATCGATTGGTGTGACGATTTGCAGGAGCGAGCGTGCAGTTCGGAGTCGCGCTCGACGTTCATCCGCGTTCTCTTTGTTGGGTATCACTTCAACAATTTCGATAGCCTTAACGATCCACGAACGGGCCTTTTCAGAATCATCTCGCCACCAACGCTTCGCCAATCCGGCCAATAGCAACGCCCGTTCAAATGTAGCCAGATCTGCTGAGTCCTTGATCAACTCTGCGGTGATGGTTTGCGAGCGAATCAACCAGAGATTGGGAGAATCTGCTTGCTGAGCAGAACCAGTTCGCGTAACGATAGCTACCATTAGAATGAAAAATGGGATCGAACGCATATGCAGTACCTTTGCTTAGCGTAATTTTAGAGCATTCACCACACCAAACTTGGCGTGGCCAAAGCTCTCGACCGGGCCCCTTTTCTGTAACAAGCAAGAAACAGGGCGCCTTAGCTAATCAATGTTTCGCGGTGGGTCGCAGTTTACGGTTCCGCTGCAATGAGTACTCCCTTGCATGTTATACGGCGTACACACCATCACATTTGCGTTATTACGGTAACACCCGAAATTGCCGCACCCGTCGGGGTCCATTACAAGTCCATTTTGCTTCAAGGGCGCTGCTGTGCTGAAACAGGGCAGCGCCCTTTACTTGTTTCAGCTTCAGCCTTCTTAAAGATAGCCACGCGTTATATGTGTGGTAACGCACGGTCGAAATGCGACGCTTGTTGATATAACGCGGCCGGTCAAATGAAATTGCGCCACGTTGCGAGATAAGCTTTAGAGGCTTGCAACGTTACTTGGATCTTACGAGCCAGCGAAGGCAAGGCCACAAGCTGTGCGCTCCACCTGAACGTCCAAAAACCGCCGACCGGAGGGCGCCGCCAGCCAACATACAAACCTCGAAAGGAAAAAAATGAAGTATAAACGAATTCTCGTCGGTTTAATGATAGCCTCTGTTCTCTTACTTTGTATTTCTGTCGTTGCTCAGGTTAACCGCCCCTACCGCAACGGTTCGGTGTGGAGCATCGGTTTCATCAGAATGAAGCCTGGCATGGAGACCGCGTACCTGAACTACATCGCCACCGACTGGAAGCGAGAGCAGGAAGAGTTGAAGAAGGACGGGCTAAGTCTTTCTTACAAGGTGCTGCGAACCGAAGCTCACGGCCCTGGCGATTGGAACTTGATGCTCATGACAGAGTACAAAGACATGGCCACGATGGAGGCCAACGTGGCCAAAGAGGAAGCCCTCGTTCAACGTGTGATCGGTAATGACGAGAAACAAAGGCAAGGCTACCGCGAACGTCTCGAAATTCGGGAAGTCTTGGCGGAGCGGCTAGCGAGAGAGATAATCGTCGAACCCAGACGATAGTGGTTCTTACGCTGTGAGAGGCTCTCACAGTATTCTTCGTGGCCCTGATTCGCTCAGACGCCAAAAAACTTTTACTTAGGAGAACAAGTCCATGAAACGGTTACGCCTCGCTTTACTTTGCACCGCCGCTGTTTCGACTCTCGCAGTTGCGACATATCTCGCGGCGGCTAATAGTCAACACGATAAGAAAGCTCATGCCACCGCGCAGAATACAGCTAGCGGTCCGCTTACCAATGCCACCGTCAGCTTCGGCGCCTGGATGACGTCGCCGCCCGTCGACAGATTTCCGAACATCTCAAACACGCGCACGTCAAATCACCATGTGGTGATTCCCGAGGTGGCCAAGATAAAGGCGGGAGGCACCGTCAACTTCATCATCGCCGGATTCCATCAGGTCATCGTCTACGATGACGGAACCCAACCCGGAGACATAAACACGACCATTACGGTCCTGCCGACGAATCCGCCATCACCGCCTCCGCCATTGATTGCAGACCCGAACCGCAGAGTCTATAGAGGGCTGGATCCCAGTTTGCAGCCGGCGGACCGCGTTGAGGTCGTCCACTTTGCTGAGCCCGGCACATACCTCGTGATTTGTGGTGTTCTCCCGCATTTCCAGGCAGGCATGTACGGATTCGTGCGGGTGCTGCCTTAGTAAAATCCAATGGCCGCTTTGCGGACGACGTCAGCCGCCAATCCGAGACGCCTCCTATGGTTAGCACATCCGATCCTATATGTGCGGTAGGCACATATAGCAGTGGTGGATTACGACGCAGTCACGTCCCGCTGAAACCACTCCTTCCAAGTAAGAACAGATCCGCATACAAGTTTTGGCTCTTTTGAGCCGTAGGAGGTTCTTGATTGCCGGTAAGTCAGGCGAGATTAATAATCTATCTTGAGCAGCAGTCGACTTTTCTTTACAAGTCCTGCCTCCGGTTTTATAACCATCTTCATTCGCGCTCTTGCGATCATTTCACGCTCCGACACCTTTTCCCAGAAAGGAATGAACCATCATGAAACACAAAACACAAATGAGACTGTTACGCGTACTCTGCGGCGCCGTGCTGATATTCGTGGCTGCGTCCTCCCAACAGAGCTTCGCCCAAACTCCCAGTCCGACTCCACAAGCAGCGCCCACACCCGAGTTTCTTTCGATCACCGTGGTCAGCGTCAAACCTGAAATGATGATTGAGTTTCAGAACTTCATGAAAAACACTACTAACCCTGCGCTCAAGAAAGGAGGTCTGAAGTGGCGCGAAGTTTGGCAGAGCACAAGTGCGGCTGGAGACGCGTTTGAGTATGTGCTCGTGACGCCGGTGGCGAAACTGGCTGAATTTGACCAGCCGAGCGCACTTGAGAAAGGCCTGGCTGCGCAAGGTCTTCCTGCCTGGCAAGCAAAAGCGGGGAGCCTCGTCAACAGCGTTCGCCGATTCATAATCCGGACGCGACCCGATTTGAGTTTTGCAACTCAACGCACCGGAGCACCAAAGCTAGCAGTCGTCACCTTCATCCATGTTGCTCCGAGTCGCAACAACGATTTTGAGAACTACCTTAAGAACGATTTTGTTCCGGTGATGAAGCAGGCCGGTGTCACTTACCTGGTATCTCAGACCATCTTCGGAGGTGATGGGAACGAATACATTACGCTCACCATGCGAGACAGCTTTGCGGATCTCGACAAAGGGCCGGTCCACATTCAGGTGCTCGGACCCGACGGGGCACAGAAGCTCATGCAAAAAATGCCTGCGGGAGCCGTTGTGCATCTTGAGCGCTCGCTCACCAGATTTGTGCCTGAACTCAGCATCATGCCGCCCGCGCCATAACGCAGGTCGTCCGACGTCGAGTGCAATGATCGATGCTTGAATGGCCTGCTTGCAGATAACTAGGGCCACAATTTTCGTGGCCCTAGTTACTGCAATTACTAGTACAACCGAGTGGATCGACGGTTGCCGTAACTAATCCCTACGACTCTGTGAAACAAAAAATCAATCTGGCCCATCCCGCCCGCTCCGATTTTGGAGACAATGCGATAGTGCGAAATGTTCGATTCAGCTGTCAGCGTTTCCGTCATGGCGGCAGACTCAGGGCGGGGGAAGTTTAATGTGTTATTAACTTAATTGGTTGATTCCAGAGAAGCTGGGTCTCAAACGCAAGACTTACCGAACTGCGGAGTCACCGCCAGGAACTTGTGCGACACAGCGTTTCGAGCGTTTCGAGGCGTGACGCCTCTCATGAACTCCCGCTGCCGGTGGTGAACGCTGACAGCGAGGGCTTAGTATGATCCAAGCCCTCGCGCGTGCAGGTTTCCTCGCTCAAACCACTTCCGTTTGCCAAAAGTTTAATTGGATTTTCAATTGGGCAGTTTGGCTAATTCAGCCTGTCCGGCGATGGCGCGCGAGCGCACCAAGGCGTAGCGCATGTCATCGAGTTGGTTCCACGTGGTCACCTTTAGGTAGAGCGCTGCAGCCCGCTTTCGATTCCCAGCCGCCTGTTCGGCAACGGCCTGGTAATACCAGACGTATGGGTCATTAGAATCAGCCTTAACGAAATACTCCAGCGCTTTCGCATAGTTCTTCTGCCCAAGCTCCAAGAATCCAACGGTCTCGTTGTAGCCCCGCTCCTGATTCGGGTTCTTCCGCGAGTCAAGGTATTGTCTAATCTCGCCTAACTGAATCTTGGCGGAGTCGAATTCCTCCCGAGCAATCAAGAGCCGCGCCCGATTCTGCATCCCGCCGAAGCGTCTATTCTCCCTGACCGCCGGCGCCAACGAAGGCCCATTTCTGAATTGGTCAGCTTTCTCGAACTGTTTGGCTGCGTCTTCCAACTTACCTGATTCGGCGAAGATGAATCCGCTGCCGGTGTGAACGGCGATCAGCGAAACGTCATCGCCAGATTTTTCTGCCATCGCGCGTCGGCGCTCGTTCACCTCTAAAGCTTTGTCCATCTGGCCCTCGGCCAAGTAGGAGTTCACAGCAGAAAGCATAGCCAAGTCCCTCAACCCGTCGTCCGACGCTTTGTCGAACATGAGCTGATAGGATTCACGCGCTTTAGCATAGTTACCTTTGTAGGCGTAGTTGTTACCGATTCCCCTGTAGGAGTTGATGAAGGCAGGATCAATCTTCAGCGCTCGCTGGTACTGTTTGATGGACTCGTCAAACTTGCCTGTCTTCATTAACAGCTCGGCATACGAGTCGTACGGATTAGGATTTTTCGGAATGAGTTTGATGTAGGTCTTGAAGGCCTGTTCTGCGTCACCGTACCTGCCCAGGTTGAGGTTGGAGTAGCCGATATTGTTGTAGGCCGGGGCATAATTCTTGTCGAGCTTAACGGCGTCCATGAAGTGCCTTAGGGCAGTCGCGTCATCGCCGACGGATCGATAGTAAAACCCCATCTGCGAGTGCACACGCTTGTCGCCCGGGTGTAGCTTCAGGAGTTGCTCAAGGTGCATTTTCCGCCCTGCCGGATTGCCTTCAACCTGATCCTTAGCGGCGAGAATCCACTCTCTTTCTCCTGGCGACACTCGATCCGCGAGGCTGGCGGCCTTTTCGACGTTTTTCCTGAAGTCCTGGTTAGTTCTTCCGACGAATAGGTAGGCAATGGCGAAGTTGGGGTCTTGTTGAATGGCTTGCTCGAACAGGCTGCCGGGGTCTTCGAGATTTTCCGCTTTTTCACGACCCTGCACGAAGAGTGCAAGTGCTTCCTGCGAAGTCGTGAGCGACATCTCCTTCTGTTGTGCTAAAAGGGCACCCGGCAAAATGACGAGTAATAAAAGGACGGTCAGACCCGAGGCTCGAATCCGAAAGCCGGCATTGCTAATAGACATTCTCAGCTCCTTTGTTGTTGAGCTAAGACTTCAGATTGACTGGTGGATTCCAGATAAGCTGGGAAGGGAGTGAGCTCACGCTCGATTCGTCGCGGACTATATCACGCCCTATGACATTGACCTAATGCGCGGTATTGCTCCATTTAGGGCAAAGGGAGGATGTAAGAGCTCCGAAAAACTCCCATACGACGTTAGCTTCTCGGTAGCTGCGGGTGAGGCCTTATAAAACCGTTCTGCATCGGCTGTTATCCTTGGAACTTTGAAACAACTCGAGTAGCACGTTAGCTATGTCGGTCACATTCATAGTGTGGAATAGGTTAAAGACTTGTGCGATTCCTTCCGATCGCACACACTCAGATAACCAGAACAGTCGAGACACTCGGACATCAAATTCACCAATCTATCACCCAGATGTGTTCCGTCATAGCGTGCCTACAAGGTCGGTTACCGCGTGGCCGTCGTGGTTAACATCGAACCCGGCTTAGAATAGTGTAGTACCCCACAGTGGACACTCTTCGCAACTCCTTCTTGACGCCAAAATGCTCAGCGTTCGCACCATGCGTAATCATGCCGCACTTTCATTCGTCCATTAACGTTTGGTTGGGCTCAACTTCCGGTTTTCCAAGCGGCATTGTCCACTGAAAGTCTGATTACGTTCTGACCAGGTTTCACGTTGATCTTCATATTCCAGAACATCCCGCCCGCTCGAACCGGCTTCTGAAGGCGATAGAACCTGCCAAAGAGGTAATAGGTGCCGACCGGCACAGGTGGAAATGTAGCGCGGGCATTGGCATCGGTGACCGTCTCGGCGACGCTGTGTGCGCGAACAGCGTTCATCGCGCAGTCATAGTCGGCCTGGGCCAGTTGCTTAAACTCCGCCAACATTTCACTATTACCAAAAATCGAAGCGATGGCAGATATTCCCGGAATGTCAGCCACTTGCGTTCCGGAATCCACGAACGCCATCGTCGCGTACGGCGAACCCAGGAGTCCGGCCCCGATACCAGCCTGTTGCAACACATTCAGGGCGTCATCATCGAGCAGATAGAGCGTTGTATTCGAGAAATTGCCCGATTCTTTGAACGATTCTAAAACAGCTCCGGTCCTGCCGTCTGTTCTTGTGTACGTGTAGGTGTAGCCCATGCCGATCACTGACAGCTTGCTGTTTGCCGGGCCGCTAAGATTGTCAGTTCGCTTTTTTTCGGTAACGACACATGGACGCGAATCGGCGCCAGAGTCAGCTCGTCCCGCGGTTGGTCTTGCACTCGCCGAGTCGGCGTCAAGAGGTGCGACGTTGCGCTGGTCCAACGTTACTGAGTTTGCACCTGGTTTAAGATCAACTCTCAAGTCCCACACGAGAGCCTGTTTGTTGTAGGGAGCTATTGCAAACAGGTAGTACGTTCCCGCCGGCACGCCAGGTAACGTTGCCTTGCCGTTCAGATCCGCCTTTGCTTCGCTAACCGCGTTCGGCCGCGCTTCATATAAGGCCTGTTGGCAGACCGGTGATTGAGTCTGACAAGCGTAGAGCCAGGCTGCAAGGGGTGCGACTCTAGTAGTAGATCCGGGCGGGCCCTGAAACTTCCCCGTCCTTCGCAAGAAACCTGCAAAGCTTTCCTTAAATAAGACGAAAGTCTTTCCTGCTAGTGCGTTGTTAGTTCCTGCTTGGGCCGGAAGGCCGCTCGTGACGGACAATACGGCTGTTCCTGTTTGGGGAATTGGGCCGAAGGGAACCGAGCCGAGCGCAGTCCGCACCGGAGCGGTATTGCCCACAACAAGATTGGCTAACATTGCTATCAGCAGCGCGATTGCATGAACGAAACGTCGCGGATTCATGTGCGCGACCTCCTAAATCATTTGGTATGTGGCGGAAACAAGCGACGCGCCCGTGAAACTGACGTTCGGCCCCGTCCCGAGTAGAACTCCGAGATTGAAGCGGCTGATTCTACCGGGGATCCACAATATAAAGGAAGCCATGGCCTAACCCATCTCTGGCCTTAACGGAGAAACTGGAGCATGCCAACGTCCGGCTCAACTCAAGCCGATCGATTATTGCGTGTATTAGTAGTTAGCCCAAATATGCACAAAGGTCGAATTCACATTAGCTAACCAGGTTGAGGGAGCGTGTGTGATGAGACGATTCAAGTCGTCACTGTCAACGCTTTCTCTCGGCATTCGGAAAATATTTTTTGCCAAATCGACTTCTGCGATTCATGGTGTTTATGCGAAGTCGTTACCTTAGTTTCAATGTTGAAGAACAAACGTGTCGAAAAGCTCGGCGGCCCTTCATGTATTGAGTGACCGCATGTTGAAAACCTGTCGCGCCGAGCAGAGCCGAGTCGTGATGGTACCGACTACAAATCTTCGCCGATCCCTAACGCGACAGAACTTTCGGTCAGGTGTCGTGGAGTATCTGCGGATACCTGGGCTTCCAATACAGCGAACACCATTTGGCTCACGACCACATGACTGTTCGAACCTACTATTGTCGCGTTAACGGTTGGAGAATTGGGGAGCAACTGGTGCGACCATTTTGGAGGAGCGCTAACCGAGACTTCGAGCAGAAAATATTTTCCGGAGCGCATTGAGTGAATTGTGTTTGGCTTCTACGTCGAATAGTTGATGACCGAATGGGTCGACGGCTACAATTAGCTCAACCGTTTTCGGTTGCTCTACGCAATTCCAAAGCGCGTCCAATGTCTACTCCTACAACCCCACCGCACGAAGTGACTCAACTTCTCTTGGACTGGAACGAGGGAAACGATGACGCACTTGAGAGCTTAATGCCGCTCGTCTACAAAGAGCTTCGCCGATTAGCCCATCAGTATCTGGGCAAAGAGCGAGCTGGGCACACTATGCTGACGACTGATCTGGTTCACGAGGCTTACCTACGACTGGTCGACCAACAGTATGTGCGTTGGCAAAACCGAGCACATTTCTTCGGGATCGCAGCGACACTAATGCGCAGGATCCTCGTGGATCACGCGCGCGGGAAGCAGCGCGTAAAACGTGGTGCCGGAGCTCAGCGAGTTTCTCTGGAAGAAATTGCTACTGTGTCGCGCCAGTCAAAGGTCGACATACTCGCGCTCGACGAAGCGCTGACAAGATTGGCTGAGATTGACGAAAGAAAAGCCCGCATCGTCGAGTTGCGATTCTTTGGCGGGCTGGAAGTGGAGGAAACGGCCGAGTTTCTCAAACTCTCACCCGCTACTGTTTTGCGTGACTGGAAAATGGCGAAGGCCTGGTTGCACCGAGCGTTAGGCAATGAAACCTGAGCGATGGCAAAAGCTTGACGAACTGTTTCATCTGGCGCTTGAGCGCGAGGTCGACGCACGCTCGTCATTCGTGGCCCAAGCTACCGCTGGCGATGACGACTTGCGCCGCGAACTCGATTCAATGCTGTTACATTTCGAAAAGTCGAATAGCTTTATTGAGACTCCTGCATACGCGGTTGTCGCTGAACAAATCCTGGAAAATGAAATGCCGGAACAATTGATTGGCACGACCCTTGGGCCTTATCGAATCCTTGATGTATTGGGCAAAGGCGGCATGGGGGTCGTATATCGCGCAGTCGATGAAGAGCTACAACGAAAGGTGGCTCTTAAGTTTCTTCACAGTCAACTCACCGGCGACAAATCGCGGATCTTACGGTTCAAGCAAGAGGCCAGGGCCGCTTCAGCCCTAAATCACCCAAACATCCTCACGGTGTTCGCAATTGGTGAGATTGGCGGCAGACACTACATCTCTACCGAGCTGGTCGAGGGTGAGACTCTGCGGGAGTTGATGAAGTCGCAGCAGCTGAGCCTGAATCAGATTCTCAGCGTCGCCTCGCAGATTTCGTCTGCCCTGGCATCGGCGCACGCTGCTGGAATCATGCATCGCGACATTAAGCCTGAAAACATCATGCTGCGGCCTGATGGTTATCTCAAGGTGCTCGACTTTGGTGTCGCAAAACTGATTGAGCCCTCAATCAGCGGCTCTGAATTATCAACTCTAATTCACACAGAACAGGGCACCATCATCGGGACGATTCAGTATATGTCTCCGGAACAGGCTCGAGGACTTGCAGTCGATGCGCGAACCGACATTTGGAGTTTGGGCGTCGTCCTTTTTGAGATGCTTGCGGGCCATCCCCCCTTTGAAGGAAAAACCAAGAGTGATGTCATGGTTGCGATCCTCGAGCATGAGCCACCTGCTTTGGCGAACCTACATGCAGGACCATCCGACGAAATTCAAAGGATTGTGACGAAAGCGCTCAGGAAAGAGCGTCAAAACCGCTATCAGTCGGCTGCGGAACTGCTCACTGATTTGAGAGAGCTCGAAGAATCCAAAGCAAATGTCTACCTTGAAAGACCACTGCTTCCGAACGTCAACAGGTATCTTGTTGCTGAGACGGCAAAACAAAGAGCGAAAGCGACTGATGATCCCGGCGCTATCAGACCAGCTTTCAGCGCCGAATACATCGTCAGTGAAATCAAACAGCACAAACTAAGAGTAGGAGCGGTCCTAGCTGTTCTTGCTCTGGTTCTGACAAGTGCTTCCTTTGGGATACTTACGTATCTCGAGCGTCCTAGGCCAGTTGAGCAACTGCAGACAATGAGCATGAGTCGACTCACTACAAGTGGGAAAGCCAGAGGGGCCGCCATCTCACCTGACGGAAAGTATGTTGCTTATGTGAAGCACGATGACGGACACCGAAGTCTCTGGTTAAGACAGGTAGGAACCACAAGCGATATACAGATTGCTTCTCAAGTTGATGCCGGGGGCTTAATTTTCTCTCCAGATGGCGCCTATCTCTATTACCGAAACTTTTTTGGCGATCTCTCACGAATGCATGTGCTAGGCGGTGCCAGCAATCTTTTGCTGAAAGGTGTCAACAGTTCTATTGCTTTTTCTCCAGATGGAAAACGGTTCGCCTTCTTGCGAGCGAATAATGCAGCTACAGAAGGAATGTCATTGCTGGTTGCAAATGCAGACGGCACAGGCGAGATGCTGCTTGCTTCACGAAAGCACCCAGAGTCATTTGATCAAGCTGTGGCGTGGTCACCAGATGGAAAAGTCATTGCTTGCGGTGTTACGCATACCGCTGCTCAGGGCAAATACATGAGTGTGGTTCAGGTGCAGGTGGAGAGTGGAAAAACAGAACCGATCACAAGTGAGAGATGGCTCGAAGTTAAGGATCTAACCTGGCTCTCTGATGGTAGCGGGCTTCTCGTCATAGTTGCTGAGCAAGGGTCGTTGTTTTTGCAAAAAATATGGAGGATTTCCTATCCAAACGGAGAAGTTCGCAGACTCACTAATGACCTGGGCACCTACAGTGGTCTGAGCATGACCGCAGACTCAAGGACGCTCGTGACAATAGAAGAGGGTGTGGCGGCAAATATCTGGGTTACGCGAGACGGAGACAGTGCCACAGCAAGACAGGTTACGTCGCGAATGGCTAAGTACTTGGGTGTCTCGTGGACACCGGATGGGAGGTTGGTCTATTCCTCTGATGCAAGCGGTAACTGGGACATATGGATCAAGGGCACCGGTAAGGACGAAGAGAGACAATTGACAAGTAACCAAAGCGCAAACGTTCTGGCGTCGGTCTCGCCGGATGGTAAGTATGTCGTCTTTACATCTAACCGTTCAGGCAATCTCAACATTTGGAGAATGAACATTGACGGCGGGAATGCGAAGCCGTTAACCGATGGTAATTATGACTACGCTTCTTCATGTTCTCCTGATGGACAGTGGGTGGCTTACGTTCATCACGCTTCTGGTCGGCAGTCAGTATGGAAGGTATCGATCGATGGCGGTCGACCCGTGCAATTAACCAACCAGGATTCAGAGAGTCCAGTCTTTTCTCCCGATGGAAAGCTGATTGCTTGTAGCTACGGCAACAATAAGGTAGCAATAATTCCATCTGATGGAGGAAAGCCTTTGCAGACTTTTAATATTCCGACGCCCTTTGTCGTAGAGCCGGGCTTTCAGTGGACGCCGGATGGGCGCGCGCTAACCTATGTTCAAACGCGTGAGGGCGTTTCGAACATCTGGAGTCAGCCAGTCGAGGGTGGCCCACCGAAGCAACTTACTGACTTCAAATCGGATGAAATATTTTCTTTTGCATTAACCCGGGATGGACATTTCGCGATCTCTCGCGGGATGGAAACCGGGAACGTTGTTTTGATAACTAATCTTCGCTAGCAGTTGTCGACTCGAAGCAAACAAGAGAGTCGCTACTTCGGAGGAGTGCGGCTTGAGGCGGGCGCGGTAGGTATTTGGAAATGGCGAAAGTCGTACAGCATGAGGAGTCAAAGCCCATGTTGATATCAACAACGGACCAACAACCATGAATGGACAGGTCGGATTATCTTAACGACGACGGTTTCGTCCGACTTCAGCGGTTACTGATGCTCGACCCTGAAGCTGGTGATGGTGATACCTGGTACAGGTGGACTGCGCAAAGTTGCGGTTCGCCGATGAGCGAAATCTTGAACTCTTACGTATGTTGCCACAGGCGTCTCGAATCTTTCAGCCACCCATGATCTTACGATACGCCACAAACAAATCGGCGAGCCGATCTGCGGAAGCGGGATCGCTCCGCGCAAGCAGAGTGATAACCTCATCGCGACCGTCAAACAGTGGCTGCATACCTTGTCGTTGGGCCGGTGTATAGTTCGACGTATCCCCCTTATCAATTTCCGCACGTAAGGACGTGAAGAACTGACTGACAGCCTGGCGGGCTGGCTCATAATCGCCTCGGCGCGCGTCAATTGCTGCTGAGGCAAGACTGCTCTGCATCCTGACCTTGCTTAATTGCTGCTCGGTCTCCACAAGACTGCTGCTGGCCGCTCGAGCTCTCAGCCACATCGGGACAAAACCCAACAAGAAGACCACGAGTAGCACTCCAGCATAAATAATGAAGCGCTGTGCTGCGGGCGTTGACTTGACCGGTTTGGGTTGTACCTCTTCGCTCATGATTGTCCACCTTACATGACGACCGAGAATAGATTAAGTAGCAGTTATGCGATGTTAACCGGAAAGCCCAGCTTAAGCTACAACAGACGTACTGGACTGGCCCAGAAAGCGGACGTCGAACCGACTTTAGTAATGAAAACGATCCCGAGTCTTTTTAGAAACCCGAGCTCCCCTTTACTCGTGCTCTTAACTAAAAGCCGACGCGATTTTCCGCTGCTTGGCTTCCTTGACTTTCAACAGGTCCGTCCGCTTAGCTCCTGGCCGTTGGGTTTCTCTATAGCCGGGCACCTTCTTCTTGCACTGTATCCGCTTAGTTCGCGATGCAATGCTGTCGTTATTAGTCACGACATTATGAATTAGGTTTTGGCTATCGGGTTCATTTGAGCCACTCGCTCCCGAACCTCAAGTTGCGCACAAACTCGCCAAAGGCACCAAAGAGAAAACAGAAACCCAGCGCGACGAGGAATACGGCGAACGCGAGGACGAAAATCGACGAGATGCCGCGCCCCCTATAAGTCCTAACCGTGGTCCATGCTGCTCCACCTAACAAAATTATGCCTATGGCTATTTCTATTAGTCGCATAGTTCTTGTTAACTCTGAGACGGGCTGACCGAAAAAGGTTTCCCGGGTCCTCCTTTGTCACCATTTTGAATCACACTCTCAAGATCATATCTACGGCTATGTGCGTTTAAGCACAGACCCTCTGCTCCTGGAATTGCTATACGATTTGAACCAAATCTGAAAAAGAGGAAAGCAGGCGAGAGAGTCCAAGTGGAAATTACTAATACATTAAAGGCTGAAGAGGACCAGCACCCGCAGCAAAGCCTCGTGGACTCTCAGGCAGACGAGGAAAGCTTCAGACAACCAACTGAAGCAGAGCTGTCTATTCCTACCTCTTGGAAGTTGCGCTACGCTCAAATTCATGCGCAGGAGTTGAGCAACGAATTCGCGCGTCTCCTGAATCGTGGATCATCGCTTGAATAGCTCCGCACGTCGTCTATAAACCGTTCATTAGGTAAACACGCAGTTGAGTGATAAGGTACGCGGCGAACCGAGTTCCAAGCTTACTCTCTTCTCAGCTCCTCTGGAATCACCCAGATTATCTGAAGTCCATAGCAAATCAACCTAAGGAGCTAACCATGTTTACACGCCATGTCATAATGGAACTGAAGCCGAACGCCACCACCGAGTTTACCAACGTAGTTGAGAGCAAGATTTTGCCACTCCTGCGTAAACAAAAGGGATTCCGCGATGAGATGACTTTCGTCGCCCCAGACCGCTCGGAAGCTATTGCTATCAGTTTTTGGGACACTAAAGAGGAAGCAGAGGCCTACAATGTCTCAGGATATCCTGAGGTATTGAAGACCCTCACGAGTCTGGTCGACGGAACGCCCCGAGTTGGCGTCGCCGAGCTTGCCACTTCAACGCTTCACAAGCTCGCAGCTGCGAAAACAGCGTAAAGCAGACGTATTTCTAATCAGAGAGGGTGGACCATCCGCCCTCTTTTTTCTTCGCCTGACAGAATTGATCAAGCATCGCACGTACGGCTGCTGCTCGCTATTTTCACCTTCGCGTTCGTTGCGCCAACCGCCGTAACCTCGGCAAATCACCGGCATTTATTCGCACCTCGACAACAGACTCAACCCCTCTATGTGTGTTAGCACACAGACGGATCTCCCGTGGCAATGTAAACATTCATGGTCTGAGGGCGAACCAAGTTCGTCGAACAAAACAACATAGTTATCAAGAGTCCCTCAGTCATCGCCTCTAGTTTCAGGCGATCCGTCGATGAAGCTACGCGTATGCAGCGGTGAAGGTGCCGTCTCGATTTCTCATGATTTACGGGGACTAGAGTTTCCGATGTCATCATCAACGAAAGTCTTGCAGGTCAAGGACAGTGATTCAGTTGTTGTGAACGACGATGAGTCACCCGCCCGCGACAAGACGCAATCACGACTGCGCATTTCAGAACTCCGCTACCGGCGTCTCTTTGAAGCTGCACGTGACGGAATACTCATTCTCGATGCTGTCACTCTAAAAATCACCGACGTGAATCCATTCATGACTGAGTTGTTGGGCTACTCACACGTCGAGTTCTTAGGAAAGGAGCTTTGGGAAATAGGTCTCTTCAGTGATAAGAATGCGAGCCAGGAGGCCTTCAAAGAGTTGCAGAGAACAGGCTATCTCCGCTACGAAGACTTGCCGCTTCAAGCCACAAACGGAAAGCTCAGGGATGTGGAGTTTGTCAGCAACGTATATGAAGAAGATACTCATCAAGTTATACAGTGCAACATCCGCGACATCAGTGATCGGAAGCGAGCGGAGAAAGAACGGTCGGTACTCCTGGCAACGGCACAATCATTACGCGCGGAAGCTGATTTGGCTAACGGCGTCAAGGATGAGTTTCTTGCCACCTTGTCGCATGAATTGAGGACTCCTCTTACCTCGATCCTCGGCTGGTCACATCTGCTCACCGACGGTAAGCTTGATACACAGCAGACTGCTCGTGCGATCGAAACCATCGCTCGCAACGCTCGAGCTCAAGGGCGACTCATCGATGAATTGCTCGACATCTCGCGCATCATGACCGGCAAACTCCGCCTCGACCTACGCGCGGTCAAACTCGCGCCGTTGATTCAGGCCGTGATTGAAGACGAACGTCCCGCGGCCGAAGCCAAACGCATTACTTTGAGGGCCGAACTCGACTCTGACATCGGGCCCTTCCTGGGCGATGCCGATCGTCTTCAGCAAATTGTCCGGAACATATTAACCAACGCTATAAAGTTCACGCCTGACCGAGGTGACGTTCAGGTACTCCTGAAAAAGAATGACTCGCACATTGCGATCACCGTTAACGATACCGGCCAGGGCATCGCCCCCGAGCTGCTGCCGCACGTCTTCGAGCGCTTTCGCCAAGCCGATTCTTCGAACACACGCAGCAATCGCGGCCTTGGACTAGGGCTCTCAATCGTGCAGCAGTTGGTTGAACTTCATCGAGGTAAAGTAACGGCTGAAAGCCCCGGAGAAAATGCGGGTACCACCTTCAGAGTCATGCTTCCGCAGCCGAGTCTTCGTGAAGGCCCCAACGGAGCAGAAAAAACAAAACCAAAAAAACGGAATAGTTCGACCACCGCGCAACACTCGCTCAGTGGTCTACGCGTCCTCGTCGTCGATGATGAACGGGACACTCGTGAGCTTGTCGCCGCGGTGTTGACGACGTGCGGAGCCGAAGTGGTTTCAGTAGGTTCTGCCACTGAAGCGCTGGATGAGATGGAACGACAACGATTCGATCTGCTGATCTCAGACATCGGCATGCCGGAGATGAACGGTTATGATCTGATTAACAGAATACGTCAGCTCGCAGAAGAGCATGGTGGAAGAACTCCTGCCATGGCGCTAACGGCCTATGCCGGAATCGACGACCGAAAGCTCACGCTGGCGGCTGGATACGGAATTCACATTCCGAAGCCATTCGTTGCCGCCGAGTTAATCAGCGCTGCGATTTTTCTTACCGAACGACACAGCGGCTTAGCATGAGCCTTGTATGAGAATCAACCTGCCAGATTTTGTGAAGCAGCTATCAGCCGATTTGGTGTCGGCTGTATGGATTCTACCCAAGCGAAATCACCGCGCCAGCGTATTGCGTTAGTTAGAGCTTCTTCGTCGACCTGCGCGTCAAACCTTCTTCAGAAGATTTTCTTGAACGCCCTGGTGAACCAGTTGCCCGCCTTCTTCGCGCCTTTCTCGGTCTTCTTACCGACGTCCTCGCCCTTATCCACCGCCTCCGCGCCTACAGCCTTCGTCTTTTCGGCGGCCACTTTCGTACCCTTGACGGTCGTGTCCTTCACATCTCCAGCCTTGTCGCCGACCTCGGCGCCGACGTCTTTCGTCTTCTCGCCAGCGGTCTTCGCACCTTTGACCGTCTTGTCCTTCACATCTCCGGCCTTGTCAACGACTTCAGTGCCCACGTCCTTCGTCTTCTCGCCGGCGGTCTTCGCACCTTTGACGGTTTTGTCTTTTACATCACCGGCCTTGTCAACGACTTCAGTGCCCACGTCCTTCGTCTTCTCGCCGGCGGTCTTTGCACCTTTGACCGTTTTGTCTTTTACATCTTTAGCCTTGTCCGCAGTCTTTTCTGCGGCGCTCTTGTCTTGCGTGCGGTTTTCCTGCCCCACAGCTTCGCCCGCTATTGCGGTCAAAAGGACAAGCCCACACAATCCTGCCACTAAATCCTTACGCATACTGACCCTCCCATGCAATGAATTAGAACGATTATCTTCTGCCTCCAATATGTCGCAACTGGGATGCCACGTAAAGACGAAGAGAAGTCTCAACCTTACTGACAGTCTGTCACAACCAAGCACAACGGAGTGCTGCAGGTGCAAAACGTGCACCTGCATAGAATACTAAGTAATATGCTATGGCCATGTGGAAATACATTCTCGCCTTTACCCTTCTCGTGATCGGGATTTTTGAGATCGTTCTGGCGTTCCACGCCGGTCTGCGCAACGCGTTGATGAAGACTAGCCCTGTACGATTTAAAGAGGCTGAATCATCCGCGTTCTTGTTAGCCGGAATCTCTGCGTTAGTGATGGGAATAGGTATTCTTATCTTTGGATTGCTGTGGTAAGGGAGTTACTCATCGCGGCGTGCAGGTTGGCGTTCCACTCTAGCCCCGGGCTCTGGTTGATCATCTAAAATTCCGTCGCGCACCGCGCGCCCATCGGTAGCAGGCAGTTGTCGATATTCCCCGACAATTGGATAAACGACCGGGTCGCTTTCGTCATTCCCTGCGAATGCCAGCAGGATCAAGCCCGCGATGTAAAGTATCAGTGTAAAGAACGAAATGTAGCCCGTGGCGGGCGCAAAATTTGGCGCGTCCAACGTGCCAAGCGAAACTCCCTGTAACAGCGTCCCGGCTACTCGCTTCAGCCACCCACCTTCCGGACTATACAGGCTCGCCAGCAGCATGTGCTTGAGAACGAAAGCTGTTCCGAAGAGTATCGCGAGGCTGCGCAAAAGCCTGCGTGGGTCAAAAGAGGAGAATTGATTGTTCCAGAGCGTCCACAGAAAAAAGAACGAGAACAACCAGTGAAGCAAACCGCGCTCGGGCAGCACAGAGTTGAAAGCCTGGGCCGAGGCAAAAAAGAGTGTGATGAGCAACCAGATATGGACAACATTCGTGAGAGGCGGAAGATCGCTCGCGATCCATTGATGAAACCTGATTAGACGGCCGCGTACGAGGAGAAGTACCAATAGAACCGCTAGCAAAAGCGTGACTAGCGGCGGCGCCACGAAAATAAAAGTTCGGCTCTCTGTGCCGACGCGCAGCCCGCCCAGCAGCACCACCGTCAGAAAGAGCATTGGCAGCGCGACATAGTTCAACAGCGCGCGATTCCTGGAACGATTGGTGTTAGTGTCTGGTCTCTCGTCTTCGATCAGATCACCCCTCATCCTAAACCCAAGACCAAAGACCGAAAATCAATTGACTACTCACAACTGACGCTTCCCTTCACTTCCTCGTGCGTAGCACCTTCAGTGGATTGACGTCGTTCCAGCTGCGTTCAGTGCCTTGCTCTAATTCCGCCTTCAACTCGGCAGCGCTGTGCATGCGCAAGTTCGGATCGTCCACGATAAGCGGTCCAGCTGATGCAAGAGCGATGGCGCGATTAACTGCTTCAAGACCTTGCTTGAACAACTGCTGGTCATAATAAAGACGGCCCCAGCCTTCGCGGTAAAAGGAATAAGCAATATAGAACTGAGTCCGCGCATCGCCTTGCGCCGGATCTGCCCGTTGCCATTCGTCGCGAGCCGCACGAAACTGTTCCCGCCGGAAGAGATCCAGCGCGGAGTCAAACTTTTCCTGGTTTATCTGGTAAGTGCCGGTCGCAACTTCAGCGCTGGTCGCCACCTCGTTGAACGTGCGAGGCTCGGTGGCGTAGATCCACACAATGAACACGGCGTAAGCAAGGGTGAGTGCGAGGCCCGCGATTTGAATAATTCTAGATTGCATCGTTTGACCTCGAAACCAGGTGTCCTAATGCAACTTGAAGGGGCCACCATGTGGCTCCGGTTCTAAATCGAGGCGACTGGAATCCTGGACCACCTCGTGCATCTCTAACACGTTCGATCGTGAAAACGCATCCTTCGGGAGTGAGCCAGATTGCGCGTGCCCTTTCACAAACGCATCAGAGCGCACCCAGTTAAGAAAGTCCTGACGGCTATTCCAGATGGTAAAAACTACGTAAGGGTCTCCTTCGTTAACCGGGCGTAGGATCTGGTTTGACACAAACCCAGGCATTTGGTCCACTAATCCTGCACGCTCACGAAACCGCTGCTCGAAGGCCTCGGCATATTCCTGCTTTACGTAGATGCGATTTGCGACAGTTATCACCGCGCGTCCCCCTTTGTTTCCTTTGCTCTCATGATAGCACCTGGCCGCATTTTTCTGATTTGCTGAGGCGAGTGGATGGAAAATGAAATCTGCAATTAAAATGACCACATCATGCCAAAACAAACCAAGAGCTTGTCATCAGCACAGCGCGAAACATTATTCACAACACTAAAATCCCGCTTCGAAAAACACGTGAACCGCCACAAAGGCATCGACTGGTCCAAGGTGCAGGCAAAGCTGGAAGCGAACTCTGAAACACTTTGGTCCCTCAGCGAGATGGAAAACACGGGCGGGGAGCCGGATGTTGTCGCCCATGATAAGAAAACCGGCGAGTACGTCTTCTTCGATTGTTCCGCGGAAAGCCCTAAAGGCCGGCGTAGCGTTTGTTACGATCACGAAGCCCTAGCGGCAAGAAAAGAACATAAACCGAAAGACAGCGCTCTTAACATGGCCGCTACCATGGGTATTGAACTTCTAACGGAAGAACAGTATCGGGAACTCCAGCAACTTGGAGAGTTCGATATGAAAACGTCGAGCTGGGTTAAAACGCCATCCGAGATTAGAAAACTCGGCGGCGCCCTCTTTTGTGATCGCCGCTACAACCAAATCTTCCTCTATCACAACGGTGCAGATTCTTATTACGCCGCCCGCGGATTCCGCGGCTCGCTAAGACTTTAAAAATCGAAGCACCAATATTCTCTCCTTTCTGACAACTTCTCTCATAGTGAGCCCTCACGCGAAGAAATTTCGCTTATGAGAAGAGACCGCACCGCTACGTCTTGCTCACGGAGCCGCCAGTTAGTGAAAAGGAGAAGTCATGAACCAAAGAAAAGCGGCTTTGCCCCAAAAGTCATTTACTCGACTTCTTCTCTGTGTAACCTCTCCGTGCTCTGTGCCTCGGTGGTTATTCTTCCTAACAAATAGTGAACCACGGAACACACAGAGAACACAGAGGTTACATGGAAAAGCGGTATCCTGACTTTTAGGGCAAAGCAAAGAAAAGCCTCAACGATTCATACGGCACGTATCGCAATCGCTCTACTTGCCATACTTGCCGTTGCTTCCGTGCTCGTATTCGATCCCGGATCGAATCTGGTCGCGAAAGTGAATTCGATGGACGGCCCGTCGTCCAAACCAAACAACCTTCCGCACCCAAACCCCGGCGGGAAAGCCGCGACTTTCAGTACGCAAGGCGAGGTCAATCTCACTGGTGAATACTTCCAAGCCCAGGGATCAAACGGGCGGAGTTGCGTTTCATGTCATATTCCGGAAGAAGCGTGGAGCATCAATCCAGGCACTTTGCAAGACTTGTTCGATCAAACTGGTGGACTCATCCTATATTCAATACCCTCGACGCTAACAACCCGAGCATGAACGTCTCCACACCTGCTGCACGACTCGCCGCGTACAGCATGCTCTTGAGTCGTGGTGTGTCCGTCGTGGCGGAGCACCGCCGCGCAAATTCTGAGTGGGAACTGATCGCCGTCGAGGATCCACACGGCTTCGCCAATCTTGAGAGACTCGTTCACTGGCGACGTGTAATGCCCACCATCAACTTCAAGGAAGGCAGTTCAACGACCGACTGGGACGGCGGAAATTGTAGGCATCGACGACCAAGTCGCGGGTCTGAACAACCAGGCCGCCCGCAACATCACGGGTGCTCAGCAAGGTCCGCCGGCTCCGCCAGAAGTCATTGCAGACATCGTGAACTTCGGATCCCTGTCAACGGCACACAAAACACCGACACTGCGCGCACTCGCTCACGCGCACCATACTTCCATAACGGCATCGCGCCAACGCAAAGCGATGTCGTGCTTCACTACGAAAAGCACTTGTTGTTCGTTTACACGGATCACGAGCGCGCGGATCTGGTGGCTTTTTTAAACGCACTCTAGTGCCGCGGGTTTGATCCATTATTGGCCAGGGTTTACTCTCCACGACGGATTGCCATCTTCTACTAAGGACCTTCCGTCGTGGCCGCGCCAGATGTACTTCGACACAACTCAATCGCCTGGGACGTGCAGTGCGACAAGCAGGGCGAGTGGAGTCGACCTGTCACTTCAGACGTGGTAGCAAACGCACGTCGGGGCGACTGGCAGGTGATACTCACGCCGAACAAAGCCGTCCCGCGCGAGTGGTTTGGCGATTTGAGCGGTCGAGATTTGCTTTGTCTTGCTTCAGGCGGCGGGCAACAAGGACCAATACTTGCAGCCGCAGGCGCAAACGTCACCGTCCTGGATCAGTCACCCAACCAGTTGGACTGTGATCGCTTAGTGGCCACGCGAGAGTCGCTCGACATGCAGCTCGTCCGTGGTGACATGGCTGACTTGTCGATGTTTGACGACGCCTGCTTCGACATCGTCTTTCATCCATGCTCCAACTGTTTTGCTCCCGACATACTTCCTGTTTGGAAAGAAGCATTCCGAGTGCTGCGTCCGCAGGGTGTACTAATGTCGGGGTTCCTAAATCCGCTATTCTTCATTTTCGATAACGACGGCGACCAGGGCACGCTCGAGGTCAGGCATTCCCTTCCCTATTCGGACTTGGACCGATTGAAGCTCGAAGGCAAAGAGCTAAGCGCTGAAAAAGGTGAGACACTCGAATTCGGCCATCTGTTAACGGATCAAATCGGCGGACAGATCGACGCGGGGTTTCTAATCGCGGGCTTGTACGAAGACTACTGGAGCGACAAAGCAACCCCATTGAACAAGTACACGCCGACGTTTATTGCAACTCTTGCTATCAAACCTAATGTTAGACCAAGGAGCTAAGTGCATGCATCGTTGGGTCTGCATGGTCATCGTTCTGGCTTGTTCGCATGTGGTTCTTTGCCAGACCGACAAACCGGCTCCAGCAAAACGGCGTCCCGCCGCGGAGGCAGTAAAGACAGATCGAGTGTTCGATCCTTTTGTGCCCCGGCATGCAGCCGAAAAACTCTTCGCGCTGGAGAATGTCCAGACGAAGAGCATCGGCCTATCGCGTCTCGCAAGTCTGATCTGGAAGCACGACGAGGAATATGGTCGGGTACTCTTTAAAAAGGCGCTTGCTGTATCAAATCCTCAAACCAACACTTCTGACAGCCGGCTGAAGATCATCCACCGCAACGTCATCAGCGTAATCGCCACCAGGGATGCAGCGTGGGCCAAACGGTTAATCGACGCCCAAACCGCTTTCGATGATAAGAGTCGCATCTGGGCAAACATCGACACAGCGATAGCTTTAATCGACAGCTCTCCAGGAGAGGCTGTCGAGTTTGCTGAAAGAGCGCTAAGTGAGCAGTTGAATCCTGCGTTTCTCTATTTTCTAATAACACTGCGCAAGACAGACCAGACGCGGGCCGATCAAACATTTCTCCAGGTGCTGCGTTTCCTGAGCCAACAATCACGGCCCGACATCAAGTCTCTTCACTTGATGGGAGTTTATCTTTTCACCGCACCGCACATGATCGACTCGGAAGGATATGCGGTAACGGTAGTGGACAGAATTCTCATGCCGAACATCACAGTCCAGCGTCCCGGCATGTCACCTGCCCTCGTCAACACTTACCTGACTACCGCCAGCACTCTTTTGGTACGCGCCGCCACTGACAAGGACCAGCAGCAGTTTACTTACGCGTTGGGCCGAATGTTACTGATCAAGGCACGATCAGTCGCGCCAGATCTCGTTCCACAGATCGAAGCCGCGATGGCAGCGGTCAGCTCAGACGTACCACCTACGCTCACAAACGAGTCCGCTTTCAAATACATCGACATGCAGCCACGGACTCCGGAGGAAAGCTTAGCCAACGCGGAGCGAAAGGCTGATGAGTTAGAGCGAGAGATTGCATTTCTCGATATCGCCGCGTCAGCGTGGCGAAAGTCTGATTTCAAAACGGTTCGAGCAGCTGCGTCGATGATTAAGAACACCGAAGCCAGCCAGACGCTTGGTGTGTTAGTTGAGTTTGGTGAGGCGGCGACGCTGCTTAAACGCGATGCCGCAAGTGTCTCGGCGGGCGAGAAGGTTGCGTATAAACTTCCTGCGGGACTCGAGCGTGCGATGCTACTGCTGTCGATAGCGCAAGCCGGAGTAAGAAATGGGAAGGTTGCCGAGGCGGAAGAAGCTATCGATGCGTCGTTGAAAGCAGCGTCCGCCATGGCGGAGCTTCGCCGGCCGTATCTTAGTTTGATCGCGGCTGGACAGTTGGCCCAACTCCGCTCTCTGCGCGCGCCCACGGTAGTAGCGAGTACGATCCGCGACTTGAACTCCTTCGACGCCGCTGACTACGCGGGTGTCGATTGGGCGAGGGACATCGAGATCCTTCCTCTTAAAGTAACTTTTTCACTCGAGATTTCGGGTTTGGATTTGAATCTCGATGCGGCGTGGCGCGCGATCTTCTTATCGGATCTCGAGATCGGCTTTGCGAGAGCACAGGAACTAAAGAATGAAGGAGTGCGGTCGCGCGCGTTGGTCGCGTTTGTGGCAGCCTATCTTGAGAAATTGGAAAAAGACTCGCGCAAAAAACCGGCTCCTGCAAAGTAGTACAACGTCCTGTCGATACGCTAAACGACTTATTGCTTCGCAATCGCAGCGGCGCCGCCACGAAGCACATACTTCTGAACTTTTCCTGTCGCGGTCTTCGGTAACTCCGGAACAAACGTGACACCATGCGGAGCTTTGAAGTGCGCCAGGCGTTCGCGCGCGAATTCACGCAACTCTTCTTCACTCGCTTGCGCGCCGCTCTTCAGCACTACAAACGCATGCGGCGCCTCGCCCCAGCGCTCGTGCGAAAGCCCAACAATCGCTACCTCCTGCACAGACGGATGTCGCAACAACACACCTTCAACCTCAACTGAAGAAATATTCTCGCCACCACTGATGATCACATCCTTCAGCCGATCGCGAATCTCTGCATACCCGCTCTCGTGCACGACCGCGGCATCGCCGGTATAAAACCACCCATCTTTAATAACTCGCGCCGTCGCCTCCGGATCGTTGTAATAACCCTTCATCACGGCGTTGCCGCGAACCACTATCTCGCCCAGCGTTTGGCCATCGCGCGGAACTTCATACCCCTGCTCATCGACTACGCGCAATTCTCCCGAGGTCAACAATTCAACTCCCTGACGCGCCTTCACCACCGCTCGTTCGGCGCAGGAAAGACCTTCGTACTCCGGTCTCAATTCGCAGATCGTAATGAAAGGAGAAGTCTCAGTCAGACCATAGGCTTGCGTAATCACCCAACCTAACTCTCCTTCAACGCGTTCAATCGTCGCAGCGGCCGGAGGTGCACCAGCAGTAACGATCCGCAGACCTCGCGGTGCTTCACGTCTCAACTCTTCTGGACCATTGGCTATGCCGATCAGCACGGTGGGCGCCGCACAGAGCATCGTTACAGACTCCTGTTTCACACGATCGAACACAGCAGCCGGCTCGACCTTTCTCAAACAAATGTGCGTACCACCAACCGCGGTAACGGTCCACACAAACGTCCAACCGTTAGCGTGAAACATCGGCAACGTCCACAGATATCGATCGGCCATCGTCATCGGATGGTGAATCAGCGTCCCGACCACGTTTATGTACGCGTTACGGTGCGTGATCATCACACCCTTCGGTCTCGACGTCGTTCCGCTTGTGTAATTGATCGTCAGGAGATCGGATTCCTCGATGGTCGTCGAAGCGCCGATTGGACCATCAACACTGGCGCCGGCGAGCAGCGTTTCATAATCAAGCCATCCGGTCTTTGCACCCTCAAGCGCGACAAACGTCGTAACGTTCCCTAGCTGTGAGCGAATGCTATCGACGGCATCAAGATAATCCTCGTGTGCGCACACGACACGCGCGCCACTGTGATTAATGAGATATGCAAAATCGTCAGCGATTAGCCGGTAATTAAGGGGCACCAAAACCGCGCCAAGCTGCGGAACAGCATAGAACGACTCCAGCATTGCGTGAGTGTTTGGAGCAATATACGCAACACGGTCGCCCTGTTTTACACCCAACGATCGCAAAGCACTGGACCAACGATCACAACGCTGGAAAAACTCCTCATAGGTGAAACGTAAATAACTATCCACCACTGCTTCACGCTGCGGATACAATTTACGAGTTCGGCGTGCAAATTCTAATGGTGTTAACGGAAGCTCCATGAATCTTTTATGCCATTTTGTCGGACGTTTGAAAAGATCTGACGCAGAATCGTTTTCGGCGGTGTTATGTCTCCAGACGAAGAAAAAATCGCGCGTCTCGTTAACACTGGCGCAACTTGAAACGTTATTACAGTGAGTCGAATCGACTCCATCGGCCCGACGGTCTTAATTCACAAAGGGTGGAATTCGTAATGCTGAATGTACAACGCAGAAAACTAGGCAACGTCTCCCTGTTGAATCTCGATGGAAACGTCCTGATCGGCGAAACTGACAGTTTGCGTGAAATCATGCAAACCCTGCCGGCGACGTCGGCCATTATCTTGGACCTGTCCCACGTTTCGCTGGTGGACGCGCACGGGCTCGGCGTGTTGCTGCAACTACGTGAGCAGGCGCAGGCAAAAGGGGTGCAACTGGAGCTAATGAACGTCGGCAATCACCTTCGTGAGGTGTTCCGCATGACACACCTCGATTCTGTGTTTCCGATCCGCTCTGGAGTCGACTTCTTTCCGCTGGCCGCACCGTTATGCCGAACTCGGGTGGCTGCTTAACAGTCACCCTGGGTGCTTTAGGGAAACGCTTTTTGCGTTGCGCTGGGCGCCTGGACCGTCAAGTAAAGATCGTATTTGGTGCTTCCCAGTTTGCTCGGTTTGCGATTGTATTCGAGTTTGATAATCGGGCCTTCACTAGTTTCTCTAAACACCGAAGTGACGTCTTCGGTCGACCACTCTTTAGTACGCTTCCAACCGGGGAGGCATTTCGTCAACCTTGAAACCCACCGCAAGTAGTTGCTTCTGACATCAGCAATGCGATTGCCGCCTAAAATTATGTAGCGAGCGTGCGGCTCCTCGCGTGCTGGATATACCCAACCGCTTCCCCATGCAGATACTTTCAATGTAGACGTGTGCGAACCCAGCTCTTGATCGTCAATGGGACCAGCGATCGACGCGAAACGGGTTTGGCTTGCACTAAGAAGACTCGAGAGGTCTGCGCAAAAGTTCTTTTCGACGAGGCTCGCCGGTGACTTGAACGTCAAGTAGAGATCATACTTCGTATCTCCAACTTCGCTCGGCTCGAGGTTGTAATCGAGTTCGATACTCGGACCTTCGACGGTTTGCTTGAAAACCGACTTCACTTCCACCGTAGAAGCAGTTTCGGTGCGCTTCCAACCACGCAGGCACGCCGTCAATTTCGGAATCCAGGCCTTGTAACGCCTTCTAATGATCTGAAGGTTGTCGCCGCCGAGTGATACGTAAAGAATATACGGTCCTTCGGCAGCTTCGGGATAAACAAAGCCATCGGTCCATACTCCTGCCAAGTCGACCTTGGAAACGTAGGAACGATTCTTTTCGTTCATCGTTTCGCCGGTCATCGAGACGAAACCGGTGTTGCTTGCTTCGAGCAGAGTTGAGACTCGACTGCACAAATCGCTTTTTGGGGGTTCTTGTGCGTGACTCGCTTGAAAAATCGTCAAACACAGAACTGACGATAGGGCCAACTTTTTTGTGAAGTGTCGGGTCATCGCGCGGCCAGTATACCGTAGAAAAACCTATCAACCGCTCCGGTTTTGACGCACTTCTACCTTGCGCAGATGCGCTGACTAACGTAAAAAGTCTCCAGTGGCAGAAATATCCCCCGGTGCTACTGTTGGCCATTATCGCATCATCTCCAAAATTGGTGCGGGCGGTATGGGTGAGGTGTACCGGGCACAGGACACCGAACTCGGCCGCCACGTTGCGCTGAAATTCCTCCCGGAAGACGTCGCCAGCAATCAAAATCGCGTCAAGCGTTTCAATCAGGAGGCGAAGACCGCCTCGGCGCTTAACCATCCCAACATTCTTACGGTTTACGAGATCGGCCGCGTTGACGAGGCGATTTACATCGCAACGGAGTTCGTCGACGGGCTCACGTTGCGGCAGCGGTTGCGCGAGCGCGACCGCCCGCTGAAACTCGTCGAAGTCCTCGATATTGGCTCGCAGATCGCCTCGGCGCTCGTTGCCGCACATACGGCCGGCATCGTTCATCGCGACATCAAACCGGAAAACATCATGATCCGCGGCGACGGCATCGTGAAGGTTCTCGACTTCGGCCTCGCCAAGCTCACCGAAAGACAAGAGTTGTCCGGTTCGGAGGACTCAACCGTCGCCTACGTAAACACAGAACCCGGTTCTGTGTTGGGAACGGCGGCTTACATGTCGCCGGAACAGGCCGCCGGACGCGAGGTCGACGCGCGGTCCGACATCTGGAGCCTTGGCGTTGTGCTGTATGAAATGATCGCCTCGCGCGTACCTTTTGAAGGTGCGTCGAAGAGCCACATCATCGTAGCCATCACCGATCGCGATCCCACGCCATTAACTCAATTCGCGCCGGACGTGCCCGAACCACTTGAGTGGATCATTGCCGAGGCTCTAACTAAGGATCGCGACGAGCGCTGCCAGACCGCGAAAGAATTGCTCGGCAAGCTGAGGAGGCTAAAACAACGGATTGAGTCAGGCGCCCTGCCAACGTCGCCCTCTGAGCTTAGTCGGTCGTTTGCTCAGCCGGCTTCACCGGCGGACAAACACGCGACAGCCGATGAGGCAGCTAGATCAGCTACTCAAGCGTCGGAAGTCGTGCCAACGCAAGTAATGTCAGCCGCGAAACCCGCCCCCGCATGGGCCACACAACGAAAAACGATCGCGGCCGCTGCTGTGCTCGGATTGCTGGTTGTCGGCGCCCTCAGCTTCGGACTCTACACGTTGTTCACTCAACCAAAACCGTTTGGTCCAGCGAAATTAACGGCGCTAACAACCGGCGGGAAGATTAGCGGCGAGGACATCAACGGTCAGGTCACGATTTCTCCGGACGGGAAGTACGTCGTCTGTGGCGCTAACGATTCCAAACAGCAACCCAGCTTGTGGATCAGGCAAATATCGACGAATAGTCTCGTTCGACTCGTACCTCAGGAAAACGGTGGTTATCTCGGCACAACATTCTCGCCTGATGGAGAGTTCATTTACTACGTCGCGGTTCTGGAACGAAACGGTTTCGTCCCGACGCTTTATCGCGTTCCCTTCCTCAGCGGAACTCCTACGAAGGTTCTCGATCGCGTCTTTAGTCCTATTGGGTTTTCTCCCGACGGTAAGCGCTACGCGTTCGTGCGCCGGAACCAGGAAGACATGTCGCTGATGGTGGCGAATACTGACGGCAGTAGCGAACCAAAGGCGATCGCTGTTGCAAAAGGACTGAACGGATTTTCAGTTTCTGGACCATCGTGGTCGTCGGACGGACAGCGAATCGCTTGTGGCATGTTGAATGCAACGGGTGTTGGATACTCTGTTGTTGAAGTTCCGGTTGACGGTGGAAATCCGAAACCAATCGATAATACGAAATGGGCCAGCATCGGTCGTGTTATCTGGCTCGGAGATATGAGTGGTTTGATCATGGCCGCTCAGCCCGAGTCGTCGTCCATTGGTACTCAGATCTGGTTCGTTCCTTACGACGGTAGCCCGGCGCGCAGAATCACGAACGATCTGAACGGTTACGGAGAAGTCAGCCTCGGAGTCACCGCAGACTCGAACACAATAGCGACGATCCAACAGATCAATGTCAGCGGCATTTGGGTTACAGATCCAAACAAAGATGAAAGAGACGCGCAGCAGATTCTCAGGACCAATCTGCCAGACACTGTCGCGTGGACGCCGGACGGCCGAGTAGTTTACGCAAGTCGTACGGGAGAAAACTGGGACATCTGGATAGCTAATCGCGACGGTTCTGACAGCAGACAACTTACGGCCGATGCTTTCGTCGACCAGCAACCGTCAGTCTCCGGCGATGGCCGCTATATCGTTTTCCAGTCAAATCGAGCCGGAGGTCGCAACATCTGGCGCATTGATCTGGATGGCAGCAACCCGAAACAATTGACTACCGGGAATTATGTCGACTCGTCTCCGGTGTCTTCTGCCGACGGGCGCTCGGTGGTCTTCATGTCAGGGCGCTCGGACAAAACGAGCATCTGGAAGATTGGCATTGACGGCGGATCGCCAGTGCAGTTGACTAATCGGGCTTCCCAGTCCCCAACTATTTCCCCCGACGGCAAAACTGTTGCATACTTCTACACGGACGAACACGCGAATAACCAACCCAGGCTCGGCCTTGTTCCTCTCGAAGGCGGAGAGCCGGTAAGGACGATCGATCTACCTCGCTCAGTGCAGCCATTTGCCTTCTCCTGGATGCCTGACGGACGGTCCATCGCTTACCTCAACAACGCTTCGGGCATTTTAAATGTCTGGAGTCAACCCCTTGAAGGTAGTAGCCCAAAACAGTTGACTAACTTCAAATCAGAATTCCTGACCAGCTTTGCCATCTCGCGCGACGGAAAGATTGCTGCCTACCGGTGGTCGGCGACGAGAGACATCGTTTTGATCAAGGACTATCGATAAGGAGGCCTCCCATGAACCAAAAAGAATGGACGATCATGATCTACATGGCGGGTGACAATAACCTCGCCGTCGATATGGCATACGCCATGGAACAGATAAAAGGAGTCGCAGAACAGGGTGCCGACAGCCCAAATCTCTTCGTCTATTACGACGGCAACTCCCCCGCGATTCCTACCTTGTACTGTGACTTCTCCGAACCAGGAGACCCGCGTTACGTCCGCTCGTACAAAGTACCGGACAAGCTCATTACACCACTGGCGAAGAAAGAAAATGAGAACGCCGCCGATCCGCGTTCGATCATCAACTTCGTCGATTGGTGCGTGAATCGCGTTGAAGTCCAAAACAACGGCGAGATCTCGTATGGACGACGCGCCGACAAATACGCGTTGATCTTTTCCGGCCACTCGCTCGGTTTTCAGGATATCGGGTTGTTCAAAGACGAAACGTCGGGCAAGGCAATGAAGATGATGGAATTCTACAAGGTGCTGGCTCGGCTGACAGGAAACAAGAAAGAACTCGAGGAGATGACGGGCGATGAGGGTCTCTGGGGTGAGAACCGAAAAGCTGCAACCAGAAAACTGCTCGGTCAAGAGCTCGACATCCTGGGATTCGATAGCTGTGTCATGGGCATGCTTGAAGTCGGATATCAATTCAACGACCGGACCAAGACGATGATCGCTTCGGAAGGAAGTGTTCCAAGCGCTGGTTGGACCTACGCGAAGATCCTCGGTTGCCTGGCGCGAGAACAGAACCGCAACATCGATACCCGTAAGGTTGCTGAACTCTTCGTAGAGGAATTCATCCAAAGTCAGGATGCTTACACGGTCGGCGGTGTGTCGGTTGATATGGCCGCGTGGGATATGAGTCGGTTCGACGAACTAGCAGGTGCCTTCGACGATCTGGCGGAAGTTTTAATTGACTGCTTCGCGGATGAAAAGAGCCGAGTTTACCGTCAAATGGAAAGGGTGCTTCTTCAAGTTCATTGGAAGTGTCAATCGTACATGTACGACCAGAATGTCGATCTCGGAGACTTCTGTGAGCTGCTCGATCGGGAATGCGGGCTGGTTATCGAAGAGCTTGGCGAAGGTGATGACCTTGAGATCCTGGTACGGGTTCAGTCCGCGTGTCAGGCCGTGTTGCAGGAACTGCGCAAAGCAGTGATCCAGAGTGGCTTCAGTGGTGGTGGTTATCAGTATTCGAATGGCCTCTCGATCTTCTTTCCCTGGTCGCGTGAGGGGTACGAGGTATCGAAGAAGAACTATGAGGGCTTGTTTTTTGCGAAAGAGGCAAAGCGGCGGCGAAAATCGTGGACTACCTTCTTGAAGAAATATCTTTACGAAGTGACGCTGCGCGAGAGTGAACCGCCGAATGTTGAGGTTCCTGTTGGCGAGAGATTCAGGTATCGATCGGGTGTGACATTCGTCGACGAGCGCATTGACGCATTTTTTACGGCTGCCGCGGCCGCAGCTTCGAGTACGAAGATCGCTGGACAAGAGGGTTCCAAGATCGCAGGTCAGGAAGGCTCGAAGATCGCAGGCCAGGAAGGTTCCAAGATCGCGGGTCAGGAAGGTTCCAAGATCGCCGGCCAGGAAGGTTCCAAGATCGCCGGACAAGAGGGTTCGAAGATCGCCGGCCAGGAAGGTTCCAAGATCGCGGGTCAGGAAGGCTCAAAGATTGCCGGTCAGGAAGGTTCCAAGATCGCGGGTCAGGAAGGCTCAAAGATTGCCGGGCAGGAAGGTTCGAAACTCGGCGGTGGCGGGTCGAGCGCTTTCTTCAACAGTCTCCGGCTCTTTAAGAACGTGGAAAGCAAATGGGACATCTCCGGTTTCACAAAGAAACCGATTAAACATAAGCCGGAGTAAGTTAAGTACTGGATGAAGAGCTTCGCGCAGCGTTTTCTGGAACTTGCCCGATCACGCAGTCCGTTTTGTTTGGGGATTGATCCGACGCCTCAGCTACTCAAGGCCTGGAATCTGCCGCATAGCGCCGACGGTCTCGCACAAATGTGTGAGACCGTGGTGAGTGCGGCTGAAGATCGGTTGGCGATCGTCAAACCGCAGATTGCGTTCTTTGAGCGGTTCGGTTCTAAAGGGATCGAGGTCCTTGAACGACTGATCGCTGCTTTTCAGGAACGCGGCACGCTCGTGCTCGTCGATGGTAAACGAGGCGACATCGGCAGTACGGTCGAAGCGTACGCAGAAGCTTATCTGGGCTCGACAAGTGCTTTTCACGCAGACGCCATTACGGCTCACGCATATCTCGGTTTCGGGGCGTTGAAGCCTTTGTTGACGCACGCCGTCGATTCCGGTGGGGGAGTGTTTGTCGTCGTTCGCTCTTCAAACGTTGAGGGAACGCCACTGCAAACCGCCGTCTTGCAGAACGACGGACGCACTGTCGCGGATTCCCTCGCCGACTTGATTAATGAATTCAACCAGCAAACTAGCGGTAGTGAAATCGGTCCGGTGGGCGCCGTAGTCGGGGCGACGATCGAGCATCTGATGCCAACGTTGGACCGGCTGAGCCAGTCGCTGCTCCTCGCTCCTGGCATCGGTCATCAAGGCGCGACGTTTGAAGACCTGCGCAGACGCTTTGAACGTCACGCCGTGCGCGCGATTCCTTCGTCTTCACGTGCCGTGCTCGATCGTGGTCCAGATATAGAACAGCTACGCGCCGAGATTATTACGCAATGCGACGCCGCGCGGTTGGACCACTAATTCGAATCACTGCAAGTCCAACAACCAAATATCGCTTTCGGACGAGTAGACCGTGAAATAGAGCAGCGTCCCGTCGTTTGAGATGTCGAGGCTGCGCAACTCACCGTCCGCAGAAGTAAATATCTCGCGCGTTTTCTTCGTCCTGATGTGGCCGAGATATGCCTTGTTGTCGTCGTAAGACAGGAAGCGGAGGCTGTCGGGAAGCCACATTGGCGCGCCCGAAAGTGAAGCCGCCAGCGTTTCGTAGCGGTTCGTCTCAAATGAAAAATAGGCGAGCTCGAGCGGCGGTCGACTCAGCGTACCGATCAGTTTCTTTCCATCTGGTGACCAATCCCACGCAACAAATCTAATTGAGGAGTCCGGTGCAGGAAGCAATTGCGGCGTTTGCTTTGCTTCATTCAGATTGACGATCTGATTTACAAAGTTGCTATGAAGAAGAATCCTCAAACCGTCCGGCGACCAGAGTGGAAATGACGTATCGCCAGGACTGTCAAACGTGAGCTGACAAAGATTCATAGCGTCGGCGTCGAGCGTCCATATCTCGTACCTACCACTGCGATCCGATGTAAAGGCGATCGACTTTCCGTTTGGAGACCAGCGCGGGTAACGATCGAAGTATTTATCGTTGGTCAGTTCACGCCAGTTTGTGCCGTCACGATTCACGACCGCGATATCCTCCTGCGTGCGCCGTGGCATGCGCATCACAAAACGGGCACCGTCAGGCGACAACTCGGGGCGCGCAAGCATTCGATCCCCGCGCGTGATCCAAAACGCTTCCCCTACGGTCTTCTCCGCTTTCTGATCAAACTTAATTCCCTGAAGGTTCGCGCGTTGATCGGTCTGGACGTAGATCAGTCGCCGACCGTCGCGCGAAAAGCTCAGGTGCCGGTTGAACGTCGAGGGCGTCGCGACCGCTTCCGGTTGACCCTGGACTTTACCGGTCCTTTCGTCGATCGCCACACGCCAGAAACTCATGTCTCCACCGCGATCGCTGGCGAAGTAGAGAAACTTTCCATCAGGCGACCAAACCGGGTTCCAGTTTGTAGACGCGTCGTTGGTAATGACTTCGATTTCACCGCCGCCACTGGCAACCGTAGCGATATCGCCGCGTCCGGCTGACGGCGGCATGAGCCAAAACGCGATTCGATGTCCATTAGGGGACCACGATGGCTGCATCGCATCGTTCTCAACCAACATGCGCTTGTTTCCGGTTTCGAGATCGACGATCCACAATGTGCTGGGCTGTGTATTTCTCGTGGCGGGTAGGTCTTGACCGTAAGTGCTACAGACTATCTCTTTACCATCGGGCGACCACGAAGGCTGACGACAATTCTCGGTTACGAGCCTCACGTTCTCGCCAGTGCGTTCCATTACGTAGATGCCGGCGGGCTGGCGAGTTGAGCGAAACGCGATGCGTTCACCGTCCGCTGAATACGCCGGTTGGGTCTCATCGGAAGGCGTGTTGGGCGTGAGCGGATGCGCGTTCTTGCCGCCGACTCGTTGCACAAACAGATCGAAGTTACCGCTCTCGTTGCTCGCATAGACGAAGTTCTGACCATCTGGCGCAAGAACAGGATAGATTTCCGTACCTGGTTGAGTTGTGAGTTGCGAACGCGACGCGGCTGTCCAATTGGGCCCAACGATTTGTTTCGATTGCCTGTAATACCAAATCGCAAGGCCAACTACGACGAGCAATCCAAACACAACGGCGCCGATCCATAACGGGCGACTCTGAAACGTTGTCGTGATACGCGCTGGTGTTTGCCCGGAAGCGCTTGAAGGCGACGAATCGATTGCACGAAGCACGCGTCGGATGTCGGCACGGAAGTCCGACATTGTTTGATAACGCAGTTCGCGATCTTTCTCGAGTGCTTTGTTAAGCAACGGATCGAGTTCAGACGGCAGGTTAGGATTGAGTGCACTCGGCGCGGACGGATCGGTCGAGAGGATCGCGTTAATCGTCGCCTGTCGCGATTCACCGCCAAACGGTTTTTGGCCGGTAACCAATTCATACAGCACCACGCCAAGACTCCAGATGTCGGTGCGATGGTCGATCGGTTCGCCCGCAGCCTGTTCCGGCGACATGTACGACAATGTGCCCATCGCTACGCCGAGCTCGGTGTTTGCAGCATCTATCCTGCCTGACGTCATCTCCGTCAGTTTTACTAAACCAAAATCCAATACCTTGACGTAACCGTCCGGCCGGACCATCACGTTGTCGGGTTTGATATCGCGATGCACGACACCCGATTGATGGGCCGCCGCCAACGCCTCGGCGACCTGGCCCATGATCGACAGCAACTCCTTCACGCTCAGCTTCGAACGCAGGGACGAAAGCGTTTCTCCTTCAACAAACTCGGTGGCAATGAAGTGAAGACCGTGTGCTTCGCCGACTTCGTAAATGGTGATCAGGTTGGGATGATTTAGTGAAGAAAGTGCGCGCGCCTCGCGCCGAAAACGGGCGATACGATCGGCATCGGCGAGAAAGTGCCACGGCAGGAGTTTGAGCGCACACATGCGATCGAGCTTGGTGTCGCGAGCCAGGTAGACCTCGCCCATTCCTCCCGCGCCGAGAAGTTTCTCAATCTTGTATGTTCCGAGTTCTTTGCCGACGAGTGTGGCGACAGTGGTGAGTTCCTGCGCAAGTGTCCCCGCGACGGCGGACATCGCTGAACCTTCCATGAACTCAACTGCGCGCGATTGCGCGTCGAGAAGACTCAGCACCTCTTCGTAGATGATGGCGTTGCCTTTAGACGCTTCCGCGACGAAGCTCTTGCGTTTCTCAGGCGGCTGTTCCAACGCCTGCTCAAACAGAGCGTCAACTTGTTTCCAGAGCTGGGGGTCCATGGGTTAGTTACTACTAAGCTGTCGATAAAGCCACGCCTTGGCTTTGTTCCATTCACGCATCACCGTGATGGGCGCAATCTTCATCACTTCCGCGGTTTCGTCAACACTGAGCCCTCCAAAAAAACGCAGCTCAACGATCCGGCTCTTTCGCTCGTCCATCTCAGCAAGACTCTTCAACGCGTCGTCGAGCGCGAGCAAATCGGGATCGTCGCCCATCGGAATCGACATAGCATTGTCGAGCGAGAGCTGCTGGACTTCGGTGTTCTTGTCTGCGCGTGGGCGTTGCCGCGCGAAGTCGACAAGTATGCGACGCATCATCTGCGCGGCAACTCCGAAGAAGTGAGCGCGGTTTTGCCAGCGCACCGCTTTCCAGTCTATGAGACGAATGTAAGCTTCGTTGATCAGCGCCGAGGTTTGCAGGAGATGATCGGAGCGTTCACGACTCATGTAACGCTTGGCGAGACGATAGAGCTCCGCGTGCACGAGCGGCGCAAGTTTGCCAAGCGCTTCCTCCTCACCATTACTCCAGGCTTCCAGGAGTTGAGTAAGTTCGTGCGAATCGGGTGCATCCATCTGTTATTGGCCCGGAATCGGTGTTCCCTCTGGGTCCGACGAACATAAACTATTTCGGCCTCAGAGGAAACACGGATAACACGGATTTGTTTTATGAACGGATCTATAGAGCGTGATCTCACAACCGTCGCGCGTGGAGCCGCTGTATTTGAAACAAGTGTCGCATTCGCGATTGCAGGCGGCGCAATCCTGACAGGTCTTGTTGCAGGTCTGGCACTTTTCTTTACCGCACTTTGCGCACGTCTTGTTCTCGCCAAGATCTCCGAAGTTCTTCAACAGACACAGGAGCCGGTTGCGATCCTCGCCACTCAACTCATCGTTCAACGCATTTTGACTGACGGCTTTCGCCAGCATCTCCGAAATGTAACCCTGAACGTCGTTGGCCATCTGGCGTCGGATTTTTGGTTGGCCGCCGAAGTGCTTGTCGCTCTGAAACAGGTTCGCCATTGTTTCCATGACGTAGATTTCGAGAGCGACTCCGAGCTCGCGGCAGTAATGAAGTACGCGTCGATGATGGTACGGCAGGCGTCCTGGTCCTAAGTTGATATAGAGACCTTCGTCAAACTTGCAGACCTGCTTGAGTGTTTGGGCCCGCCTCGTTCTTATCTACGAGGACCGTCCCTCGACGCCCCGTGTGATTGCGACCGCCGGCTCGTTCAGTCAACTCGATGATTTGAACGGTATAACCGGCGTTTCGCAGTTCGTAGGCTGCGGTTAGACCAGCGATACCGGCGCCTAGTATCACAACTTTCTTACCGGCGCCCGATCCAGCAGGAAGCTGTGGTGGTCCAGCCCAGGCTTCATGCAGGTCGATTAGTCCAAGCGCGGTCATCGTTTCGTAGAGCGCAGCGGAACCTCCGGCCAGGCCGAACCTTCCAGAAAGCGCCGGCGCGTTACGCCTTTCTTTCCCTTTGTCATTGTCGTTTTCTCCTATGTGGGTTGAGAGTGAGAACCTAATTTGGCAATATCCCGTGAGATCGTGTTCCCGTATCAAGTTTATTAAAACCGATGAATCAGTCGCCGGTAAAGATCGACGTCCTGCTCGAACCTCTCCTGCTCGCGGGCGACGACGAGCAAGCTGACGAACTGCTGCTGCAACTGATCAACACTCACGCCGATCCGGTAATCAAAGGTGTCATTCGTTTCAAACTCCGTCTGAGCTCGTATCGCGAAACTCAACGCGCGGAATCCGACGACATTTACCAGGAAGTTTTGCTGCAACTTCTTTCGCAATTGCAGAAGTTTCGGAAAATACCCGACGGTCATCCGATCGCGGACCTGCGCGGGATGGCCGCAGTGATCGCGCATCGCACGTGTGCGCGTTGGCTCAGACGACAGTTTCCGGAACGACACGCACTTAAGAACCGGCTTCACTACATCGTTACACGCCAGCGTGGTTTCGCTTTCTGGCAAAACGCTGAAGGACAACTCGTCGCGGGTTTTGCCAGCTGGCAGCAGGAAAAGACTCCTGACAAGCGACGACCAGTCGACCTCGAGACGTTGCCAAATCAGATCCGGGCGACGAAAGGAGGTAAGCCGCAGGAATTGGCGGAGACCGTTGCGGCGATTTTCAATTATTTAGGCCACCCGATCGAATTCGACGAACTGGTGACCTCCGTTGCATCGCTTCTCGGCATCAGCGATCAGCCAATCGAGTCACTAGCAGAAGATGAAGACGCGGTTGCGTCAATGCCTGACGTGAACGAGCCCGATCAGGCGTGGCGAGTTGAGAAGCGGATGTTTTTGCAGAGGCTGTGGGAAGAGTTGGAACAACTGCCGCGCAATCAACGGGCAGCGTTGCTTTTGAATTTGAAAGAGTCGAGTGGTTTCGGCTGTATCACCCTCTTCCCTGCGACGGGCGTCGCAACTTTGCGTCAACTTGCAGCCGCGCTGGAGATGACGGCCGAAAGCCTGGGTGAGTTGTGGAATGAGTTGCCGCTCGAGGATTCGAAGATCGCCGAACTTCTCAGTTTGACGCGACAACAGGTCATAAACGCCCGAAAATCAGGCCGCGAACGGCTTACCCGCCGCCTGAGAGGATTTATTTAATGACCATAGTAATACGCGACAATTTTCGCCAACTTCTACAGGTGAACCCCGCCGGGACCCCGGTCGTGAGGACAAAAGAAAAACTGTGGTGCATTTAAGTCAAAAACAGATTGAGGACTACTGCACGCATCAATTAAGTGGTGCGGAGGTGATTGCAGTAACCGATCATCTCGGCGCCTGTCAGCTTTGCCGGACGAAAATGGAAGCCGGACAAAATGGCGACGCGGCGTTCTTCGACTTGCGATCACAGGTATTCGAGGACCTTCTTGGAACGGGCGCGCATCTCACGATGGACCAGATGGCTGCGTACGTCGATCGACACCTCAGCGGCGAAGAACTGCATGCCGTCGACGACCACCTGACGCACTGCGACACTTGCGTTCTCGCGGTGAAGGACCTGCGTGACTTTAGAAATGAGATCGCACCGTCACTCGATCGTGAGTATGAGCCCGTTGTAGTTCGCTCGCCTGCTACGACACCTCGAACCGCTTCCTTTTCACCTTTTCGAGTCTCGCCGTGGCCTGCGTTCGCAGGTGCGGCGCTCGCAATACTCGTATTGTCTGTCATCGCGTGGGTTGTGTGGCGGAGATCAGAGGAACGTTCACCGCAAATCGCGAATATACCGCCGCCAGTATCGGAACCTACGGCACCGCCGCAACCTGACTCGACCCCCGCGCCACAACCAGTTGCCATCGTTGCACAACTAAACGAAGGGTCACGCACCGTGACGTTGGACCAGGAAGGCAAACTTTCCGGCGCCGAAGATTTACCACCCGCGTATCAGGAATTGTTAAAGCAAACACTCAGCAACGGCCGCGTCGAAAAGTCGTCACAACTCCAGGGACTGAGCCGGCCGCCCAGTTCGCTAATGGGGACGAACAATTCGCAAAAGATATTTGAGGTACTCGACCCTGTCGGAAGCGTGCTCCTCTCGAATCAACTCACTTTTCGCTGGACGGCAATGGACGGCGCTTCAAACTACGTCGTAGAAGTGTATGACGAGAAATTCAATCCGGTTGTCGTGAGTCCCCAACTTACCGGCCTCACCTGGACCACCACGTTGCCGCGCGGCAAGGTCTATTCGTGGCAGGTAAAAGCGACGGGCGACAGCGGCGAAATAACTTCACCGCGTCCTCCGGCGCCGCAGGCGAAGTTCCGCATCGTCGATCAAGCAAAAGCAAACGAGATCGCGAACGCGCGTCGCACATATTCTTCATCACATCTCACACTCGGCTTGCTCTACGCAGATGCAGGATTGCTTCGCGAAGCTGAACAGGAGTTTCGTCTGCTACAAAAAGCAAATCCTAAATCCGAGCTCGCTCGCAATCTAGTGCGCCAGGTTCAATCGCTCAGAAAATAGCTTAGATCCCTTTGTTAATCATTCCTGTTAAACTCCGTCTACTACAAAGAAACATTTGTATGTTCAGACTAATATCATTCTTAATCATCGCATTGCTTGTCAGCACGCCCGCTTACGCGCAGGACAAGTCCACCGAGATCGACACGATCTTCAGCTTCGCCACTACCGAAACTCCCGGCTGCGCCGCCGGCGTCTCGCAAAACGGCAAGGTCGTGGTCAACCGGTCATATGGACTTGCTAATGTTGAGCGCAAGCTCCCATTGACGCAGAACTCACTCTTCGACATTGGGTCGACGCAGAAACAGTTCACCGCCGCGGCCGTGCTTATCCTCGTCGAGGACAAGCGCCTTTCGCTCAGCGACGACATACGCAAGTACCTGCCGGAGTTACCGGATTATGGCCACAAGGTCACGGTGGATAACTTGATCACTCATACAGGCGGCATCCGAGACTGGATTCCATTGATGATGTTGGCGCCGGAGGGGAGCGACGTCATGCAGCTCCTGCTGCGACAACGTGAACTCAACTTCGCGCCGGGCGAGGAATGGTCTTATTCGAATGGTGGGTTCGAGCTGGCCAAGGAGATCGTGGCGCGCGTGAGTGGGATATCGTTCGCAGAGTTCGCGCGGAAGCGCCTATTCGAGCCGCTCGGGATGAAGTCGAGCGCTTACGTACGGGACATCATGCACGGCGGCGCGAACTCCGCACTTGGCTATCAAAAGGACGGCCCCGGCTGGAAGCCGTTCATGCGTCTGGGCAATAACCGCGGGGGCGGCGCTGTCGTGAGCACAGTAGGCGACCTCCTTATTTGGAACGATGCGCTGGCGAGTGCAAAGCTAGGCAAGTTTGTCACCGAGAAGCTCCACGAACAGACCAAGCTGAACAACGGCAGGAAGCTCAAATACGCGCGAGGACTGTTCGTCGACCATACGCCCGGCGGTCTCGTCGTGTCGCACTCGGGCGAGGCGGCCGGATTCAGCACGTGGATGGGTCGCGTTCCGAAGCATCGCCTATCCGTCGTTGTCACGTGCAACTTCGATCCCGTTTCCGCGACAGCGCTCGCGGGGCGCGTCGCCGACACTTATCTACCGCCCGTTTCCAGGACGGTGGAGGATTCGGTTGCCAAGGCGGATGCACCAAGTGTCAACGTTACCAGCATGGCCGGACTGTTCTTTAACGAACGTACGGGTGAGCCGATGCGACTGCTCGCGGAGGATGGCACGCTCCGCATTGCAACGGGTCCACCGCTGGTCGCGATCTCGCCAGAGCGCTTCCGACCGCTGCGCGCCGACATACGCTTTCGTTCGCAGGACGAGTTCGAGATGACCTTCCTGTCGAAAGAGCAGATCGAGTTTAAGTCGATGGAAGGACAGACCACACGCTATCGCCGCGCACAGGCTTTTACTCCCGCCGCAGCCGATCTTCAATCTGTCCAGGGTCGATACGAGAGTAAGGAGATTGGGACCGTCTTCGAGATCGTGCCCGAAACAAACAACAATATCGTGATGCGACCCGCGAACTCGGCGGGGCGTTCGCTGAATCTCACGCCGGTCGAGCGCGACACGTACATGTTGAGCATGATGATCGTTCGCTTCCGCCGCGACGCGAGCGGCAAGGTCACAGGCTTTAACTACGGCAACCCGCTCATGCGCAACATCAGTTTTACGAGGCTGGCCGACCGCACCACAGCACCCGAGACATCGACCGCGCCAGCGACGAAGGACCCGGCGGCCGCTTCCGCTTCCCCTACCTCTGAGGCACCACGACTCGAAGGGCTCACCGGCGAATACGAACTCTCCCCTGGTCGCTTGCTCGTGATCACGCTCGAGGATGGCGTACTCCATGGACAGCCGTCGGGTGGAGAAAAACGTAAACTGGTCCACGTCTCCGCTGCGACGTTCTCCGCTGCGGACACACCGATCACTCTAACATTCACACTTGGTGCCGACGGGCGAGCGACTGCCGTGGTGATGCGGCAGAATGGAAGGGAACGCACACTGACTAAGATTCGATGACGGAAACGTTACCAGCCGTCGCCGACCAGTACGAATCCCGCCCAGTAAAACGGATGGCTTGTCTCGGGATTGCGCATCAATTTCAACGCGGCTTGTCGTAGCGCTTCTGTCTTGCCCGGCTTTGTTTTTGCAGATCCGATAAGCGAGCGGTGGAAGTTGACCATCAGATCGCGCGTTCCCGCGGATTCGACTTTCCATTGGCTGACGACGATCGAAGGAACACCAGCAGTGAACATGGCCCACGAGAACCCGATCATTCCCTCGCCTGCACCGATGCGGCCGCGTGCGGTCTCACAAGCTGAGAGCACCGCTAAGTCGGCTTTCAGATCGAGTTGCATCAACTCCCACGCTTCGAGCAAGCCGTCGTCGTTTGGTCCACCTTCGGCGAGCGTCAGATGTGAATACATGGGCGACGCATTGTTGAAAGTGCCGTGTGTGGTGAAATGAAGAATACTGGCGCGGCCTGCCTCGTTCTTAAGCAGATCTTCGCGCGCCTGGTTACCAACGTAGATCTTGCTCCGCGCTGCGCCGTACAAACGACCGAGCGCCTTGACCTCTTCGCCGGCTTCCGGCAGCGGAGCGAAGTTGTGGTTGCGTAACGCTGAATGGCCGCGTCTTGTCGCCGTCTCGGCATCTGATTGCGAATTTCCAACCGCCAACAAGTTTGCGGGAGCCCCATTCGGTGATTGATTCTTTCGTCGTTTCGTCATCTCGCGCAACACGGTCAGCGAGGGCGCGTAGGTGATCGACGCGTTCTCGATCATGAACTGATTGGCATTATTGACGAGCGCCTGAAACGGCAGGTCCCACAGGCTGCTGTCAGGTGCGATGACGAGACTGTTTTTGCCACGAAGCTGCGCCTGCGCCGGTTTCAGAAGCAGGTCGTAGAGCTTGACTGCCGCAACGCGGAATCCGAGATCACGCGTCGCGAGCTGTTGCCGAAACGACTCGATTCGTTTCGCAAGTTCGTCATGTTTGAGCGGCAGCGTGTAGACGTTGATCTCGACTGGCGCTTTGTCATTCGGTTTCGTAATCGCGAAGAGATAAGTCGCATCATCAGTCACGATGTATTCGAGCAAAGCACTTGAAGCGTTGGGAAGTAGCTCCGCGAGCTCCTGCGCATTAACGATTGGCGCTTCACCGCGTTGTGCTTTCAGTTCCGGGTGCGCTGCGTAGAGTGAATTTTGGAACGCTTCGTAATCGAGACGTGCTTTTTCGAGTTTGGCTTCAACTTCGCTGACGCGCGCTGCGTCCTTTTTGTCCCACTGAGTCAAACGGGTCAGTTGTTTATTGAGCTGCGTCAGTTCGGATTTCAAGCGCCGTTCTTCTTCCTGCTCGGTCGCCGTCATCGCTTTATTAATTCGGACGCGGCCTTGTTGCAGCATGTCGAGTAACACCCGGGCTTTCGCGCGTTCGGCGAAGGCCAACGCCTCGAGTGACTGGTTCTCTTTCACCAGCACGCCGAGTAATCCGTGGTGTGCGCCGAGGCCGCGTTCGAAGTAACGTTGACGCTCCTGGGCGCTGCCGGCTGTTTGCGTGCGCAGTGTTTCGATAAAAGAAACGGCTTCGGCAAACGAACGGCGCGCTTCCGCAAGACGATTCAAACCAAGCTGCGAATAGCCAAGCTTCGTGAGCGCGTAGGAAAGATCGTCTTTCCTTCCCGTTTCGCGCGAAAGCGATACGGCTTCCTCAGAAACTTTCAAAGCCTCAGTGTAATTTTTCTGGCCCAGGTAAACGGCGGCCATGTTGTTGAGGGCGACGACCCTCGGTCGCTTGTTTTTGGCCGCATCAAGCTCAGCCAGCGCGTCGCGGTGATAGCGTAACGCCTCGTCATATCGCTTCTGGTCGGCGTAGATTCTGCCGATCTGATCTTTCACCATCGCCACACCACCACGATCACCCAATCCCTCAACCTGCTTCAATAGTTGCTGATACATCGCGAGCGCGCGATCCACGTCGCCAAACGACTTGTATTGAAGCGCGATGTCGTGACGAATCATCGCGATCTGAAGCGTGTCATTCAATTCTTCGGCGATTGCGAGTGCTCTTTCCTGATGCGCGAATGCCTGAGCGGCATTGTTCTGTTGACCGTAGATGATGCCGAGCTCGGCAAGCGCCGTCATCATGCCGCGACGATGTTTCGTCTCTTCAGAAAGGCGAAACGATTTTTGTGCGAACTCAAAAGCGCGACGGTGATCGCCAAGCGCGCGATACAGGTTACTGAATTTCTCCTGGGTCATCGCGATGCCGCGCTTGTTGTCGGATGCTTCATACATCGCGAGGGCCTTCACGAGGGGCGGGAAAGCTGCCTCGTACTCGTCTTGTGACTGTTTGAGGGTTCCCGTATTCATCCACGCGCCGGCGATCCCCGACTGATCTCCAATCTTCTCCGCAACCGCTCGCTGCAAGTCGAAGTAGTGAACCGCAAGGTCGAATTCGACACGGGTCTGATGGCGCACCCCGCGAGTCCCCAGCGCATTGACGAGTGTGTTGTTAACAAAGCGTTTCTCTTTTTCAAGTATGTCTTCACGCTCCTGGCTCGAATGCGCCCCGCCGAGACGCTCTGCCAGTTCGTCCTGGACCAGAGACTCCCGCTGAATTTGCCAACCAGAGCTGGTCTTGATCCATTCGAACGAACGGCACGCAGCACGTAACGGATCGAAAGTCATAAGGATCGCGCCCGTCTTCTTGTCGAGGCGGCGTTCGTCAGCCGTTAAATTTGAGATCGCTTTGTCGCCGTTGATTTCAAGCTTGCTAACTTCCGGAGTGATCAAGTCGATTCGTGCCTGCGCCAGGACGCCTTTGTAATAACGAAAGTGAGTAGAGAGGTTTGGTGATTGGGGGTTCCAGAACTTGCGCATCGCGTCGAGATCACCCGTGACGAGGGCACGGCCATATTCTTCGGTCAACCCGCGCAGTGTTTCCTGCTCCGCGGCAGACGCTCGCACCGGCTTAGAGGCAAACGTGTTTGACTGCGCGAGCGCAGGAGTTATGAGGCTCAAATTAAGGGCGATTATTGATAGCGCTGCGCGGAACGTGCTTGGCATGAAACGTCCCCCTCCGTGTACAGGCTCGATTGGTAACGCGCAAAAGTTCGCGGGAAAGGACCACCAAAAAAAACTATATTTTGCTCAGTAATATGCCCCTTTCTTCAGCAACTTCCACATTCGGTGTCGGTAATCTCTGAAACAGCGAGGCAGCGGTTTCATATGCCAGCGGGTGTTTATACAAACAAATCATTCCATTTATTCACCACGCGAATGCCTCGCACTTCAGAGTCGCAGACCACCACGGAAACGGGCCCACTCAGCGAAGCGCTGCTGATCAATGCAGCGTTACTTACCCTGTTGTGCCGATGATCGTGCCCGTGCGGCTCGGCAGGAGCTAGATAAATTCAAAGTCATTTCATATCGAAGGAGAAAACATGCACTACATCACAATCAAAAGCGTCATTCGGCTTCTGGTCTTGCTTACGGTTTCGGGTGTCGCATTTCTTCCCACATCGGCAGTAGCGATGTTCGGCAACGACAACGGTCCCGAGTTGCCCGAGGGTTGCAGCAGCATCACAGTTGAGGCCGGACACAAGCTGGCGTTTCACACGTACGCGAAGGGCGTGCAGATTTATCGCTGGAACGGCGCTTCCTGGACGTTCGTTGCGCCTGAGGCAACGTTGTACGCCGAACCTGGATATTTTGGCGAAGTCGGCATTCACGGCATGGGTCCACATTGGACCAGCAAGAGCGGCAGCAGAGTGGAAGCCGCGCGCGTTCTGGGCACGGGCTGCCGGCCTGATCCGACCGCGATCGAATGGATACTGCTGAAACAAACTAAGGCAACGGGGCCGGGAATATTCGGCAACATCACGTTCATTCAACGTACCAACACGACCGGCGGGCTCGCGCCAACGGACCAGGGCGCGCTGAATGAACTGCGACAGGTTCCCTACACTGCTGAGTACTATTTTTATCGAGCTGACGGTCCGGTGGGCCAGTAAGCATCGAATCAGTTAGGCAGGCAAAAAGGGCGTCGCCGGGGCAAACGGTGACGCCCTTATCGAAAATGACACTCGAAGCGTTGTTAGCGCTTCATGCGTCGTCTTACATATCCGCCTAACCCAATCAATGCTGAACCTAGCAGCAACATCGATGACGGTTCAGGTATCGGGTTACCCGGCGAGCCAACGTCACTTCCTTCACTACCACCCTCGAGCGGAACGTTCTGGAACCTGACAAGGATGGCGTTGCAGATTTCAGCCTCCGTGAATCCCGCAAATGCTGCTCCACTGACGGTGAACGAGGCGCTCTCTCCCGGCAACAATCCCAAATTCGGATTGCCTCCGCTGAAGTTATTTCCCGTTAGGAACCCGAAATCGAGAACGGCGTCATCGAAGCCGTGCGAAACGTTCCCGAGATTCCCATCCGAGAATGTAAAGGTCGACGACAGACTCGGAGCTTGCGAACCGGTGAATCCGTTCAGTCCGGACGAACTAGCGTTCCCCACCGGCGGCAAATCAAAACCGATACTGGTGATGGTGGACGTTGATCCGGGCTGCGTGATGGCCGACGTGTTGGTAATTGTGAACGTAAACGTGTTGGTTTGAGAATTGAACTCGCAGACGACTGTTGCGGTAGAAAATTGACCGCTATCCGCACCTACGACGGTGATTGTATCGGCCTGGGCTTGAGCCGACATACATGCGATGACAGCTACAGCGCCGAGTGTGAGAAATAACTTTCGAAATCGGGACATGGGTTCCTCCTTGTACTTCGTATCCTTAAGACAAATCCAACAGCCGCCCGCACTACGGCAACTTTTCAACAGGGCACTGCTGGGGCAATGCGCTTTCTAATATTCAATTCCGCACAGGGTTGGCAAAGAATAAGGATTTCGCAACCTCGGGTCAACAACATTCCTCGCTGTGATAGAAACTTGACACGTGCGGAAACAAAAAGCGTCAGACGAATTCGCGTCACGGCCACTGGATCACTTTTGCCTTCGGTTGGGCCGTTTTTGACGGCGAAACCATCTGTGAACTCAAAGGCGCCGTGGGCTTTTTCGTATCTGACGTGACAGAACTTCGCGGTTCGGGCTTCGCATCGACGACCGCGGGTGGTGCGACCGCATTGACCTCGCTTGTTTCAACAACTGGTTGTTCGTTGTTGATCTCGGTTGGTACGTTTCGGGACATCGGAAACGAACGAGATCGCCGAGGGCTGGTGTTCGATGTGACCGCTGGAATCGATGGCTCCGTCGCGACTGGGGGCGCCTCGCGTGAAACATTGGTGATCTCAGGTGTTGGATTTACCACCGGAGGCGGAACTGTCGTTGTGACTACAGCTGGAATAGGCCCGCTGACAGGACGCGCGCGACTCTTCAAATAAACACCCACACCCACCGCAACGCCCATTAAGATCAACAACGTAACGGTCATCACTAAACGACCTTTGAACGAACCCATGCGCGCAAAGAACGCTGCGCGCGCATCGAAATTTCGCGGCGCTTCCTGAACCAGATCCCAGATCTCCGGTGGATCTTTCAGTGTTCTGACGACAGTCCGACCGGGATCTGTTTCTATAGCTTGAGGTCGCGAAACCGGTTTGGCCAACCGGGGCGCTTTGGATACCAGAGTATGTTTCTCGAGACTACGCGCCACTTCACTAAAGCATCGCGCCTTGGCCCAAATGTACGGAGATGTACCAAACCTCGTGGCCACATCCGTCTTTGCACCGTGGCCCATTAGAACTTCGACAATTTCCGCATGTCCAAAGAACGCCGCCAACGATAGCGCGGTGAAGTTGTCGTTTCTTGTGACGTTTGGATCAGCGCCATGTTCAAGCAGCACACGGACCATCTCGACGCGTCCGTGATATGCCGCTCGCATCAACGCCGTCATCCCGTGTTCATTTCGCGCATTAATGTCAGCTCGCGACAACACCGCCTCAAGCTCATCGATCTCTCCGGCCTCAGCGATGCGCCACAACTCGCGCGTCGCGGTGTTTGGGACGATTACCAGTTTTCTTGGAACAGCCATGCGCTTTTCCTACGATGCCTATCCGTTACTCGACCACGCTGATTCGATCACCCGGGCGTACTAACGGATCCGGCACTTTCCCTGATTCGATGTCTTTCAATTTAAACTTCGTGACGATCAAAAACCCACGACCATCGTCTCGCCCTAACCGCGCTTCCTTTGGTTTACCTACGACACCGCCGGCAGCAAGCATCGCCTGTGTCAGCGTCAAACCGCGACGATAGGTCTTCTCACCCGGAAATTTGACTTCGCCGCCAACGTAGAGAAACTGCGTCGCATTTGCGTGTAGTGTGACGACATCGCCAGGGCGGACCAGCAGGTTCATCTCACTCACTTCAGTTAGTTCGATATCGAATAACTGGTTGGCTTCGTTCCGCATCACGGTAACGCGCGCGGCTTCCGGTAGCGGCTGAGCGTCGGCAACGACGACATAAAGCGGAATCGCTTCCCGTCTCAAAATCTTCGTGCCCGAGTCTTTAACTAGACCGCTGACGAGAATCGTATGGCTCGCGTAATCACGAACGCCAACAATTACTTTTGTGCTGTCCAAGGCGCGCCGTTTCAGATCGTTCCCAATTCGCGTGGTGACTTCGTCGACCGTCAGTCCGCCTACCTGCATCGGTTCTGCGAGTAGTGGATGTTCCAGCAGGCCCGCGGGAGTTACCGTAAACAACGTCGACTCTGAGGACGTTGTATCCGCAACGCGCACATCAAGCACGTCGTTTGGTCCGATGCGGTAGATGCGTGTAAGCGCCATCTCATCATTGGTGGCCTTGTTTTCGGGAACTTCTTCGCTCTGCACTGGCGAGGGTGCCGCTGGTTTTGTCGCCACCGCAACCGGAGAACCGACTGGCTGTTGCTGCTTTACAGAATTTTGTTCTACTGGCCTGATTGGACGATTTGGTATCGGCTTAGTACCGCCGCCATTAGGCTGCAACATCGTGCGCGCGAACGAGAGTCGATCCCGAGCTTCGACGTCCTTTGGGTTGAGATCGAGCGCGCGTTCGAAATTCTTAGCCGCATCGGCCCATCGCTTCATATCGAAGTACGCGTGACCCAGAGAGAAGTAGGCATCGGCAAATTGCGGATCGAGTGCCACTACCTTTTCGAGCGTTTCAGCCGCCTGTTGGAAAAAACCAGCCGCACCATACTTCACACCTTCTTTGTAGAGTCGCTTGGCGGCGGCGCGCGCTTCCGGAGAAACGGGTCGATCTTCAGCACGCGGTGCTGTCGCATCATTGCGATGGTTTGTTAAGGCAGTTGACTGATTTTTGTTTCCGCTTGTTTGTGCAGCGATCAGACCTGTAAAGGCAGCGATCGAGAGTAAGAAAACGGCGGCAACACTGAGCGATTTGAGCATCGCAACCCCCTTTTCAAGGACACTTGTACGTAGTAGAACGCGCCGCACGGGTGGGGAGATTTAGGGGGATTGATACAAGCGCAATTAATGCGCTGGAACAATGGGGATAAAGGCGGTGCGTTGCTTATACCATCTTTGTGGCTTTTATTCCAGATGATTCCGCCGTTGGTGAGGAACGCGCGGATTAGATGCATTGACGTTTATGCAGTTGGAGTAGGCCCGCCCGGTTTAGGCTGAGACTTCTGCGCCGCCGGTTGAGCCGACTGACGTGGCGGTTGCGCGGGTGGTGACTCGGGCTGAGCTGGCTGAGTCGCCGACTTAACTTTATCCATCGCATCGCGTGCGACCTGTTGCGCCTTGTCGACTATCTTCTCGCTCGCTTCACCCATGTACTCTTGTTCGAGCCGCGTGCTGGGCAACGCCAAACCAACTGCGGCGCCAACAGCGACCGCTGCCGCACCGACCGCCAACGGGTTCTCTTTGACCAAACGTTGGAAACTGCGTCCGGCCCACATCGCGCCTTCCTGGGCTTGATGACCGAGATGAGAAATTTTTTCCCCGGTAGTATGAACGAGCCCATTCGCGTTCTTAGTCGCCTGCCGGGCGGTTCCCGCCGAACGAGGCGTCGCCATCCCATAACCCATTTCGCGGTCTGATTCACGACTGTACGAGGGCAGTGTTCGGCCGTCGGCGTTTCGTACGCGGCTGACGATGAACATACCTAAGCCGAGTCCCATCAAAGCAAAAGGAACCGGGTTGCGGTAAACGACGTTGCCGACGGCCGATCCGGTTTCTTTCAATGTCTCACCCGCGCGTCCCATAGCCTCCATTGCGGGTTCGGTAACGTTGCTGATCTTTTCGGTTACTTTCTCCATTACTTTTTCGACCTTTCCGATTGTAGCCTCGCGAACTGTCTCTTTAACCTGATCCATGAGATGTTCCGGGCTCAGTCTTTCTTGAATCTCGTTGAGTGTTTGCCCCATCTCGGCGCGCGTCTCTTCGATGTCAGCCTTGATGCGGTCCGTCTCGTCGTCGTCACTGTCATCGCGCTCAATAAACGTTACGCTTCTCGCTTCCGAGTCCTCATCGTTTAGCTGATTTGATCTTTGATCCATTGCGCGTCCTCCTTTATTGACTCAACAGTCTCCTCCGGCTTCAAGTCGATCCTGCGGAGCGCCGCGATCGCCTTATTAATTAACATCCAGGCGATAACACCGACGACGACACCGACGATCAGCGCCGCAACCCACGCCGGCATCACGCGGTCGAGTAGCAATATCACCGCTGCGCAGATTGCCAGCAGAGCGGCGTATCCGATCGCTCCTCCGATAACTAGCGAGCCAATATTTGATCCAACTTTCGTTGCCTTTTGCGTGAGCTCGACCTTCGCGAGAGCCACCTCGTTTCTCACCAGAGTGGTGGTCTCACTCACAAGGTCTGAGAACAATTCCCCGAGGGGACGTTCATCCATCCGTCTTGCTTCATTCATACGCGGTTGCATTGTGCACCTCCTTTATTACAGCGCGGCCGACGTAGTTTGTACGTGCCGTGGCTGTTGCGGTGGTGGCGGCAATCCGCGACCGAGGTTCGTGTTGGGCTCGGTTGCGCCAGCCATTGAACTCTTCAGAAAACGCGCGCCGGCTAAACCAAGCAGAAACGCGCCGCCGAGAAGTAACGCCGGTTGGCGTCGTCCGAGGTTTTCGACTCCATGTAACAGCGCTCGCGTATCATTCTGTCGAATGTAGTTGGTTAATCGCTCGAGTCCGTCGGCAGCCTTCCTGCCGTATTCAGCGGCGTAATGAGCGATAGGACCTTGATCCTCGCCTCCGAGTCCTTCGCCAAGCTGTCGTACGGCGCCGGCGACCTTCTCGAGTTCGCTCACTGCCTCGTCCTTCTGACGATCGATTCTCGAACCAGCTTGTTGCTGAACTTGATCGACTACTTTGCTTGTCGTTTGTTTTGCCTGTTGAAGAAGATCGTCAGAATTGCCAGGCGGTGTATGCTGATCGTTCTTTCGTGCCATCCCTAAATCCCCCTTGTCGTTTATTCCGTTCCGTTTTCAAACGTGCGCTTCATCCAACGCGAGATAATGCAAGAATCAAGCCTCTAGAGATTAAGAATCCGTGTTCCCTCCAACGCTCGACTGGCGGTTGGGGCGAGAACACGGATCCTTGATAACCCCGTGAATTAATCGACTCTTTCCAAATACCAGATCTCAACCTCAAGCTCTTCCGCGTAGTGCAAGATAGGTTCACCCGGCGGCTGTTTTAGTCGACTGGCTTCCACCATTGACGATCCCCATTTTGTAAGTTCCGCTTCTTGTAGCGGCCACGGTTCGTGGTGGATGCGCGCGCGGTAAAGTTGATCGTCGTGTTCTGCGTAGAGGATGTAGCGTTCGGTTAAGAAGAACTCCTTCGATCCAGGTTGCGACTGCGGCAGCGGATCGCCAATTTTCCATGTCGCTTTAAACGCCGCCGGTGCATCGTCATCGTCCCGATCCAACCTGTAGTCGATCGTTCTGCCGTGTTCTTTGATTTCAATGTCGGCGTAGTAATAAGGCAAATGATAAATCGAGCGGGCGCCCAAAACCGCGGCGTGACTGTTTGTATCGAGTGAGAAAAACCACACCCCGGGTACGCCGTTGTGATGAACGTAGGTGCGAACATTCAACTCATGCAGTGCGTTGAGCCCCGGCACCGGCGGTACATACGGCGGTAACGCGCGCACGTCCCACATTGTGAACGGCGTGATCGCGATCCATGCTGAACCACCATAGGTATCGATCTCAAGTGACTCGGGAATGTGTGGACGAAGCAGGTTCTCACTGACACGCCAGTGCATGAACAGCAGTTTGCCCCACGTCTGGTGCATAACCGGGTGACCCTCTGGCCGGTGCCTGGCGGCGAGACGATCGACGTCTTGCGGGTGACGCATTAGAGTCCTTTCGCTTCGGGGTTACTACTTCCGTTGGAGCTCACGCGTCGCAACAGAGCGTAACCAAACGCAGTTGCGAGAAACGCGAACGATCCGGCGGTGATGCGCGGATGCAATCGCGCTTTTGTATAAAGACTGGTCTTCGCCACGTGTCCTTCGTAGTCTCCGGTTTCCATCAGTTCGCTCGACGGATTATGTAATCCCTTGTGCTGCGATGGAGAATGCCTCTCATGCTGGTCCACGTCAAACAGGGTTCGCTCCATGAACTTGTCGGTTGTGTTCGGAGCATAGTATCCGGCCATCGATATTGCTTTCGCCGCACCGCCGACGTACAGATCGCGCACCGGGTTCTCTGCCGCGTAAAGAATCGCTTCCGCGACGATCGACGGCGGATAAACAGGCGAAATCAATTCCGGATCTGTCGGTAACAAGTTTTTCGCGTGTTGTGGATAGGGCGTGTTAATTGTCGCCGGCTTGATCAGCGTAACTGAAATCGGCGACTTATCGTGCTCGAGTTCCATCCTCAGCGCGTCAGAGAAACCTTTAATCGCGTGCTTCGACGCACAATAAGCGCCTTGTATCGGGATCGCGCGATCGGAAAGAGCACTGCCGACGTTGACGATGGCTCCACCCTTTGTCGCTAAATGATCTGCAGCGATGAGCGAACCATAGACCACGCCCCAGTAGTTCGTTTCGAAGAGTCGCCGGTGATCCTCGATCGGTACGTCGGTGACTTTGCCGTAGATCGAAATGGCGGCGTTGTTAACCCAGGTGTCGAAACCTCCAAACTCATTCGACGCCGCATCTCTAACAGCCTTCACGTCGTTTTCAACACCCACGTCGGCTTTAACGTAGATTGCTTCTGCACCCGTCGCGCGCAATTCTTCCACCAACGAGCACAAAGCCGCTTCGGTGCGAGCGACAAGCACGAGTTTCGCTCCACGCTTCGCAGCCATGCGAGCAGTGACTAGTCCAATACCGCTGGTCGCGCCAGTGATGACGACGACCTGATCCGCAAGTTTTTTCAGTTTCACGACCTGCCTCGTCAAAGGGCCTCGTTAAGCGGCCTCCTTATGGTGCTCATCGCGAATGCGCCCCTGCACACGATCTGATTGCGTCAGCGAATTCGGCGCGTTCAAGTTCGCGTTCTCCGCAACGCCAACACCGAGTCGTTCTACCAGCTCGCCACCAAGCCAACCGCCAAGGAAAGCTGCACCGACCCCGATGAACGACAACGCCAGCGCGACTGTTGGAGGCTGCCCATCGGTTGTGCCGCTGCGCAGTAGCCAACTGATCGCAAATAGCGCCATCACAAAAACATTCGTCAAGCCATGCAGCAACCCAATGCGCTTGGCCCGGGTGCCGTTAGGAATGTTCAGGTAATCGATCAACCCAAACAGCGCCGCCAACAATCCACCGACAACGCCCGCCGCGATCATCCAAAATGAAACTGTCGCCCACGTCAAATTTCCCGTGATTAAGTAGATCACGTCGAAGATGACAGCTGTCGACAGAAGACCCAGCGGATAAACAATCAGAATCGGGTGGATCGCATGCCCGAAAAGTTTTGCTTTGCTTTCCATAACTTCATCCCCCTTGACTCTCGCGCGCTAACCGCTGTGACCTTTCGCTGTGTCGCGATCGATAAGTTTCGAGAAGCGACTCAGTTTGCCGTCGGCTGTCTTGTCCTGATAAAGAAACGCGAGCTTGTTCTTGTCGAAACCTTCGAAGAACTCGTCCCACGTGATTTCTTCCAGTCGCTCCTCACCCGAGAATCCCGGGTAATCGATGCGCAACAAGCCGGGGCTGGTCTTGTTTTCAGTTCCCTTCACCCTCGCGGGATTTCCACCGCGCTCTTCAACCCATTTTTTGATTTGCTCATGATTGGTTGTTACGTTCGAAGTTGTGTCTGCCATTGCACATTCCTCCGCACTTCCTGCACTCAATTACTGAGCCAGAGGCGAATCACACCGTTTACGCGCGAATTTCAAGAAGTTTTTGTATCGGAAGCTTACAGACGAAGGCTAGGAGTGTTCGCGGAAGTACTCGGCGTGAATGTCAGCGATCGCTTCCGCTGGAACTTTCGGACGGCGATCATATGTAAGTAGACCATTGATCTCCTGCTCGACGTCAGTCAGTTGCGTGTAGCAAAAACCAGCAAGGAACTTCAACGAGGCAATCCCGCGCATCAAGTCGCGATATTTTTCCAACAACTCCTCGGGCGACTCAAACGAAGCGTAGAACCGGTACAACAGATCGCGTTTATCCGGTGGCACGTCGGTCGGTATCGTGAGGAACCCTCCGATTTCCGACAACACGATCGGCTGACCGCGGTATCTCGAGCCACGTGCGAATAGCGGCTTATCAACCCAGACTTTCGGAGGTAGTTCTCCACTCTTCAACGTCGCTTCGTATCGAGTTGAAAGTTGTTCCGAACTCGGCGTGTAGTCGTGGATCGCGCAGATGTCGGTGATGTCGGTATGTTCCCAACCGTCGTTGTCGATCACGGGGCGTGTCGAGTCGAGCCGGCGCGTAACGCGCACCATACGTTCGATGAACGCATACTGCCCGAAGTGTTCCTGACTCAGACCCGGAAAGCCCATGCTTTCATTCACTGGCACCCAGCAGATGATGCACGGATGATTGAAGTCGCGGCGCACAGCATCTTGCCATTCCGCCGACAAGAGATCTTCCGCTTTTGAAGACCACTCGCGCGCGTTTGGCATTTCTTCCCACACCAGTAGTCCCAAACGGTCGCACCAGTACAACCAGCGCGGGTCTTCGATCTTCTGATGTTTCCTCGCACCGTTAAATCCAAACATCTTGGTCCAACCAATGTCTGCTTGTAGCGCTTCGTCCGAAGGCGCTGTTAATAAACCATCGGGCCAGAAGCCCTGGTCCAGGACCATCTTCAAATATGTCGGCTTGCCGTTGATCAGTATTTTTCCGTTGCGCAGTTCGATACCACGCAATCCGACGTACGAAGCGACTTCGTCGAGCAACTTATCACCGTCGTACAAACGCACTTGCAGATCGTAGAGATGCGGTGACTCCGGCGACCACAGTTTCGCGTAGGGAATCGTAATCGCAACGCGTCCCGTAGCAACTGGCGTTTGGTCTTCACCGATCGCGACGCTTTTGCCATCCTCGAGCACCTCCACCTCGACGCGCCACGCCGCCGACGGTGCGTGTAGAAACACTGTCACCTCAAGCAGGTTTTTCTTCGCGTCCGTGTTCACGCGCAGTTCTTCAATGCGCATGGACGGCACGGGCTCGAGCCAAACTGTTTGCCAGATTCCTGTCGTGCAGTAGTAATCAATGCCCTCAGGCAGTCCGGTAAACGACTGTTTCCCGCGCGGCTGTTCCGGGTCCTGACGATCCTCGACGCGAACCGTTAAGCGGTTCTCGCCTGACTTCAAATACGGAGCGATATCAAACTGGAACGGGATGTGGCCGCCGCGGTTGTGTCCGACTTCCTGGCCGTTGATCCAAACGGTGCAGGCGTAGTCGACCGCGCCAAAGTTTAATAAGAGGTCACGCTTGTAAAACAATTCAGGAAGTTCGAACGAACGCGCGTACCAAACCACTTCGTGGATCGCTTTGTCGTTTACGCCGGAAAGTGGTGTCTGATAGGCGAAAGGAACGATGATGCGCGACGGTAACTTCCGGCCGTCCTGCCAGCCGAGACGCAAACCTTCTTCCTTATCGTCGAAGGCAAACTCCCACTCGCCGTTGAGATTGAACCAAAGGCTACGCGCAAAATGTGGACGAGGGTATTCCGGCCGGGGGACGTCTTTTCTGCTCAAGACCATGCGTTTAGCGAATCAGTAGTGCGTCTTTCCAGTATCTGATAGATCGTTTATGTCCCAGGCGGTCAGTCTGCCGCTACATAATAACCGCCCCTCGTCACTCACTTCGTAGTCGCTGCTGTCGGTGCAGGTTGTGCAGAAAAGTTTGTACGAAACATGCCCGTTCTCACCGTTTGAAGCGGCTACAAGCTCACGGCCGTTCGGCAAACAATAAATGCCGCCATCCCTGAGATGCATTTGAAACTGCCCCCTCGTTCGTTCGCCCCTTGATCTAGATCTGTGTTCGCAACTGTTCTCGCGGCAACTCAGTAACGACTGATATGCGCTTGTGACCGTTGCCGTTACCGTTGCCATGCGTATACGCCACCGCTTCGACTCGCTTCATACCCGCGATCTTGCCGTAAGTCGTCAGCGCCTGCGCGACGATCTGGTCCATGTTGTAATACTTGTACGTCGCCAGCCGTCCGACGAAGTGAACCTTTGACGTCCGATCCGCCAACGTTTTGTACTTTGCATACAACTCGGCGTTCTCTTTGCGCGGCACCGGATAGTACGCATCGCCCTGAGCTTTTGGAAATTCAAACACGATGCTGGTCTTCGCGTGTTCCTGACCAGTCAAGTATTTGAACTCCGTCACACGCGTATAGAGATGGTCGTTTGGATAGTTAACAACCGGCGCCGGCTGATACACGGTAGTGTCGTGCGTCTCATGTTTGAACTCGAGTGACCGGTACGGAAGCTTTCCGTAACAGTAATCAAAGTAAGAATCGACCGGTCCGGTATAGATCATCTCTTTGAACGGAATATCTTTTTCAATCTCGCGATAGTCGCAGTTCAACATGATCTTGATGTTCGGGTGATCAAGCATGTTCTCGAACATGCGAGTGAACCCGTGCAGCGGCATCGCCTGATACGTGTCGGTAAAGTAGCGATCGTCGCGGTTGGTACGCGTCGGCACGCGCGACGTCACGCTGGCATCAAGCTCCGACGGATCGAGTCCCCATTGCTTCCGCGTGTAGTTACGAAAGAACTTTTCGTATAACTCTCTGCCGACTTTGCTGACCACAACGTCTTCCGACGTTTTAACTCTCTCGACTGGTTCGGCAACCTTCTTAAAAAACTCTTCCACTTCAAACGACGTCAAACTCAATCCGTACAAAGTATTGATCGTGTCGAGATTTATCGGAATCGGAACTATCTGGCCGTCCACACTGGCCCGGACGCGATGTTGATAAGGACGCCATTCGGTAAAACGTGAAAGGTACTCAAACACTTCCCGCGAATTCGTGTGGAATATGTGCGGGCCATACTTGTGGACCAGGATTCCAGCTTCGTTGTAATGATCGTAAGCATTGCCACCAATATGCGGACGCCTATCACAGAGCAACACTTTTTTGTCCGAACCGGCGGCAAGCCGTTCGGCGAGTACACTGCCGGCAAAGCCGGCGCCTACAATCAGATAATCAAACATCTTATTTACCCTCCTTGATCGTGACTCTTAAGGTGTAGCCGCAGCTCCAGCTCGCTGGCGAAACTTGCCGAGCGGTACTGTGGCGGGACTTGCGAGTCGCTTCCTCTCGATTACTGCGTCAATCAAATCCGACATCTGCTTCCAGGTCTTGTCCCACGAGACGTTCGCGAGAAAGGAGTCAACTCTCTCGAGCCACTCTGCGTCGTTTGATTGCGACAGAATTTTTTCGGCCGCGTAAATGAATTCGCCGTGCGTATCGGCGATCTCAACCAGTTTCTGTTCGCCGTATGGCCTCACAACATCGCGGATTGAGGTGGAAATGACAGGCTTGCCGGCGGCTAAGTACTCCGGCGTTTTTGTCGGACTGATGAAACGCGTTGAATCGTTACGCGCAAAAAGCAACAGCGCGATGTCCCAACCCGCGAGATATGCGGGCAGTTCGTCGTATTTCTTCGCGCCGAGATAGTGAATGTTTGGGTGCTTCGGCAGACTTTCCGGGTCGATCTTTACAATCGGACCGATGATCACGAAGTTCCAGTCGGGTTTCTGTAACGCGACCTGGTTTAGCAGTTCGCGATCGAAGCGTTCGTCGATCACGCCGAAGAAGCCGAGGCGCGGGTGTGGAATGTCTGCTTGATCTACCGGATCCGTCTTCGCAGTGCGTGCTTTACCAAAGTGTGACGCGTCGATACTGCTGGGAAACGCGTAAACAGCACGGTGCTGGTTTCGTTTCGCTTCCCAAAGACTCTGGCCGCCGGTAAACACGAGATCAACACGCCGAAAGAGATCCTTTTCGAATGCCGGCAACGTTTCCGGCGCGTTTTTGAAAGCTGAAAGCTCGTCCATGCAGTCGTAAACAGACGCGAGCGGGCTGAAACTGCTGGTAAATCGGAGCGCCATCGGCGTGTAATACCAGAACACGTAATCGTCAATCGCATGATCGAGGAACAGCTTGTAGATCATCTCCCGCATTACAGCCGTGATCGCGATCTCGCTTCGCAGGCCGTCCGGCAACTGGGGCACGACGACATACACGTCGTCGTCCGTCTCGCGCACTTCGAGACGCATCGAGCTGTTTGCAAAAACGGGTTCTTCTATGTAAAAGACGCGGCGATTGTTGGCGAACCGCGATAACAAATGCTGCGGGCGTTGATAAACAAAATCCCAGCGAAGATGAGAAAAGCAGACGAGATCGATACCTTTAGTCATGGCTTCCTCCTAAGCAGTCCTTTCTAAAACTTCGTCAGTGCCGCACACACGACTTGCGCGGGAGTCATTCCACAACTGCGACTTTAGTGTTATTGGCCGGCTGGGTTGCGTGAATCTGTCTGTTTTCCCACCCGGTAACAAATATGGGTTTCTGAACTACCTGCCCATCAAACTATCGGTGGAGCTGGCCTTCCGGGGTTCGCCTTAATTCAGTACAACCAAATTCGCGCTCTGTTTCTTTCTCAGCCGTCCGCAATACCTCTTTCGTCACGCACTGCTGACATGGCAAGTACGATGCCGGAGTTTTTACCATGCATTTCGCACGGATGTTTGTGCGAAACCAAACGAGATGATGGCATCGTGGTTGCTAATCGAGGTCGCGTTATGGATTCGTTATGGAAACTCGGGGGTTTGAGTTGGCTTGCACTCGGGAAGCGAGTTTGGGCTGAGATCAACGAAGACGATGTTTGGGGACGTGCTGCGCAACTCGCCTACTATTTTCTTTTAGCACTCTTTCCGCTACTCATTTTTCTTACAGCAGCTTTGGGGTTAATGCTCGGCTCGGGTGAGGGACTGCGCGAGTCGTTATTCAATTATCTTAGCCGCGTGATGCCGGGAAACGCGTTTCAACTCGTTGACACAACGATGAACGAAGTTGAGGCTTCGAGTAATGCCGGAAAGCTGTCGTTCGGTCTGTTGGCGACCTTATGGGCGGCTTCGAATGGTATGGGAGCGATCACGGAGGCGTTGAACGCTGCTTACGATGTGAAGGAGTCGCGTCCGTGGTGGAAACAGCGGCTGGTCGCGATTGCTTTGACGATCGCGCTGTCGATACTCGTGATTGGCGCTTTGTTGTTGATGTTGTGGGGCGGGAAGCTGGCTGACTTCGTTGCGGCGCATTATCAACTCGCTGGGTTCTTTCCGATTGCGTGGAAGACTCTTCAATGGCCGCTTGTGTTTGCGTTCATGGTGACTTCGTTTGCGTCGATCTATTACTTCGCGCCGGACGTGCGTGAACAGAAATGGAAGTGGCTCACGCCTGGTTCTGCGATTGGCGTCGTGTTGTGGCTACTCGTCTCGTTTGGGTTCAAGCTCTATCTTCACTACTTCAACTCATATCCGAAAACCTACGGCTCCCTCGGCGCCGTGATCGTCCTGATGCTCTGGCTCTACTTCACGGGCTGCGCCATATTGATCGGCAGTGAAATAAACTCCGAGATCGAACACGCCGCTGCCGAAGCCGGCGCTCCCGAGGCCAAACCGCGCGGCGAAAAAACCCCCACCGACGATCACCTACAAGCTGCGTAACCTGCGTCGCTCCAAGTTCGAAGCCGGATCCAAAAACATGGACCATGTACAGGTTTTTGCTTAACAATTCTCACTGAACATTTCTCTCACTTTTTCAGTATTAGACCAGCAGTCTTCCCACGAACACACCACCATACCTTGTTCCAAAATATTGGAACGGTACCACATTTTTGGATGAGATAACGTTAGGGAGCCCAATATGAGATATCGATTACCCACACTCGCGATTTTGATTATCGCGTTCGCACCGACACCGCTCGTCGCGCAGAATGGCGCGCATCAACCAAACGCCTCGCAGCGCTCATATCAACAAGCCCGCCGCGTACTCGACGACGCCATCGAAGCACACGGCGGACTCGAAGCACTGCGTGCGATCAAAGATTTCACACTCAAAGAGAAAAGCAGGATCCACGCTCGGTTCCAAAGCCCGTCGGCCGAACCTCCTTTCGCCGCCGGCACTTCCGAAGAAACCCTTATCGTCGACGTCGATCGCGGTCTCGTCTTCGACGATGTGAAAGCAGTGAACGCCGGCTTCAACGCCTGGAACAGGACCATCATAAAAGGCACTGAAGGTCAAACTTACGATATGTGGTCCAAGACCGTTACTCCGATCGTCAATCCATCGGTCAACAACTTCCGCGGACAAATTCGACGCCTCCCACCATTCGTCCTACTCGAAGCATTGGATCGCGCACCAACTCTTCGTTGGTTAGGCGAAGACGAAATCGGCGGACGCAAGCAAAAGGTAATCAGCGTCATCCGTCCTGACAATCAACAACTATCACTCTCGTTTGACGCCCAAACGAATCTCCTCACCCGCTACGGTTACCTTTACGCAGATCCGGTAACCGGCGACTCCGAGATCGCCCAAAGCTATTCCGGCTATCGCACAGTGGGCAAACTGAAACTTCCGAGCGGCCGCGTGCTTTACAACTCCGGCGGGATCATTCAGGAAGCCGATTACACCGATCTGCAAATCAACACCAAACCGGCGGAGAGCGTCTTCGCAGGCCCCGAAAACTTCGAAAAACTTGAAGCGCCACCAGCAACACCGCCACCGCCAGCCGTGAGTAAAGTCGCAGACGACGTTTATCTCCTCCAGGGATTAGCAGGCGGCACTCACAACGTACTGTTCGTCGCCTTCAACGATCACATACTCGTGCTCGAAGCGCCCGAGCAAATTCTCTACAACGCCAACTCAGTCCAGGCGCTTACGAAGATCAAAGAAACAGTTCCAGGCAAACCGATCAAGTATCTGGTGTTGACTCATCATCACTCGGATCACGCGGGTGGTTTCCGCGAGTACGTTGCGGAAGGCGCGACAATAGTCACGACTGCGAACACAAAGACATTCCTCGAGAAAGCAGTAGCCGAGTCTTCACTGCTTCCCAAGTCCTCGAAGCAAAGCAAGCTGACGATTGAAACGATCCAGAACAAGAAGCGCGTCTTTCAGGACGACAAGCACGTAGTGGAGATCTACGACATCGGACCGAATCCGCATGCGAACGAGATCCTCGTCGCTTATCTACCGAAGGAGAAGATCCTGTTTCAAGCTGATCTACTAAACGCAGCGCCAAACGGCACGATTCCGATCGCGCAGGATTCGACGATCAGTTTTAGCGAACGAATACAGCAGTTGGGATTGCAGGTCGAAAAGATTTACGGCGTACATGGACGCGCCGCGACACCGGAAGAGTTGCGCACCGCAATTGAAAAGCGACGCGCTTCCGATCTGAAGTAAGAACAGCGACTAGTTTCCGAAGGCGCTGGACAACAACGCCGCGGAGAAAACCACAAAGAGCAGCGCAAACGCTCCCGCGAGCGCGCGGCCCCACGGTCGCGCGCCGTGGTTGTTCTCTGTCCCCTGATTGCCAGGAAGTGGATCGTTCAACCAGACCATGTGCGTGTACGCCTGCATCTCGTCGAGGCGCGTATGCACCGGCACGCGGAAACGATTGTGGAAGGGATTATGGAAAGGGTCGTGAATTTGGGTCGTTTTCATCACTGCTTGCTCCTCGCTAACTGGCGCTGAGGGGAAGTCAGCACCCGGTTGAAAGAACGAGGAGCAATGACCATGCCGGATCGAAAACCCTCATTTTCCTCAATAAAAACGAACCAAACTGCCTTTTTACGTCGAGCGATACACCACTTGGGGCAATTTTTCTTTACAGGATCTGGAAAACTTCGAAGGATGCCTTAGCGGTAACGACCGCGCCCCAAGACACCCACTCAAATAACGTCCGGAACAAGGAAAAGGGAACTCCCAATGACTCAAACCAAATATTTCCAACGCTCGATCTCTATCCTTGCCCTGGTGCTCTTCTGTATTTCGACGTCGATCGCGCAGTCAGTCGTGGCTCACATCCCTTTGGGTCGAACGCCGACGAGCCTCGCGGTCAACCCCGTTACGAACCGCGTGTACGCACCATCAGATTCTGGG